>Ga0073934_10000435_pt1 | contig 121798 bp, 123 predicted proteins | sample LarsenN4metaG_FD_76834 | JGI IMG/M metagenome (GOLD analysis project Ga0073934, IMG submission 76834) | Hot spring sediment bacterial and archeal communities from British Columbia, Canada, to study Microbial Dark Matter (Phase II) - Larsen... ... | reverse complement strand
TTGCAGCACCAACTGCACCCGCTGCTCCGCGCTCAGCTCCGACTTCTTGCCCATCTCCGTCCGTCCTCCGTCGACACGTGAAGTATCACTTACCCTCGTGTCCGGAGAAATCGGAGCTATACAGGCGGCTATAGGCCCGATGGTCTCAAGCCTTTTGCTGGGAGCTACAAGCCGGAGCAAGTCGTAGCGCCGGGAGAAGTAGTGATTGCATGTACCGATGTAACGCAATTGGCGGAAGTCATTGGTCGCCCGGCGCTTGTTCGGAAAGCGAACGGCTATAGAAGACTGGTTGCGTCTCTCGATACGCTAATTGTGCGCGCACGGAATTCACGCCTGACTCCGGCGTTCATCTACTTTCTCTGCGGAAGCGAAGCGTTTGTAGCTCACACATACGCGCACACCACCGGCACTACCGTTCTCCATCTTGCGATGGACGCCGTACCCTCATTCACGTTCGTCCGTCCCCCTGAGCAACTTGTGCAGAGGTTTAACGCTATCGCGGCTCCGGCAATGGACCGCGTTCAGGCTCTCGAAGACGAATCCGGCACCCTCGCCGCACTTCGTGATGCGCTACTGCCCAAGCTGATTTCGGGGGCCATTCGAGCTGGCACAGTCCACCGCGACGACCGCGAGCGAGTGCAAGCATGACGGTCCTGCAAGAGATCCTCCAGTGGTCGCAAGACCGCCCTGCGTGGCAGCGCGACGCGTTACGCCGCCTCGTGTTCAACGGCGAGCTTTCCGAAGAAGACATCAACGCTTTGAAGGAGATATGCAAGAGCGGCCATGGTCTTGCCGAGCAGCGCGACACCGTACCGCTTGCCAAGGAGCACGTGCCTGACCAGAAAGCGGGTGAGCCTGTATCGCTCGTTTCGATTTTTCACCATCGCGGCGTGAATGCGCTGGCAGAGGACCAGACCCTGAAGTTCGGACCCCGCCTCACAGTTGTTTATGGCGACAACGGCACAGGCAAGACGGGCTACATCCGCATTCTCAAGAGCGCCTGCAGGGCGCGGGGCCCAGAGAAGATCCTGGGCAACGTGGTGTCCGGTGCAGCTCCGCTTGCGCCGGTGGTTGCCATCAAGTACCGGGTCGGCGCCGAATCTGATTCTCGCGAATGGACCGGCGGCAGCGAGGACGAGTTCGTTTCGCGCGTGAGCGTCTTCGATACGCAATGCGCCGCCGTCTATCTCACGGAGAAGACCGACGTTGCATTCCGGCCGTTCGGTCTTGACCTGTTCGATAAGCTCGTCAAGGCATGCAAGGCCGTCCGCACGAAACTGGAATCCGAACAGCGAGCACTCGGCACGAGCGCGTTGACCGCGGTGCAGGTAACGATTCCGGAAGGCACCACCGTAGCGAAGTTTCTCGCGAATGTCAGTTCGCTGACCAAACCGGAAGCCGTGCAGGCGCTCGCGAAGCTCTCGCCGGAGGAAGAAGCGCGTCTCGCGCTCCTCGAAAGATCCCTGCTGGATTTGCAAGCCAATGATCCTGAGAAGCTGATTCGACAGCTCGCCGTGCGCGCCGGACGAGTTCAGGCGCTGGTTCGTCACCTTAAGGAGGTCGAAACGGCCCTGTCCGATGAGGCGCTGAAAGCGGTATTTGATGCGCGGACCGAAGGTCGCCGCAAGAGTCAGGAAGCCAAGCGCTTGCGCGAAGCCACGTTTCCGCAAGGACTCTTGCAGGGTACGGGAACCGATGCGTGGATGGCGCTCTGGGAGTCCGCACGGCGTTTCTCGCAGGAACAGGCGTATCCGGCCAAGCCGTTCCCCGTCGTCGGGGACGGCGTGCAGTGCGTGCTCTGTCAGCAGGACCTCAATCACGCCGCCGCCCATCGGCTCAAACAGTTCGAAGACTATGTGGCCTCGACCGTCGAACGCGAACTCCGCCAGATCAGAGATACCTTCACTCGGCAGAGAAAAACGTTTGTTGATCTCAAGACGACGACTGAAGCGGTTGACGAAACGCTTAAGGAAATTCGCATCGAGCACGAAGCCGTAGCCGACGCCATCGACGCGGCGCTCGCATCCAACGAGAAGCGCCGGGCAGCCGTATTGTCGGCACTCACGGAAAACAAGGACCTGGCCGCCGACTGTCCGGCACTTGTGTCCGTCAGCGCCGGAGCCGAGGGGCTGTCAGCACAGATTGAGGAACGCATCAAGACGCTGCGCACCAGCGCGAACGACCAGACACGCAAAAACATGACCGACGAGGCCCGAGAGCTGCGCGCCCGGAAGCTCCTGGCCGAGCATCAGCATACGGTCCTCGATGACATCGAACGCCGGAAGAGATACGCCGCCTACGGCCTGTGCATCGACGAGACGAAGACGCAGGCGATCACGGCCAAGAGCACAGCCGTCACCAAGACGGTTGTTTCTCAGAAACTCAAGAAGAGCTTTCAGGACGAGCTGGTCAATCTCTCCTTCCGCCATGTCGAGGTCGAGCTGAAGGAGCTTGGCGGCGCGGAGGGCGTTTTCTATCACAAGCTCGTTCTCACCCGCGCGCCCGGCGTCGAGCTGCCGAAGGTCGTGAGCGAGGGCGAACAACGTTGCCTTTCCATCGCCGCGTTCTTCGCTGAACTCAGCACCGCCGACGATCCCTCCGGCATCGTGTTCGACGACCCCGTGTCCTCTCTGGATTATCAGTGGCGCAACGGCGTCGCGAGGCGGCTAGTACAGGAATCACAGACGCGGCAGGTGATCGTCTTCACGCACGATGTCGTGTTTCTACTGTCGCTCCGGCAATACGCCGAGGAGATAGGTGTCGAACCGCTCGACCAGCATGTGCGCTATCAATCCAAGGGCGCAGGGGTTTGTGCTGAAGAGCTACCCTGGGTAGCGATGCCGGTGAAGAAGAAGATCGGATACTTAAATAGCTGCTGGCAGGCCGCCGACAAGCTTTCACGCGATGGGCACCAAGACGCCTACGAAAAGGAGGCCAAATATCTTTACGGGCTGCTTCGCGAAGGGTGGGAGCGTGCGCTCGAAGAGGTGCTTTTGGGCGGCATCGTCGAACGCTATAGGCCGGGCGTGCAGACGCGGCAAATCATGCAGATCGCCGATATCAGCGCCGAGGATTGCAAGGCCGTCGAAGCAGCGATGACGAAGTGCTCGACATGGCTTCCCGGCCACGACAAAGCCGCCGCGGCCCGGACGCCAGTGCCTGGTGCGGCGGAACTCAAGGCCGACATTGACGCGCTTGCGAACTGGGTTGCGGCGATTCGCAAGCGGCGAGAGAAAAAGCACTAGACGCCGTTGCAGCGAGTGCCAGAACGTTGACATTTGCTCATAAGTGCCTACAGTTTGCCACATGACAGCCGCTACGGATCGCGAAAGAGCCCTCGCACTTGCCCGCCGCCCGCAAGGCGTGACCGCGTCAGAGCTCGCTCGCGCGCGTATCCATCGGCAGGTCCTGACGCGCCTGGTGGCCGACGGAGCACTGGAGCGCGTCGTGCGCGGCCTCTACCGCCCAGTCGGCCAGGAATGGGGCGAACATCACGCCCTCGTGCTTGCGACCGCAGCCGTGCCGCGCGCCGTCATTTGCTTGCTCTCTGCGCTGCAATTCCACGGCATTGGCACGCAACTCCCCTCGCAAGTATGGATTGCGCTCGACCGGCGGGCTCGCCGGCCCGCGCTCAAGTATCCGCCGCTGCGTGTCGTGCGCTACACGGGGCTCGCTTTGACGGAGGGCATCGAATCTCATCGAATCGAAGGCCGACCTGTGCGCATCTACAGCGCCGCCAAAACCGTGGCCGATTGCTTCAAGTACCGAAACAAGATTGGGCTCGACGTGGCGCTCGAGGCACTGCGCGAGGGTTGGCGGCAACGGCGCTTCACGATGGACTCGCTGGATCGGTACGCGAACGTCTGTCGCGTGCAGCGCGTCATGCGTCCATACCTCGAAGCACTGGTTGGATGAACGCCGGCCGCGAGGGACTCGCTCGATCGGTGCAAGCGCGTCTCGTTCGGCATGCCGGTGCGATCGGCGTAGATCCCAATCTGATCCTCGCGCGCTATGCGGTCGAGCGTTTCCTGTACCGGTTGTCGTGCTCGCCGCACGCGGATCGCTTCGTGCTGAAAGGCGCGATGCTGCTGCTCTTCTGGCTCGGTGAAACCCTGCGGCCAACTCGCGACGCCGATCTTTTGGGGTTCGGCGAACTTTCGGACGCCTCGCTCCAGCGCATATTCGTCGACGTTTGCGACGTCGAAGTCGAAGCGGACGCTATGTCCTATCTGGCCGAGACCATCGAAGTCACTCCGATCCGCTTGGAGGATGAATACGGAGGCCGCCGAGTGGCGCTTCGAGCGCGCCTAGGAAGCGCCCGGATACCGGTCCAGATCGACGTCGGCATCGGTGACGCAGTGACGCCGGCGCCCATCGTCGTAGACTATCCCGCACTTCTAGATCTGCCAGGGCCGCGCCTTCGGGCCTATCCGAGGGAAACGGTGATCGCGGAGAAGCTGCACGCGATCGTCGCTCTCGGTCAAGCGAACAGCCGCATGAAGGACTATTTCGACTTGCGAGCGCTGCTGCGTGAACGTGCCTACGACCCAAAGGTTTTGGAACGGGCAGTCGCAGCGACGTTCGAACGCCGCCGAACGACCCCGCCCGCAGCGCTGCCGGCCGGGCTCACCGATGCGTTCGCGCTCGACACTCAGAAGCGCGCTCAGTGGCAGGCTTTTCTCCGCAGAAACCGGCTCGACGATGCCGCGCGGCTCGAGGACGTCATCGCCGAGATCCGCGAGCCGTTGAGCGCTGCCCTCGCAGGCGCCATCAAGGCAGCGCCTGTTTGAGCCGCTTCACTGAATCGGTCGTCGAAGACGCCGCCCTGGCGTGGCTCGAATCCGCGGGTTGGCGTATCGCCCACGGCCCCGGCATCGCTCCCGACACGCCCGCAGCGGAACGGCGCGAGTACGGCGAGGTCCTGCTGGCGCAACGCTTGCGGGCCGCTCTCGCGCGGCTCAACCCCGACTTGCCCGCCGACGCGCTCGAGGATGCCTTCCGCAAGCTCATTCGCCCGGACGGCGCGGACGTGATCCAACGCAACCGCTCGCTGCATCGCCTGCTCGTGGACGGCGCCGCCGTCGAGTACCGCGATCGAGACGGCAATATCCGCGGCGCGCAGGCTCGCTTCATAGACTTCGATGAGCCGGCGAACAACGACTGGCTCGCCGTCAATCAGTTCAGCGTCGTCGAGAACAAGCACAACCGCCGAGCAGACGTCGTGCTGTTCGTGAACGGCTTGCCGCTCGTGCTACTCGAGGTCAAGAACGCCGCGAGCGAAGGTGCAACGATCTGGAGCGCTTTCCAACAGCTCCAGACTTACAGGACCGAAATTCCGTCGATCTTCGGCACGAACGCGCTGCTCGTGATCTCCGATGGCATCGAGGCGCGCGTCGGCACGCTGACGGCCGGACGCGAGTGGTTCAAGCCGTGGCGCACGGTCTCCGGCGAAGCCGTTGCCGACGCGAACGTGCCCGAGCTGCAGGTCGTCATCGAAGGGTTGCTCACTCCGCGACACCTACTCGACCTCGTTCGCGACTTCATCGTGTTCGAGGATGACGGTAGCGGACGCGCCGTGAAAAAGATGGCCGGGTACCACCAGTTCCACGCCGTGCAGGTTGCTGTCCGCGAGACCGTGCGCGCCGCCGAGCTTGCTCGCGGTGAGCCGGTCGCCGATGAGCACGGCCGCTACGAATCGGGCCGTAAGCCTGGTGGCAAACCAGGCGACCGCCGCATCGGCGTGGTCTGGCACACGCAAGGCTCAGGCAAGAGCCTCACGATGGCGTTCTACGCCGGCCGCATCATCCGCGAGCCGGCGATGGAGAACCCCACCATCGTCGTGCTCACGGACCGCAACGACCTCGACGATCAACTGTTCGGCACGTTCTCTCGCTGCGCGGACCTGCTGCGCCAACCGCCCATGCAAGCCGAGAGCCGCGCCCATCTGCGCAAGCTGCTGTCCGTCGAAGCGGGCGGCGTGGTGTTCACGACGATTCACAAGTTCTTTCCCGAGGAGAAAGGCGACCGGCACCCCACGCTCTCCGAACGGCGCAACATCGTGGTGATGGCCGACGAGGCGCATCGCAGTCAATACGACTTCGTCGATGGCTACGCGCGCCACATGCGCGATGCACTGCCGCACGCGTCGTTCATCGGCTTCACGGGCACGCCGATCGAGCTGCAAGATGCCAACACTCGCGCCGTGTTCGGCGACTACATCAGCATCTACGACATCCAGCGCGCCGTCGAAGACCGCGCGACGGTGCCGATCTACTACGAGAGCCGGCTCGCCAAGCTCGCGCTGAAGGAGTCCGAGCGGCCGAAGATCGACCCCGAGTTCGAGGAGGCCACCGAGGGCGAAGAGGTCGAGCGGAAGGAAAAGCTGAAGTCGAGGTGGGCGCAACTCGAGGCCGTCGTTGGCTCCGACAAGCGCCTCAAGCTCATCGCCAAGGACATCGTCGAGCACTTCGAGCGGCGGCTCGAAGCGCTCGATGGTAAGGCGATGATCGTCTGCATGAGCCGGCGCATCTGTGTGGAGCTCTATCGCGAGATCGCGGCGCTGCGGCCGGCTTGGGCCAGCGATGAGGACGAGGACGGTGCGTTGAAGGTGGTGATGACGGGCTCGGCCTCCGACCCGCCCGACTGGCAGCGGCACATTCGCAACAAGCCGCGCCGCGAGGCGCTCGCCAACCGCTTCCGCAACGCCGCCGATCCGCTGCGGCTCGTCATCGTGCGCGACATGTGGCTCACGGGCTTCGACGCTCCGAGCATGCACACGATGTACGTGGACAAGCCGATGCGCGGGCACGGGCTCATGCAGGCCATCGCGCGCGTGAACCGCGTGTTCAAGGACAAGCCGGGCGGGCTCGTCGTCGACTACTTGGGGCTCGCGCACGAGCTCAAGGCCGCGCTTGCCACCTACACGGAGAGCGGCGGCACGGGGCGCACGGCGCTCGACCAGGACGAAGCCGTGGCCGTGATGCTTGAGAAGTACGAGGTGTGCTCAAACCTGTTTCGCGGCTTCGATTGGCGGCTCTGGGCTAGGCGAACTTCGACCGAGCGCCTTGGCGTAATCAAAGCAGGGCTTGAGCACGTTCTGGCGCAAGAGAACGGCAAGGAACGCTGCATCGCCGCCGTGCGTGCTCTTTCCCAAGCCTTTGCGCTGGCAGTACCCCACGACGAAGCGCTGCGCCTACGCGACGACGTGGCGTTCTTCCAAGCGATTCAAGCCCAGCTAACCAAGCGAGCGCCCAATGATGCGCGCCCGCAAGAAGAACTCGATCACGCGGTGCGGCAGATCATCTCGCGCGCCGTTGCACCCGAAGGCGTCGTAGACATCTTTGCTGCGGCCGCGCTGGAGAAACCCGACATTTCTATCCTTTCCGACGAGTTTCTCGCCGAGGTTCGCGGCATGCCGCAGCGTAATCTGGCGGTGGAGTTGCTGCAGAAGCTTCTCAAGGGCGAGCTGTCGCTGCGCCGGCGCAAGAACGTCGTGCAGGCGCGCTCGTTCGCCGAGATGCTCGAGCAGACGCTGCGCCGGTATCAGAACCGTGCGATCGAAGCGGCGCAAGTGATCGAGGAGCTGATCCAGCTAGCGAAGGACATGCGTGAGGCGAACGCGCGCGGCGAGCAGCTCGGGCTTACCGAGGAGGAGCTCGCCTTTTACGACGCGCTCGAGACGAACGACAGCGCCGTCAAAGTGCTCGGCGACGAAACGCTGCGCGGCATCGCGCGTGAGCTCGTGACCACCGTGCGCAACAACGTGACGATCGACTGGACGTTGCGCGAGAACGTGCGGGCGCAGCTTCGGGTACTGGTGAAGCGGATCCTTCGCAAGCACGGGTATCCGCCGGATAAGCAGGAGAAGGCGACGCAAACCGTGCTGGAGCAGGCGGCGCTGTTGTCGGCAGAGTGGGCAATCGCGTAACGCCCGGAGCCATCCTAGGCCGAGTTTCTCAAAGCGGAGAATTAGCGGCGGCCATGGACCCACGCGTAACTGAGCTCCACTGCATAATGCCGATCGTCAACATCCCGTCCGTTCTCGTTAACGGCATTCTGTCGTACGAACGAGCTGCGAAGCTTCCGCACCGGTCCTTGGCTATGCAGCCGGTACAGGATAAGCGCGACAAGAAGACGGTTCCTGGCGGTCTGAAGCTCCATCAGTATGCAAACCTATACTTCCACGCTCGCAACCCGATGCTGCACAAGCGACTGGTGGAAGTCGGCGACTTGTGCGTGCTGCGTGTCTCTCTTGGCGTATTGTCCTTGCCGGGAACAGTGATTAGCGACCAGAACGCGGCGAGCGACTACGTGCGATTCTACGCACCGTCGCAGTGGCAGTTGCTCGATTGGGATGCCATTCTCGCGATGGACTGGCGACACCCCGGAAACCCTATCGCGTATTGGCGACACAAATCGCGAAAGTGCGCGGAAGTCCTCGTACCGCATTGCATTGCCCCTGAATTCGTGACAGGAGCCTATGTCATCGACGCTGTTGCGGCACGACGCATTCCAGCGCTCGGGTGCTCTCTGGCAGTCACCGTGAATCCGGTTCTATTTTTTCGCTGACAGGTTCAGACTGTGCTCATGTTCAAAGCAGTAATTGGTGATTTGTTCGAGAGCGACGCGCAAACGCTCGTGAACACCGTCAATTGCGTTGGCGTCATGGGTAAAGGCGTTGCGCTCGAGTTCAAGAAGCGCTGGCCGAAGATGTTCGAAGACTACGAGCAGCGGTGTCAGCTCAAGCAAGTTCGTCTCGGCGAACCGTATCTCTACCGTGACGGCACGCGTAACGTCATCAATTTCCCGACGAAGGATCACTGGCGTTCCACGTCCCGCCTAGCGGACATCGAACGGGGTTTGGATTATCTCGTCGCTCATGCCGACGAGTGGGGCGTTAAGAGCTTGGCGCTGCCGCCACTCGGCTGCGGCAATGGCGGACTCGAATGGGCCGAAGTTGGTCCGCTGATATACCGGAAACTGCACAAAATGCCGTTTGACGTGGAGGTCTACGCGCCTTACGGCACGCCGAATCAGCAACTGAGCCGGCGATTTCTCGAGGCGTCGACGCAGATGGCGTTAGAGGGACGGGGAGAGAAGGCGGCCAGGTTCAACGCCGATTGGGTTGCGCTGCTAGAGGTGCTGCGCGAACTGCAAAGGCAGCCTTACGCAAGCCCTGTAGGACGTACGATTTTTCACAAGGTTTGCTACGTGTTGACGGAGATGGGAGTGCCAACCGGCTTCGATTTCAGCCGCGGAAGCTACGGGCCCTTCTCCGGAGACGTGAAACGGGCGGTGCACGAACTAGCTAACCGCAACTGGCTCGTCGAAAAACCTTTGGGACGGATGGTGGCTTTGAGCATCGGGTCCCAGTACGAGGTCGATCGTCTCAAGTTTGCTGCTCAGATTGATGCCAGCCGGAAGATGATCGACAAGACCGTAGATCTCTTCAGTCGCATTAGGACGACCGAGCAGGCCGAAGAGGTGGTCACCGTCCTGTACGCCTGCCGACAACTTAAAATGGCCCGCGGAACTGCCACAGTCTCCGAGCAAGATATCTACGACTACGTCCTTTCGTGGAAAAGGACCTGGGACCGTGACGAGAAACGGCGCGCGGTCGCAAGCACGATCCGGAACCTCCTAGCCCTCGGCTGGATGAAGGCGCAGGTGAGCGAGGATCTTTTGGAAGTCGCCTAGCGTCCGATTGCTCGCACGTTTCCGCGGAAACGCGCACCAAAACAGTGCGAAAAACGCCTCACGTGACGCGTCAGCCGCGCCGAGCGCCCAGCGCGATCACGACAAGCCCCACGGCCGCCCCCATCCACCCCAGCCATTCGGGCTCGGCCAGCCCGCTCCAGAGCACCCCGGCGATCAGGACCGCCGCCCCGGCCACGACGCGCTCGAGCCGCCCGCCGCGCCGCTCCGCGACGACGACGGCCGGCGCGCGCTGCCGCCGCTTGACCGCCGCGTCCTCGGCGTCGAGGCGCCGCAGCGCGCGGTGCAGCACGCGCGGCAAGAGGGCGAGATCGTCGTTGATCTCTGGCCACGCCTCGACGAGCTGCTTGAAGCGCGTGCGCGGATCGTTCCGCTCGCGCATCCACTCCTCGAGCACGGGCTTCGCGGTCTTCCAGAGGTCGAGCTCGGGGTAGAGCTGCCGCCCGAGCCCCTCGATCTGCAGCAGCGTCTTCTGCAGCAGCACGAGCTGCGGCTGCACTTCCATATTGAACTGGCGCGCGATCTGAAAGAGCCGCAGCAGCACGAGCCCGAACGAGATGTCCTTGAGCGGCTTGTTGAAGATCGGCTCGCAGACTGCGCGCACGGCGGACTCGAGCTCGTCGACGCGCGTGCCGGCGGGTACCCAGCTCGAGTCGACGTGCAAGCTCGCGACGCGGCGGTAGTCGCGGCGGAAGAACGCGAGGAAGTTCTCGGCGAGATAGTGCTGGTCGCGCTCGTCGAGCGTGCCGACGATGCCGAAGTCGACGGCGGCGTATTTCGGCCGGGCGGGATCCGTCACGTCGACGAAGATGTTGCCGGGGTGCATGTCGGCGTGGAAGAAGTTGTGACGGAACACCTGCGTGAAGAAGATCTCGACGCCGTTCTCCGCGAGCCGTTTGATGTCGGTGCCCGCCGCGCGCAGCCCCGCGATGTCGTCGACTTGAATGCCGGCGATGCGCTCGATCGTCATCACGTTCGCCCGGCAGTAGTCCCAGTAGACCTCGGGCACGTAAAGCAGGTCCGAGCCCGCAAAGTTGCGCTTGAGCTGCGCCGCGTTCGCGGCCTCGCGCATCAAGTCCACTTCTACGGCGAGCGTGCGCTCGAACTCGGCGACGACCTCTACGGGATGCAGGCGATGCGCCTCGGGCCAGTACGCTTCCGCGAGTGCCGCGATCGCGTACAGCACCTCGACGTCGCGCTGGATCAACGCCGCGACGTTCGGCCGCAGGACCTTCACGACCACGTCTTGCCCGCCCGGCAGCTTCGCGGCGTGGACTTGCGCGATCGACGCCGCGGCGAGCGGCGTGCGATCGAATGCTGCGAACACCTCGTCGACGCGCCGGCCGAACGCGAGCTCGAGCGCCGCGGTGGCCTGCTCGCCTGCGAACGGCGGCACCTGGTCCTGCAGCTTCGCGAGCTCCGCCGCGATCTCGATCGGCAAGAGATCGGGGCGCACGGACAACGCCTGGCCGAACTTCACGAAGATCGGGCCGAGCTCCTCGAGCGCCAGGCGCAGCCGCACGCCGAGCGGCAAGCGTCTCCGGCCGAACGCGAGCAGCCGGCCGACCCAGGCGATCGGCCGGAACAGGTGCGTGCGCCAGACGATCTCGTCGAGCCCGTGCTTCATCAGCACGCGCTGGATCGTCAACATGCGCGTGAGCTGCCTGAGGCGGCGCCGGCGCGTCATCGGCTGCGCTCGAGGCGTGCGAGCCGTGCCGCGGCACGCTCGACGTCGTCGCGGAGGCGCTCGACGTCCGAGTAGAACGCCTGCGCCTCGAGCGGCGCCGGCATCGCGCGGCTTTCCTCCTGGAGGTATTCGGCCACGTTCATGCGGAGCGCCGAGCGCGCGCGCCCGAGCCAAGCGCCCGCGCGACGCGCGGCCTCGCCGAGCGCGTGCGCCGGCACGTCGCCGAGCCACTTCGAGAGCTCCTCCTCGAGATCGGGACGCGCGAGCTTCAAGAGCTTCGCGTAGCGCTCGGCGACCTCGAGATCGCCCGAGAGCTCCGCGCGCGTGCGCTTCACGCCGCTGACGCCGCCGTCGGAACCGAGCAGGCGCGCGAGGTCGAGCGGCGCCGCGCGCAGCGTGGCCGTCGCTCCTTCGGCATCGGAGTCGACGCGCAGCCGCTCGCCGTCCGCGTGCAGCACGGCCGTCAGGCCGAGCCCCTCGACGCGCACGGCGAAGCTCGTGCCGTTCAGACGCGCGAGCAGCTCGCGCGCGGCCGTCGACTCGCCGATACAGCGATTGAGCTCGGCCTCGATGAGTCTCAAAGCCTGAAACCTATGTGCAGCGCCACGATTCCCGCGGTCAAGTTGAAGTACTCGCAGCGCTCGAAGCCGGCGCGCTCCATCATCGCTTTCAGCGTGTCCTGATCGGGATGGCGGCGGATCGATTCCGCGAGATAGCGGTAGCTCGCGGCGTCGCCCGCGAGCCACTCACCCAAGCGCGGCAACACTTGAAACGAGTAGAGCTCGTAGAGCGGCGCGAGCGGTCCCAAGTGCGCCTGCGAGAACTCGAGCACGAGCAAGCGGCCGCCGGGCTTCAACACGCCGAAGATGCTCGCGAGCGCGCGCTCCTTGTCCGTCACGTTACGCAGTCCGAAGCCGATCGTGACGCAATGGAAACTGTGCTCGACAAACGGCAGCTGCTCGGCGTCGGCGAGCACGTAGTCGACGTTACCCGCGATGCCCTGGTTCAAAAGCCGCGTGCGGCCTTCCTCGAGCATCGCGGCGTTGATGTCCGTGACGACGACGCGGCCCGTGCGGCCGACTTTGCGCTTAAGCCCCACGGCGAGGTCGCCGCTGCCGGCCGCGACGTCGAGCGCCTGCTGCCCCGGACGCAAGCCCGTCTTCGCGATCGCGAACCGCTTCCAGAGCCGGTGCAGGCCGCCGGACATCGCGTCGTTCATGAGGTCGTAGCGCGACGCGACCGAATCGAAGACGCCGCGCACGCGCGCCTTCTTCTCGGCCCACGGCACTTGCTCGTAGCCGAAGTCGGCGAGGCGGTCGCTGGGCTCGGGATCGGGGGCCGTCATGGCGCAAGAGTATAGGCCAGGCGCGCAACGGCAGCTTCGTGGCCCGGTGGACGCCGCCCTCGGCTCGAGACGGAACGTAAAGCGCCGGTAAACGGACCGTTCGAGATTTTACGATCCCGCTCCTTACGTCCGGCCGTCGACGCGCAGAGCATTTCCTCACCGTTCACCCCCCATTCCAGGAGACGACGATGATTCGAGTCATTCCCGGTGTGCGCGTCGGCGCGTTGGCGGCGCTCTGCGCCGCCTGTCTGGGCGTTTCGACCAAAACCGTCGCAGCCGAGGACGCCGCCGCCCGGCGCGACGTGGACCTCGTCATCGCGCTCGACGTGAGCAGCTCGATGGAGGGCTTGATCGAGTCGGCCAAGCAACGGCTCTGGGACATCACGAACGAGCTCGCGGAAGCGCGTCCCGTGCCGGCGCTGCGCGTCGCGATCTTGACCTACGGCCGGCCGAGCTACGGCGAGCAAACCGGCTACATCCGTGTCGATTTGCCCTTCACGGCCGATCTCGACGCCGTGAACGCGACGTTGTTCTCGTTTCGGACCGACGGCGGCGAGGAATACGTCGCGCGTGCGATCCAAACGTCGCTCGACACGCTGCAATGGAGCCGGGACTCGGACGCGCTCAAGGTCGTGTTCGTCGCCGGCAACGAATCCGCCGAGCAGGATCCGCGGATCACGATAGATCAGGTGACCGCGGCGGCCGCGCGGCGCGGCGTCGTCGTCAACGCGCTCTACTGCGGCGGCGACGGCAATTCCGATGCGGAGGGCTGGCGGCGCGTGGCGACGAGCACGAACGGCCTGTACGCGAGCATCGACCAGAACGCGGCCGCCGTCGCGGACGTTCCGACGCCGTTCGACGCGCGGCTTGCCGCGTTGAACGACGAGCTCAACTCGACCTACGTCGCGTTCGGTGCCGCGGGCGAGCGCGGCCGCGCGAACCAAGTGGCGCAGGACGCGAACGCGGGCAGCTTGAGCCCGTCGGCGCTCGCGAGCCGCGCGGCCGCGAAGGCGAGCGCGCTGTACCGCGCCGAGTGGGACCTCGTCGAGCAGATCGAATCCGGCGCCAAGCTCGAAGAGATTCCCGCGGACGAGCTGCCGGCCGAGCTCAAGGCGCTGCATCCGGAAGAGCGCGAGGCTTACGTGCGCGAGAAAGCCGAGCGGCGCCACGAGCTCGAGCGGCAAATCGGCGAGCTCGCGGCCGAGCGAGGGCGCTACCTCGCCGAGCAGCGCCGCGAGGCCGGCGGCGACGCGGTCGGGCTCGACGCCGCGATTTTGAAAGGGATCCGCGAAGTGGCCGCGACGAAGGGCTTCTCGTTCGCGGAGGCCGGCGAATGAACCGTCGGGCGCGCTACTCGGCCCACTTCGGCTCGGGATGCCGCGGCTTGCCGGCCGCCGCGAGCCGCTCGAGATAGCGCGCCCACTTGCGGTCCTTGTCGGCGCAGAGCTCGTAGAGCAGCGCCCACGTGTAGAGGCCCGTGCTGTGGCCGTCGTCGAAAACGATGCGCACGGCATAGCGGCCGACGGGCTCGATGCTCGCGATGTTCACGGCTTCCTTGCCCGTGACGAGGATGCCTTCGCCGGCCGCGTGACCCTTCACCTCGGCCGACGGCGAGTGCACGCGCAGGAACTCGGCCGACAGGCGCGCATTGAGCCCGTCGGCGAAGCGCACCTCGAGCTCGCGCGAGCGCCGGTGCAGCTTCAGGTCCGTCGGCGGCGGGATTTGCAGCTCGCTCACGGCGCGTCTACAAGATGTAGCGGCTCAAGTCTTCGTCCTGCACGAGCGCCCTCAAGTGCGCGTCGACGTAGGCCGCGTCGATGACGACGCGCTGGCCGCCGCGGTCGGCGGCCTCGAACGAGACGTTCTCGAGCAGCCGCTCGAGCACGGTGTGCAGGCGCCGCGCGCCGATGTTCTCGCTGCGGTCGTTGACCTGGTACGCGACCTCGGCGAGCCGCCGCACGCCGCTCGCCTCGAACTCGATGTCGAAGCGCTCCGTCGCGAGCAGCGCCTTGTACTGCTCCGTGAGCGACGCGCTCGGCTCCGTGAGAATGCGCACGAACTCGTCGACGCCGAGCGCGGAGAGCTCGACGCGGATCGGAAATCGGCCCTGGAGCTCAGGAATCAGATCCGACGGCTTCGCGACGCTGAACGCGCCCGACGCGATGAACAGCACGTGGTCCGTGCGCACCATGCCGTACCGCGTGCTCACGGTGGAGCCTTCGACGAGCGGCAGCAGGTCGCGCTGCACGCCTTCGCGCGAGACGTCGGCGCCGTGCGCGTCCGCGCGCCGTGCGATCTTGTCGATCTCGTCGATGAAGACGATGCCGTTCTCCTCGACGGCTTTCACGGCTTGCACCTTGACGTCTTCCTGATTGATGAGCTTGCCGGCCTCCTCTTCCTCGAGCAGCTTCAGCGCGTCCTTGACCTTGAGCTTACGGCGCTTCGAGCGGCCTTGGTGCAGGTTCTGAAACAAGCTCTGGAGCTGATTCGTCATCTCCTCCATGCCGGGCGGCGCCATGATCTCGACGCCGACCGTCGGCGCCGCCACGTCGATCTCGACGTCTCTATCGGCGAGCTCGCCTTCGCGCAGCATCTTGCGGAAGCGCTGCCGCGTGTCGCGGCCGTCGTCGTCGCGCGTGCCCGGCAGCAGCGCGTCGAGCAAGCGGTCCTCGGCGGCATCCTTCGCGCGGCCCGCGACGCGCGTCAGCGCGTCCTCGCGCACGAGCTTCACGGCCATGTCGACGAGATCGCGGATTATCGAGTCGACGTCGCGGCCGACGTAGCCGACTTCCGTGAACTTCGTGGCCTCCGCCTTGATGAACGGCGCGTGCGCGAGCTTCGCGAGCCGGCGAGCGATCTCCGTCTTGCCGACGCCCGTGGGGCCGATCATCAGTATGTTCTTCGGCGTGATCTCGCTGCGCAGCGGCTCCTTGATCTGCGCGCGGCGCCAGCGGTTGCGCAGCGCGATCGCGACGGCGCGCTTCGCTTCGTGCTGGCCGATGATGTGCTTGTCGAGCTCCTCGACGATTTCGCGCGGCGTCATCGACATCGTCAGAGCTCCTCGACGGTGATCGAGGTGTTCGTATAGATGCAGATCGACCCGGCGATTGCGAGCGCTTTCTCGACGATCGTGCGCGCGTCGAGCTCGGTGTTCTCGTAGAGCGCGAGCGCGGCGGCTTGCGCATACGCGCCGCCCGAGCCGACGGCGAGCAGATCGCGCTCGGGCTCGATGACGTCGCCCGTGCCGGAGATCAACAGCGAGTTCTCCTTGTCGGCGACGATCAAGAGCGCCTCGAGCCGCCGCAGCATGCGATCCGTGCGCCAGTCCTTCGCGAGCTCGATCGCCGCGCGCATGAGGTTGCCGTGCTTCGTGAGCTTGGCCTCGAAATACTCGAACAGCGTGAATGCGTCCGCGGCGCCGCCGGCGAACCCCGCGATGACCTTGCCGTCGTGCAGGCGCCGCACCTTGCGCGCGTTGCCCTTCATCACCTGTTGCCCAAGCGTGACCTGGCCGTCGCCGCCGAGCGCGACGCGGCCGTTGCGGCGCACGCAAACGATCGTCGTTCCGTGAAACTGGCCCATTGAAGGATTCTAAGCCAGCCGCGGGCGCGGCGCCGCGCTAGCGCTGCGGCCGGCGGCGCGCGCGCGGGTGGGCCTGGTCGTAGACGCTCGCCAAATGCTGGAAATCGAGGTGCGTATAGATTTGAGTCGTCGACAGGCTCGAGTGGCCCAGCATTTCCTGCACGGCGCGTAGGTTGCGGCTCGATTCGAGCACGTGGGTGGCGAACGAATGGCGCAGCATGTGCGGGTGCACGCGCGTCGGCGCGCCCTGGCGCTTCGCCCATTCGTTGACCAGCTTCTGCACCATGCGCGGGTTGATGCGCAGGCCCCGTTCACCGACGAAGATCGCCGTCTCGCCGGCGCGCGCGAGCTCGGAGCGCAAGGCGAGCCAATCGCGCAGGGCCGCGAGCGCTTGTCTGCCGACGGGCACGACGCGCTCCTTCGAGCCCTTGCCGACGACGCGCACGGTGCGGTCCGCCGTGTCGACGTCGCCGAGATTCAAGCCGACGAGCTCGGCGAGGCGCAGACCCGAAGAATAGAAGAGCTCGAGAATCGCGCGGTCGCGGACCGTGAGCGGATCGTCGCCGCTGATCGCGAGCAGGCTCGCCACTTGGTCGGCGTCGAGCGTCGCCGGCAAGCGGCGCGGCACTTTCGGCGCCTGCACGTGCACGCCGGCATTGTTCTTCACGACCCCTGTCGCGATGAGAAAATTCAAGAAGGTGCGCACGGCCGACAGGCGCCGAGCCACGCTGCGCGCGGACAAGCCCTTGCGATGGCTCTCGGCCGCGAACCGCCGCACGCCGAAGGAGTCGAGCGCTTCGAACGAGGCGATCTGCTCGCGCTCGCAAAACTCGAGCAGCGCTTTCAAGTCGCGCTCGTACGCCTTCGCGGTATGCGGCGACAGCCGCCGCTCGGTCTTGAGCCGCTCGAGGAAAGCCGCGAGCTCGGCGGCTCCCACGACTACTCGCGTAGAGCGACGGCGAGAACCTCGCCCAAGCGCGCGAGGAAGTCCATGCGCTTGCCGGGATGAAAGTGATCGGGATCGCGGCTGCCGATGATCAAGAAGCCGAGACTCGACTCGGGGCCTAGCGGCACGAATGCCGCGGAGGTGATGGCGTCCGCGTCGCGGTCGAAGATGTTCTTCTGCCGGTCGCGCAGGGGGCCGCAGCGCGGCTTCGCGGCGCGCAGGAAGGTCGCGAACGGCCGCACGTCGACGTCGTCCGTGCCGAAGCGCCGCACGAAGCCCTCGCGCACGGCGCCCTCGGGAGCCGCCGGGAACAGCACGAGCACGGCGCGCTCGGCCGCGAAATCCTCGCGTAGCCCCGTCTCGAGCTGCTCGAGGCGGAGCCCCAAGTTCGGCGCGCGCATCAGCTTGAGACAGAGCTGGTGAATCTTCTCGACGAGCACGTCGTTCTGCTTCGCGACGGCGACCAGATCCTTGAGCTGGCGCTCGAGCTGCCCGTTGCGCTGGCGCAGCATCGAGACCTGGCGCTCGACCAAAGAAATCGAGGCGCCGCCTGCGCGGTGCGGGAGCTTGAGACCGAGCACCAGCGAGCCGTGGCGCTCGAAGAAGTCGGGGTGGCGTTTCAAATAGTCGGAAATCGAGTCCTCGGATAGCGTCTCGGTCAATGGCGCGCCAACGGCCGCCCCGCCCTGCTGCTGACTCATAGTTCGATGTAGCCCTCGTACACCGCTGCCGTGGGACCAGTTTGCCACAGCGGCGCTCCGGGTCCAGGCCAATTCACCTCGAGCGTTCCACCCGGGAGCTCGACCGCGACGTCGGCGGCGAGCCGACCCCACCGCCGGCCGACCGCGACCGCGGCCGCCGCGCCCGTGCCGCATGCGAGCGTCTCGCCGACGCCGCGCTCGAATACGCGCAAACGAATGTGCCGCGGATCGACGATCTCCATGAACCCGACGTTGACGCTGCGCGGGAAGCTCGCGTGCCGCTGCAGCGCCGGACCGACGACGTCGACGGGCGCCGTCGTCACGTCGTCGACGGCGATCACGGCATGCGGATTGCCCATCGAGACGGCGCCGAGCTCGATCACGCGGCCGGCCACGTCGAGCCGATAGCGGTCCTCCTCCTTCGCTGCGGTGAACGGCAACGCGGCGGGCCGGAAATCGGGCACGCCGAGGTCCACGCTGACGCGCTCCGGCGACTCGACGCGCGCAGCCGTGGTGCCTGCCGGCCCCACGAGCCTGAGCTCCTTGCCGAGCCGCGGTGCAAGATAGCGCGCGAGACAACGCACGCCGTTGCCGCACTGCTCGACCTCGCCGCCGTCGGCGTTGAAGATCCGGTAGCGCGCGTCGCCGCCTTCGGCGCGCTCGGCGTCGATCAGTAACAGCTGATCGAAACCGACGCCGCGGCGACGGTCGCCCCACAGGCGGACGACGTCGGGCGCCGGCGGCGCCCGGCCGCTCGGCCACGGCACGATCATGACGTCGTTGCCGAGGCCGTTCATCTTCGTGAATGCGACTTTCATGGAGGGTTGGCGGCGCGCGGGCCGGTGGCGCACAAAGCGCGTATCTTAGGGCAAGGCCGGGACCGATGCCGCCGATGGACATTTGTCATAAGCCTGGCTAACTTACGCGCTTTCGCGCGCGCCATAGAACAACAAGTCGAGCGGAGAGCCCATGCGACACATCCTCGTCACGAACGCGAAGGGCGGCTGCGGCAAGAGCACGATAGCCACGAGCCTCGCGGCCTACTTTGCGTCCGAAGGCTACGCGACGGCCCTCGCGGACTTCGACCCGCAGGCCTCGGCGCTCTCCTGGCTCGAGCAGCGGCCCGCCGACTACGCGCCGATCACGCCCGTCCGGGGCTTCGAGTCGGGCTTGAAAACCGTGCCGCGCAGCGCCGAGTACGTGATCATCGACTCGCCGGCCGGCTCGTACGGCAAGGAGCTCACGGAGCTCGTCCGCAAGGCCGAGACGATCGTCGTGCCCGTGCTGCCGTCGCCGATCGACATCAAGGCCGCCGAGCGCTTCGTCGACGAGCTGCTCGCCATCAACAAAGTGGCCGACAAGAAGGCGAAGGCCGCGCTCGTCGCGAACCGCGTCCGCGAGAACACGCTGATCTTCGAGGAGCTCGACAACGTGCTGTCGCGGCTCAAGGTCCCTTACGTCGCGCAGTTCCGCGAGGCGCAGAACTACAACCGCGCATACCAGCGCGGCCTCGGCGTGCACGAGCTGCCGCCGTATCTCGCCTGGCCGGATTGGGAGCAGTGGGATCCGCTGATCGAGTGGCTCGATTCCCGCCGCTCGCAGCCGAAGGCCTGACGGCTCAGCCGCCCTGCGCCCGACGCTCCTCGTCGCGTTTGGGCGGCGCGAGGCCGCGCGACGGCGGCAGCGGCTCGGCCGTGGCTGCCCCGCCCAACAGCCGGAGACCCGAGCGAAACGCCGTCAGCGCGCGCTCGTCCTCGCCGAGCTCCGTGAGCAGCCGCCCGTAGAGCGCGTACGCCTCGGGTCTCGGCTCGAGCGCAAGACTCGATTCGAGGTAGCTGAGCGCCTTGCCGGGAAGGTCGTTGGCCATCGCGAGCCGTGCCGCCGCGAGCAATAGTGCGGCGTCCTCGGGATGCGTCTTGAGCCAGGTCTCGACTTGCTTCAGCTGTTTCGCCGGGTCGGCGCCGCGCACCTCGCCGTAACTTTGCACGAGCGCCGAGTGCCACTCGCGCTTCAGCGCGGCCTTGACCTCGCGCTCGGCCTCGTCGCCGCGCCCGAGGCGCTCGAGCGCTCGCGCGCGCTCGGCCACGACGGCCGGCGCGGCGCGCAGCTCGCTCGGCACCGCCGCCGTCACCTCGGCGAGCCGCTCCGCCGTGAGCCCGGGGCGTGCGAGCTCCGCTTGCACCGCGAGCGCCACGAGCTCGTTACGCTCCTGCGCGGGCAGCGCGGCACGCGGCAGTCGCGGCAGCAACGCGAGCAATTCCGCGCGGTCGTCGAGAGCGCGATAGGCGCGTGCCAGCAACGCGACCGCAGCCGGCTGGTCGACGTTTTCGAGCGATTTCAGCGTCGCGACGGCCGCCGCCGCGTCGCCGGCCTGAAGCTCGAGCTGCGCCCGCGTGAGCCGCGCGCTTACCGAGGCCTCGGGCGAGAGCGCCTGCGCGAGCTCGAGCCACTGGTCGCGCCGGTCGGCCGCCCCTTGCAAGTGCGCGGCATGGGCCGCGAGCAGGTAGTTCGCGAGCGGCGCGTCCGCGTGCTTCAACCCCTGCGTCAGCAGCCGCTCGCTGCGCGCCCAGTTGCCTTGCACGAGCTGCGCGAAACCGGCCGTCAGGTCGCCGTCCCGCCGCCGAAGCTGCCGCCGCTCGAGCGCGGCTCGCCAGCGCCTCGGCGCCTCGGCGACGGCCACGAGCGCGCGCACGAAGACGTAAAGCAGCACGAGCACGATGACGAGCCCCGGCACCGACATCTCGATCACGTAGCTCGAGAAATTGACGAGCACGTAGCCGCGGTCGGCGAGCAGGAAGTGCGCCGCGAAGGCGCCTAGCAGGAGCACGGCCAGCGCCGCGACGCCGAAGCGCATCAACGCGCTCCGGTGCGCTGCGCGCGCAGAAGAGTCAGCGAGCCGCTGATGTCCGGCCGCTCGGGATCGACGTCGAAGTTGCGGAGCTCGCGCAGCAGCGCGAGCGCGCCCTCGACGTCGGCCGCCGCAGCGTCGAAGTCGCGCTCCAAGAGCGCGATTGCCGTCTCGAGCCCGCTCGTGAAGGCCTGCTCGTCGGCACGCAGCGCGGCGATGCGCGCGAGCTCGAGCTCGATTTGCAGTTGCCGCCGTGCGAGCTTGCGCTCGGCCGCGGACAATGCCTGCGGCACGGGATCGTCGCGCCGTTCGATGCGAACGAGGTCGAGCAGCGTGCCCTTGATCGCGAGCCATAGCCGTCCGAGCCCAGGCTCGGCCTCGAGCTCGGCGGAGGGATCGTTCGCGAGACTCACGGGCAAATCGGCGCGCAACGGCAGCGCGTCGGCGCGCGCAGCGAGCCGGCCGAGACCGAACACGATGCCCTCGATGTCGGGCAGCCGCAGGCTCTTGAGCGCGATCAGCTCGCCCGCGATCGCCTGTCGGACGGCGGCGAGCTCCGGATTGCCGAGCTCGGCGAGGCGCCCGTCGGCGAGCTCGAGCGCCGTCACGGCGCTCTCGAAATCGCCCGTCAGCGTGAGCTCCGTGTTCGCGACCGTGAGGTAATACTCGGCTTCGGAGCGCAGCAGCTCCCCGCGCGCGTCGAAGGAGCCGCCTTGCACGGCGTCGAGGCGCTGCTCGAGCGCCGTGAAACGCCCCGGCAGGGCGTCGAGGCGGTCGGCGAGGCTCGCGTTCAATTGCCGCAGCCCGGCGATGTCCTCGTCGGCGTCGGCGATTCGGTCCTGCAACGCGCGCTGCTCGGCGCGCACGCGGTTCAAGGCCTCGGCCGCGGCCGCGTCGGTTTCGTCGAGCGATACGTAGAACTGCCGGTATTGCCACCAAAGCATGCCGGCCACCATGATCGCGACGAACGCGAAGAGCAGCGCCGCGGAGCTGAACAGCACGGCACGCGAAACGCTCGGCGCTTCGGCGCTCGCCTTGGCCGCGGCGGGGCGTTCGCCGGTGTGCGCAGCCAGCGACCCGGCGAGCTTCGCCCATTCTTCGTCGGCGCTCGCGGGACGCAGCTTCGCGGGGTCGTCGGAAGGCGTTTTCGTCATCGAATGTCCTTGTCAGTGGCGCGCCAGGCGCTTGCGAAGCTCGGCGAGCTGACGCCGGCTCACGGCGAGCGGCTCCGGCTCGCCGCGCAGCCTGAGCGCGTAGCCTTCGTCCCCGACGCGCTCGAGGGCTTCGACGTGCGCGATCGCGACGAGCAGGCTCCGATGCGCGCGGACGAAGTCGCGAGCAAATTCTTCCTCGAGTTGTTTCAGGGGCTCGTCGATCAAGTCCTCGCCTCGGCTGTGGCGAACGGTGACGTATTTCTGGTCCGCGCGAAAGTAGCGTATTTCCTTGACCGGGATCAGCTTGAGCTCGTCGCGCACACGCACGGCGACGTGCTGACGCGCCCCGACCGGTTCCGCCGGGGTGCCCAGGCCGAGCAGCTGCGGCGTCCGCAGGCGAGACGCGTGCCTCAGGGCTTGAGCCAGGCGCTCGCTGCGCACCGGCTTCAAGAGGTAGCCGACGGCCTGCGATTCGAAAGCCTCGAGCGCGTATTCGTCGTAGGCCGTCGTGAACACGATCGCCGGCGGGTCTTCGAGCGCGCTCAAATGGCGCGCGACCTCGATCCCCGACATGCCTGGCATGCGCACGTCGAGCAGCACGACGGCCGGCTTCAGCTTCGCGACGAGCGGCAGCGCATCGCTCCCGCTCGAGCAGACACCGGCCACGCTGCAACCCGGCTGCTCCTCGACGAGGCGCTGCAGGCGCTCGCGCGCGGGCAGCTCGTCGTCGACGATGAGAACGTTCAGCAGCGGTGCATTCATTCGGTGTACGGGAAACGCACGGTGACTCGATAGTGCTCCGGTTGCTGCTCGACCGTCAGCGAGCCGCGTCCGCCGTACGCGAGGTCGAGCCGCTGCCGGATGTTGTCGAGCGCGAGGCGGTTGCCGGAGCGCGGCTCGCCGCCGCCACCGGCCGGCGCGACGGGATTGCTGACGGCGATCTCCACCGTGCCGTTCACGACGCGCCCCGTGACCGTCACGGTGCCGCCGCGCTCGAGCGGCTCGATGCCGTGATAGATCGCGTTCTCGAGCAGCGGCTGCACGGTGAGCCCCGGCACGAAGGCGCGCATCGGAAGCTCGCCGACGTCCCAACGCACGTCCAGGCGGTCACCGAGCCGCAGCGCCTCGATGCGCTGGTAAATGCGCGTGAGCTCGAGCTCTTCCTTGAGCCGCAGCGGACTATGCGAGTCGCGCAGCGTCGCGCGGAAGAGATCGGCGAGATCCTCGACGGCTTGCTCGGCGCGGCGCGGGTCGCTGCGCGTCAGCGCGGCGATCGTGTTCATGCTGTTGAACAGGAAGTGCGGCCGAATGCGCGCTTGCAGCGCTTGAATGCGCGACAGCGCTTCGGCCCGCACGTGCTTCTGCCACTGATGCGTGACGAAGAAATAACGAAGCAAGAGCGCCGTGACGATCAGCGCGATGCCGGCGTTGCGCAACAAGAACGGCCAGTGCTGCACCGGCATCTCGGGAATGCCCACGGAGCCGAACGCCGTGCCGAGCCAGAGCGCGAGCTCGGAGATCACGACGGTATTCAAGAGGATCAGCGCGAAGGCGGCCGCCGAGCTCCGCGGCACCGTGAGCCGCGCGAGCCAGCGGCGCGAATAGCAGAGGAGCGCGGCGTTCGTGAGGCCGAGCCACTGGAGGAACATCGAGATGCGAGCGAGCTCCGTCAGGAACGCCGTATCGGGACGCGCGAGCGCGAGCGTGACGGCGACGAGCTCCGCGATCAGCACGACGGCGAAGACCATGCGCGGCGCGCAAAAGTCCGGGATATAGAACGCGTCGGTGCTCGAGCCGAACGTGGCGGGCTCGGCCTCGGCCGACGCGGCGAGCGGCGGCGGAGCTAGCGTCGTGCGCGGCGGCGTGGGGTCCGACGGGGCGTGCTCAACCGCACCAGTCTTTGACATTCGCCGCTGCCTCGGCACGGGCTGCGGCGACCGCCGCGTCGTCGAGGTATTCGCGCTCGCCGGCGGCGTTGGTGCGATAGAGTCGGCGCGACACCGTGTAGCGCTGCTCGCGTTCACGCGCGATTTCGCAGTTCTTCTGCCGCTCCAGCAGCAGCTGGGCGGCGGTCGGCCCTTCGGGCAGCGTCGGAACCGCCGGGGCCTCCGGCAGCGGCTCCTGCGCGGCCGCATTCGGAGCGTTCACTGCCGGCGGAGCCGCGGCGCGGGCGGCCGGGCGCGATCCGACCGTCGACACGAACTCCGCGTTCGCACCGAGCGGCCGATCGCTGTAGCTCACGGTGCCGTCGGGCGCCGTGGACTTGTAGATGTCGGCGGCGGAGGCCGTGGTGCCGGCCAGTGCGAGGAGCAACGTGCTCGAGCCAAGTCGGAATTTCATGATCGAAAGCCTCGGCGGACGACGTGCCCGGATGAGTCTAACAAGCCGTGCACTGAGCCCTTGTGACTCATTTCACGCGATTTCGGCGCGTTTCGCGGCGTACACATTAAGTGAAATCCAGGACCGCGCCTAGAGCGCGGGCTATGATCCGAGTTTCCGGCGGAAGTGCCCACATTCGACGCTGGCCCAAGGGGCCCCGGGAGACGTGCAATGGACGACAGGAAATCGACGCGATTCAGCCTGGATGAGCTCGCCCGTCAGCTGGCCGAGTCGGTGCCGCAGAACCTCAAGGTGCTCGGCCAGGACTTGGAGCGCAATTTCAAGACGCTGCTGCAATCCGGTATCGAGCGCATGGAGCTCGTCAGCCGTGAGGAATTCGACGTTCAGCGCGCGGTTCTCGACCGCACCCGTGCCAAGCTCGAGGCCATGGAAGCCCGGCTGGCCGAGCTCGAGAAGGCGCTGTCGTCGCGAACGTCGTAGCCGGCGCGCGCCGGCCGTAGGCCGGCCATGGGCCTCGCCCGCACCTTGAGCCGCGGGCAAGCGGGGCTCGACGCCTATCTCGTCACCGTCGAGGTCCATACGGCCAATGGGCTGCCGCTGTTTGCCGTCACCGGTTTGCCGGCCGCCGCCGTCCGCGAAAGCAAGGACCGCGTCCGGGCCGCGCTCGCGACCTCGGGGCACGACGTGCCGGTCGGCCGCGTCACCGTGCACTTGGGCCCGGCCGACATCCCGAAGACGGGCGGCCGGTTCGATCTCGCGATCGCGCTCGGGGTCATTCTGGCCCAGCAGGACTCGCAGTGGCCGGTGGCGGGCATCGAATTCCTGGGCGAGCTCGCGCTGAGCGGCGACCTCCGGCCGATCCGCGGCGCCTTGCCCGCCGTTCTCGCAGCGCAGCAAGACGGCCACGCGATCGTGTTGCCCGCCGCCAACGCGGCCGAGGCCGCGCTCGTCGCCGATGCCGAGGTCTATGCCGCCGCCCACCTCGAAGAAGTGGTGCGGCACTTGAGCGGCCGCGGGCGCCTGCCGCGCGTCGCGCCACGGGCCGACCCGATCACGCTCGGCGCGGCACCGGACCTCGCGGACGTTCGCGGCCAAGCATTGGCGAAGCGCGCGCTCGTCGTCGCGGCCGCCGGCGGGCACAACTTGCTGATGATCGGGCCGCCCGGCAGCGGCAAGAGCATGCTGGCCGAGCGTTTGAGCGGTTTGCTGCCGCCGCTGACGCACGAGGAGATGCTGCGCGTCGCGAGCATCGCTTCGATCGCGGGCGAGCCGCGCGCCGCCGAGCCCACGCTGTCGCCGCCGTTCCGCGCACCGCACCACACGACGTCGGCGCAAGCGCTCGTCGGCGGCGGCACGCGTCCGCGCCCCGGAGAAATCTCGCTCGCGCATCGCGGCGTGTTGTTCTTGGACGAGCTGCCCGAGTTTCCGCGCGGCGCCTTGGAGGCGTTGCGCGAGCCGCTCGAGAGCGGCGTCGCGCGCATCTCGCGCGTCCACGAGCAGCTCGCGTTCCCGGCCGAGTTCATGCTCGTTGCGGCGATGAACCCGTGCCCGTGCGGGTTTCAGGGAGACGGTACCGATCGCTGCAACTGCACGCCGTACAGGCTCGAGCAGTACCGGAGCCGAATCTCGGGGCCGCTGCTCGATCGCTTCGACCTGCACGTCGAGGTGCCGCGCGTGCCGTTCGAGGACATCGCCGAGCCCGTAGAGCGCGGCGAGTCGAGCGCGTTGCGCGACGCGGTCGTCGCGGCCCGCGCCGTGCAGCTCGAGCGTGGCGGCCGGTTGAACGCGCGCCTCGACGCGCGTGCGCTGTGGCGCGTCGTCAAGCTCGGCAAGGAGCAGCGCGCGCTCCTGAAACGCGCGGCCGATCGCTGGCAATTGAGCGCGCGCAGCTCGGTGCGCGTGCTGAAGGTCGCTCGCACGATCGCGGATCTCGAAGCGAGCGACACCGTGTCGGCGCGGCACGTCGCGGAGGCACTGCAGCTCCGCTGCCGCGATCGCGCCTGACTCGAGGCGCCGCACCGAGCGTCGTGCGGCGCGGGGTTCGGCTATAATCGCGCCCGATTCGGTCAGGGAGCCCGGCGTTGCGGCAGCAAGATCAGCAGTTCTTCGACAGCTTCATGCTCGTCATCGGCATCCTGATGGGCGTCGCCGTCGGCTTGTTCTTCCTCGTGCGCGGCATCGCGCTCGACACGCAAGGCCTCTACATCACCGAGGATCCCACCGTTCGGGCCGCGATCGACGAGCGCCTGCAGCCCGTCGGCCGCGTGCTGATCGCCGGCGACGAAGAGCTCGCAGCAGCGGCCGCGGCCGTCGCGGCGCCGACGCCCGTCGAAACCGTGATGACGGGCCCGCAGGTCTACAACGCCGCTTGCATCGTCTGCCACCAGCCGCCCGGCACGGGCGGAGCGCCGCCCGTCGGCGACGTCGCGGCGTGGGCCCCGCGTATCGCGCAGGGCACGGACACGCTCTACATGCACGCGATCCAGGGCTTTCAAGGCGCCGCGGGCTTCATGCCCCCGAAAGGCGGCCGCGTCGACCTTTCCGACGACGAGATCAGAGCGGCCGTCGACTATCTCGTGGAGCAGTCGCAGTAGGCGCAATCGCCGACCGTTCGGCAGCGCACCGAGAAAGGCCGGACGCACCCCGTAGCGTGCCTTCGCGCGCGAAGCTATTGGACGTTCAAAACCAGCGTGCGCGGCGCGCGCCCGTCCTCGAAGTACTGTTGGACGCGGAGCCGCCCCGGGGAAACGAGCAGCGGCAGCCGCTCGCCGGGCCACAGCATCAGCCGATCGAGCGGAACGGTATCCGGCGGCTCGGCATCGAAACGCACCTCGATCAACGTGCGCTGGTCGGTAACGACGAGCGTTTCGGGAAGCTCGACGGCGATCGCTCCCGCGTCGATGCGCCATTGCGGCCGGCCGCGAAAGAACGTTGTCGAGGGATGGGCGACGGCGACGTCGAACGCGCCCGGCGGCAACGCCGTCGAGCTGCGCGCGAGCTCGAGCGCGTCGCTCGTAGACACGCAGCGAGTCTGATCGATCGTCAGCGGATCGACGCCCGTCGCGGCCTTCAGCCGCGCGGCCATCCATTCGAGCTCGCCGCCCGCGCGCGGCAGAGCGACCTCGGCTGCATGGTCGGCGCCGACGTGAATCAGCGTCTTGGCGTGCGGCTCCACGCTGAAGATTTCGCGCATCAGGTTGTCCGTTTGGCCCTGCTCGCGCGCCGCCTGGCTCGGCGCGTCGCCGTGCTCGTAGGCCACGAGCCTGAGGCCGAGCTCCTTCACCGTGCGCAAGAGCTGGCCGAACGTCGGCTCTCGCGAATAGAACCCGGCGTCGAGGCGTGCGAACGGCTCGTCGGGGTACGCCGCGGCGCTGTCGATCAGGGTCTCCGCGGCGTAATTGACGTACCCCTCGCGATGCAGCTCGATCGCGAGCTGCCGGACGACCTCGCGATGGCGCGACTCGTCGTGGCGCTCGTTGATGATGACGATCGTCGTGTCGCGCGCGAGCGCGGCGAGCGCGGACGCGATCGAGCCGGCTCCATCATCGGTGCGCGTCGGCCAGCGCTCGCACGGCGCGGCTCGGATCGGGCGAGTCGGCAGCGCGGCGTGCAGATCGTGGCGGCCGACGGCGTGCAGGCTTTGCAGGTACAAAGCGTCGCCGGGCGTCGTGATGGCGGCGGGCGGCTCCGCCGTCACGATGTTGAAGAACCAGCGCGGCGAGCCCGGCACGACCTCGGTGGGCTGCGCGAGCGTAGTCCCGCCGGCAAGTAGGTAGTACAGAGCGAAGCACGTGGTCTTGCGCATCGTGACGTCCGAAATCTCGATGATGTCGCCGGTATGGCCCGCGAGCGCAACTCACGACGCGTACGAACGGTGTTCGATGGCGCGCCCGGAGGGATTCGAACCCCCGGCCCCTGCCTCCGGAGGGCAGTGCTCTATCCACTGAGCTACGGGCGCGTGCCGCGCAGTATATCGCGGCGCTGCCACGCGCGGCCCGGCGCCGTCAACGTTGCGTTGCGGAGCTCGGGCGCAGGCGGGCGCGGGCCGCGGTCACGGGGGGCCGGATCCCCGTAGCGACTCGGATTTGGGTTCCGGTAGCGTTGCCGGCGCAGGCGAGCCGTACAGCCGCAGATCGCGGGCCGCCTCAGGGCGAATCCGCAGACCGCGTCGCGCCCGCGTGCCACAACGACTCGAACTCGGCCTTCGTGACGTTGCTGTCGAGCATCGCGAGCGACAGGCGTGCGAGCCCGAACCAGCCGGGCCGCGCGTCGGTCGGGATGAGCTGGTGCGTGACCAGGCCGTCGTCGCCGATGCCGAGCTCGCGCTGAACCCAGCCGTCCTCGTCGACCTCGGTGTACAGCGCGCCTGCGCGAAGCGTGGCGAGCTCGGTCGACGTCCACTTGAGATAGAACATTCCGTGTTGCGCCCCTGGTGATGCCGGCCACCCGAGGTGCTGCCGGTCGTTGTTGTTCTCGAGCGTAGCGGTTCGATTATAGCGGCGCATGCCGCGCGCCGTTGACCGCGACAACATAACGTTGTCGATGGATGAGCGCCACGGACGCGTGTGTAACGCACGCTCTATTGTGCGCGCGGCCTCGTGGCAGTCCCGGGCCGCGTTCGTCTGAACCGTCGTCGTCGAGCCGCCACTCGACGACCGGAAAAGAACCTTCGCTAGCGGCGCTGCTCGCGCGGCCGCGCTTCGTTGATGCGCAGCGCGCGACCGCCGACTTCTTTTCCGTTCAACTGTGCAATGGCCGTTTCGGCTTCGCTCTTGTTCGGCATCTCGACGAAACCGAAACCGCGCGAACGGCCCGTCTCGCGATCCATGAGGATCTTGACGGACGAAACTTCGCCAAAAGCGCGAAACGCTTCGCGAAGCTCGTCCTCGCTCATGCCATAGGACAGATTGCCAACGTAGATATTCATGCCCAGGACTCTCACGCCGCTAGAGTTCCCCCGATAGGCGCTCGACCAACGGCGTGAGATCGAGCGCCGGCCAAAGACTCTACGACCGGCGCTCTTCGGCGGTCAATCCCGAGATAGTGTTGATTTGACGCGGTTTTGCGGCGCCCGCAGGCTCAGCGTGCGGCGTCCAAACGCGTCACGTTCGTGAGACGAAGATCGAGCTCGTCACCGATGAGCTCTGGGTCGTAGTCGATGAAAACCTCGCGCGGGAACCCGAGCACGCCGTCGTAGGCCGCGCGCACCTCGACGCGGCGTTCCTGCGCGGACGCAATGAGATCGAACAGCCCGTCGACGGTCCAGTAGTACTCGAGGTTCTTGTCGGCCGCCGGGACCTCGTTGGTGCTGCCGGCTGGGCGGTGCCGCACGCCGACGACGCGGCCGTCGCGCACCGTCACGATGGTCTCGGGCGGTGACTCGCGATGGCACTCGCAGAACTTGTGGTAGCCGTATTCGTACTCGGCCGCCGCGGCCGTCCGCCAGCGCGAGCGGGCGGTGTCGAGATCGGCATCGGCCGCCGCGGGCCACGCGACGATCGCGGCGACGGCGGCAAGGGCGGCCTGGAGCGTTGCATGGATCCGCATCGTCTCGTCCTCAAAGCACACAGCTGCGAGCGAACTCGAGCGCTTCGTTGGCCGTCCAGTCCCCGCGCGGCTTTTCGCGCATCGCTTCGCACCAGCGCGGCGAGCCGACCTCGGGCGCACAAGCCGCCAGCCATGCCAGGACGCCGGCCAGTGAGATCGCTCGCTTCAAGCTCCGCATTGCTGGCCGCTCCGTCGTTCGTCGAAACCGCCGGCCATTCTAGAACAGCCGCTCGACGCCGCAATCGATGCGGCTAGCCCGCCGCGGCGGCGCCCCTGCGCGTGGCCCAAAGCAGAACGGCCGCGACGAGCAAACCCAAGTCGAGCCAGCCCACCCATTTCAGCCAATGGTCGGTCGGCATCAGGAACGCGCCCACCGGAAAGAACGAGGCGAGAAACAGCAACGCGAGCACGGCCGCGTGACCGTGCGCGGCCGCGATGCCGGCGAACACGGCCAAAGCGACGAGCAGGAGCGCCGTGACGACGCTGATGCCCGTGACGCTGAGCCCCGCCGACGGCACCCAGAGCACGAAGGCCCAAGCGCTCGCGAGCGCGGCCGCGCAAGCCACACCCAATCCGCGAGCGAGCCAGTTGACCGTCTTCGTCATGAGCTTCACTAGACTCTACCGGACGCGATGACGATGGCCGCGGCGAACAGCGTGAGGCCGATGCCGATCCCGAGCCCCGCGCCGATCAGCGCCCCGATCGGCAAGCTGCCGAACACGAGGCCGGCGGCGGCCCCGAGCGCGGTTCCCCAGAGCAAGCCCCCCGGGATCGCGAGCAGGCCCCAGAGCGGGAAGCCTCGGCGCTGCGGCGGTGGGGACGGTTCTGTCACGCGGCGCTCGTCGGTTCGATGCTTCGCGCTTCACCGCTTCTGGATGATGAGCTTGCCCTTCGGCGGCTCGCGGAGATCCTTGTCCTTGTACATGTTGCGGTCGGCCACGGCCATCACGGCCTGCAAGTTGTTGCCGTTCTCGGGGTACGACGCGGCGCCGACGTTGACCTTGATGCGCACCATCTTCACGTCGACCTCGAGCGTCGTCGAGAACACCACGTTGCGAATGCGCTGTGCGACTTCTTCGCCGACGGCTTTGTCCGCGCCGCTCAAGAGGACGATGAACTCGTCGCCGCCGTAGCGCGCGACGACGTCCGTCGAGCGCGTGAGCCTCTGCAACGCCTCGGCCACGAGCTTGACGGCGCGGCTGCCGGACTCATGACCGTAGGTATCGTTGACGCTCTTCAGATGCTCGATGTCGATCATCAGTATCGAATAGACGCCACCCGTGCGGCTCGCAGAGTCGTGCTCCTGCTCGGCGAGCCGCACGAAAGCGCGCATGTTGTACAGCGACGTGAGCTCGTCGCGATCGGACAGTGAGCGGATGCGGTTTTTCGCCGTGTTGATGTTGTCGACGAGCAGCGTCGTGCAAAACGCCACGAGAACGAACGGGGCCAGCACGCCGACGGCGACGATGCCGAACTGCGCGTTCAGCGCTTCCGAACCGTCCGTGACGATGCCGGCCAGGAGGTAGCAGAGCACGACGGCTGCCACGACGAGCGCGGCCGCGCGCTTGCCGAGCGCCAAAGCCGCCGTGACGATCGGCAGCAGGTACAAGTTCACGAGCGGGCTGCGCACACCCCCGGAAACCGCGAGCACGGCCGTCAAGAACGCGAGCATCACGAGGATCTCGAACGCGAGCTTGAAGTGCATGTGCTTCGCAAAAGGCCGGCCGTAGCGAAACAGCAAAACGAACCCGGCGAATCCGAGCAGCACGCCGATCACTCCGGCACTGCGCGCGAGCGCCGGATTCGCGATCCAGAGATACAGCACGACGAGGATCAGGAGCAGCCACTCGACCTCGGCGATGCTGCGCGCGAACCCGCGGAGCTGGGCTTGCTCGATCTCGAGACTGCGCTCGATGGGATCGCGGCTCATGGCAACACGTTAAACCGCGGCGGGCCGCGGCGTCGAGTCAGCGTACGGAGCTCACTTGGATCGACTCGAAGCTGACGAGGCGCAGCGCCTCGAGCAATTGCTTGTCGTCGCGCAGCGCAACGTGGCCCTTGGCGCCGCGGTACTGTCGATGGGGATCGTCGCTCTCCACGAGCACGTCCGGCTTGATGCCGCTGCCGTTGATCGAGCGGCCCGACGGGGTCAGGTAGCGCGACGTCGTGAGCTTCAGGGCGCTGCCTTCGCCGAGCGGCATGACCGTCTGCACGGACCCTTTGCCGTAGGTCGTCTCGCCGACGATGCGCGCGCGGCCGTGGTCCTGCAGCGCGCCGGCCACGATCTCCGAAGCGGAAGCCGACGCCGAATTGACGAGGACGACGGTCGGGACGCCCTCGAGCTCGTCGCCGGGCGCAGCGGTTTGCTCGAATTGCGCTCTGCGCGGGCGCCCCGTGCCGCTGACGATGACGCCGTCGGCGAGAAACGCGTCGGCGACTTGCACGGCCGCATCGAGCAGTCCGCCCGGATTGCTGCGCAGGTCGAGGACCAGCCCGAGCAACTCGTCGCGATTGGCCGTCGCCGCGAGATCGCGAGCGGCCTGCCGCAGATCGGCCGCCGTGCCCTCCGCGAACGACGTCACGCGGATGTATCCCAAGCCGTTGCCGAGGTACTCGGCCTGGACGGTTTTCACGTGCACCTCGGTGCGCGTCAGGGCGAAACGTAGCGGAGCCTCGCTGCCGGGGCGAAAAACGTCGAGCGTGACGGACGTGCCGGGGGCGCCGCGCATGCGCGCGACCGACTCCTCGACGTGCTCCGCATCGACGGGCACGTCGTTGACGGCCGCCACGACGTCGCCGGGCAAGATGCCGGCCAGCTCGGCCGGCGCGCCGGGCAGCGCCGTCACGACGGTGACCTTGCCGCCGTCCAAGTTCACGTCGAGCCCGACGCCCGTGTAGTTGCCCGTCGTGCTGATGCGCATGTCCTCGTACGCCTCGGCGTCGAGGAATGCCGAGTGTTGGTCGAGATCCGCGACGATGCCGCGGATCGCGGCCGCGACGATGCGCTCGTCGTCGATGCGGTCGACGTACTCGCGGCGCACGCGATCGATGACCTCGGCGACCAGCGCCGCCGACTCGATGGTCGGGTCGAGCGGAGCCGCCGTCGCCTTGGCGCGGCCCGTGAAGGAATCCCAGCTCGAGTGCCCGAGTGCCAGACCGAGCGCGAAAGCGGCGCCGGTGAGCAGCACGACTACGCCGCGGAAAGTCGGTGCCATTCTTTGTTGTAGTAGCCAACCCCCAGAAGACCCGCGCACGTTAGCACAGGACCCGCCAGCCGGCGCAACCGCCGGTAGTTATGTCGCAGAGCGTCGATCAGCGCGCGGCCGGCCGCTTGGCCATCCACGAGTTCGGATTCACGGGCTCGCCGTTGAAGCGCAGCTCGAAATAGAGCGCCGCGCGCGCCTGCCCGCCGGTATCGCCCACCTGCGCGATCTGCTCGCCGGGCTCGACCCAATCGCCGGACTCCTTGAGCAGCGCTTCGTTATGGCCGTAGAGGCTCATGTAGCCGCCGCCATGGTCGACGATGACGAGGAGCCCGAGGCCTTGCAGCCAGTCCGCGAACGCGACGCGCCCGTGATGCACGGCGCGGACCGGCGTGCCGGCGCCGGCCTCGAGCAACACGCCCGTCCACCGGAGGGAGCCCGCCTCGCGCGGCTGCCCGTAGTCGGCGACGAGGCGGCCTTGCACGGGCCATGCGAGCTTACCCTTCGACTCGGCGAACGGCTCGTCGCCGACGACGGGAAAATCGGCCAGCGCCTCGCGAAGCTCCGTCACGAGATCGGCGAGACGCTTCTCCTCGGCCCGAAGCCTCGAGACGGCGGCGTTGCCGTCGCGAATCTCGGCGTCGATCTTCGCGACGGCCGCGCGCCGCTCGTCGCGCGAGCGTTCGAGGGCGGCGACCTCGCGGGCCTGCGCGGCCTCGAGCGCCGCCAGCTCCGCCTCGACGGAGGCCGTTTGCCGCTCGAGCTCGCCGAGCTGCGCGAGCTCGGCCGCCACGGCGCCGATCCGCGCCGTGCGGGCGCGGTTGTAGTAGTCGAAGTAGACGAGCATCCGGCCGAGCGCGGCCGGGCTTTCCTGCGACAGCAGCAGCTTGAGCAGCTCCTCGCGCCCCGTCATGTAGCTCGAGCGCACCTGCCGCGCCAATGCTTCCCGTTCGGCGGCGAGGCGGCCGTTCGCACGCTCGGTATCCGCGGAGAGGCTCCGCTGCGCCGCCCGTTGGGTTCTCAAGTCGGCACGAAGCTCGGCGAGCTTGCGCGTCGCGGCGGCGATCTCGACCTCGGCGTCGCGCAGGGCTCGCGTGCCTTCGTCGCGCCGCGCCGTCTCGCGGGCGATGCGCTCCTGTAACGCTTTGATCTCCTTGCGGACGGCCGAAAGCGCCGCCTCGCTCTCGCGCCGGTCTTGCGCGAGCGCGAACGAGCCGAGCGCGGCGAAAAGGACGACCCACCCGCCGAGGCCGACGACCCGGCCCTTACCCGATGGCCCGACCTTTCGCATACGGGGGCGCAGTTTAGTCGCTTTTCGCCGGCGATTTCGACGCCCGAGCCGGCTTCGGCGCGCTGATATACTTGCCCGCCCCGCAGAAAGCCCAAGCTCGAGATTCATGGCGCAGCTCGTCGAATTCGCCGGCAACCACGTGTGGCTCGTCGCGGGCCTCGTCGTCTCGTTGGCGGCGGTGATGTTCTACGAGGTGCGCCTGCGCAGCCAGGGCGCGACGCACGTCAGCGCCGCCGACGCGGTGCGGCTCATCAACAAGGGCGCGCTCGTCATCGACGTTCGGAAACCCGAGGAGTTCGAGCAGGGACACATCGTCAACGCGCGCAACATTCCGCTCGAGCGCGTCGCGCAGGGCGATGACGCCATCAAGAAGCAGAAGAACAAGATCTTGCTCGCCGTGTGCGCCGATGGCGTAAGCTCGGGGCGCGCCGCGGGCCATCTGCGAAAGGCCGGCTACGAGAATGCGTTCAGCTTGAAGGGCGGATTGGCGAGCTGGCGGGCCGACAATTTGCCGCTGGTGAAGTAGCATGGCGGAAGAGCGTGTGATCGTGTACTCCCAGCCGTTTTGCGGCTATTGCAGTGCCGCGAAACGACTGTTGAAGAAGAAGGGTGCGGCGTTCACGGAGATCGACGTGATGTTCGAGGCCGAGCGCCGGGCCGAGATGGTCGAGCGCAGCGGAGGGCGGCGCACGGTCCCGCAGATTTTCATTGACGGCCGCCACATCGGCGGTTATGACGACCTGCACGCCCTCGACGAATCCGGCGAGCTCGATCGACTGCTCGGCTCGCCGGCCTCATAGGTTTCATTCATTACAAACAAACGACTGGACGAACGATGGCCGAAGAACAACCGAATTCTGCACCGCAGAGACAGCTGATCCTTCAGAAGATTTACGTGAAGGATCTGTCGTTCGAGTCGCCGAAGGCGCCGATGGTCTTCACGACGAACGTGTCTCCCCAAACGCAGCTGAACGTGCGCTCGAGCGCGACGCAGGTCGCACCCGACACGCAAGAAGTCACACTGACGATCACCGTCCAGGCCAAGGACAAGGACTCGACGCTGTTCCTCGCCGAGGTCGCGCAGGCGGGCATCTTCCTGATCCAAGGCTATACGGCCGAAGAGCAGTCCATCCTGCTCGGCAGCTTCTGCCCGAACACGCTCTATCCGTTCGCGCGGGAAGCGGTGGCGGATCTCGTGACGAGGGGCGGGTTCCCACCGTTGCTGCTGCAGCCGCTCAACTTCGACGCCATCTACGCGCAGGCGGTGCAGGACCGCGCCGCGCGCGCGAATTCGGGGGCCCCGGTGCCGAGCGGCCAGCCGGACCAAGGGGCGGGCGCTCCGGCGGCGCCTGCGACGGGCGGCGAGACGCATTAGCACGGCGGGCCGCATCGCGATCGTCGGTGCCGGGTCGTGGGGCACGGCGCTTGCGGTGCAGTTCGCGCGCGCCGGTCATCGCGCTGCTCTGTGGGCGCGCGACGCGGCGCAAGCCGCCGCGATGGAGCGCGAGCGCCGCAACGCGCGCTATCTGCCGGACACGATGTTCCCCGATCTGCTCCACGCCACGGGCGATCTCGGCGCTGCCGTCAGAAACGCGGACGACGTGCTCGTGGCCGTGCCGAGCACGGCGCTGCGCGAGACGCTGACCGCGCTCGCGGCGCTGCCGCTGCGGCGGCTGGCGTGGGCGACGAAGGGCTTCGAGCTCGAAACGGGGCTGCTGCCCTACCAGGTGGCGGGGCAGTTGTTGCCTGCGAGCTTGCCGACGGCCGTCCTCTCCGGCCCGACGTTCGCACGCGAGGTCGGCGCCGGGCTGCCCACGGCGATGACGATCGCGTCGAGCGACGTCCACTACGCGCAGCGCCTCGCGGAGCGCATCAGCAGCGAGCGGTTTCGCGCGTACACGTCGAGCGACGTCGTCGCGGTCGAGGTGGGCGGCGCGACGAAGAACGTCTACGCGATCGGCGCGGGCATCTGCGACGGCTTGGGCTTCGGCGCCAACACGCGCGTCGCGTTGATCACGCGCGCGCTCGCGGAGATGACGCGCTTGGGGCTCGCGCTCGGCGGCCGCAAGGAAACGTTCATGGGCCTGGCCGGGATCGGCGATCTCGTTTTGACGTGCACCGACGATCAGTCGCGCAATCGGCGCTTCGGGCTTGCCCTCGCGAGCGGCGTCGCGCCGCAGGAGGCGCTGCGCGAGATCGGCCAGGTCGTCGAAGGCTACAACGCCGCACGCGCCGTGCACCGCGTCGCCGTCCGGCACAAGGTGCCGATGCCGATCGTCGAGCAATTGCACGAGGTGCTGCACGAGGGCGCCGACCCGCGTGCGGCCGTCGCGGCGCTGATGCGCCGGCCGATCGGTGCCGAGCTCGGGTAACGCCGGCCGCGCGGCGGACCCGAAGCCGGCCGGCCGCCTTCATCGCGGCGCGCTCCCTTCGAAACCGAGCTGCCGCCAAGCTTCGTAGACGGTCACGGCGGCTGCGTTGGAGAGATTGAGGCTCCTATTGCCGGCGCGCATCGGAATTCTGAGGCGCCTCTCCGGCGCGATCGTGTCGAGCACCGCCTGCGGCAAGCCGCTCGTCTCGGGACCGAACAGGAAGGCGTCGCCGTCGCGAAACGCCGCGTCGTACAGCGAGCGCGAGGCGCGCGTCGTCAGCGCGAACAGCCGCGGCGCTGCGACGGCGGCCAGGCACGCGTCGAGGCTCGAGTGCTCGCGAACGCATGCCATCTCGTGATAGTCGAGCCCGGCGCGCCGCACCTGCGCGTCGCTCAACTCGAAGCCGAGCGGATGCACGAGATGGAGCGTCGCACCTGCGTTCGCGCACAGGCGAATCAGGTTCCCGGTGTTCGGCGGGATCTCGGGTCGATACAAAATCACGTGCAGCACGCGCGCATCATAGACGCCTGGCGGGCTGCCGGGCCGCGCGGGAAGGCCGTTTCGGGGCGGTTGTGGCACCAAAGTCGGCGCTCGTCGATAATTGCGCACCGATGAGTCGCCTCGAGCTCGACTTCTGCGGCCTCAAGCTGAATTCGCCGATCGTGCTGCTGTCGGGCTGCGTCGGCTTCGGCGAGGAATACACGCGCATCGACGGCTTCGAGAATGCCGCCGTCGGCGCCATCGTGCTGAAGGGCACGACGCTGGCGCCGCGGCTCGGCAACCCGCCGCATCGCATCTGGGAGACACCGGCCGGCATGCTGAACGCGATCGGCCTGCAGAACCCCGGCGTCGACTACGTCGTGAAGAAGATCCTGCCGACGCTCGATTTCAACGAGACGCGGTTCATCGCGAACGTCTGCGGCTCTACGATCGAGGAGTACGCCGAGGTCGCGCGGCGATTCGACGACTCAGCCATAGACGCGATGGAGATCAACATCTCCTGCCCGAACGTCAAGGAGGGCGGCGTCGCCTTCGGCAACTACCCCGACATGTCGGCGCGCGTCGTCGCAGCGTGCCGCGCCGTCACGAAGAAGCCCCTGATCACGAAGCTCTCGCCGAACCAGACCGACATTCGCGAGAACGCACGCGCCTGCATCGACGCCGGCACCGACGCGTTCGCCGTCATCAACACGCTGATGGGCATGGCCATCGACGTCGAGACGCGAAAGCCGATCATCGGCAACATTCAAGGCGGTCTGTCGGGACCCGCGATTCGGCCGATCGCGCTGCTCAAGGTCTATCAGGTGTATCAGGAGTGCCGCGACCGCGGCATCCCGATCATCGGCCAGGGCGGCATCGCGACGGCGCACGACGCGCTCGAGTTCGTGCTGGCCGGCGCGACCACGGTGGGCCTCGGCACGGCGCTGTTCTACGATCCGCTCGCCCCGATGAAAGTCAACGCCGGGCTCGAGGAATACTTGCGTGCGCACCGGTTCACGAGCATCACGGATCTCGTGGGCGGCATCGATCCCGCGAAAACGTTGAACCAGGCCGCGAGCGGCTGACCGCGCCGCGAAGAAGAGCGTCCGTTTGAGCATCCATCCGACCGTCGTCTTGAGCGACCGCGCGACGATCTCCGCCGATGCAGACATCGGTCCCTACTGCATCATCGAGGGCGAGGTCGAGATCGGGCCCGGCACCGTCGTCGAGTCGCACGCGCGCATCGGCAGCCGTTACGGCCGCGTGACGATCGGCGCAAACAATCACATTCAGCACGGCGCAGTGCTCGGCGGCCCGCCGCAGGATCTCGGCTACGAGGGCGGCGACTACACGGCGCTCGTCATCGGCTCCGGCAACCGCATCGGCGAGTTCGTCAGCATCAACGTCGGCACGGCGAAGGGCGGCGGCGTCACGCGTATCGGCAGCCACAACTTCATCATGGCTTACACGCACATCGGCCACGACTGCCGGATCGCCGACCACGTCGTCATCGTCAACGGCGCGCAATTCGCCGGGCACGTCACGATCGAGCATCACGCGCTCGTCAGCGGCCTGACCGGCGTCACGCAGTTCACGCGTCTCGGCGCCTACTCGTTCATGGCGGCCGGCGCGTTCGCGAACAAGGACATCGTGCCGTACGCGATCGCCGAAGGGCACTGGGCGACGCCGCGCGCCGTGAATCGCGTGGGGCTCAAGCGCGCGGGCTTCGACGCGAGCGAACGGCGCAACATCGACTTGGGCTTGCGCTTCGTGCTCGACCGCGCGTTGACGATCGACGAGGTGACGGAGCGCATCGCGGCCGAGTGCCAAGCGAGCCCGCAGATCGAGCATCTGCTCGACTTCATCCGCAATTCCGAGCGCGGGATCGCACGCGGGTGAGCAAGCTTCGCACGGCCGTCGTCGGCGTCGGGTATCTCGGGCGCTTTCACGCGCAGAAGCACCGCGCGCTCGACGGAATCGAGCTGGTCGCCGTCTGCGACCGCGACGCGGCGCGCGCGGAGAGCGTCGCCGCCGAGGTCGGCACGGCGGCCGTGCAGGATCATCGCGAGCTGCTCGGCAAGGTCGACGCCGTCACGATCGCCGCGACGACGGCCGAGCACTTTGCGCTCGCGAAGTTTTTTCTCGAGCACGGCGTTCACTGCCTCGTCGAGAAGCCTCTCACGCGCACGAGCGCCGAAGCCGCCGTGCTCACGAAGCTCGCCGCCGAGCGCAAGCTCAAGCTCCAAGTCGGGCATGTCGAGCGTTTCAACCCGGCGTTGCTCGCTGCGCGCGAGACGCTGACGACGGTGCGGTTCATCGAGTGTCATCGGCTCGCGCCGTTCAAGGGCCGCGGCGCCGACGTCAACGTGATTCTCGACGTGATGATCCACGACCTCGACGTGATTCTCTCGCTCGTCGGCGCGAAGCCGACCGCGGTCTCGGCCGTCGGCATTCCGGTGCTGATGAACGACGTCGACATCGCGAACGCGCGCATCGAGTTCGCGAACGGCGCGATTGCGAACGTGACGGCGTCGCGCGTCTCGACGACGGCGCAGCGTCGCTTCCGCGTGTTCCAGCCGAATCAATACGTATCGATCGACTTCGGCGAAGGCGAAGTGCGGCGCGTCACGAAGGACGGCGACTGGCGCGACGGCGGCACGCCGCCGCTTCGCGAGGAGACCTGGAACCTCGAGAAGGGCGACGCGCTGCTGGCCGAAACACGCGCGTTCGCCGACGCGATCGTCAACGACACGCCCTGCGTCGTTTCGGGCGCAGACGCCCTCGCCTCGCTCGAGCTCGCCGAGCTCATCGGCGCCGACATCGCGCGTCGTCGCACGTAGCGACGCTCGCAGCCGCCGCGCGATCCCCCGCTGCCGCGCGAGCACGCCGCGACGACGCGTCGCTACACGCGCCCCTCCAGGCCGAGCTCCTTGATTTTGCGGGTGAGGGTGTTGCGGCCCCAGCCGAGCAGCTTCGCGGCTTCGAGCCGCTTGCCGCGCGCGCGGCGCAGCGCCGTCAGGATCAGCGTGCGCTCGAAAGCCGGCAGCGCATCCATCAAGAGCGGCGGCGGCTCCGCCACGGCGAGCTGCGCCTCCGCCCACTGCGAGAGCCCGGCCGTCCAATCCGCGGCCGCCTGGCTCGCGACGCCGCCGAGCTCGGCCGGCAGATCCTGCGCGACGATCTCGCGTCCCGCGGCCGTCACCGTGAGCCGGCGGCAGACGTTGACGAGCTCGCGCACGTTGCCGGGCCAGTCGTAACGCTGCAGCGCCTCGACGGCGTCGGCCGACAGCGTCTTCGTCGCGACCCCGAGCTCGTTCGCTGCCTGCTCGAGATAGAACCGCGCGAGCTCGCGAATGTCCTCGCGGCGCTGCCGGAGCGGCGGCACCTCGATGCGCATCACGTTCAGGCGGTGATAGAGATCCTCGCGGAAGCGGCCCGTCGCCGCGCCTTGCGCCAAGTCCTGATGCGTCGCGGCAATCACGCGCACGTCCACGCGGATCGGCGTCTGGCCGCCGACGCGGAAGAACTCGCTCTCGGCGAGCACGCGCAGCAGGCGCGTCTGCAGCGCGAGCGACATGTCGCCGATCTCGTCGAGAAACAGCGTGCCGCCGTGCGCCTGCTCGAAGCGGCCGATGCGCCGCTCCGTGGCCCCCGTGAACGCGCCCTTCTCGTGGCCGAAGAGCTCGGACTCGAGCAGCTCGGCCGCGATCGCCGACGTGTTCAGCGCGATGAACGGCGCGGACGCGCGCGGCGAGTTGTCGTGCAATGCGCGCGCAACCAGCTCCTTGCCGGTGCCCGATTCGCCCATGATCAGCACCGTCATGCTCGAGCGCGACAAGCGGCCGATCGCCTTGAACACCTCCTGCATCGCCGGCGCTTGGCCGATGATGCGCGGCGTCGGCTTGGCTGCGGTTTGCTCGGCGCCGCCGCGCGTTCGCTGCCGCGCCGCGCGCGAGACGAGCTCGATGGCCTCGTCGATGTCGAACGGTTTCGGTAGGTATTCGAAGGCGCCGCCCTGATAGGCGGACACCGCGCTGTCGAGATCGGAATGCGCCGTGATCACGATGACGGGAACGTCGGGATCCGTGCGCGTGAGCCGCTCCATGAGCTCGAGGCCCGTCATGTCCGGCATGCGAATGTCCGTGATCAAGACGTCGGGCCGGCCGTGTCGCAACGCGTCGAAAAATTCTTCGCCGGTCTCGAACGCGCGCGGGAACATGTGGGCTTGCTTCAGCGCTTGCTCGAGCACCCACCGTACCGACTCGTCGTCGTCGACGACCCATACGGACAACCCCGGCGTTGCCATCAGTGGCGGCCTCCGTTCGCGACCGGCAGCCGGATCTTGAACACCGTGCGGCCCGGCTCGCTCGTAAATTCGATGAGCCCCCCATTCCGGCTCACGAGGTCTTGCGCGATCGTGAGCCCGAGCCCCGTGCCCGTCGGGCGCCCCGTCACGAGCGGGTAGAAGATCGTCTCCTTGAGCTCGTCCGGAATGCCGGGGCCGTTGTCCTCGACCTCGGCGGACAGGACGAGCCGGTGGCGCTCGCCGCCGACCGTGAAATTCGTCAGCGCGCGCGTGCGGAACGTGAGCCGCCCGCGCTCGCCGAGCGCCTGCATGGCGTTGCGCCCGACGTTCAAAAAGGCCTGGATCATCTGATTCGGATCCACGGTGATCGACGGCAGGCTCGGGTCATAGTCGCGAACGAGCTCGATGCCGGGCGGCTTCTCCGCTTCGATGAGCTGCGCGACGTGATCCGTGATGCGGTGCAGATTGATCTCCTCCTGCCGCGGCGCACCGCCGGCGCGCAAGATGCCGTCGACGAGCGCGGCGAGCCGGTCGGCTTCCTCGATGATCACGCGCGTGTACGCCTTCTGCTCGGGCTCGGGGAGCTGGCGCTCGAGCAGCTGTGCCGCTCCGCGCAGGCCGCCGAGCGGATTCTTCACCTCGTGCGCGAGCTGCCGGATGATGCGCCGCGACAATCGCTGCTGCGCCACGAGCTCGGCTTCGCGCCGCACGCGCCGATCTCGCTCCGTGTCGAGAAACTCGAGCACGAGGGAGTCCGCGGTGTCGAGCAACGCTACGCGGCAGTCGAGCACGAGCTCGCGGTCGCCGGCGCGCACGGCGAGCTCGTGCAGGCTGAACGTGAGACCCGTCGCGAGCGCGCGCTGACAAAGCGCGGCGAGCTCTTGGGCCGGATGCACGACTTCGGCAAGCGCGCGACCCACGGTGCGCCGCAGGCTCACGCCGAACAGGCTTTCCGCCGCCGGGTTCAGGTACGAAACGAGCAGACCGTCATCGAGGACGATCAGCGCCGTCGACAGGCCCTGCAGAACGTGGTCCGCGCCGGGCGCGCGGCGCGCGCGCCGTCCGAGCGTCGAGCTGTCGCCGGCTCCGGCTAGTTTGCGCGGTTGGTTCTCGAGTTCGGATTGAGCACGCTCGTCTGCTGCACGTAGAACGTGCGCCGCGGCGAGCGCATCAGCTCTCGGCCGCCGTCGAGCACGACGACTTGCAGCGTATGCTCGCCGCGGTACACCTCGGGCAGCACGACGCTCGAGCTCGTCGTGTTCAGGTTGCGGCGTTGACCGTCGAGCACCAAGTCGTAGCTGTGCCCCGGCTGGAGCGGCGGCACGAAGCTCGTTTGCACGCTGAGCATCGTGCCGATGTTCCACAGGGTTTCCTGCTCGGCCGGGCTCACGATCTGCACGCTCTGGTAGGGAGCGCTCGAAACATCCGGCGGCATCGAGACACGCGGCGCGACCGCCGGGGCCGGCGTGGCAAACACCTGCGGGCCCGACAGCTCGATCTGGCGGGCGCCGGGAACGGGGCGATCGGAAAAGTGAACCGTGCCGTTCTCGTCGACCCACGTCCACGCCGGGGCGGCGTTCGCTGCGGTCCCTGCTAGCGCGGTGAACAAGATCAGCCACTTACGCATGCTCCAAGCTTAGCGCCGAGCGGCGATTTCTGCCAATCGCGGCGGGGCTCGTGAGAACCCCGCCACGTTTTTGGTTTGACAAAACCGCGATAAGGCGCGCCTCTCAGAGGCTGTAGTACATCTCGAACTCGACCGGGTGCGGAGTCATCGCGAACCGCGTGATCTCCTGCTCCTTGAGCCCGATGTACGCATCGATCGTCGAGTCGCTCAACACGCCGCCGGCCGTCAAGAAGCCGCGATCCTTGTCGAGCGCCTCGAGCGACTGCAGCAGCGAGTACGAGACCGTCGGAATCTCCTTCTCCTCCTCGGGCGGCAAGTCGTAGAGGTCCTTGTCGCTCGGCGGGCCCGGATTGATCTTGTTCGCGATCCCGTCGAGCCCGGCCATGAGCATGGCCGTGAACGCAAGATAGGGATTCGCCGAGCTGTCCGGGAAGCGCACTTCGATACGGCGCGCTTTCGGATTCTGCACGTACGGGACGCGAATCGACGCCGACCGGTTGCGCGCGGAGTACGCGAGCAGCGTGGGTGCCTCGAAGCCCTTCACGAGGCGCTTGTAGCTGTTCGTCGAAGCGTTCGTCAGCGCGTTGATCGCGTGCGCGTGCTTCATGATGCCGCCGATGTAGTAGAGCGCGAGCTGCGACAGGCCGCCGTAGAGATCACCCGTGAACAGGTTCTTGCCGCCCTTCGCGAGCGACTGGTGAACGTGCATGCCGCTGCCGTTGTCGCCAACGAGCGGCTTCGGCATGAACGTGGCCGTCTTGCCGAAGCTGTGCGCGACGTTGTGCACGACGTACTTCAGCGTCATCACGTCGTCGGCCTTCTTTACGAGCGAGCCGAATTTGACGCCGATCTCGCACTGACCCGCCGTCGCGACCTCGTGGTGGTGGACCTCGACGACGAGCCCCATCTCTTCGAGCGCCAAGCACATCGCCGAGCGGATGTCCTGCAGGGAGTCGACGGGCGGAACGGGGAAATAGCCGCCCTTGATGCCGGGGCGGTGACCCAAGTTGCCTTCCTCGATTTCCTTGCCGCTCTGCCAGGCGCCTTCGTACGAATCGATCGCGTAGAACGCGCTGTGCATCTGCGACGCCCAACGGACGTCGTCGAACACGAAGAACTCGTTCTCGGGGCCGAAGAACGCCTCGTCGGCGATGCCCGTCGAGCGCAGGTAGGCTTCGGCGCGTTTCGCGGCCGAGCGCGGATCGCGGTCGTAGCCCTGCATCGTCGACGGCTCGATGATGTCGCAGCGGATGTTCAGGGTCGTTTCTTCCATGAACGGGTCGAGCACGGCCGTCGCCGGATCCGGCATCAGGATCATGTCCGACTCGTTGATGCCCTTCCATCCGGCGATCGACGAGCCGTCGAACATCTTCCCGTCCTCGAACATCGCCGCATCGACGGTGTGCTGCGGGACCGTCACGTGCTGCTCCTTACCGCGCGTGTCGGTGAAGCGCAGGTCGACGAACTTGACGCCTTTTTCCTTGATGAGCTTGAGTACCTCGGCGGGCGACATGAATTCCTCCGTATTGCTGATAGTTGTTGTCGCTGCCGTCGGTTGGTGGGTTCGTCCGGCAGTCTTGCCCTTTTGAGAGCCCCCGGATGTGCATTCTTTGTGCCACGCGGGGAGTGCCGCTAACGTACTGTTTTGCATCGATCTGCGCAACCGGCAGCGAGTCGAGTGCACCGAGGCGGTGCGGCGAGCGGTTTTGGCTGCGCCGTTTTAGGGCATGGCACCGAAAAGGGCCGGGCCGCGCTCGGGGGCTCCCTGGCGCGGCCGAGCGAGCTCGAGGGGCCCTGCCGGCGCGGTGTCGCGTCGCTATACTGGCGCGCCTCGCTGCCCGTCCTCGCCCGGAGTCGTCATGGATTCGATGGAAAAGATTGTGTCGCTGTGCAAGCGGCGCGGCTTCATCTTCCCCTCGAGCGAGATCTACGGCGGCTTGAACGGCGCGTGGGACTACGGCCCGCTCGGCGTCGAGCTGAAGCGGAACTTGAAGCAGGCGTGGTGGGACGACATGCTCGGACGCCACGACGAGACCGCGGCGTTGCCCGGAGCGCCGTCGCCGTACGGCATGGTGGGCCTCGACAGCGCGCTGCTCATGAATCCGAAGGTGTGGGAGGCGAGCGGCCACGTCGGCGGGTTCAGCGATCCAATGGTCGACGACCGGGAGACGCGCGCGCGGTATCGCGCGGATCAGCTCGCCGTCTACGCGCTCGAGTTCATTGGCAGCGACGGCAAGCTCGAGCGCTACGACGACGTGTTGTTCGCCGCGCCGGGCGAGATCGGGAAGTCGACGCCGGCCGAGCTGTTCGAGCCGCATCGCAAGCGCATCGGTGCACTGCAGAAGAGCAAGCCGGGCAAAGAGGCGCGCCCCGTTGCGGTGCCGGGCGCGTTGCAGGACGAGACGCTGCGCGCGAAAGTGCTCGCGCCCGGTGCATCCACGCCGGGCACGCTCACGGCGCCGCGCGCATTCAATCTGATGTTCAAGACGCACGTCGGGGCGCTCGAGGACAACTCGAGCGTCACGTATCTCCGGCCCGAGACCGCGCAGGGCATCTTCGTGAACTTCAAGAACGTCTGCGATACGGCGCGCGTGCGCGTGCCGTTCGGGATCGCGCAGATCGGCAAGGCGTTTCGCAACGAGATCAACCCACGCAACTTCACGTTCAGGAGCCGCGAGTTCGAGCAGATGGAGATCGAGTTCTTCTGCCGCGCCGGCGAAGCGGCGCAGTGGTACGAGTATTGGCGCGAGCGCCGTTACCGGTGGTATCTCGATCTCGGCATCCGCCCCGAGAACCTGCACCTCCGCGAGCACGAGTCGGGCGAGCTCGCGCACTACGCGGCCGGCTGCGCCGACGTCGAGTACGACTTTCCGTTCGGCCGCAGCGAGCTCGAGGGCATCGCGAACCGCACGGACTTCGACTTGCGCCAGCACATGCAGATGAGCGGCAAGGATCTGCGTTACTTCGACGATCAGGAGCCGAACGAGGAGGCGCGGCGTTATTTGCCGTACGTCATCGAGCCCTCGGCCGGCGCCGATCGCGGCACGCTCGCGTTCCTCTGCGATGCCTACAGCGAGGACGAGGTCGGCGGCGAGCCGCGCACGGTGCTCAAGCTCCATCCGCGCCTCGCGCCGATCAAGGCGGCCGTGTTCCCGCTCGTCAAGAAGGACGGCATGCCCGAGAAGGCGCTCGAGATCTATCGATCGCTGAAGAGGCGTTTCAACGTCTACTACGACGAGAAGGCCGCGATCGGCCGCCGCTACCGGCGGCAGGACGAGGCCGGCACGCCGTTCTGCATCACGGTGGATGGGGAGACGTTGGCGAATGACACCGTCACGCTGCGGGAGCGCGATAGCTGCGAGCAGACGCGCGTCGGCGTCCGCGAGCTCGCGGCCGTCTTGAGCGAGCGGCTCGGGGTTTGAGGCCGATGGCGGATCGCCGGCTGGTCATGATCGACCGCGACGGTGTCGTCAACGAGGACTCGACGGAATTCGTGAAGTCGGTGGCCGAGTGGCGGCCGCTCGCGGGCAGCCTCGAGGCGATCGCGGCACTGCACCGGGCCGGCTGGTGCGTCGCGGTCGTCACGAATCAATCGGGCGTCGGACGGGGCCTCTACGACGAAGCGACGCTCGCGAAGATCCACGAGCACATGCGCGAGCGCGTGCGCGCCGCGGGCGGCGACCTTGCCGGCATCTACTACTGCCCGCACCTGCCGGACGAGGGCTGCGAGTGCCGCAAGCCAAAGCCCGGCATGTTTCGCCGGCTCGAGCGCGAGCTCGGCCTGTCCGTCGCCGGCGCGCCGTACATCGGCGATCGCTTGAGCGACGTGGAGGCCGCCGAGGCCGTCGGCGCGCGGCCGATGCTCGTGCGGACCGGCGACGGCGCCGCGACGGAGGCGCTGCTCGGCGTGCGCCGCGTTCCCGTGTTCGACGACTTGGCGGCGGCGGCGCGCAGCCTGCTCGGCGAAGCGAGGTAGCGCAGGCGTGCGCCAGTGGGCCGGCTCGATCCTGTTCACGTTGTATCTGTTTCTGTCCGTGCCGATCTACGGCGTGGTCGTGCTCGCAACGGCGCCGTTTCCGCGGCGCGTGACCTATGCCGCGACGCTCAAGTGGGTCGACTCGGTGCTGTGGCTGTTGCGCGTGCTCTGCCGGCTCGATTATCGCGTCGAAGGCCGCGAGCACTTGCCGGCGCGGCCGAGCGTCGTGTTGCTGAAGCACTCGTCGGCGTTCGAGACGCTGGCCCAGCTCAAGATCTTTCCGGAGCAGACATGGGTGCTCAAGCGCGAGCTCATGTGGGTGCCCGTGCTCGGCTGGGTGCTCTGGCTGCTGCGGCCGATCGCGATCGACCGGCGCGGAGGCGGCGTGGCCGTGCAGCAGGTGCTCGAGCAAGGCCGCGCGCGACTCGCCGATGGCCTGTGGGTGATGATCTTTCCCGAGGGCACGCGAATGCCGATCGGGCAAACGCGCCGCTACGGCATGAGCGGCGCGTTGCTGGCGGCGGCGCACGGCTTGCCCGTGATTCCCGTCGCGCACAACGCGGGCTACTTCTGGCCGCGGCGCGGTTGGCTCAAGAAGCCCGGGACGATTCGCATCGTGATCGGGCCGCCGATCGAAACGCAGGGAGTCGAGCCGCGCGTCGTCAACGAGCGCGCGCAGCAGTGGATCGAGGGAACGCTCGCGGAGCTCGCCCGCGGCCTTTGACCGTCACACGCCGGTTGCTCGGCCGGCATCCGCCGCCATACCCCCGGCGCCAGCCCGGAGTTCCCCCGGGCTAGACGTCGAGGTTCGCGACGGCGAGCGCGTTGCGCTCGATGAATTCGCGGCGCGGCTCTACTTGATCGCCCATCAGCGTCGTGAAGATCTCGTCGGCCGCAACGGCGTCTTCGATGCGCACTTGCATCAAGCGCCGGGTCTCGGGATTCACCGTGGTCTCCCAGAGCTGCTCGGGATTCATCTCGCCCAAGCCCTTGTAGCGCTGGATCGTCTGCCCTTGCTTCGCCTGCGCCATCAGCCACTCGATGGCCTCGGCGAACGTGTGCACGTCGCGGCGCTCTTTGCCGCGTTCGACGTATGCGCCCTCGCGCAGCACGTCCTTGAGCTCGGTGCCGATCGCGCTCAGCCGTAGATATTCGGGAGAGCGGAAAAAGCCGGCGTGCAGGGTTTTCATGCTGACGGCACCGTGGTGCTCGCGCGTGACGATCAAGCTCGGATCCGCCGCTTCGCCGCCCGGCGCGGGACGCACGGTGAAACGCACGCCGCCGTTCGTGCGCTTCTGCAGCTGCTGCTCGAGGCGCCCCGCCCATTGGCGCCGTAGCTCCGCGTCCTCGATCTCGCGCGGCGAGACCGCCTCCATCGACATCAGCGCGCGCAGCACGTCGCTGTCGTAACGCCGGCCCCACCGCTGGATGATCGAATTCGCTTCCACGTAGTGGAGCGCGAGCGATTCGAGGCTCCGGCCCTGAATCGCTTCGGCGCCCGGCGCCGGATACAGTGCGGCGTCGGCGATTGCGCTCGTGAGCAGCAGCGAATTGAGCTCGGCGTCGTCCTTGACGTAGTGCTCCTGCTTGCCGCGCTTGAGCTTGTAAAGCGGCGGCTGAGCGATATAGACGTGGCCTCGCTCGATCAGCTCCGGCATCTGCCGGTAGAAAAAAGTCAGCAGCAGCGTGCGGATGTGCGAGCCGTCGACGTCCGCGTCGGTCATGATGATGATCCGGTGGTAACGCAAGTTGGCGAGGTCGAACTCCTCGCGGCCCACGCCGCAGCCGAGCGCCGTGATCAGCGTGCCGACCTCGGCCGACTGTAACATCTTGTCAAATCTAGCTTTTTCGACATTCAGTATCTTGCCCTTCAGCGGCAGGACGGCCTGCGTGCGGCGGTCGCGCCCTTGTTTCGCCGAGCCGCCGGCCGAGTCGCCCTCGACGAGGAACAGCTCCGACAGCGCCGGATCCTTTTCCTGACAATCCGCCAGCTTGCCGGGCAAGCCCGCCACGTCGAGCGCACCTTTGCGTCGTGTCATCTCGCGGGCCTTGCGGGCCGCTTCGCGCGCCCTCGCCGCCTCGATGATCTTGCCGACGATCGCCTTCGCCTCGGCCGGATGCTCGAGCAAGAACTCCTCGAACCGCTGCGCGACGACTTGCTCCGTCACCGACTTGACCTCGGACGACACGAGCTTGTCTTTCGTCTGCGACGAGAACTTCGGATCCGGCAGCTTCACGGACAGCACGGCCGTCAGCCCCTCGCGCGCGTCGTCGCCCGACATGACGATCTTTTCGCGTTTGACGATCCCCTCGTTCTCGAGATAGGCGTTCAGCGTCCGCGTCATCGCTGCGCGGAAGCCGGCCAGGTGGGTGCCGCCGTCGCGTTGAGGGATGTTGTTCGTGTAGCAGAACATCCCCTCCTGATAGCCGTCGTTCCATTGGAACGCGACCTCGACGAGGATCGGCGCGCGCAGCTCGCTGAAGTACACGACCGTCGGATGAATTGGCGTCTTGTTGCGGTTCAAATGGCGCACGAACGCTTCGATGCCGCCGGCGAACTCGAAGACGTCATGCCGGTCCTCGCGCTCGTCCGACAGCTTGATGCGGACGCCGGAGTTCAGAAAAGACAGCTCTCTCAGGCGCTTAGCGAGCGTGTCGTAGTCGAACACGATGTTCGTGAAGATCGACGAGCTCGGCTTGAAGCGGATCGTCGTGCCCGTCCGGTCGGTCTTCCCGGTGACGGCGAGCGGCGCGACTGGATCGCCGAGGTGATACGTCTGCTCGTAAGTCAGACCGTTGCGGTGGATAGTCAGCGTGAGGACCTCGGACAGCGCATTGACGACGGACACGCCGACGCCGTGGAGACCCCCCGAAACCTTGTAGCTGTCGTCGTCGAACTTACCGCCGGCGTGGAGCACGGTCATGATGACCTCGGCGGCGGAACGGCCTTCTTCGGGATGGATGTCGACGGGAATGCCCCGGCCGTCGTCGACGACCGTAATCGACTCGTCGGCGTGGATCGTGACCGAGATTTCCTTGCAATAGCCTGCGAGCGCCTCGTCGACCGAGTTGTCGACGACCTCGAAAACCATGTGATGCAGACCGGTTCCATCATCGGTGTCGCCGATGTACATGCCGGGCCGCTTTCTGACCGCTTCGAGACCTTTTAAGACCTTGATATTCTTAGAGGTATATTCGCTTTGACTCATCCTCACGGTTCTCGAACAGCGGATGCGGCATTATAGCCGCGGACCGCTCCTCGTTCCACGTGAAACACTGGAAATCCGGACTGAAACGGCAAGCTGGCGGGCGCCAATGCCGTGAGGATCAGCTGGGCCCGAACCTCGGCTAACGCCGCGAGGAGCCGCCCGAGGGAGTCGCGGTCGAGCTCCGCGGAAGGATCGTCGACGACGAGCACGCTGCGCCCTGGACGATCGACGCTTTCGACAGCGACCTGCGCCAGAACCAGGGCGGCGGCCGTCAGCTTCTGCTGACCGCGCGAGGCCTCGTCCTGGACGCGCCGTTCGTCGAGCCGCAGTACGAGCTCGGCTCGATGGGGCCCTCCTTCGGTACTGCCGTACTGCCGGTCGCGAACCAGATCCTCGGCCAAAACCTCCCCGAGCGCCGCATCGGCGGCCCACCCACGCCGGTAGTCGACGGTCAACGGACGGTCGAGGAGCCGCCGGCCGAAATCGCCCGCGAACGGCCCCAGCCGCTCGAGATATCGGCGGCGGCTCTCGTCGACGAGAACGGCTGCCTCCGCGAGCGCGTCCGACCAGGGTTGTAGCTCGTCTGCGCCGGCGCCCCGCTTGAGCGCCGCGTTGCGCTGACTCAGGACCCGTCGATAGCGCTTCCAGCTCTCGAGGTACCCTGGTTCCACGTGGAACACACCCCAGTCGAGAAACCGCCGGCGCTCGCTCGGACCTCCTTCGACGAGCGCGTGCATGCTCGGGTCGATTGCATGCACGGGCAGTAGCGCCGCGAGCTCGGCCATGCCCTTCGCGACTTCGCCGTCGATCTTCTTCTCGAGACGGCCCGCCCGGTAGGCCACTCCGATCCGGCGAGGAACCCCGTCGGCGTCGACCTCTCCGAACACGGCAAAGCCATCGCGGCCGTGTTGCACGAGTCGGCGTATCTGCCGCGTGCGAAAGGACCGGCCACGCCCGAGCACGAAGACGCCCTCGAGCAGGCTCGTCTTGCCCGCGCCGTTCGGGCCGAAGACGTAGTTGCGTTCGGGGTGCAGGTCGAGGTCGACCTCGCTGAGGCAGCGCAGCGCCGTAATGCGAACCCGGCTCAGCGGCAACGCGGTGTCTTCGAGCGCCCGCGGCGCGGGCTATAGGCGCATCGGCATGACGACGAACTTCGTTCGCTCGCTGCCGGGCTCTCGTATCAGGCAACTCGAATTGGCGTCCGAGACCCCGAGCTCGACTTGCTCGCTGTCGACGGCGGCGAGCGCATCGAGGAGGTAGTTGACGTTGAACCCGATCTCCATCGCTTCGCCGGCGTACTCCACCTCCAGCGTCTCGACGGCTTCCTCTTGCTCCGGGTTGTTCGCCTGCAGCACGACGCTGTTCGCCCCCAACTCGAGCCGCACGCCGCGGTACTTCTCGTTCGAAAGAATGGCCGTTCGTTGCAACGCTTGGCGGAACAGGTTGCGATCGGCCTTGATGACGTTTTTCGGCTGAGCCGGCACGACGCGCGAATATTCGGGGAAACGGCCGTCAATGAGCTTGGAAGTGAGGCGAACTCCGTCCAATTGGACGCGAACGTGATTAGCGCCGAGCGCGAGCTGTACCTCGCCGTCGCCGTCCAGCAGGCGACTCAACTCGAGCACCCCTTTGCGCGGCACGATCACCTGTTCGTCGCGGCTCGCGGCGCTCGCGAGATCCACCTCCGAGAGCGCCAGCCGATGCCCATCCGTCGCGACCGCCCGCAGCCGCGTTTTCTCGGTCTCGAGGAGCAAGCCGTTCAAGTAGTACCGAACGTCCTGTTGAGCCATCGAAAAGTGCGTTTTATCGACCAATCGGCGCAGATCGGGCTTATTTATGCGCAAAGTTTGCTTCGCGCCGATTTCCTCGACCGTCGGAAAGTCGGCCGCCCGCAGCGTCGACAACGTGAAGCGGCTGCGTCCCGCCTTCACGGTCAGGCGCTCCCCGCCCAAGCTGAACTCGACGGATACACCCTCGGGCAACGCGCGAAAAATGTCGTGCAGCTTGCGCCCCGGAACCGTGATCTCCCCGTTACCGTCACCCTTGATCTCGGCCTCCGCCACCATCTCGACCTCGAGGTCCGTCGCGGTAATGCTGAGCTTCGCGTCCTGCACGCTCAGGAGCACGTTGCTCAAGATCGGCATCGTCTGGCGACGTTCCACCACGCCGACGACCGTCTGCAAGGGCTTCAGGAGAGTTTCCCGAGCTGCGCTGAACTTCATTGATTGCCTCTATTTATCTATATGTTTGCTGTAGTTCTTAGTCTCGGCCGAGCCTGTGGCTATGACGAATTTCTTCTATCGAATCAAGCCCTTAAACTCACCGTCAGCGTGTGTGTAACCATGCCTCTCGTTGTGCTCGGGCTGTGGACCGTTTTGCGGGGCAAATCCATCCACCGGTCACCCACCTCATGCCGTCAGAGTTCTCAACAGGTTGTTGTAGTCCTCCGCCACGCGGGATTCCGTCTCGCGGAGCTCCTTCACGCGCCGACAGGCATGCAACACGGTCGTGTGATCACGCCCTCCGAACTCGTCACCGATCTCCGGAAGGCTGTGCGTCGTGAGCTCTTTGGCGAGCGCCATCGCAATCTGCCGCGGCCGCGCGATCGAGCGGCTGCGCCGTTTCGACAATAAATCCGCGACCCGAATTTTGAAATACTCGGCCACCGTCTTCTGAATGTTTTCGACGGTGACGAGCTTTTCCTGGAGCGCGAGGATGTCGCGCAGCGCCTCTTTCGCGAAGTCGAGCGTGATCGGCTGACCCGTGAAACGCGAGTTCGCCAGCACGCGTCGCAGCGCCCCTTCGAGCTCGCGAACGTTCGAACGAATTCGCTGCGCGAGAAAGAACGCGACCTCTTCGGGCAGCGTCTCCCCCTCCGCAGCCGCCTTGCTCATGAGGATCGCCACGCTCGTCTCGAGCTCGGGCTGCTCGATCGCCACGGTCAGCCCCCAGCCGAACCGCGATTTCAGCCGCTCCTCGAGGCCCGCTACTTCCTTCGGGTAGCGGTCGCACGTCAAGATGATCTGCCGCTGGCCCTCGAGCAACGCGTTGAACGTATGAAAGAACTCCTCCTGGGAGCGGTCCTTGCCGGCGAAAAACTGGATGTCGTCGATCAGCAGTGCGTCGAGGGAGCGGTAGCTGCGCTTGAACTCGGCGATCGTGTTGTGCTGCAAGCCGCGCACCATGTCGCTGACGAAGCGCTCCGAGTGCACGTACGCGACCTTCGCAGCCGGGTTGCGGCCGAGGATCTCGTTACCGATCGCGTGCATCAGGTGAGTCTTGCCGAGCCCCACCCCGCCATAGATGAACAGCGGGTTGTAGGCGCTGCCGGGATTCTGGGCCACCTGCAGCGCCGCGGCGCGCGCAAGTTGGTTACTCTTGCCTTCGACGAAGCTCTCGAACGTGAACGCGCGGTTCAAACGCCCGCCGAGCGTCGTCGCCGGCCGCGCTTCGGGCTCCACCGTCGCCGGTGCCTCGCGCCGCAGCGGCTGCCGGCTGCCGACCTCGACTTGGATCTCCGGCGCACCTTCGACGTGCCGACGCCACCATGCGCGAATCTGCTCGAGGCAATGCGTCTTGACCCAATCGACGACAAAGCGGTTCGGCGCCAACAGCTTCAGCAGCGGGCCGTCCTCGACCAGCTGCAGCGGGCGAATCCACGTGTTGAACTGCTGCTCCGACAGCTCGGCCTCGAGCGCGCGTGCGCACTGCATCCAAAGGGACGAGTAAACCGCCGAGTTCTCTGCCACGGGAGCTCGCAAAAGAGTTCGAATGACGATCAGGGAGTGCACGTCAGTCTAAGAGGGTTCGTTACAGTTATCCACAACCGCGCACGGCAAATGATCGCGCGTTGCGTGCACGAACGCGGTTGACAGGTCCACGACCGCCCGCGTAGAGTGCCCGGCTTCCCGTTCGTCCCACGTCCTTGTTTTCGCGAGAACTTTTGCCTGCGCGGGGTACTCGATCATGAAGCGAACCTTTCAACCGAGCAATTTGCACCGCAAGCGCACGCATGGTTTCCGCGCCCGCATGGCCACCAGCGCCGGACGAAAGGTTCTCGCGAGCCGGCGCGCCAAGGGCCGCGCTCGACTCACGCCCTAACGGATTCCGTTTTGGCGCGCCGTTGCTCTCCGATACGGCAGGGTTCTCGCCCGACCGGCGATTGCACACGGCCGCAGAGTTCGGGCGAGTCTTCGCCGAGCCCGCCCGCTCCGGCGATCGCTACTTCACGGTCCTCGGCCGGCCGAACGGCCGCAACGTTGCCCGGCTCGGATTGACGATCTCGCGTCGAGCCGCCAAGCGCGCCGTGGACCGCAACAAGCTCAAGCGTCTCGCCCGTGAATCGTTTCGGCACCAGGCCGCGTTGCCGCCCTGGGACTTCGTCGTGCTCGCACGTCCCGGCGCCGACCGCGCCGAACGGCGCGTATTGCGCGAGAGTCTCGACCGCCATTTCGGACAACTGACGAAAGCCGCCGCAGCGAGGCAGCATGGATAACATCCGTGTCTTTCTGTGGCTGACGCTGCTCGGCATGGCGTGGCTTACGTATACGGCGTGGCAGGCCGACTACGCGGCGCCGCCGAGCGCCGTCACGCGCTCCGCGCAGCCCGCGACGCAAAACGGCCCGCCGAGCAGCGCGCCGCCGAGTCTGGCCGAGAGCCCCGAGCAAGCGCCGCCGGCGCAAACACCCGACGCTCCGCCCGCAGCGGCGGGCGAGCTGATTCGCGTGCGAACCGACGTTCTCGACATCCGAATCGCATCGGAGGGCGGGGACCTCGTGCGCGCGGACCTGCTCGAGTATCCCGTCGACAAGGATCGACCCGAGCCGGTCGTCCGCTTGCTCGACGACACGGGTCCGGAGCGGTGGGTATTTCAAACGGGCGTGCTGAGCGCCGTCGGCGGCGCGCAGCCGACACACCTCGCCACGTTTCGCAGCGCGACGAACGAGTACGCGCTCGCGCCCGGCCAGGACGAGCTCGTCGTCACGCTCGACTGGGTCGGAGACGGGCAGGTCAGCGCGCGCAAGACGTATACCTTTCGCCGCGGCCGCTACGACATCGCCCTGACGCTCACGGTGACGCCGAGCGGCGGCGGCACCTGGCGCGGCGCGCCGTACGTGCAGATGGAGCGCGGCCACGTGCCCGTCGAACGCTCGATCTTCTCGATCGACTCCTACTCGTTCAAGGGTCCCGTGCTCTACGACGGCGACAGCTTCGACCGAATCGATTTCGACGATCTCGCCGAGCAGCCACAGCAACAGACGGTGCAGGGCGGCTGGTTCGCCGCGATCCAGCACCATTTCCTCGGCGCCGCGGTGCCGCCGGGCGACGTGCCGTACCGGTACGACGCGAAGGTGAGCGGACCGGCCTTCGTCTTGAGCGCCCTCGGGCCCGTCGTCGAGGCGAGCGCGGCGATGCCGCTCGACGCGACGTACACGTTGTTCGTCGGGCCGAAGCTGCAAGCGCAGCTGCAGAGCGTCGGCAGCGACCTCGAGCGCACGGTCGATTACGGCATCACGACGCCGCTCGCGCAGCCGTTGTTCACCGTGCTCGCCTGGGTACAGAGCTGGGTCGGAAACTGGGGCTTCACGATCATCATCGTCACGATCATGATCAAGGCCTTGTTCTACAAGCTCACGGCGATGAGCGGCCGCTCGCTCGCGAAGATGCGCAAGATCGCGCCGCGCATGAAGGCGCTGCAGGAGCGCTACAAGGACGATCGCCAAGGCCTGAGCCAGGCAATGATGGAGCTCTACAAGCGCGAGAAGGTGAATCCGGCGGCGGGCTGCTTGCCGATCCTGATTCAGATGCCGTTCTTCTTCGCGTTTTATTGGGTGCTCGTCGAGAGCGTCGAAATCCGGCAAGCGCCGTTCGCGCTCTGGCTCGACGATCTGTCGGCGCCGGATCCGTTCTACGTGCTGCCGGCGCTGATGGCCGCGGCGATGTTCTTCCAGACCCGCTTGAGCCCGGCGCCGCCCGATCCCGTCCAGGCGCGCATGATGCAGATCATGCCGATCGCATTCGCGGCGCTGCTGATCTTCTTCCCGGCGGGCCTCGTGCTGTATCAGCTGACGAACACGACGCTGTCGATCGCGCAGCAGTGGCGCATCAACACGATCGTGGCGCGCGAGTCGGCGGCCTCGTCGTAAGCCGGCGCGAATCGAGGAAGCACTCTTGGCATCGCGGCGCGACGACACGATCGCAGCGCTCGCGACGGCGCCCGGCGTCGGCGCGATCGCCGTCGTCCGCCTGTCGGGCGCGCGGGCGCGCGACGTCGCGCGCGCGTTGACGGGCACGGAGCCGACGCCGCGCAGCGCGGAGCTGCGCACGTTTCGCAGCGCGGCCGGCGCGACGCTCGACCGCGGCCTCGTTCTGTTTTTCCCGGGCCCTCGCTCGTTCACGGGCGAGGACGTCGTCGAGCTGCACTGTCACGGCGGACGCGTCGTCGCCGACGGTTTGCTCGCCGCCGTCCATGCGCTCGGCGCGCGGCCGGCCGAGCCCGGCGAGTTCACGCTGCGCGCATTCCTGAACGACAAGCTCGATCTGCTGCAGGCCGAGGCGATCGCGGACCTCGTCGCGAGCGGCTCGGCGCAAGCCGCGCGCGCAGCCGTGCGCTCGCTCGAAGGCGACTTCTCGGCCGCCGTGGCCGCGCTCCAGCGCGGGCTGACGAAGCTGCGCGTGCGCGTCGAGGCCTGGCTCGATTTCCCCGACGAGGAGCTTCCGTTCGACGAGGCTTCCCAATGCGAAGCGGAGCTCGACGCGCTCGTGGCGGAGCTCGAGGCGCTGGCGGCTCGCGCGCGCTCGGGCCGTGCCTTGCGCGACGGCTTGAGCGTGGCGATCGCGGGCGCGCCGAACGTCGGCAAGTCGAGCTTGCTGAACCGCCTCGCGGGCTACGACGCCGCGATCGTGACGGACATTCCCGGAACGACGCGGGACCCGTTGCGCGAGCACCTGACGCTCGACGGCCTGCCCGTCACGATCGTCGACACGGCGGGTTTGCGCGACACGGACGAGCCCGTCGAGCGCGAAGGCGTGCGCCGCGCGCGCCTCGAGGTGGCGCGCGCCGATCGCCTGTTGTGGGTGGCCGACGTGCGCGAGCGGCTGGCAGACGCGCTCGCGGCAGCGCGCGCCGCGCAGCCCAGAGAGGGCGCATTGACGCTCGTCGCGAACAAGGTCGACCTCGACCCGCAGGCGCCGCGCGCCGCGGCGGAGCAGGGCACGCCCGTGGTCTACGTGTCGGCGCTGACGGGGGAAGGCATCGGCGCGCTCGTCGCGCATTTGAAGGAAGCCGCCGGGCTCGCCGGTGAAACGGAAGGCACGTTCAGTGCACGCCGGCGTCATCTCGTTGCGCTCGCGCGTGCGCGCGCCGAGCTTTCGGCCGCGGGCCCCCAGCTCGGGAGCGGCGCGCTCGAGCTCGCGGCGGAGCACTTGCGCAACGGCCAGGCCGCCTTGAGCGAGCTCACGGGCGAGCTCACGAGCGACGACTTGCTCGGCGAAATCTTCAGCACTTTTTGCATCGGCAAATAGGGCGCCCTCGGCCGCCGCCGATGCCGCACTAGAGAATTTTCGTGCGCCGACGCGGATCGTCGCCGGAGTGGTGTGTGTGAGGGTCAAACGACCGGCAGGGACCCCTCGGCGAGCCAATGGGCTCCGGCATAGATGATCGAGATCACGCTGAGCGCCGCGCGCTGCAAGTAGCCGTTCTCGCGATACCATGCCGCGGTCTTCTGAAGCCCCGTCGCGAGCGGCACGCGCGGCTCGTAGCCGAGCTCTTGCCTCGCGCGCTCGATCTGAAACCAGCGATTCGTTTTGAACCACGATAGCCGGCGGCGGAAGACGGGGGGCCGCGCCTTGACGTGCTTGAACGCGGTCTCGATCACCGCGGCGCTGACCCAGGCCATGCCGTACCACGGAAAGCGGATGATCCGAACGTTCGTGCCTATGGCGCCCGCGACGCCGCGCACGAGCTCCGTCAGCGTCACGGCCTTATCGTCCCCGGCGATGTACGTGCGGCCCTTCGCGTTCGGGCTTTGCGCCGCGAGCTCGAAGCAGTCGACGAGGTTTTCCACGTAGACGGGGTGGTTGTACGTGCGTCCGTCGCCGATCATCAGGAACCAACCGTTCGCGACCATGCGATAGAGCTTGAGCCAGCCGCGCGTGTCTCCGGGCCCATAGACGGATGTCGGGCGAACGACGACGACGTCGAGATCGCGGTCGAGAAACTCTCGGCAAATTTTCTCGCCTTCGGCCTTCGCCTGGCAGTAGTAGTCGCGCGGCGCGATCGGCGAGTTCTCGTTGCCGGGCGGGTTCGTGATGATTCCGTGCACGCCTTGGGTGCTGCAGTGCACGACGCGGCGCACGCCGTAGCGCTCGGCCGTCGCGAGCACGTTGCGCGTGCCCTTCACCTCGATGTCCCAATACGCTTGGTCGGGCTGCAAGATGTCGCCGAACGGCGACGCGAGATGGAAGACGACTTCCTGATCGCGCATCGCCTGCTCGACGTCCTCGACGTTCGTGACGGAGCCCCGCACGAGCGTCGCGCCGTGCGCGCGCAACTCCGCGTCGCGAAGCCCCAAATGAGGATCGAGCGTCCTTACGCGGTGACCGCGCTCTAGAAGACGCCGAACGAGATGCGCACCGACGAATCCGTTCCCACCGGTGACCAGAACATCCATTGTCCGCTTCCCTGATCCGAATCCCGGACGCCTCTGCAAGAAGCGTGCAAGCTCGCGAGCGGTAGAGGCAGCGCGCGCGGTGGGGTTCGCCGTGCGCAGCGCGGCCACGGGTTTTCGCGCGGGCCACCGGAGTCGGGCCTCGCGCTCGGGGCCGCGCTCGCGACGACGGGCGACGATCGATTGTCGCCGCGAAGCAGCACCGCTCCCAAGAATTGCAACCGCCGCAGCTCATGCTGCACACGACAACTACAAAAGGCAGCCCGAGAGCCGTAAGCCTTTGTTTCGTTGGGGCTGGCACGAAACTTGATGCGCTGGCGCATGGAACAGCGAATCGACCGATGCCTGCAGCTGCTGCGCGACTGGGCAGAGCGGCGGGTCGCAGCCGGCAACGAACCGCCGTGGGCTTGGTATCAGTACATGAAGCTCATCGAGACCGTGACGGCCATCGAGACCGGCCGGGCCTCGGTCAGGCCGTCAAAGGCAGGTTCACGGGCAATGCCGGGACCGGCCGCGGAACCTCGCCCCACAAAGGGCGAAGTTGCTGATATAGGTAAGCGGCGACGGCGTCGACGTCGTGAGGATCCACCCTTGCCCATGTGATCCTGAGGCCCGAGGCGTTGCCCAAGAGCGCGCCGCGCCGGCAGCTCTCGATCTCGTGGCGCAAGGCACCGCGTCCCACGTACAGGACCACCGACGCCCGGCCGTTGCCAGGCCTCCAGACGACGAACACCCCGTAGGCGTCGATGCGATTCACGTCAAGCGCGTCGAGCAGGTGCCATTCGCCACCTTCGCGCTTGTGCCATTGAAGCTGCAACGTATCCCCCGATTCTCAGTTCCGCTCCTGTTGTTGGAATTGGCGGCGGCCGCCTCACGGCGCTGGCGGCGATTCGAGCGGGTCGCCCCACCTCAGCGTGGTCGGCTGCGAAGGGAGATGCAAGTTTCGTGCTCGATGCCCGTAACCGGGCCCCATCAGTCGTAGAGGCCGACGACCTTGGCCCGTTCCATGCGGCTTGGAGGGGTGCTCGCCACCTCGACGCGGTCGCGGCCGAACTGCTTGGCGACGTGCAGCACCCGCTCGGTGCGTGAGAGCAGCTCGTCGATCGACTCGCCGATGCGTAACTGGGCTACCCCGATCGAGACCGTGGCGCTCAACCGCTCGCCGACTGGCTTCTCGGCTACGGCGAAGCGCAACGCTTCCGCGAGCATCTCGGCCTGGCTGGCCGCGCAGGGACGCGCGAGGATCGACAAGGCGCCGCCGTCGTAACGGCCGAGCGTGTACTCGGAACGGTGCCAAGCGGGCTCCGCAATCACGGCGCGGCAGCGGTCGGCGAGGCCCGCGAGCACGTCGTCGCCGGCCGCAATGCCGTGGCAGTCGTTGATGTTCTGCAGGTGATCGACGTCTATCAGGAGCAGCGAGAACACGTTGCCGCTGCGCTGCGCAGCTTGCGCTCGCTCGGCGAGCTCCGCGAGAAACGCCGGGCGCGTCAGGCAGAGCGTCAACGCGTCGAACGACGGCGGGCACGCAGTCCCCGCAGGCGGCATCTCGGGCATCGGGCGGTCGAGCTCCATTTCGTTCGCGAACGTTCGCAGCTTGCCGCTTCGGCACCGAAGCCGGCGTGAACCTTCTCGCAGAAGCGCGAGGGCTGCGTTTACATAAACTCGAGCCGGGGCCTAACCGAGAATTGCTTCCCGCCGATAGAGCTGCACCGCGAGCCAACCGAGCAACAATCCGAACGCGAGGCTGCTGAGTGCCGAAACCGCGACGAACGACGGCACGAGAGGCTGATCCTTGATCAGCGTCGTGATCAGCAGGTGTTGGCTCAGGCTCGGTATCCACATGAGATTCGCGGCAGGCTCGATGTTCAGCATCGTGGCGAATGCGAGCGGCAGCGTCGGGACGAGCAGCACGAACGTGCCGTAGGTTTGCGCCTCGCGATACGTCTTGCTGAACGACGCCACGGCCGTCATCAGCGCGGCGCCGAGCGGCGCAAACGGCAAGAGCAGCATGAACGCGAGCGCGGCCGTCGCGGCGCCGAAGTTCGAGCTCATGCCGATCTGCTCGAGCGGCAGTTGGCCGAGCGCGATCGTGAACGCGAGGAGCGTCAGCGCGAGCGATGCGACCATGTAGCACACCGTCGCCGTCATCTTGCCGACGAGCAGGCTCGCTCGGCTGACCGGCAAGGCCAGGAGCGGCTCGAGCGATTTGCGCTCGCGCTCGCCGGCCGTCGTGTCGATCGCGAGGTGCAACCCGCCCGTCAGCGTCGCGAACAAGAGGAAATACGTCAGCACGCCGAGCATCAGCGCCGAACGGCTTGCCGGCGTCGAGACGTCGAGCTCGTCGACGACGAGCGGGCGAAGCAGCGCGGGATCCGCGCCGCTCGCCACGAGGCGCAGGAGCCCGACCTGCTGTCCGTAGGCCTCGACGGCACCGCGCACGCGCGCGACGCGGCTGCCGGCGCGCGTCTTCGAGCGGTCGAACACGAGGGCGACGCGCGCGGCGCGCTCGGTGCCGAAGTCTTCGTCGAAGGCCTCGTCGACGACGAGCACGACGTCGTGCACGCCCGCGGCGACGAGCTCCGCCGCTTCGTCGACGTCGTCGACGTCGTGCTTTTCGAGCGGCTCGATGCTGCGCGCGCGCAGTTGAGCGACGAGGTTCGGCGCGCGCTCGGCGCCCAACACCGGCACCTCGAGCACCTCCTCGGCCGAGGTCAGGTTGCGCGACACCATCAAGTTGATCAGCGCCGTGAACAGAATCGGGCCGAACAGCGGGCCGAGCAGCAGCGAGAACAGCGTCCGCCGATCGCGCAGGGTGTCGACGATCTCCTTGCGACAGACGGTGAAGACGGTCCTCATGCGGCGCTCCGCTCGCTGCGCTGCACGGCCTCGACGAAAATCTCCTCTAGGCTGCGGCCCGGAAAGCGCTCGGCGAGCTCGGCGGGCGCACCGCGAAGCGTGACGCGGCCGGCCGCGATGATCACGAGTTCGTCGACGAGCGCCTCGACCTCTTGCATCACGTGGCTCGACAGAAGAACGCAGCGACCTTGCGCGCGCAGCTCGCGGAGCCAGTCGCGCAAATGCCGCGTCGCGATCACGTCGAGGCCGTTCGTCGGCTCGTCGAGCAGCAGGTGCTGCGGGTCGTGAACGAGCGCGCGTGCGAGCGCGATCTTCGTGCGCTCGCCCTGCGAGAACCCTTTCGCCTTGCGGTTCGCGATGGCGCCAAGCTCGAGCCGTTCGACGAGCGCGTCGACGCGCCGCGCGAGCGCGTCTTCGGGGATGCCGTGCAGCCGACCGTAGTACTCGATGTTCTCGCGGCCCGTGAGCTGCTGATAGAGGCCCGAGCTGTGCGGCAACACGCCGAGCGCGCGCCGGGCGTCGAGCGGCCGCTCGCCGATGTCGATGCCGCCGATGCGCGCCGTGCCGGTGTCGGCCGCCAGCACGGTCGAGAGGATCCGCAGGCACGTCGATTTGCCGGCGCCGTTCGGCCCGAGCAAACCCGTGATGCGGCCGTCCTTCGCCTCGAAGCTCACGCCGTCGACGGCGCGCACGGCGCCGAAGTGCTTGCTCAAGCTCTCGACTTCGATCATGCGGCGTCGCTCAAGGGGCCGGCCCGAGCAGCGTCAGGAAGAACGGCATCGGCGGCTCGAGCGCAAGACAGCTCGCATCGAGCTCGCCCGGCACCGGATCCTCGAGGAACGAGCGCAGGATCCGCGGCACGCAGCCGATGCCGGCGAGACCGTGGCCTTGCCCGCGGCCGACGAGGTGCACGCCGTTCGAGAGGCCGCCGGACAGCACGCGCTCGGCATAGGCCGGCGGCGTGATAGGGTCGAACTCGCCGGACAGGAGCAGCGCCGGCGTTGCGCTGACGACGGGGGTCTTGAAGCCGTCGTCGATCGAGCCGACGGGCCAGCGCGCGCAGATCATCTCGAGCGCGTCCATGATCGCCGTGCCCAAGTACGTGGCATCGAGCCCGCCCGTCGCGGCGGCCTCGACGTACGGCAGGTCCTCGGTGCAAGTGACGGAATTGCTCATCGGAAAGCTCAGCGATTCGGGCAGCTCGCGCAGCAGCGTGCGCGCCTGCCCTGCGAGCGGCTCGTAGTTGCCGGCGTGCGCTTCGCCGATCAGCACGGGCAGCAGCGACACCGTCGCCGCGCTGTAGGTCATGAAGCGCACGAGCGTGCGCAGCTCGAGCGCGCTGATCGGAGGCGGGTCCGTCTCGTCGGACGCACCGGCCTCGAGCCGCGCGAGCACCTCGGAAAAGAGTTGCGGCAACGCGGCAAAGCGCGCGCCGCAGAGCGCATCGGCCGCGCAGCGAGCGAAGATCTGCTCGAGCGCGCGCTGCGCCTCGCGCGCCACGTCGGGGCCGAGCGCGAGCGGCGGCGGCACGACGCCGTCGAGCACGAGCGCCCGCACGCGCTCCGGATACCGGCGCAGATAGTGCTGTGCTACGCGCGTGCCGTACGACACGCCGTAAACGTTCCACTGCTCGATGCCGAGGGCATCGCGGACGCGCTCGAGATCGCGCACGGCGACGGAAGTCGTGTAGAACCGCGGATCGTGCTCGAGCTCGGCCGCGCAGGCGTCGATGACGCGCTCGAGCTGCTCCGCCCCGGCCGTGTCGAGCGACAAGTCTTCGGGCACCGCGCAGCGAAAGCCGTCGGCCGACCGTCCCGTGCCGCGCTGATCGACGAGCACGATGTCGCGATCGCGCCTCGCGGGCTCGAACGCGCCGCGCAGCTGCAAATAGAAGTCGACGGTGCTCTGGCCCGGTCCTCCGGCGATCAGGAGCAAGGGATCGGCGCGAGGCTCGGCGCTCGAGGCCGGCACGCGCGCGACGAAGACCTCGATCGACGGCCCGTCCGGTGCCGCGGGGTCGAGCGCCACGGCGACGGTGCCGCAGTGCGCGTACGTGGCCGGCACGGCGTCCGTCGCGAGCCGGCAGCGCTCGTCGCCCTGCCAGCGGGGCTGACCCGTGGCCGGGAACAGGGCCGCAGCGAGAGCGAGAGCGGCGACGAGCGGCGGCAGGCGCTGCGGCATAGGCGCGCATGTTCGCGCATCTGCCCGTGCTGTTGCCAGCGGCTCGAGTTGGCGATTCTTCGTGCAACGGCGGCATGGCGCCGCCTAGAATCACGCCTCGATGGACTATCCGGCTCGCTACGGTTGCATCGTGGTCGGCGGCGGTCACGCCGGCACGGAAGCTGCGCTCGCGGCGGCGCGCATGGGCGTGCGCACGCTGCTGCTCACGCACAACCTCGAGACGCTGGGACAGATGAGCTGCAATCCGGCGATCGGCGGCATCGGCAAGGGCCACCTCGCGAAGGAGATCGACGCCCTCGGCGGCGCCATGGCGCGCGCGGCCGACCGCGCCGGAATTCATTTCCGGGTGCTGAACGGCAGCAAGGGCGCCGCGGTTCGCGCCACGCGCGCGCAGGCCGACCGCGCGCTCTACAAGCGCGCGATCCGCGAGCTGCTCGACGCCGAGCCGAACTTGACGCTGTTGCAGCAAAGCGTCGACGGCCTCGTGATCGAGAACGGGCGCGTCCGCGGCGTCGTCACGCAAGCGGGCATGCGGATCGCGGGCGACGCCGTCGTGCTGACGGTCGGCACGTTCCTGGCCGGCAAGATCCACGTCGGCGAAGTCAACTATTCGGGCGGCCGTGCCGGCGATCCGGCGGCGGTCGGCCTGGCGCGCGGGCTCCGCGAGCTCGGGCTCGCCGTGGGCCGCCTGAAGACCGGCACCCCGCCGCGCATCGACGGGCGCACGATCGACTACACGAATCTCGCCGAGCAGCCCGGCGACGCGCCGACGCCCGTGTTCTCGTTCCTGGGAACGCGCTCCGAGCATCCTCGGCAGGTGAGCTGCCACATCACGCACACGACCGAGCGAACGCACGACATCATTCGCGGCGCCCTCGGCCGCTCGCCGCTCTACTCCGGCGCGATCGAAGGGATCGGGCCGCGATACTGCCCGTCGATCGAGGACAAGGTCGTGCGGTTCGCGGACCGCACGCGGCACCAGATTTTCATCGAGCCCGAGGGGCTCTCGACGTTCGAGGTCTATCCGAACGGCATCTCCACGTCGCTGCCGTTCGACGTGCAGCTTTCGCTCGTGCGCTCGATCCCCGGTTTCGAGAACGCGCACGTCACGCGGCCCGGCTACGCAATCGAATACGACTTCTTCGATCCACGCGATCTCGAGCCGTCGCTCGAGACGAAGGCCGTCCAAAACCTCTACTTCGCGGGGCAGATCAACGGCACGACGGGTTATGAAGAGGCGGCCGCGCAAGGCATCGTTGCCGGCATCAACGCGGCGCGGCGCGCGCAGGGGCACGAGCCGTGGTATCCGCGCCGCGAGGAGGCCTACATCGGCGTGTTGATCGACGATCTCGTCACGCGCGGCGTGACGGAGCCCTACCGCATGTTCACGAGCCGCGCCGAATTCCGCTTGAGCCTCCGCGAGGACAACGCCGATTTGAGGCTGACACCCGTCGGCCGCGAGCTCGGTCTCGTCCCCGACGAGCGCTGGCGTCAGTTCGAGGCGCGGCGCAAGTGGCTCGCCGAAGAAGCCGCGCGGCTCGACGGCATCGTCGTAAAGCCGGCGGATGCAGGGGAAACGTTCCCCGAGCCGCTCGTGCGCGAGGCGTCGGCCTACTCGTTGCTGCGCCGGCCCCGCGTCGCGTACGCGGACGTGGCGGGGCTTCCGCGCGTTGGGCGCTCGCCGGCGCTCGACGCCCTTCCGCCCGAGCGCGCCGAGGAATGGACGGGAAGCCTCGCGATCGAGGCGCACTATGCCGGTTACGTCGAGCGGCAAGGCGTCGAGATCGAGCGTCAAAAGCGTGAAGCCGACACGCGTCTGCCGCGGGATTTCGACTACGCTCGGGTCACGGGCTTGTCGAACGAGCTGCGCGAGAAGCTCGCCCGCATTCGGCCGAGCGACATCGGGCAAGCGGCACGCATCTCGGGCATGACGCCCGCCGCGATCTCGCTGCTACTGATTCATGCCAAAAAACGCGCGCAACGAAGCGCTTGAGGGCCGGCGCGGAGGAGGAGTGAGATGAGCAAGATCTACGGCGTCTTGGCCGTCCTCGCGGCAGCCCTCGCCGCGGGCTGCGGCGGCGGCCCCGCGTCGGGCGCGACGGGCGGCCCGGAGGCGCAAATCGGCGGCGCGAGCGGCACGGAGCTCGCCGAGCGGCAGGTGCTGCACGTCGGCAACGAGGCCGAGCTGCAGACCCTCGATCCCCATCGGGCCGAAGACACGTCGAGCTTCAACGTGCTGCTCGACCTCTACGAAGGGCTTCTCGCCGAGGCACCGAACGGGGAGCTGGTTCCCGGCGTCGCGACCGACTGGACCGTCAGCGAGGACGGCAAGACGTACGTGTTCGATTTGCGCCGCGAGGCGCGCTGGTCGAACGGCGATCCCGTCACGGCACACGACTTCGTGTATTCGCTGCGGCGCGGCGTCGATCCGAAGACGCTCAGCGTCTACAGCTACATCCTCTCGCCGCTCCTTAACGCCGACGACATCACTGCCGGCAAGCTGCCGCCCGAGCAGCTCGGCGTCCGCGCGATCGACGATCACACGCTCGAGATCGAGCTCGCGAACCCGACTCCCTATTTCTTGGAGCTCATGGCGCACTCGATGTCCTACCCCGTCCACCGCGCGTCGCTCGAGGCGCACGGCGATCAGTGGACGAGGCCCGGCAATCTCGTCGGCAACGGCGCGTTCAAGCTCGACGACTGGGTCGTCCAGTCGCACATCAAGGTCGTGCGCAATCCGCACTACTGGGACGACGCCAACACGAAGCTCGAGGAGGTGTGGTTTTACCCAACCGAGGATCTGAACGCCGAATTCCAACGCTTTCGCGCGCTCGAGCTCGACATGACGGGAATCGTGCCGACGGCGCAAATCGGTTTCATCCGGGAGAACTATGCGGACGAGCTCGTGATCGCTCCTTACCTCGGCAGCTATTACTACGGCTTCAACGTCACGCGCCCGCCGTTCAAGGACAACCAGAAGCTGCGCCGCGCGCTGTCGCTCGCCGTGAACCGCGACGTCATCACGCAGCAAATATTGAATCTCGGCCAGATCTCGTCGTACGGTTTCGTGCCGCCGATTCCGGGCTACATGCCGCAACAGATGCCCGAGGCGAGCTGGACGCAAGACGAGCGCGAAGCCGAGGCGAAACGCCTCTACGCCGAAGCGGGTTATGGGCCCGACAATCCGCTCCGCACGCAGATCATGTACAACACGCAAGAAGATCACCGCCGCATCGCCGTCGCAATCGCGTCGATGTGGAAGCAGGTGCTCGGCGTCGAGGCCGAAATCTTGAATCAGGAATGGAAGGTCTTCCTCGATACGCGCAATCGTAAGGTCGACACGCAGGTCTATCGTCAGGGCTGGATCGGCGACTACAACGACCCGTTCACGTTCCTCGAGCTTCTGCGCTCGACCGCGGGACAGAACGACACGGGCTACGCTAATTCGGAGTACGACCGCCTCGTCGCGGCCTCGCAGAGCGAGCTCGACCCGCGCTCGCGCATGGAGCTATTGCAGGAGGCCGAGCGCCTGATGCTCAACGACATGCCGATCTTGCCGCTTTACATCTACGTGCGTTCGCGGCTCATTCAGCCGTGGGTCGGCGGCTATGAGTCGAACATCATGGATCGACATCGACACAAGTACATGTACGTTCTGAAGCACTAACGGCGGCACGCACGACTTGCTTTCGTACACGATACGGCGGCTGCTCGGGGCGATTCCGACGCTGCTGATTCTGATCGGCTTTGCCTTTTTCCTGATTCGCGCCGCACCTGGCGGTCCGTTCGACCGCGAGCGCACGCTGTTGCCCGAGATCGAGGCGAATCTGCGCGCGGCGTATCACCTGGACGAGCCGCTCTACCAACAATTCGGCCGCTATGTCTGGCGTTTGCTGCACTTCGACTTTGGCCCGTCGTTCCAGTACCGCGACTACACGGTCACCGAGCTCATCACGGCCGGATTTCCCGTCTCGCTGACGCTCGGCCTTTGCGCCATCGTCGTGGCATTCCTCGTCGGCGTCACGGCCGGGTGCATCGCGGCGCTGCGCCAAAACTCGCGCATCGATCACGGGGTCATGGCCGTCGCCATGACGGGCATCTCGATCCCGAACTTCGTCATGGCGCCGCTGCTCGTGCTCGTGTTCGCCGTGACGTTGCGCTGGCTGCCGGCCGGCGGGTTGGGCGACGGCTCGATTCGCAATCTCGTGTTGCCCGTGACGTCGCTCGCGTTGCCGCAAATCGCCTATCTCTCGCGCCTGACGCGCGGCAGCATGATCGAGGTGCTGCGCAGCAACTTCGTACGCACGGCGCGGGCGCAGGGCCTGCCGGCTTGGCAGATCGTCGTCAGGCACGCGCTGAAGCCTGCGCTGTTGCCCGTCGTGTCGTACTTGGGACCCGCGACGGCCGCGGTCATCACGGGCTCCGTCGTGATCGAGCAGATCTTCGGCGTGCCGGGGCTCGGCCGCTACTTCGTCGCCGGTGCGCTGAACCGGGACTACACGCTCGTCATGGGCGTCGTCGTGTTCTACGGCGTGCTGATCATCGCGTTCAACATCCTGGTCGACCTCGCCTACGCGTGGCTCGATCCGAAAGTGAGATACCGGTGAGCGCCGCGGCGCCGCCGCTCGAGCGGGAGCCCGCGGGCCGCAGCCTGTGGATCGACGCCTGGGCGAAACTGAAGCGTAATCGGGCGGCCGTCGTCGGCGCGGTTCTGCTCGGCGCGATCGCCGTGCTCGTGATCTTGGGGCCCGCCGCGAGCCGCTACGCGTTCGACGCCACGGACTTCGCGAACACGTCGATCGGCCCGAGCTGGTCGACGGGGCACTTCTTCGGCACGGACACGCTCGGCCGCGACATCTTCGTGCGCACGCTCTACGGCGGCCGCATCTCGCTCTTGGTCGGCATCGTGGCGACGGCCGTGAGCCTCTCGATCGGCGTGACGTACGGCGCCGTGGCGGGCTACTTCGGCGGACGCGTCGACGCGCTGATGATGCGCATCGTCGACATCCTGTATGCGCTGCCGTTCATGTTCTTCGTGATCCTCCTCATGGTGTTCTTCGGGCGCAGCATCGTGCTGATCTTCGTCGCGATCGGCGCGATCAACTGGCTCGACATGGCGCGCATCGTGCGCGGCCAGACGCTGTCGCTGAAGCAGCGAGAGTTCGTCGAGGCGGCGCAGGCGCAAGGCGTCGCCGCGTTCGCGATCATCCGCCGCCACATCGTGCCGAACCTGCTCGGCGTGGTGGCCGTCTACGTGACGCTGACGATTCCGCACGTGATCCTCGTCGAGTCGTTCCTGAGCTTCCTCGGGCTCGGCGTGCAGGAGCCGATGACGTCCTGGGGCGCGCTCGTCAACGACGGCAGCCGCGAGCTGCAGAGCGCGCCGTGGATGCTGATCTTCCCGGCCGTTTTTCTGGCGACGACGCTGTTCTGCTTCAACTTCCTGGGCGACGGCATGCGCGACGCGCTCGACCCGAAAGACCGCTAGCGATGGCACTGCTCGAAGTCGAGAGCTTGAACGTGCGCTTCGCCACTCCGGACGGCGAGGTGCACGCCGTCAAGGACTTGAGCTTCTCGCTCGAGAAGGGCGAGACGCTCGGCATCGTCGGCGAGTCGGGCTCCGGCAAGAGCCAGAGCGTGTTGAGCTTGCTCGGTCTCTTGGCCGCGAACGGCCGCGCGACGGGTACGGCGCGTTTCGCCGGCCGCGATTTGCTCGCGCTGACGCAGTGCGAGCTGCGCGCGGTGCGCGGCGCGAAGATCGCGATGATCTTCCAGGACCCGATGACGTCGCTGAATCCGTACCTGACGATCGAAGCGCAGATGACCCAGGTCGTGCGCGCGCACGAGCGCGTCTCGGCGAAAGCCGCGCGCGACCGTTGCCTGAAGATGCTCGAGGCCGTCGCCATCCCGGAGGCCGCAGCGCGGCTCGCCCGCTACCCGCACGAGCTCTCGGGCGGCATGCGCCAGCGCGTCATGATCGCCACGGGGCTGCTGTTGCATCCCGAGGTGCTCGTCGCCGACGAGCCGACGACGGCGCTCGACGTGACGGTTCAAGCGCAGATCCTCGAGCTGCTCGACGATCTCAGAACGCGCTTCGGCACCGCGATCATCCTGATCACGCACGATCTCGGCGTCGTCGCGGGCCTCGCCGACCGCGTGCTCGTCATGCACGGCGGCGAGCTCAAGGAGCAGGGGCCCGCGCGCGACGTGTTCTATCGGCCGCAGCACGAGTACACGCGCGCGCTGCTCGAAGCCGTGCCGCGCATCGATTCGCCCGTGGTCGCAGAGCTGCCGCCGGCGGCCGAGGCAGCGCCGCCGCTCGTCGCCGTCGAGGGGCTCAAGGTGCACTTCCCGATGGGCGGCGGCTGGCTCCGTCCGCGTGCGGTGCTGCGCGCCGTCGACGGCGTCGACTTGACGCTCGCGCCCGGCGAAACGCTCGGCGTCGTCGGCGAGTCGGGCAGCGGGAAATCGACGCTCGCGCGCGCGATCTTGAAGCTCGTGCCGCCGACGGCGGGCTCCGTCGCCGTGCTCGGGCGAGAGCTCGCGGCGCTCTCGCCGAGCGGCATGCGCAGCGTCCGCCGCGACCTACAGGTCGTGTTTCAGGATCCGCTCGCGTCGCTGAATCCGCGCATGACGGTCGGCGCCATCGTCAGCGAGCCGCTCTGGACGCACCGGCCGGAGCTCGACCGCGAGGCCGTGCGCGGCGAGGTCGTCGACATCCTGCGGCGCGTCGGCCTCACCGGCCGCGAGCTGAACCGCTACCCGCACGAGTTCTCGGGCGGACAGTGCCAGCGCATCGGCATCGCGCGCGCGCTCGTGCTGAAGCCGAAGATCGTCGTTTGCGACGAGCCCGTCAGCGCGCTCGACGTCTCGATCCAGGCGCAGATCGTGCGCCTCCTGATGGACTTGCGCCGCGAGCTCGAGCTTTCGCTGATCTTCATCGCGCACGACCTCGCCGTCGTTCGGCAGCTGAGCCACCGAGTCATGGTGCTGTACCTGGGGAAGGTCATGGAGGTCGGGACGCGCGACGAGCTCTACGGCGATCCGAAGCATCCGTACACGCGGGCGCTGCTGCGCGCCGTGCCCGTGCCGGATCCCGACGCCGAGCGCGCGCGACGGCGCGAAACGCTGAGCGGCGATCCGCCGTCGCCGATCCGGCCGCCCGCCGGCTGCCGCTTCGCGACGCGCTGCCCGAGCGTCGTCGCGAGGTGCCGCTCGGAGGCGCCGCGGCTGCGGCCGCTCGCGGGCAGCGAGCGCCACGTCGCGTGTCATCGCTTCGACGTAGACCCGTAGGCTACGTGTTTCTACGTATGGCGAGCCCGATCACGGCATGCGCCACTGCCAATCGGATGCCATCGCGGCGACGTTTTGGCTAAGATGCGCGCCGTCGAGAAGGGAATCTCCAGGAGCCCCGCCCCGTGTTTCGTTCCACCGCCGCTGCCGCCGCCGCCGTCCTCATCAGCGCTCTCGCCGCACCTCTACTCGCGCAGACGAGCGCAGCTCCCCCGGCGCCGCTGACGCCGATCACGCTGCCCGGCGATGCGCAACGCGGCGCCGTCATCGCGCAAACGTGCACGGGTTGCCACGGCATCCCCGGCTACTACAACGCGCAGCCGGCCTATCACGTGCCGAAGCTCGGCGGACAGAACGCCGACTACATCGAGGTGGCGCTGCAGGGTTATCGGCGCGGCACGCGCTCGCACGAGACGATGCAGGCGCAGGCCTCGACGCTTTCGGACCAGGACATCGCCGACGTTGCCGCGTATTTCGAGAGCTTCGAGGGCGAAGCCGAGACGGGCCGCACGCGCGCGTCGGAGGCGATGATCGAGGCGGGCCGCGCCAAGTCGGCGACCTGCGCGGCGTGCCACGGGACCGAAGGCGTCGCGGCCGCGGCGCAGTGGCCGAGCCTCGCCGGTCAGCACGAGACGTACCTGCTCGCGGCGCTCGAGCAGTACAAGGATGGCGGTCGCGTCGACCTCGTCATGAATCCGCTGATCGAGCCGCTCGACGCCCGGGCTTTGGAAGAGCTCGCCGCGTTTTTCGCCGCGCAGCCGCATCTGTACAACACGGAGCCGTAGCGGCGCGCGAGGCATACTGCGAGTATGCCGACCGCCGACTCGAGCCTCTCGAGCGCCGAGCTCCGCCGCCGTCTCGGCGCGGTCGGCTTTTCCGTCGGCGACGAGGAGGCGGCCGCGCTCGCGGCGTTCGTGGCGCTGCTCTTGCGCTGGAACGAGGTTTACAACCTGACCGGGGTGCGCGGGGCCGACGAGATCCTCGACCGCCACCTCGTCGAAAGCTTCGCGCTGCGCTCGCTGCTCCGTGGAACGCGAGTCGCGGACGTCGGCAGCGGCGGGGGGCTGCCCGGAGTGCCGCTCGCGATCGTCGAGCCCGAGCGCCGCTTCACGCTGATCGAGAGCCGGGCCAAGCGCGTCCGGTTCTTGCGACACGTCGTCGGCGAGCTGAAGCTCGAGAACACGCAGGTCGCGCACGGGCGAGCCGAGGCCTTAACCTTCGCGCAGCCGTTTGATACCGTGCTGGCGCGTGCCGTGGCGCCGCCGGCCGAGCTTCTGTCGATCTGCCGGCACCTCACGGCCCCTGGCAGCCTCCTGCTGTTGTTGACCGCTGCTCATCTGCAGGACGTGTTTCGCGGGCTCGAGCCCGATTTCGTCATGCGGCCCTCGCCCAACGAGGGTCCTAAACTGCGGAGCTCGATCGTGTTGCTGGAGCGAATCGATGCCTAACTCCGCGTGCGCGGCGAGGTGAGCGCATGGGCGCCGTGATTTGCGTGGCCAATCAGAAGGGCGGAGTCGGCAAGACGACGACTTGCGTCAACCTTGCGGCGTCGCTCGCCGCGACGCAGCGGCGCGTGCTCCTGGTCGATCTCGATCCGCAAGCGAACGCGACGATGGGCTGCGGCATCGACAAGAACGCGCTCGAGGTCACGGTCTGCGACGTGCTGCTCGACGATGTGCCCGTGGCCGACGCCGTACGCCACGCCGCAGAAAGCGGATTCGCCGTGCTGCCCAGTAATCAAGAGCTGACGTCGGCCGAGGTGGAGCTCGTGCAGAAGCCCGATCGGGAGTTTCGGCTGCGCAAGGCGCTCGAGCCCGTCGTCGCGCAGTACGACTACGTGCTCGTCGACTGCCCGCCGGCGCTGAACATGCTCACGGTCAATGCGCTGACGGCGGCGGACTTCGTGCTGATCCCGATGCAGTGCGAATACTTCGCGCTCGAAGGCTTGAGCGCGCTCGTCGGCACGATCGACCGCATCCGCGCCACGTCGAACCCGAAGCTCGCGATCCACGGCATTCTGCGCACGATGTTCGACCCGCGTAACAACTTGGCGAACGAGGTGTCGGCGCAGCTTTCGGCCCACTTCGGCGATCGCGTCTACAACACCGTCATTCCGCGCAACGTGCGGCTCGCCGAGGCGCCGAGCTTCGGCCGGCCGGCGCTCGTCCACGACAAGTATTCGCGCGGCGCGCTCGCGTATTTGGCGCTCGCCGGGGAGGTCAACCGCCGCTCCGGTCTCGGGCCGCGTCCGCCCGCGCCTTGACGCGCGGCTTGGGGCACCGCTGCGCGAGTTCGCTGCTACAATCCGGCGGGATTTGGCGCTTGACCCCGCGACATGAACAAACGAAAGAGCCTCGGGCGCGGTCTCGATGCGCTGCTCAGCAGCGCACGGCCGGCGCCGCCGCCTCCGGCGCAGGCAGACCCGGCGCTCGTCGGCGGTAAACCGCCCGAATCCGGCCTCCGCGAGGTGCCGCTCGACGTGCTGCGCCGCGGCAAGTACCAACCGCGCGTGGACATGCGCGAGGAGTCGCTCGCGGAGCTCGCCGAGTCGATCAAGGCGCAGGGCGTCGTGCAGCCGATCGTCGTTCGGCCGCTGCCGAACGTGACGGGCGGGGAGACGCAATACGAGATCGTCGCCGGGGAGCGGCGCTGGCGTGCCGCACAGCTCGCAGGCCTCGCGACGATTCCGGCCGTCGTCCGCGACATCCCCGACGAGTCCGCCGTGGCCGTCGCGCTGATCGAGAACATCCAGCGCGAGAACTTGAACCCGCTCGAAGAAGCCCGCTCGCTGCACCGGCTCATCGAGGAGTTCGGGCTCACGCACGCCGACGCCGCCGACGCGGTCGGGCGCTCGCGCGCAACCGTCACGAACCTGCTGCGGCTGCTCGAGCTGCCGCGCCCCGTGCGCGAGATGGTGGAGCGGCGCGAGCTCGACATGGGGCATGCGCGGGCGCTGCTCGGCCTATCGTCGCCGGAGCTGCAGACGGAGCTTGCCGAACGCGCTTGCAAGCAGGGCTGGAGCGTGCGCGAGACGGAAAGCGCCGTCCGCAAGGTGGCGGGGCTTCCGCGCGCGTCGAAGTCGAGCAAGTCCGCGCCGCGGACGGCGGACGACCCGAACGTTCGGCGGCTCGAAGCCGACCTCGCCGAGACGCTCGGGGCCGCCGTGTCGATCGAGCACGGCCCGAAAGGCGGCCGCGTCGTCATCCGCTACAACGGGCTCGACGAGCTTGAGGGCATCCTGGCGCACATCAAGTGACGCTCGGTCAGCCCCGTGAACAGTGCGTTTACGGCCGGCACGGCCGTTGAACCGCACGGGGTACCCCGCTTAGAATGCCCGCGGCCGAAAGGCGGCCACGCACGATCGTGGCTCCTTGCCGAGCCTTCCAGCCCTTCCACAAGCCTGGCATCGAGAGGCCGCTGTGATTGACGTGAAGCACGTCGTGCCAGTGACGCTGCTCGTGCAAACGTGTGTGAGCTTCGTGGTCGCGGCGGTGTCGTGGGTCTGGTTTGGCGAGGTGGCGGCGTTGTCGGCGCTGCTCGGCGGCGCGGCGGCCGTGATTCCGAACGGATTCTTGGCCGCGCGCGTGCTCGAGCCGAATCGAGACGCGAGCGCACGAGCGATGATGCGCTCGGCCTGGTTCGGCGAGATCGGCAAGCTCGCGCTGACGGTGCTCGCATTCGGCGTGATTTTTGGTGTCGTGCGGCCGATCGAGCCTCTTGCCGTGTTCGCGGGATTCATCGCGGCACAGCTCGTGGTGTTTGGCGCCCTGCTGCTCGGCAACGGGGGCGCACGGGAAGCAGTGACGAAGAGCTGAGGAATGGAAGAAGAACATACCGTCGGTCATTACGAAACCGCCGGGGACTACATCCAGCATCACCTTCAGAACTTGCAGGTGTGCCGCGTCGACGGCGCGTGGGTGTGGAACGAGTGCGCGGGGAACTTCTGGACGATCAACGTCGACTCGATGTTCTTCTCGCTCGTGCTCGGGCTCGTCTTCTGCTTTTTGTTCTATCGAGTCGCGAAGGGGTTCTCGACGGGCAAACCGACGAAGCTTCAGACCGCCGTCGAGCTGCTCGTCGGCATCGTGAGCGGCTCCGTCCGCGACGCCTTCCACGGCCACAACAAGCTCATCGCGCCGCTCGCCCTCACGATCTTCGCGTGGGTGTTCTTGATGAACCTCATGGACTTGATTCCCGTCGACTGGCTGCCGTGGGCCGCGGGTCTGGCGCACGTTCCGTACCTCAAGGTCGTGCCGACGACGGACGTGAACATCACGTTCGCGATGTCGCTGTCCGTGTTCGCGCTCGTCATCTACTACTCGATCAAGATCAAGGGCGGCCTCGGGTTCCTGAAAGAGCTCACGCTGCACCCGATCGCGCCGCCGACGAGGGGTTTGGGCATCATCGCCGCGCCGCTCTTCATCGCCTTCAACTTCGTGCTCGAGGGCGTGTCGCTGCTCGCGAAGCCCGTCTCGCTGTCGCTTCGGCTCTTCGGCAACATGTACGCCGGCGAGCTGATCTTCATCCTGATCGCGCTGCTCGGCTGGTATCAGTTGCCGCTGCACTTCGGCTGGGCATTGTTCCACATCCTCGTGGTCACGCTGCAAGCCTACATCTTCATGATGTTGACGATCGTGTACCTGAGCCAGGCGCACGACACAGGAGAGGCGCACTAGCGCCCGAACGGTTTTCTTTTTTCGACTGGAGACGCTGATGGAATTTGTTACTGGAATGACTCTGCTCGCGGTCGCGCTGTTGATCGGTCTCGGCGCGCTCGGCGTAGGTATCGGAATGGGTCTGCTCGGCGGCCGCTTCCTCGAAGGCGCCGCGCGGCAGCCGGAGCTCGCCCCGATGCTGCGCACCCAGATGTTCCTCGTGGTGGCGTTGCTCGACGCGGTCGCGATGATCGGCGTCGGTATCGCGCTGTACTTCGCGTTCGCCAACCCGGGCGTCGGCTGAAGCACGCGCACGAAGCATCGCTCGGCGCTTCAAGCGCCGGGGCGGTGATTCGGCGGGAACGATAGGAGAGCTTGCGTGGATTTCAACGCAACGTTGATCGGCCAGACGATCGCGATGATCGTGTTCGTCTGGTTCTGCATGAAATTCGTTTGGCCGCTCATCATGGGCGCCATCGAGCAGCGGCAAACCGAGATCGCCGACGGCCTCGCGGCCGCGGAGCAGGGCAAGGGCTCGCTCGCAACGGCCAAGGTGGAGGTCGACAAGATCATCGCGGCGGCGCGCGAGCAAGCGCGCGGCATCGTGGATCAGGCCAATGCGCGCGCCTCAGGTATAGTCGAGCAAGCGAAGGCCGACGGCGAGGCGGCGCGCAAGAGCCAGCTCGAGGCGGCGCGCGCCGAGATCGAGGTCGAGATCAACCGCGCACGCGAGGAGCTGCGCGCCCAGGTGGCGCGCATCGCCGTGGCCGGCGCCGAGAAAGTGCTGGGCCGCGAGATCGACGCGAACGCGCACCGCGACTTGCTCGGCAAGCTCGCGGCAGAGCTCTAGCCGATGGCCGACCTGAGCACAGTCGCCCGGCCGTACGCGAAGGCGTTGTTCGACCTCGCGCGCGCGGAGCGCAAGCTCGGCGAGTGGTCGGCTGCGCTCGCTGCGGCGGCGGCCGTCGTCGAGAACGCCGACTTGAAGCGTGCGCTCGCGAATCCGAAGCTCGACGACGGCAGCAGGGCCGCGCTCGTCGGCGACATCGCGGGCGCCGTGCAGGGCGGCGAGCTGCTCAAGTCGAACGAAGGCAAGAACCTGCTCGACGTCTTGGCCGAGAACGATCGGCTCACGGCGCTCCCCGAGATTTCGGCGCAATTCGACGCGCTGAAGGCCGAGGCCGAGAACAAGGTCACCGTCAAGGTGACGGCCGCGACGGCCATCGACGGCGCGTTGGCCGAGCAAATCAAGAAGGCGCTCGAGCGGAAGCTCGGGCGCGCGGTGGAGCTGACGCTTGCGGTCGACGCTACGCTCATCGGCGGCGCGGTCATCCAGGCGGACGACATGGTCATCGACGGCTCGGTGCGCACGCGCCTGCGGCGGCTCACCGAGAAAATCGTCGGTTGAAATTTTAAGGACGGCATATGGCGATCAAAGCTTCCGAGATCAGTGAGCTCATTCGACAACGCATTCAGAGCTTCGAGGCGAAGGCCGAAGCGCGCGACGTCGGCACGATCATCGCGTTGACGGACGGCATCTGCCGCATCCACGGCCTCTCCGACGTGCAGTACGGCGAGATGATCGAGTTCCCCGGCAATACGTACGGCTTGGCGCTGAACCTCGAGCAAGGCTCGGTCGGCGCCGTCGTGCTCGGCGAGTACAAGCACATCTCGGAAGGCGACCAGGTCAAGACGACGGGGCGCATTCTCGAGGTGCCCGTGGGCCCCGAGCTCTTGGGCCGCGTCGTGGACTCACTCGGGCAGCCGATCGACGGCAAAGGGCCGATCCCGACGAAGCTCACGTCGGCCATCGAGAAGGTCGCGCCCGGCGTCATCGACCGCCAGTCCGTCAGCCAGCCCGTGCAGACCGGGCTCAAGGCCATCGACTCGATGGTGCCGATCGGCCGCGGCCAGCGCGAGCTCATCATCGGCGACCGCCAGACCGGCAAGACGGCCGTCGCGATCGACGCGATCATCAACCAGATCGGCGGCGACCTGAAATGTATTTACGTCGCGATCGGCCAGAAGAACTCCACCGTCTCGAACGTCGTGCGCAAGCTCGAGGAGACGGGCGCGATGGCGCACACGATCGTCGTCGCGGCCACGGCCGCCGAGTCCGCCGCGATGCAGTACATCGCCCCCTACGCCGGCTGCGCGATGGGCGAGTACTTCCGCGACAACGGCCAGGACGCACTCATTATCTATGACGACCTGACGAAGCAGGCCTGGGCTTACCGGCAGGTCTCGCTGCTGCTGCGCCGCCCGCCGGGCCGCGAGGCGTATCCCGGCGACGTGTTCTATCTGCACTCGCGCTTGCTCGAGCGCGCCGCGCGCGTCAACGCCGCGTACGTCGAGCGTGTCACGAACGGCCGCGTCAAGGGCAAGACGGGCTCGCTGACGGCGCTGCCCGTGATCGAGACGCAGGCCGGCGACGTGTCGGCGTTCGTGCCGACGAACGTCATCTCGATCACGGACGGCCAGATCTACTTGGAGACCGATCTCTTCAACGCCGGTATCCGTCCCGCGATCAACGCCGGCCTTTCCGTGTCGCGCGTCGGCGGCGCCGCGCAGACGAAGATCATCAAGAAGCTCGGCGGCGGCGTGCGTTTGGCGCTCGCCCAGTACCGCGAGCTCGCCGCGTTCGCGCAGTTCGCGTCGGACTTGGACGCCGCCACGCGCAAGCAGCTCGAGCGCGGCCGCCGCGTCACCGAGCTCATGAAGCAGAAGCAGTACCAGCCGCTCACGGTGGCCGAGATGGCGCTGTCGCTCTTCGCCGTCAACGAAGGCTTCCTCGACGACGTCCCGGCCAACAAGGTCGTCGACTTCGAGGCGGGCTTGCACGCCTTCGCGCGCGCGAACGCCAAGCCCCTGCTCGACAAGATCACGGCCACGGGCGACTACAACGACCAGATCGCCGCCGAGCTGAAACAGCTGATCGAATCCTTCAAGAAGACGGGCACGTACTGAGAAAGCGAGCGCGAACGACCGATGAGCTAAACGTCTTGATGAGCTAAACGTACATGGCAAGCGGCAAGGAAATTCGAACGAAGATCGCGAGCGTGAAGAGCACGCAGAAGATCACGAAAGCGATGGAGATGGTCGCCGCGTCGAAGCTGCGCCGCACGCAACAGCGCATGGCCGCCTCGCGTCCGTACGCCGACAAGATCAAGACGGTGATCGGCCACCTGTCGCAGGCGAATCCGGATTATCGGCATCCGTATTTGGACAGCCGCGAGATCAAGCGCGTCGGCTACATCGTCGTCACGACGGACCGCGGCCTCGCCGGCGCCGTCAACGTCAACATCTTCCGCCAGATGCTGAAGGAGCTGCGCGACTGGCAGCAGAAGGGCGTCGAAGCCGACCTCTGCCTCGTCGGGGCCAAGGGCATCGCCTACTTCCGGCGCCTCAAGGTCAACGTCGTCGCGGCGGCGAGCCATCTCGGCGAGGTGCCGAAGGTGCAGGACCTCGTCGGGGCAATCACGGCCATGACCGACGCGTACCGGCAGGGCAAGATCGACCGGCTGTTCCTCGTGCACAACGTGTTCGTGAACACGATGAGTCAGGTGCCCACCGTCACGCAGATCCTTCCCGTCGAGCCGGTCGACAAAGAATCGCTGCAGCAGCACTGGGATTACATCTACGAGCCGGACGCCATGTCGCTGCTCGACGGCGTGCTCGATCGCTACATCGAGTCGCAGATCTATCGCGGCGCGGTCGAGAACGTCGCTTGCGAGATGGCGTCGAAGATGGTGGCCATGAAAGCCGCCACCGACAACGCCGGCAAGTTCATCGAGAACCTGCAGCTCCAGTACAACAAGGCCCGCCAGGCGGCCATCACGCGCGAGATCGCCGAGATCGTCGGCGGCGCCGCGGCAGTTTAGTAAGGAAGGTAGAGATCATGAGCACGGGCACGATTGTTCAAGTCATCGGCGCGGTCGTCGACGTGGAATTTCCGCGCGACTCGATCCCGAAGGTCTATGACGCGCTGAAGCTCGAAGACCGGAGCTTGACGCTCGAGGTGCAGCAGCAGCTCGGCGACGGCGTCGTGCGGACGATCGCGATGGGCGCGTCGGAAGGCTTGCGCCGCGGCCTCGCCGTGTCGAACACCGGCAAGGCGATCTCGGTGCCGGTGGGCCCGAAGACGCTCGGCCGCATCATGAACGTGCTCGGCGAGCCGATCGACGACGCGGGCGACATCAAAGCCGACGAAACCTGGCCGATCCACCGCGAGGCGCCGTCGTACGAGGAGCAGGCGGGCTCGACGGAGCTGCTCGAAACCGGCATCAAGGTCATCGACCTGATCATGCCGATCGCGAAGGGCGGCAAGGTCGGGCTCTTCGGCGGCGCCGGCGTCGGCAAGACCGTCACGCTGCTCGAGCTCATCAACAACATCGCGAAGGAGCACGGCGGCTACTCCGTGTTCGCCGGCGTCGGCGAGCGCACGCGCGAGGGCAACGACTTCTACCACGAGATGAAAGACGCCGGCGTGCTCGACAAGGTGGCGCTCGTGTTCGGCCAGATGAACGAGCCGCCCGGCAACCGCCTGCGCGTGGCGCTCACGGGCCTCACGATGGCCGAATACTTCCGCGACGAAGGCCGCGACGTGCTGATGTTCATCGACAACATCTACCGCTACACGCTCGCGGGCACCGAGGTGTCGGCGCTGCTCGGCCGCATGCCGAGCGCCGTCGGCTACCAGCCGACGCTCGCCGAGGAGATGGGCGTGCTGCAGGAGCGCATCACGTCGACGAAGAAGGGCTCGATCACGTCGTTCCAGGCCATCTACGTGCCGGCCGACGACTTGACGGACCCGTCGCCGGCGACGACGTTCGCGCACCTGGACGCGACGCTCGTGCTCTCGCGCAAGATCGCCGAGCTCGGCATCTACCCCGCCGTCGACCCGCTCGACTCGACGAGCCGCCTGCTCGATCCGAACGTGATCGGCCAGGAGCATTACGACACGGCGCGCGCCACGCAGGCCGTGCTGCAGCGCTTCAAGGAGCTGCAGGACATCATCGCGATCCTCGGTATGGACGAGCTCTCCGAGGACGACAAGCTCATCGTGCAGCGCGCGCGCAAGATCCGTAACTTCCTGTCGCAGCCGTTCTCCGTCGCGCAGGCGTTCACGGGCCAGGAAGGCAAGTACGTGCCGCTCAAGGAGACGATCAGGAGCTTCAAGGGCATCGTGGCCGGCGAGTACGATCATCTGCCCGAGCAGGCGTTCTACATGGTCGGCGGCATCGAAGAAGCCGTCGAGAAAGCGAAGAAAGTCCAGTAAGGAAAGGCGCAGCGCGTGGCCATTCACGTCAACATCGTCAGCGCCGAAGGCGAGATCTTCGACGGCGACGCCGACATGGTGTTCGCGCCCGCGAAGGCCGGCGAGGTGGGCATCGCGCCGCGCCACGCGCCGCTCATCACGACGCTGAAACCGGGCTCGGTGCGCGTGCAGAGCGGCGGCGAGGAGAAGCTCTTCTACGTGACGGGCGGCATCCTCGAGGTGCAGCCGCATCTCGTCACCGTGCTGGCCGACAGCGCGCTGCACGCGGGGCAGCTCGACGAAGCCGAGGCGCTCGCGGCGCGCGAGCGCGCGCGCGAGGCGCTCGCGGGCAGGGCCGGCGAAGTGGACCTGGCGGCGGCACAGGCCGCGCTCGTCGAAGCCGAAGCCCGCTACCGCGCGGCGCAGCAGCTCAAGGGCAAGCGCGGCTGATCCAGCGATTCAGGTGCGCGGCGGGCGTCCGCGCACGCTCGTGTCGCGCCACCTGCGTCGCGCGAGTCAGCGAGTCACCGGACCTCGATCACGAGGGGCCCGCGGAGCTTGCTCGACCCCATGGCCGAGCGCGCGGGATAATGCTGCTCTCGCACCGGAGGCGAGTCCCGGCGTGGCCCATCGACACGGATCGTTCGCATTCGCCGCAGCGGTCGCAACGCTGGCGCTTCTCACGGCGGCGGCCGCGCAGGCGCCTGGCGGCGCGCGGACGCGCGCGGACTGCGAGCGCGAGTACACGCCGCGCCGCGGTCAGGAAGGCAAAGACGTCGTCTGGGCGCCGACCGAAGACTCGATGCTGGTCCGCATGCTCGAGATGGCGAACGTGAGATCGGACGACAAGTTGTACGACTTGGGCTCCGGCGACGGCAAGATCCCGATCGCCGCGGCCAAGCTGTTCGGCGCGACGGCCGTCGGCATCGAATACGAGCGCGAGCTCGTGGAGCACGCGCGCTGTCTCGCCGCTGCCGAGCGCGTCGACGACCGCGTCACGTTCGTGCAAGGCGATTTGTTCGAAGCCGATTTCAGCGATGCGACCGTCGTCACGCTCTATCTGCTTCCCGAGATCAACGTCAAGCTGCGGCCGAGGCTGCTCGCGATGAAGCCCGGCACGCGCGTCGTCGCGTACTCGTTCGCGATGGGCGATTGGGAGCCCGACGAGACGCTCGATTCATTCGGCGACGGGTCGGCGTTTTACTGGCTCGTGCCGGCGAACGCGCGCGGCCGGTGGACGTTTTGGCCGACGTCCGCCGGCGAGGTCTTCGACCTCGACCTCGATCAGCGGTATCAAATGCTCCACGGAACGGCCGCTAACGGCGCGAGCGTGTCGGGTCGGCTGCGCGGCGACCGACTCGAGCTCGCGTTCGCCGAGAACGGCGCTCGAGCGCTCGTCGCCGGGACCGTCGAGCCCGAGCGGATCGTCGCGACGGTTACGCGCGGCGCGACGACCGCGGAGTACATCGGCACACGCCGGTGAGCCGCTGGGCGGCCCTGCGTGGCACCGACAGCCGGAGCTCGCGGGCGCTCAGCGCCGCTCGAACTTGTGCACTCGCCCGAACGTGCTGAACTCGGCGACGAAGACGTCGCCGCCGGCATTCGTCGCGATGCCGTGCGGCGCCACGACGTAGCCCGTGCGCCAGCGCTCGGGCGGCATGCGATTGCCGCCGACGCCTTCCTCGGTGTTCGTGCCGAGGTGCGTCACGACCTTGCCGGCCTTGTCGAGAATCGTGACGCGGCCGTTCAGCTCGCCGACGATGGCGTTGTCGCCGTCGATCGTCACCGCCGCCGGCAAGAGCAGGTCGTCGTTGACCACGCCGAGAAAGTCGCCGTCGAGCGAGAGGTGCACGACGCGGTTGTTCAAGCGGTCGGTCGCGACGATGCGCACGGGATCGAAGCGCGTGTCCAGCGCGATCTTGTGCAGGATGTCGAACCCGTACGGCGCCGCCTTGCCGCCGAAGGTTTCCAAGTACTTGCCCTGCCGGTCGAAGCGGTGCACGTAATCGCTCGAGTAGCCGTCGGTGACGTAGAGATCGCCGTTCGGCGCCACGTCCATACCGGATAGCAGCACCCCGAGCTCTGCCGAAAAGCGGTTCTCGGTCCAGTACCTGCGAGGAATCGCGTCGCGCCCGATCTCGAGCGCGATCTCGCCGGCAAGCGTCATCTTCAGGAGCTTCTGGCCGCGGAGGCTGACGCCGTACAGATGCTCGCCGTCGCCCGCGTCGCGAATGACGAAGCCGTGCAGATCGGCCGGCGCGTTCTCGAGGCTTCGCAGGTACCGGCCGTCCGGCGAGAAGACCTGGACGCCCATGCCTTCCGTCTCGACGCTGACGTAAACCTCGCCGGCCCGGCTGACGGCGATGTCGCCGTGCATCTGCCCGAGCGTCTCGCGGCCGGGCGGCAGCTTCAACCAGTCGGCGACGGCCTCGTACGTTTGCGCGTGAGCGGCGCTGCCAACAAAAACGCCGGCAAGCGCGGCGAGTTTACGTATAAACATTCCGCGCTCCCGGCGTGTTTCGCGCCCGAGTTGTCGTCTCGAAGCTGTTCGCTATCGGCCGCCCGGCGGACGTTGACCGCCGCCACCGCCACCCGGACCGCTGCCGGGGCCGCCGGGGCCGCGTCCTCCGCCGCCACCGCCGAAGCCGAATCCCGGATACGGCCGCGGATTGACGAAGAGGCGATCGAGAAACAGGTCGATCGAGTGCGCCATGACCTCGACGGCATCGAGCGCGCCGTTGTCGAACGCGTGGTTGGCGCCCTGGATCATCGTCAGCGCCGTCGGCACGTTCAGCGCATGCAGCTTCGTGAAGAAGTCGATGCTCGACTGCGGCAGCACCGTCGTATCGGCGGTGCCGTGGATGAAGATCGTCGGAGCGAAATTCGGGCCGATGTACGTGGTCGGCGAGGCGGCCGCAATGGCCTCCGGCGTCGCGCCACCTTCACCGAACAGCCCGCGCGCGATCTGGGCGCTCGCGAGCGGGTAGACGCCGATGCACGCGTCGACCTTCGAGCTCACGCCCGGCGTGCCGACGTCGCCCTCGAACTCCGGCCTGTCGTTCGTGCCGGCCGCCATCAGCGCGAGCATCCCGCCCGCCGAGTAGCCGGCAACGGCGATCCGGTTCGACTCGATCCCGAGCCGGCCCGCGTTAGCGCGCGTCCAGCGGATCGCGGCCTTCACGTCGTGAATCTGCGCCGGCCACAAGCCCTGGCTCTGGAGGCGATAGTTCGCCGAGATGTTCGTGTAGCCGCGCGCGCCGAGCGCCTTCGAGTCGTTGATGATGTAGCCGGCGTTCTTGTTGCCGCCGAAGAAGCCGCCGCCGAACAAGTGAATGATCGCCATGCGCTTCGGCGCGACGCCCTCGGGCGGATGATAGACGTCGAGCGTCATGTCCATGTCGCCGGCTTTGCCGAAGACGATGTCCTTCTCGGCGCGGAGGTTGCCGATATCGGGAGGGGCCGGTCCTTGGGCTTTTGCCGTCAACGACCCGAGTGCCGGCGCCGCGGCGAGCGCCGCCGATGCCTTGACGAAACCGCGCCTCGTGATCCGTGCCATTTCTTGTTTCCCCCTTTGGTGGCAACCCGCGAGATCATATACCGCCGCGCGTGCCGCGGTCTCAGGCCGAGCGACCGTGACCCGTTCATCAGCGCCTCCGGCGCGCGGCGCGCTATGATTCCAAGTCCAAAGTTTTGTAGGGCCGAAAGTTTGGTGCCGGTTTCCGTCGTCGTCCTCGCCGCGGGCCAGGGCAAGCGCATGCATTCCGCGCTGCCCAAGGTGCTTCAGCCGCTCGCGGGCCGGCCGCTGCTCGAGCACGTGCTGCGCGCCGCGCGAGCCATCCAGCCAGCCGCCATCCACGTCGTCTACGGCCACGGCGGCGACCAAGTTCGGGCGGCGTTTGCCGAGCAGACGGATCTCCATTGGGTGCTGCAAGCCGAGCAGCTCGGCACGGGCCACGCCGTCATGCAGGCGATGCCGGCCATCCCCGACGACCACGAGGTGCTCGTCCTCTTCGGCGACGTGCCGCTCGTTCGCGCGCAGACGCTCGAGCGCCTGCTCGCCGCAGGCGCATCGGGCACGCTCGCGTTCTTGACCGCCCTGCTCGACGATCCCGAGGGCTACGGGCGCGTGTTGCGCGACGCGCGCGGCAACGTCACGCGCGTCGTCGAGTACAAGGACGCCTCGGCCGAGGAGCGTCGAGTACGCGAGATCAACACGGGGCTCATGGTGCTCGCCGCTGCCCCGCTGCGCCGCTATCTCGGCAGGCTCAGGAACGAGAACTCGCAGCGCGAGTACTACTTGACCGACGTCGTCGGCATGGCGGTGGCCGACAAGGCCGGCGTTGCCGGCATCGCGGCCGAGTCGGCGACCGAAGTGCTCGGCATCAACGACCGGGCGCAGCTCGCGGCGGCCGAGCGCGCGCTTCAGCGCCGCTACGCGGCGGACCTCATGGCGCGCGGCGCGGCGCTCGCCGATCCCGAGCGGCTCGACGTGCGCGGCGAGGTCGTCGTCGGCCGCGACGTGTTTCTCGACGTCGGCGTCGTGCTCGAAGGCAAGGTGGTGCTCGGCGATCGCGTGCGCATCGAGCCCTACGCCGTCATTCGCAATTGCACGCTCGGCGCGGACACCGTCGTGCATCCGCATTCCGTGCTCGAAGGCTCGGCGGCCGGCGACGACTGCGAGATCGGCCCGTTTTCTCGCCTTCGCCCCGGGACGGTGCTGTCCGGTCACGTGAAGGTAGGCAACTTCGTCGAGATGAAGAACAGCCAGATCGCGCCCCACAGCAAGGTGAATCACCTCACTTACGTCGGCGACGCGACGGTGGGCAGCCACGTCAACGTCGGCGCGGGCACGATCACCTGCAATTACGACGGCGCCAACAAGCACCGCACCGTGATCGGCGACGACGTCTTCGTGGGCTCCGGCGTCATGCTCGTGGCGCCCGTCGAGATCGGGGCCGGCGCCACGATCGGCGCCGGCTCGACGATCACCAAGGACGCGCCCGCGGGCGAGCTGACGCTCGAGCGCTCCAAGCAGGTTACCGTCGCGGGTTGGCAGCGCCCGAAGAAGAAACCCAAGTGACGCGTTCGCCCCCGAGCGCGTAAGGACAAGTGAATCTATGTGCGGCATCGTCGGAGCAGTAGCGGAGCGCAACATCGTTCCCGTTCTCGTCGAGGGATTGAAGCGCCTCGAATACCGCGGCTACGACTCCGCCGGGCTCGCCGTCGTGCAAGCGAACCGCGAGCTCGGGCTCTGCCGCACCGTCGGCAAGGTCGCGCATCTCGAGAGCAAGCTCGCGAAGCAGCCGCTCGTCGGCAGGCTCGGCGTCGCCCACACTCGCTGGGCCACGCACGGCGGCGTCACCGAGGCGAACGCGCATCCGCATCTGTCGGGCGGCCGCGTCGCCGTCATTCACAACGGCATCATCGAGAACTTCCAGGCGCTGAAGGACGAGCTCGTCGAGAAAGGCTACGAGTTCAAGTCGGAAACCGACACCGAGGTCGCGGCGCACCTCGTTCACGACTACTTGAAGCAAGGCCAAGACCTGCTCGAGGCGCTGCGCCTCGCCGTGCAGCGCTTCCAAGGCGCATACGCGCTCCTCGTGTTCGACGCCAAAGATCCGGATCGCATCGTCGTCACGCGGATTGCGAGCCCGCTCGTCATCGGGCTCGGCATCGGCGAGAACTTCGTCGCGAGCGGCGTGCCGGCGCTCCTGCCGGTGACGCAGCGGTTCATCTATCTCGAGCAAGGCGACGTCGCCGAGATCACGCGCGAGAGCGTGAAGATCTTCGACGCCCAAGGCCAGCCCGTCACGCGCGCCGTGCACGAGACGCAATGGAGCCAGGAAGCCGCGGAGAAGGGCCCGTATCGGCACTTCATGCTGAAGGAGATCTTCGAGCAGCCGAGCGCGCTCGCCGATACGCTGTACGGACGAGTCGTGAACCGGCGCGTCGTCGCGGAATCGCTCGGGCCGCGCGCCGTGGAGCTCTTGCCGAAGATCAAGAACATTCACATCGTCGCGTGCGGCACCAGCTATCACGCCGGCTGCGTCGGGCGCTATTGGTTCGAGTCGATCGCCGGCGTGCCGTGCCAAGTCGAGATCGCGAGCGAGTGCCGCTACCGCAACGTCGTCGTTCCGCCCGACACGCTGTTTCTCACGCTGTCGCAGTCCGGCGAGACGGCCGATACGCTCGAAGCGCTGCGCATGGCGAAGAACGCCGGCTACCTGGCGTCGCTGACGATCTGCAATAGCCCGCACAGCTCCATGGTCCGCGAATCCGACCTCGTCATGATGACGCAGGCCGGGCCCGAGATCGGCGTCGCGAGCACGAAGGCCTTCACCACGCAGCTTCTGTCGCTGCTGCTCGTCACGTTGATGCTCGGCCGCAACCGCGGCATGTCGGCCGAGCGCGAAGCCGAGCTCGTGCCGCATCTCTATCATGCCGCCGCGGCCGTCGAGCAGGCGCTCGCGATGAACGACTTGATACGGCTGCTCGCCGAGGACTTCGCCGAAAAGGAGCACGCGCTCTTCCTGGGCCGCGGGCCGATGTGGCCGATCGCGATGGAAGGCGCGCTGAAGCTCAAGGAGATCTCGTACATTCATGCCGAAGCGTACGCGGCCGGCGAGCTCAAGCACGGTCCGCTCGCGCTGATCGACGAGGACATGCCCGTGATCGTCGTCGCGCCGAACAACGATCTGCTCGACAAGCTCAAGTCGAACATGCAAGTCGTGCGCGCGCGCGGCGGTCAGCTCTACGTGTTCGCCGATCGCGAGACCGGCATCGCTTCGGAGCCCGGCGTGAAGGTGATTTCGATGCCGCACGCCGACCGGCTCATCGCGCCGATCGTCTACACGGTGCCGTTGCAGCTGCTCGCGTACCACGCCGCGGTGCTGAAGGGGACCGACGTCGATCAGCCGCGGAATCTCGCGAAGTCGGTGACGGTGGAGTAGGCGCTCGAGATGGCCGCGTGCCGTTACGCGGGCAGTCGACGCACCCCGGCATTCGGCCGCGCGACGGCGCAGTCTCGCGCTCGAGGGCGGCATTCCTCGTGCGGCGCGCAGATGACGCATGGATGAGCTGACTCCGGCCCTGCCGGTGCTCCTGGTCTTCATCGCGGCCAGCCTCGTGCTGGCCGTGACGCCGGGGCCCGGCGTCTTCTACATCGTGACGCGTAGTGCCGCCGAAGGACGCAAAGCGGGCCTGGCCTCGGTGCTCGGCGTGGCGCTCGGCAACCTCGCGAGCGCGGTCGGCGCGTCGTTGGGTCTCGCGAGCATCATTGCGACGTCCGCCGTGGCGTTCGAGATCGTCCGCTATCTCGGAGCCCTCTATCTCTTCTTGCTCGCGTGGAAGGCGGTGCGCCCGCGCGGGCCCGCGGCAGAACGGAGCGTTCGGTTGCCTCGCAGCGAAAACGCCCGCGTTCTGCGCGACGGTTTCGTCGTGGCGGTACTGAACCCCAAGACGATGCTGTTCTTCGCCGCCTTTCTGCCGCAATTCGTAGTCCCGGGCTCCATGCAGGCCGTCCAGCCGCTCGTTCTCGGCCTTTTATTCGTGCTGATCGCCGCGAGCACCGACACGCTGTACGCCCTCTTCGCGGCGCTCGTGTCGCCGTACTTGTCGCGCGCGAGCTCGGCCGTTTCCGCGACGCGCTTCGCCGCTGGAGCAGCGTATTTCGGCCTCGGAGTGTTTGCCGTGCTGTCGGGCCATCGCGGTGACCGGTAGCGGCTGCTCGCCGCGTCGACGGTCGCGGCTACCGGCGGCATCGCGAGCGCGCTGAGTCGCGCCGCTTCGGGCCCGAGCAGTCGACGCTCGATGCGCGCGCGTACGCAATGTGCCGCGTGCTGTTGCGCGGGCCGTCGGCCGCCACGCGGCCGTTTGCATGCGTCCGCGACGCTGACGGATACTCATTTGCTCGACCACGGGCGGGTGAAACGATGGCGAAGCCAATTCGGTCCACGCGGCGACATCGACGTCTCTTGGCTTTCACGGCGCTCGGTGCGGCATTGCTGCTCGCGGCCTGCGCCACGCAGCCGCCACCGCAGGCCGCTAGCCCGCCTGGCTTCTTGTCCGGGCTGTTGCACGGCTTCCTGATTCTCTTCAGCTTCATCGCAAGCTTGTTCACGGATTACCGCATCTACGCGTTTCCGAACTCGGGCGGCTGGTACGACTTCGGCTACCTGCTCGGCGCGATGGCGTTCCTCGGCGGCGGCGGCGCCGGCGCGAAGCGGTGACGAAGCGGCGGCGCCAGGGATGAGGTGAGCCCATGGTCATCCACGGACAGCGGCCGAAGCGCAATGCTGAGTAGGGCGGGCAAAACGGCCGTCTTGCTGCTGCTCGTCGCGGCCACGATCGGCTGCGACCGCGTGACGAAGCACATCGCAACCGAGAATCTTGCCGGCGCGCCTGCTCAGTCCTTTTTGGGCGACACGTTGCGCCTCACGTACGCCGAAAACCGCGGCGGCTTCTTGAGCCTCGGCGCCGACATGCCGCCGGCGCTGCGCACCGCGATATTCTCGGTCGTCACGGCGATCGTGCTTTTGGCGCTGACGGCGTGGGCGTGGCGCCACCGAAGCCGCACCTGGCACACGGCAGCAGTGGCGCTCTTCGTCGCAGGCGGCGCTTCGAACTGGGTCGATCGCGTGAAGGACGGGCACGTCGTCGACTTCCTGAACTTGGGTGTAGGCTGGTTGCGCACGGGCGTCTTCAACGTGGCCGATGTCGCGATCATGCTCGGCGCCGCTCTGTTCGTCATCGCCGAGATACGTTCGAGCGCCGAACGCCGATGACGGCCGCGGTGCTGTTCGATCTCGGCAACACGCTCGCCGAATACTATCGGCGAGAGGAGTTCACGCCGATCCTCGAGCGCGCGATCGCGCGGACGCTCGCTCACGTGCGTGCTGCTGGTTTCGCGGGCATTGCGCACGACGCCGCGATGGAGCGGGCGGCGGCCGAAAATCGCGAAGCCGCCGATTTTCGCTGCACGCCGCTGGCGGAGCGGCTCTCGCGAGTCTTCGAGCTGCCCGACGCAGCGAAGCTCGCGCTCGGCGAATCGCTGTGCGAGACCTTCCTCGGCCCCATCTTCGAGATCGGAAGGTCTACGACGACACGCACGCGGCCTTGGAGCTCCTGCGGCGGCAGGGCTACCGTACGGCCGTCGTGTCGAACTCTCCGTGGGGCAGCCCGGCCGCGCTGTGGCGCAAGGAGCTCCGGCGGCTCGGCATCGCCGGGCTCGTCGACGCCGTCGTGCTGTGCGGCGACGTCGGTTGGCGCAAGCCTTCGCGGCGCATCTTCGAGCACGCGCGCAAGCGGCTCGGCGTCGCGGGCGCAGAGTGCGTGTTCGTCGGCGACGATCTCGAGTGGGACGTCGCGGGCAGCGCGGCAGCGGGCATGCGTCCCGTGCTCATCGATCGCGACGGGCGCCATGCGAGCTTCGCCGGCGCTCGCGTCCGCAGCCTGCACGAGCTGTTGCCGCTGCTCGGAGGCCGTTGACGTGCGCGTGCTCGTGAACATCGACGTTCCGGAGCTTGCGCCGGCCGTCGAGTTCTACGAGGCCGCCATCGGCGCGAAGCTCGCGCGCCTCCTCGACGACGACGTCGCCGAGCTCGAGTACGGCGCGTCGCTCTTGTACCTGCTTCGCAAACCGGCCGGTTCGCAAGCGACGCCGGACGGTGGCGCGCGCCAGGAAGGCCGGCACTGGACACCCGTGCACGTCGATTTCGTCGTCGCCGACGTCGATGCCGCCGTTGAGCGCGCGCTCGCCGCCGGCGCGAAGCGCGAGAGCGATCGTATCGACTGGCGCGGCTCGAAGTGTGTCACTTTCTCAGATCCGTTCGGTCACGGGTTTTGCTTGATCGAGCTCTCCGGAGATCGTTACGAGTAATTCACGGCGCCTTGGCCGCGTGGCCCTGCCCGTCTGGACTTGGTCGAGTTTGGACTGGATCGAGCTCAACAGTGCTTTGCTTCACGGGCGGTGCACGAGAGGAACCGGCCGACTGCGCGCCCGTCGAACGGCAACGTGTAACCAAGCGCCCCGCCGCCGCATCTAAGTTGCTCGGAGGGGAGCAGAGTTGTCGTTCGAGGATAGTCGCGTATGCCGCAGCACCGCTTCAATGTCTTCGGCAAGCTCGTCGTGATCACGGGATCGCCCGGCAACTGGTCCGCTTATCTGCTCGGCGGCGACGGCAAACGGCGCAAGGCCGACTTCGTCGTGCCGAGCTCGCTGGCGGAGACCGAGCTTTGTCAGTATTTGTCGGACCTCTTCCACGAGTCGGCAAGCTCGACGCAGCCGGCCGTCACGCGTATCGACTGACGAGCCCGTTTTCCCGACAGGGGACGTCGTCTTTTCGGCGTAGCATGGGAACGACGAGCAGGAGCTTCCCATGGCCAAAACCCATCACGCGATCGATTACATCGAGCTGACGGTTCGCGACGTCGACGAGGCGAAGCGCTTCTATTCCGCCGCGTTCGGTTGGCAGTTCAACGACTACGGTGCCGAGTACGCGGGCATCAAAGGGCCGGGCGGCGAGGTTGGCGGGCTCGCGCAAAGCGCAACGCCGCGAACCGGCGGGCCGCTCGTCATTCTCTACTCGAACGATCTCGAAAAGAGCGTCGCGGCCGTTCGCTCGGCCGGCGGCAAGATCGTGCGCGAGCCGTTCTCGTTCCCGGGCGGGCGGCGTTTTCAGTTCACGGATCCGAGCGGCAACGAGCTCGGCGTCTGGTCCGACTCGCCCGGCTCGGCTCATTAGCGGCGGATCCGGCCGGAGAATCGTTGCGCCGCCGGCGCGGCCGGCATACCGTGGCGACGAGCGCCGCAGCGAGGCCTTCTCAAGTGAACGTTCGAGACCTGCGCCGGTTCGCGTTGTCGTTGCCGGAAGTCTCCGAGGAGCCGCACTTCGAGCTCACGTCGTTCCGCGTGAAGGGGAAGATCTTCGCGACGATGCCGGCCGACGGCAGTTTTCTCAACGTGTTCGTCGACGATGCAGAGCGCGAGGTCATGACGGCCGTCGACCCGAAGGTTTACGAGACGCTGCGCTGGGGCAAGCAGATCGCGGGCCTCCACGTGCAGTTGCCGGCCGCCAAAGGCGCCGACGTGAAAGCGTTGTTGCGGTGCGCGTGGGAACGCAAGGCCCCGAAGAAGCTGACGCGAACGAGCGCGGAGTGAGCGCATGACGGCACGAGCGCTGATCGTAGCGATGTTGGCTGCGGCCTTCGTGCTCGCGCTGGTGCTGTTGCGCCCGCAGCCCTCCGCCACCGTCGTCGGCGGCGCGGAGAACGCCCAACCGCCGCCCCTCGCGGCGGCGGAGCGCGAGAGTGCCGCGATCGAAGCCGGTCCCATCGCCGCCCCAGTGGCGAACGCGCCGTCGGCCGCAACCGAGGCTTTCGAGCCGGCGCCCGCGGCTGCGCCGCTGCCTACGGGCTTCGTGCCGAGCGTAGTCGCGGACATCATCGCGGCATCGGGAACGGACTATCCCGAGCCGCACGCGGCCGGCATCGCCGAGCACGAGCGAGAATTCGCCGAGGAAACAGTGGATCGAGACTGGGCGCCTCGCGCCGAGGCCGAGATCTTGAGCGGGTTCGCGCAACAGACGGGACTCAAGCTGACGAGCTTGCAAGTCGAGTGTCGAGCCACGCTGTGCCGCGTGCAGATGACGGAGCCGCATCCCGATGGGCCGCAGTCCAATCCTTTTGCGTTCGTGAGGGAGATGGGCTTGCATCCGCTGCACATCCGCACGGCCGGGCCGAGCAGCAGTGAGCAAAGCTGGGTGGCCTATGTGTCGCGTTTCGCGCCGGCTCCGCCATTGCAGCGTCCTGCGGAATCAACGCCGCCGAACCCATCTCGAACGGACCCATGACGGAAATCCGCCGGCAAGAGCGGGCAGGTCGCGGCTGATCCGGGTTGTTTTCGCGGGCGTTCCGCCGCACGCTGTAACGCGGCTCGGCAAGGGGGAGAACCGGCCGTGACGGTCGAGGTGCGCGGCGTCTGTACGCTGTTGCTGGTGTTCGATATGCCGAAGTCGCTCGGGTTTTACCGCGACGTGCTCGGCTTCGAAGTCGTCGCCACGAACGACGACGATGCCGGCGACGACGTGGTTTACGTCAGCGATCCCGACGGCTATTTACTGTGCTTCCAGCGGGAGGCCACGCCGAAGGAGCGGCCGGTGCCATGAAGCGCGCATGTTTGCGGACAGCGGGCATCATTGCGCTTGCGACGAGCTGTGCAGTGGCGGCGAGCGCCCAATCTCAGAGCGCGCGCGTCGAGCGCTTCACGATCGAAGTGTCCGATGAAGTGCTGCGTGATCTCGACGAGCGCCTTGCGCGCACGCGCTGGCCCGATCAGCTCCCGGGCACGGGGTGGGACTACGGCGCGGATACGGCATATCTGCGCGAGCTCGCCGCGTACTGGCAAAACGAATACGACTGGCGCGAGCAGGAACGCGCGCTGAACCGCTTCGAGCACTACCGTGCGGCGATCGACGGCACGCGCATTCACTTCGTGCACGCGCGAAGCCGCGATCCGAACGCGATACCCGTGCTGCTGCTGCACGGCTGGCCGAGCAGCTTCGTGCAAATGCTCGACATCATCCCGCTGCTCACGGACCCGGCCGCGCACGGCTTGCCGAACGCGCCGAGCTTTCACGTCGTTGCGGCGTCGCTGCCGGGCTTCGGCTTTTCCGACGTACCGACGCGCCCCGGCGTGGGCTTCGCGACGAGCGCGGGGCTCATGGCGAAGCTCATGCACGACTCGCTCGGCTACGAGCGCTACGGCGTGCGCGGCAGCGACTTGGGCGGCGTCGTCGTGCGGCAGATGGCGCTCAAGTACCCCGAGCAGGTCATCGGCGTGCACTTGACGGGCATCATCGGCGCGGGCGGCGGCGCGCCGCCGTACACGCCGCCCGAGCAGCGGTTCATCGACGCCGTGGCGGCCCTCGAGCCCGAGCTCGCCTACGCGCGGCTCCAGATGTCGAAGCCGCAAACGCTCGCGCATTCGCTGAGCGACTCGCCCGTTGGGCTCGCCGCTTGGATCGTCGAGAAATTTCGCGCGTGGAGCGATAGCGGCGGCGACGTCGAAAGCCGCTTCAGCAAGGACGAGCTGATCACGAACCTGATGGTGTACTGGGTCACGGGCACGGCGCCGGCTTCGGTGCGCATCTACTACGACTTCGTCCGCGAGCCGCTCGTGCCGGGGCGCGTCGAGCGGCCCGTCGGCATGCTGATGAGCACCAAGGATCTGTTTCCGCCGGCTCCACGCGAGTTCGGCGAGCGGCTACTCAACGTCGAGCACTGGGTCGAGGCAGACGCCGGCGGCCACTTCCTCGAGTGGGAGGAGCCGGAGCTCGTCGCGCGCGATATGCAGACGTTTTTCGGCCGCTTGACGCGATAGAGGGGGCTCGAAGTGGCGCACGCGCAGCTCGTGGCTTTCGTCGAGGCGGCGCTCAAGGCCGGCGAGCCGCGCGACGCCGTGCGGCGCGCGCTCGAGCAAGCCGGCTGGTCGAACGAGCAAGTCGCCGACGCGCTGGCGCACTATGCGGACGTGCCGTTCGCGGTCCCGGTGCCGCGGCCGCGCGCCGCGGTTTCGGCGCGCGACGCGTTCTGGTATCTGCTGATGTTCGGCGCGCTCTACGTGAGCGCGATCTATTTCGGCGACTTGCTGTTCGGCTTCATCAACCTCGCTTTCCCCGACGATCTCACGTTCGCCGATCGAACGCAGTTCATCGAGCGAGGCATACGCTGGGCCACCGCGGCGTTGATCGTGGCGTTTCCGCTCTTCCTGTTCACGACTTGGAAGATCGGGAAGGAAGTCGCAGCCGACGCCACGCGCCGCAACGGGGCCGCGGCAGTTCGAGGTCTGCGCCACGTTCGATCGCCCGTCGCGGCCCGAGCTCGCGGGAGACTTCTGGGCTCACGACGCGGGGCATCGCTGCTTCTCGTTCAGCGCGCCGGAGAATCGGCGCTGAAGCACTTTCGATCCGCAAACCTGAAACTCTGCCGCACCGCCGCGGCAAGGGTGGGAACGACGATGAACAGGCAAGCATCACGCGCTATCTCGGTTCTATCGCTGCTCGTATTCGTGCAAGGCTGCGGAGGGCCGCCGGCCTCGAGCGCGTCGGCGAGCGCTTCGCCGCCGCCGGACCCGCTCGTCTTCGATACTTGGGTGCCGGGGCCGTGCTCGCCGAACGGTCAATCGCAGGGCCAGTGCCCGCCCGGCGAGCTGTTCCGCGTGCGCCTCGTCCCCGTGGCCGAAGGTCTCTCGAGCCCGCGGCACGTTGCGTTCACGCCGGACGGCGACATGCTCGTCGTCGAGCTCGCGGGCCGCGTGCGCGTCGTGCGAGACGGCACGCTCCTGCCCGAGCCGCTCGCCGGTTGGCCGGCAGAGGGCATCGACGCCGGCGCGTTGCAAGCCGTGGTCGTGCACCCGCAGTTCGCGGCGAACCGCTTCGTGTACCTCTACTACGTCAAGAGCGAGCCCGACGCGCGCACGACGCTCGCGCTCGCGCGCGCGCGGCTCGACGGCTCGGCGCTCGTCGAGGCGCGCGAGATCTTCGAGACGGACGCCTGGGTGCAAGGCGGGCCGATCGCGGGCCGCGCCGCGTTCGGGCCGGACGGCATGATCTATCTCACGATCAACGATCACGACCCGCACAACCCCACCGACGACGCGAGCATCCGCATCTTCGCGCAGCGCTTGGACAGCGACGTCGGCAAAATCCTGCGGCTGCGCGACGACGGCGGCATTCCTGCCGGCAATCCGTTCGTCGGCCGGGAGGACGCGAATCCGCAAATCTTCACGTACGGCCACCGCAACGCGACGGACTTCGCTTGGCATCCGGTGACGGGCGAGCTCTGGGCCACGGAGATCGGGCCGATGGGCGGCGACGAGATCAACATTTTGCGCGCGGGCGCGAACTACGGCTGGCCGCTCGTCTCGCTCGGCAAGCTCTACGCGAAGGCCAGCAACGTCTCCGAGCAGCACTGGTACCGCGAGGGCATGGAGATGCCGGTCATGCACTGGACGCCCTCGATCAGCCCGAACTCGCTCGTCTGGTACACCGGCGACAAGCTGCTGCCATGGCGCGGCCACCTCTTCGTCGGCGCGCTGAACGGCCAGACGCTGCAGCGCGTCGCATTCGATCAGCCGGCACCCCAGGCCGAGCGGCGCGATTCGTTGTTCATGTCGCTCGGGCGGCGCTGGCGCCACGTCGAGCAGGGCCCGGACGGCTATCTCTACGCCGTGACGGACAGGCGCACGCTCGGGACGCCGCCGGATCCGACCGATGCCACGAGCGGGGTCGTCTATCGCATCGAGCCGGCCGAGTAGCTGCTCGGCGCGCCCGCGGCCGGCGTGCAACGCGGGCCGAGCAGAACGCGCCGGTCACCGTTTCGGCGAGAAGGAGAAGCGCGCAGATAGCCGTGACGCCGTACAGCGCGCCTCACCAACGCGGAGGAGCCGTGCCATCAGCGCGAGGCCGGCGCTCGTCGACGTCAGAAGCTCGTAGAACGCCCACGCCATGACGATCGTCGCGGCGCTGGCCATCGCCTGAAGCGCGACCGCAGCACGGCGGGCTTACTCGGGCCCCTCGGAGCCCGCGACGAGCGAGACGATGCAGATCGCGTTCGCGACGAGATACGGGACGCCGGCAAGCCGGGTGCGCCCCCGTAACGTCCTTTCGTCGGCATTGCGCATCGGATCAGCCCCCCCTCGAGAACAGTCGCCTAACGGCCGCGCGCACCGCGAGCGCCGCCAATGCGAGCGCGCCGCCGACCGTGTTCATCGGCAGCACGGCGGGGCTCGTGATGCCTTGCCCCGAGCCCGCGAGCGGCCGCAACAGAGCCTGGGTCACGGAGAGCAGCGCCTCGACGAACGGCCCGGCGGCGAGCCACGTGACGGGCACGGCGAGAAGGGCTGCAACGAGCACGGCGGCGAGCTTTCGGCGGCGCAGCGCGGTCGTCCGCTGCATGACGAGCGCGACGAACTCCTCGCCGGCGAGCTCGCGATCGGCAGCGGCGAAGAGCCGCTCGAGATTGGGATGGCGTTTTTCGCTCACGACATTGCCTCCTTCGACGCGCCGTTCGCGTAGGCCGCGAGCAGCGTCTCGAGCCGCTCGGTTCCGCGGCGAATGTGCGACTTCACCGTGCCGAGCGGCAACGCCGTGGCGTCCGCGATCTCGGCATGGCTCATCTCGGCGTGATACGACAGCACGAGGCAGAGCCGGACGGGCGCTGGCAGCAACGCGAGCGCGTGATCGATGTCGATTGCCGTTCCAACGGAGTCGTGCACCGGGCGGTCGTGATCCTCGATGGCTTCACCGGCGGCGAGCGCGTCGAGCTTCCGGTGGTGCTGCAACCAGACGTTGACGGCCAGGCGCTTCAGCCAGCCGGGAAACCTCAACGGGTCCTGGAGCTGCGCGATCGTCCGCCAGACGCGGATGAATACCTGTTGCGCCAGATCGTCGGCCAGCGAGGTGTCGCGCGAGAGGCGGCGCATCAGATTGCGCACCCGGGATTGCCGCCGGCGCACGAGCTCCTCGAACGCGCGCTGATCGCCGCGCCCCGCGAGGCGCACGACGAGCGGCTCGGGAGTCGTTGCATACGTGGCGCCCGGCACCAGGGCTAGCTCGCATGCGGCGAGCGGCGAGCGTGCTGGTCGTCTTCTTCGCGCCTCCGCCGCGCGTAGGCCGAGGCGGCCGCCAAGCCCGCGGAAAGGCATCCCACGAGGCCGGCCGCACCGAGTAACGGCGCAAGTGCTCGCTCGTTGCCGAACACGACGGCGAAAACGGCCAAGCCCACCGCAATCGCGAACGTGATGATGGCGCCGATGGCGAGGTCGCGATCGGGACGCTTCGGCTCGCCGATCATGAGGTTCCTCATCAGCGCGTCGTCGACGGGCTTGCCGCTCTCGATCATGCGCCGCAGCGTCTCGTGCTGCGCCTCGCGCTTCTTCGCACCGTCCCAGACGCCCGCCACGACGAAGGCGGCGATGAAGCCCCAGAACGCCAACGCCGCGATACCTGCTCCGATCGTTTCCATGACCCACTCCGAAAATGACCCGTCTATCGTGCGAGATGCGGCGATCGAGCCGTTTGGATGCGGGGGCGGCATACAATGGCCCCGGCGAACCGGGAGCGGCAATGCCCGTAGCGGGATTCGATCACTACAATCTGCGCGCCTCGCGGCCAGTGCTCGAGGATCTCAAGGGCTTCTACTGCGACGTCGTGGGCTTGACGGTCGGCGACCGCCCGCCGTTTCGCCGCTTCGGCTATTGGCTCTATGCGGGCGACAAGCCCGTGCTGCACTTGAGCGAGGCCGACGAGACCGAGACGCGCTCTCCGACGGCCGTCACGACGTTCGCGCACGCCGCGTTCAATTGCACGGACCGCGCGAGCTTCGAGCGCCGCTTGCGCGAGCGCGGGATCGCGTATCGCACGGCGTCGGTGCCGCAGCTCGAGATCGCGCAGCTGTTCTTCCGTGATCCGGCCGGCAACGGCGTGGAGCTGCAGTTCGACGCGAGCGAGCCGCCCGGCTAATCGAGCCGCTTGCGCACGCGCGAGACGGCGATCACGAGCATCACGGCGATGAACACGCCGAGCGCGGCCAGCGACGGCCAGAGGTCCGTGAGATCGGCGCCGCGCAGCATGATGCCGCGCACGAGCCGCAAGAAATGCGTGAGCGGCAAGACTTCGGCCGCGTACTGCGCCGCGACGGGCATGCCGGCGAACGGGAACATGAAGCCCGACAGCAGGATCTGCGGCAGGAACAAGAAGAACGACATCTGCATTGCCTGGAATTGCGTCTTCGTCAGCGTCGAAACCGTGATGCCGAGCGACAGGTTCGCCGTGATGAAGACGAGCGCGGCCAGATAGAGATCGAGCACCGGGCCGCGCAGCGGCACGTCGAACAGCACGTCGCCGAGCGCGAGCACGATCGTCGTCTGCACGAGGCCGATCGCGATGAACGGCACGATCTTGCCGAGCGTGAGCTCCCACGGGCTCACGGGCGTCGCGATCAGCATCTCGAGGTTGCCGCGCTCGCGCTCGCGCACGAGCGCGATCGCCGTGAACAGCACCATCGTCATCGTGAGGATCACGCCGACCAGGCCCGGCACCGTGTTCACGGGCGCGCGCCGCTCGGGGTTGTAGAAGTTCACGACCTCTACGGCGGGCGCGTCGGCCGTCCAGCCGCGCGCGTCGTAGACGGGATAGGCCGCGAGCTGGCGCGCCGCGGCCTGAATCACCTGCTCGGAGCCGTCGACGATGATCTGCACGGGCGGCCGGTCGCGCCGCTCGAGCCGCGTCTCGAAGTCGGGCGGCAGCACGAGCGCGGCGCTGATCTCGCCGGCGCGCAGCAGGTCGTCGACCTCCTGCGGGCTCGACGCTACGCGGCGCAAGTCGAGTACTTCCGTCGCCGCCATGCCGGCGACGAGCTCGCGCGAGCGCGACGTGTCCGCGAGGTCGAGCACGGCCGCGTCGAGGTTGCGCACGTCCAAGTTGATCGCGTAGCCGAACAGCACGAGCTGCATCGTCGGGATGCCGATGATCATCGCGAACGTCAGGCGGTCGCGGCGGAGCTGCCTGAGCTCCTTGACGACGATGGAGCCGAGCCTACGCAGACTCATGGCGAGCTACCTCGGGTTTCGACGTGGCCGCGACGAACACGTCCTCGAGGTTCGCAACGGTGGTCTCGACGGTGCCCTTGAGCCCCGCGGCATGGATCCGCGCCGCGATCCCCTCCTCGAGATCGCTCTCGGGGCGCCCCAGCACGCGCAGCGAGGTGCCGATCTGGGCGAGTGCGATGACGCCGGGCAAGCCTCTCAGCGCCTGCTGGGCTCGGCGCGGCTCGTCCGTCGCGACGAGCCAGGTTCGGCCCGGCAGGCCGGCCAGCAGCTCGTGCGGCGTGCCGTCGGCCACGATGCGGCCGTGATCGAGGATCGCGAGCCGCGTGCAGCGCTCGGCCTCGTCCATGTAGTGCGTCGAGACGAGCAGCGTCGTGCCTCGATCTGCGAGCTCGAACAGCGACTCCCAGAACTCGCGCCGCGACTGCGGGTCGACGGCGCTCGTCGGCTCGTCGAGGAACAGGAGATCCGGCTCGTGCAGCACGGTGCCGGCGAGGGCGAGGCGCTGCTTTTGGCCGCCCGACAGCGTGCCCGCGAGCTGCTTGCGCTGCCGCCCTAGCCAAAACTGCTCGACGAGCTCCTCGATGCGCGGCTTCGCCTTCGAGCGCGGCATGTCGTGCACGGCCGCGAGGAACGCGAGGTTCTCGTCGACCGTCAGGTCCTCGTACAGCGAGAACTTCTGCGTCATGTAGCCGATGCGCCGCTTCAGCGCCTCGGCGTCGCGCGGGATCGAGTAGCCGAGCACGTCGATCTCGCCGGCGGAGGGGTTCATGAGGCCGCACAGCATTCGGATCGTCGTCGACTTGCCGGAGCCGTTCGGCCCCAGGAAGCCGTACACCTCGCGCCGACGCACGGTGAGATCGAGCCCGTCGACGGCCGTCACGGCCCCGAAGCGCTTCGTGAGCCCGCGGGCTTCGATCGCGACGTCGCCGTTTCTCATGGGGCGCCTCCTTGGACGGCGCCCGCCGCCACGGGCGCGGCCGTCACGGGCAGGCCCGCCGGAAGATCGGCGCCGCCGTCGAGCACGAGCTCGGCGCGGTAAACGAGCCGGCTCGCGTCGTCGCCCGTGAGCGCGTAGTACGGCGTGAAGCTCGGCTCGCTGCGGATGCTGCGCACGGTGGCCATGAACGGCGCGTCGACGCCTTCCACGTGCACCTCGAAGCGCGTGCCGACGTCGATCGCGGCGCGCCGCGGCGCGGGTATGAACACGCGCGCGTACGGCGTATCGCCGACGAGCATGCTCACGAGCTCGGCGCCGACGGGCGGCTGATCGCCGGCGCGAAACGGCAGCGCGTCGACGCGCCCCGCGCGCGGGGCACGCACCGTGAGCCGCTCGCGCGTGAGCTCGAGCGCCTTCAGCGCCGCGCGCGCCGCCTCGACGGCGGCCGCGGCCTGCTCGATCTGCTCGGGCCGCGTGCCGGCCGTGAGCTCGCGGAGCTGCGCCTCGGCGGCGTCGACCTCGGCGCGCCGCTGATTGCGCACCGCGAGCGCCGTATCGACGACGGACTGCGCCACGAGCTTGCGCTCGAGGAGCTCCGCGACGCGCCGGTACTCCGTCTCGGCGTCCGTCTGCGCGGCCCGCGCGCGCACGAGATTCGCGCGCGCCGCGTCGATCGTCTCGATGCGCGCGCCGTGCGTGGCCTCGGCGAAGCGCGCTTCGGCCGCCGCGAGCTGCCCGCGCGCTTCGGCAATCCGGGCGTCCTGGCGGCGCGCGTCGAGCTCTAAGATCACGGCGCTGGCTTCGACGCGGTCGCCTTCGGCCACGGCCCAGTTGAGCACCGGCTCGGCGAGCTCGGCCGTGACGGCCACGCGGTCCCACTCGAGCGTGCCGACGAGCGGCGCGTCGCCCTGCTCCGTGCAGCCGAGGAGCGCGCCGCTCCCGAGGAGAGCCATGAGCGATCGCAGCATGTCAACGCGCATGAACATGAACGCCTCCGAGGCCGTGGTCGAGGAGCGCCAAGGTGTGGCGCTCGAGCACCCCGCGGTCGAGGTCGCCGGCCGGGAACACGCGGCGCCAGATGGGCTCGGCCGCGAGCGGGAACAGCGTCAAGCCGACGAGCGACACGACGAGCAGGCGAGGATCGAGATCGCCGCTCATGGCGCCGCGCTTCTGACCCGCGACGAGCGACTGCGCGAGGAGCTGCGTCACCTGCGGCGCGATGAGGTTGTAGAGCACGTCGCGCAGCGCGCCTTTCTCGCTCAACACTTCGCGTACCCAGAGCTGCGGCCACCACGGATAGCGCTCGACGAGGCCGTGCATGCCGCGCACGAACGCCGCGAGCAGCGCGCGCGGGTCGTCGCCGGCGGCGAGCAGGCTTTCGCGGAGCGCCTGCACCACGGGCGCGATGCGCTCGGCGACGAACGCGTCGAGGAGCTGCTCCTTGCTGCCGAAGTAGTAGTGCACGAGGGCCGGCGTCACGCCGGCGCGCTGGGCGATGCTGCGCAGGCTCGTCGCGGCCACGCCATCCGACGCGAAGCACTGGACGGCGGCGTCGAGCAGCCGCTCGCGCTGATTCGTGTCGACGGCGCGCGGCCGGCCCGGGCGGCGCGGCTCGCGCTTCTTGCGGGGGCTTCGCTTGAGCATGCGGATAAATTAAATGAGCGATTAAATAATTACAAGCGGCGCGTGCGGCGTGTGCTACGCTGGGCTCGCCCTCGAGGTATCGAGATTGGCTGCAACTCGTTGTTGCGGCGAACAAAAAAGCAGAAGAGCCCGATCACGTTCATGAATCGCCGCGCGCTTCTCGTTCTCGCGGCCGGCGCGCTTGCCGGCGCCTCGTTGCGCACGGTCGCCTACGCCCAGCGGCCGGCCGTCCGCGTGACGCGCGAGGAGCCGGTGATCACGCGCACCGAGTTCGACCCGCGCCGCCCGCCGCCCGACATGCCGCCGCTCACCCCACCCGAGTCCGGCGTCTGCAAGACGACGTTCGAGCTCTCGGCGAGCCTCCGCTATTCGTCCGAGCGATTGTCGCGCACGGCCGCGCGCATCTACGTCGAGGGGCTCGACATCGTCACGGGCCTGCGATTCGACATCTACACGATCGAGAACGCGCCGCCGAAACTACGCGCGCACGAGGAAGGGCATCGCGCGATCGGCGAGCACTACTACCGCGACGCCGCCACGATCGCCGAGAACATCGGCCGGCGCCTGATCGGCAAGACGTTCGACGGCAGCGGCGCCGACGAGCAAGCCGCACACCGCAACGCCTTCGACAAGGCCGTCGCAGAGATCGAGCGCGAGTATATGGCGCGCGTGCGCATCCCGAGCGCGGCCGCGAACGAGCGTTTCGACGAGATCACGAAACACGGCCTCGACCCCATCGCTGAGGCCGAGGCCGTGGCGCGCGCAATCGGCTCGCCGCGCGAGGCGGTCGAGCGCTAAAAGCAGCACTCGAAGAGCTCGCCCACGGCGTATTGCAGCCCGCCGAGGAACCCGCCGTTGAACGCACCGACGGCCGCGCCGATCGCGAAGCCGCCGGGCGGCAGCACCGCTGCCCCGATCACTGCGCCGATGGCCGCGCCCGCAGCGGCGCCGCTCAGAGTGCTCGCCGCGAGCTCCTCGGTGCTCGCGCCCCCGCTTACGTTCGTGCGTTCCGCGTCCGTCAGCGGGCGCAGCCTGCTCTTGTCGTCCATGGGCAAATCCTCCGTGCCTGTTCGAAATGTCAGCCTTTCGTTCGCTTCACGCCCCTCACGAGGAAGTGGATCGCGGCATAGACGACGAGCGCTGCGGCAGTGCCCGCCAAAATCCGGCTCAAGAGCGGCCAACCGTCCGTCGCCGCCCAGCCGATGCCGGCGAAGATTCCCGGCACGGCAACGGCCACCCAGCCCAACACACCGTCGCCCCGATCCCTTTGCATGAAGCCCTCCACGAGCGGTGGCGCCCCCAGGCTGCGCCACCGCCCCCGCCTGCCCTAGAAGCAGTAATCGACGAGCTCGCCGAGCGAGTATTCGATCCCGCCGAGCAACGCTCCGGCGATGGCGCCCGGACCGGCGCCCAACCCCGCACCCGCCGCGCCCACCAGCGCGCCGGCACCGGCTCCGATGGCCATGTGCCCGAAGAACTCACCCCACGAAAAGCCGCCGCTCACGAACACGGCTTCGCCGGCCGCGAGCTCCCGCATCGTCGTCGTGCATGCATCCATCGTCGTTCCTCCTTGAATCGAGTGTTCGGCGTCCGCCGCCCGGCGCGACGCTCGGATCCATTGAAGCGCGACGAGGCCTCGCTAGCAGCTCGCATTTCCGGTGTCTTCGTCGAGATTCGCGCGCGAGCGCTCCAAGCAAAGAGCGATCAGCCGGCAAAGCTCGCCGAGATCGCGGGCGCCGAGCAGCTCGAGCGTCGCTTCGCCGCCGAGCACGAGCCCGAACGACGCCTCGACTCGGGCGACGACGGCCGCCAACGTCAAGGAGTCGAGCGCGGCAGCGAGCGGCGTGCTTGACGAGACCTCGCCCCGGCCGAGGCCGCTCGTCTCGGCGACGATGTCGAGCACGCGCCCTTCGACGTCCGCCGAAGCCACCCTCCGAGCGGAATTGCAGTCGCCGTTCAGCATCCGAGGCTCGCAATGAGGTCCCGTTCGGCAGCGCTCGCGATCTCTGCCCGCTGCTCCGGCAGCGGCGAGCCGTCGCCGCACGGCACGGCCGGCGCCTCGCGCCAGCGCTCGACGCGTCCGCGGGCCGCCGGCACGATGCGGCCCGCTTCGAGCCGAACCACGCGGTCCGCGGCGGCGACCGTCTCCGGCCGGTGGGCGACGAGAATCCGCGTGACGTCGAGGCCTCGCAAGCCGGCCGCCACGACGCGTTCGTGCTCGACGTCCAAGTGGCTCGTAGCCTCGTCGAGAATCAGAACCGAGGGCCGCGCGTAGAGAGCGCGCGCGAGCAAGATTCGCTGTTGCTGGCCCGCCGACAACGTCGAGCCCAGGAAGCCGACGAGCGTGTTGTACGCCATCGGCAGGGCCGCGATCTCGTCGTGAATCGCCGCGAGCCGCGCGCATTCCTCGATCCGCGCTTGATCGGCTGCGGCGTCGCAAAAGCTGATGTTGTCCGCGATGGACCCCGCAAACAGACAGTCGTTTTGCGTGACACACGCGATGCTGCGGCGCTGCTCGCCCAGAAGCTGCCCCAACGGCACGCCGCCGATCGACACCTCGCCCGCCGTCGCGGGCAGAATACCGAGCACGACGTGCAACAGTGTCGTCTTGCCGCAGCCCGACGAGCCGACGATTGCGACGCATTCGCCGGACGCCACGGTGAGATCGACGCCGTCGAGCACGTAAGGCGCATGCTCGGCATAGCGGTAGCGCAGGCCGCGGATGGTAATGGGCGGCGCGGCTCCGCCGGCGACGGGCGTTACGAGGCGCCCGGGCGAGTCGGCCGCCTCGTCGGGTGGCGTGAGGACGACGTCGGCGAGCCGCTCGCAATGCAGCTCGAGCAAGCGGACTTCGAAGACCTTGTCGATCAGCGCACTGACGCGCAGCGCGAGCTGCCGTTTGTACGCCACGAACGCGAGCAGCATGCCGGTCGAGAAGCGGCCGTCGAGCACGAGGCTTGCGCCGAGGTACACGACGAGCACGTTCTCGAGCCCGAACAAGAGCCCATTCGCGCCGCGCAGCGCGATGCCGAGCTTCTGCGCCCTGAGCCCCGCATTCACCTGCTCGACGAGTAGCGCCACCCACGCGGCGCGGCGTTCGCCGCCGCGCTGAAACAAGCGGATTGCGCGGATGCCCCGCACGGTCTCGATGAAATGACTGTCCTGCTTCGCCGCCGCCGCGATTTGCTCGTGCCGCGCGTCCTTGAGCGGCGCGTGAGCGACCCAGCGGCCGGCCGTGTAGAGCACGACGCCCGCGACGCACAGCGCCGTGAGCGGCACGCTGTAGCAGCACATGACGGCGAGCAGCACGACCGACATGCCGCCGTCGACCACGGCTTCGATCGACGCCGTCGTGACCGTGCGCTGAATCGCATCGATGGACTTGAACCGGGACACTATGTCGCCGAGATGGCGCTTTTCGAAGTACGGCACGGGCAAGCGCAACAGGTGCGCGAAAACGTTGGCGTGCCATTGCAGGCTCAACGTCGTCTCGAAGTGCATTACAACCCACGAGCGCAGCGCCGCTGTTGCCTGCTCGCAGAGCACGAGCAGCCCGAAGCCGAGGGCGAGCAGCGTCAGGAGCTCCGCGCTCGCCGTCACGAGCGCGTGGTCGACGACCCACTGAAGGAACAGCGGATGCGCCACGACGAACGTCTCGAGCGCGGCGGCGATGAGCAGGATTTGCGCGAGCGCGCCCACGAGCCCGGACACCTTGCCGATCAGCTCGCGCAACCGCACGGGCGGGTTCCGCGAGCGCCGCTCGAACCGCGGGCTCGGCCAAAGCTCGAGCGCGACGCCCGTGAACGAGCTGCTCGCTTCGGCGAGCGATACCTTGCGCACGCCGCGGCTCGGGTCGTGAATCGTGATGGTGCGCGCGCCCACGCGCCGGAGCACCACGAAGTGCGTGAAGTCCCAATGGAGCACGCACGGCAGCGCCAGGCGGTGCAGGTCCTCGAGCTCGAGGCGCAACGCGCGGCTCTCGAAACCCAAGCGCGTTGCGAAGTCGCACAGCGCCGCCAGCGTCGTGCCTTGAAGCGAGACGGCGAACCGTCGCCGAAGCGTCGCGATATCGACGGCGTGGCCGTGATAGCACGCGATCATGGCGAGGCAGGCGATGCCGCACTCGGCAGCCTCGGTCTGCAGGAGCGCCGGAAGGCGTCGCCCGAAACCGGTGAGAAGGCCGTCGGCGAGCGCCATCAATCGACCGGCCGCTCGCCCGGCAAGGCGCGCGCCGCGAGCAGAAAGTGGAACGCCGCGAGCAGCGTCGTGGCCGTCACGATCGCGAGCAGCGCGTAGCGCAGCGCGTCGGCTCCGAGTTGCGCCGCGAACGTATCGCTCAAGAAACCGACTGCGAGCGGCCCGAGGCCCATCGACACGAGATTGACGAGAAACAAATAGAACGCCGCCGCGACAGCGCGGCGCGTGGGCCCGGCCAGATTCTGCAAGAGCGCGGCGACGGGACCCAAGAATGCGTGGCCAAGGAACGCCCATGCGAGGAGTGCGGCGACGGCAAGACCCGACGACGCGGCGAGGAACAGCGCAAGCGTTGCGGGCACGCTGGCGACCAGCAGCGCGGAAGGCCAAAGCGCGTACCAGCGCTCGTCCCCGAAGCGCCGGACGATGCGGTCGGCCAGCCAGCCGCCGGAGAACACGCCGAGCCCGCCGCCGAGCCCGTACGCGACGGCGAGCCAGGCGCCGGCCGTGCTGCTCGACATCTCGAACGTGCGCATGAAATAGGCCGGCAGCCAAATCGCGGCTGCAAACGCGCCGGCGCCGTGTGCTGCACCGCCGAGCGGGATGTGCCGCAGCGCAGGCCGCGACAAGAAGAAGCGCAGCGTGTCGAGCAGAGCGGGCGCCGCAGCGCCGAGCCGCCCGTCGGCGTTCTCGCGCGGCGGCTCGCGCAGCGTCAGCCGCACGGCCACCGCGAGCGCCACGCCTGGCAGGCCGAGCACGACACACGCGGCGCGCCAGCCGACGTGCTCCGCGAGCCAGCCGCCGGCGAGATAGCCGACCACGAATCCGCACGGGATGTAGAGATAGAGCATGCCGAGCGCGAACGCGCGCCGCTCGCGCGGAAAGTAGTCCGCGACGAGCGAAACGGAGGGCGGCGAGCCTCCGGCTTCGCCGATGCCCACGGCAACCCGCGTGACGAACAAGCTGAGCGCCCCTGTTGCGAGGCTCGACGCCGCCGTGAATGCGCTCCACAGAGCCAGCGCACCCGCGAGCAGCGTGCGCCGCTCGTAGCGATCGGCGAGCCATGCGACGGGCAATCCGAGCGTCGCGTAGAAGACGCCGAAAGCGACGCCGCCGAGCAGCCCGAGCGTCGTATCCGACAACGCGAACTCGACCTTGATCGACGGGAGCAATACGGCGAACAGGTTGCGATCGACCCAGGCGACGATACCCACTGCGACGAGCAGAGCGAGCACGTACGCTCGGTACGCCGGTGAGGCGTGCCAGGTGCGCTCGCGCGCCCCGATCTCGCGCGCGCTACCGTCCATTGCGTGCTCGTTCGGCAGGCGACTCCGGCGGCTGCGCCATGCGCTGCCCGATCGCGGGCATGCGTGCCGGCGCAGGCGCTTCGCAAGCTTCGCCGCCGGCGGCGCGTTTCAAGCGCCGACGCAACAGCTTCCCGTTCGGGTCGCGGGGCAATGCCGCCCAGTATTCGATGCGGCGCGGCAGCTTCATCGACGACAACCGCTGCGCGAGAAAGCGCAGCAACTCGTCCGTGAGCTCTGCGCCGGCGGCGACGCCGGGCGCGACCTCGACATGCGCCTCGGGCACCTCGCCCGATAGCTCATCCGGCGCACCGACCACGGCGCAGTCGGTCACGGCGGGGTGCGCGAGCAGAACCTGCTCGATCTCGGCCGGGTAGATGTTCATGCCCGACGAGATGATCAGCTCCGCATCGCGGCCGACCAGAAACAAGTATCCGTCCTCGTCGAGATACCCTCGATCGCCGACGGTTACGAACTCGCCATGGCGGCAGGCGGCCGTCTTTTTCGGGTCGCGCAGGTACTCGAAGCGCTCGCCCGTGTGAGGAGTCAGATAAACGCGGCCGATCTGCCCGGGCGGAAGCTCGCGATGCTCGGCGTCCAAAATCTTCACCTGCGAGCCCGCGATCGGCCGTCCGACGGTGCCGGGGCGCTCGAGCCACTCCGTCGGACTCACGATGCACCCTTGCACTTCCGTGGCGCCGTACGACTCCCAAATGATCGGGCCCCACCAAGCGAGCATGCGGCGCTTCACGTCGGGCGGGCACGGTGCCCCACCGTGAATGACGAACTTGAGCGTCGCCGTGGAATAGCGCCGGCGAACGTCCTCGGGCAGCTTCAAGAGCCGCACGAACATCGTCGGCACCATGAACGCCGTCGTCACGCCGCGATCGTCGATCGTTTGCAAGAGCGAGCGCGGCTCCCAACCGTCCATGAGCACGACGCGATGCCCCATCTCGAGCGCGACGACGGCGCCGTCGAGCGGCGCCGCGTGATACAGCATCGACGAGACGAGATGCACGTGACCCGACTCGATCTCCACGCCGAGGGAGCGGTGCCACGCGACGAACTTGGCGCGTGCGCGGCTCGCTCCCTCGAGCGGCAAGCGAACCGCCTTCGGCCTTCCCGTCGTCGCGGACGTGTAGGCGAGGACGCGGCCGACGGGGCGCTGCACGGCGAGGTGCGCGGGAGCGCCGCTGAAGTGTTCGAGCGGCACGAAGCCGTCGGCGTCGCCGAGAGCGACGCGCACGATGTCTGAGGAGCCGATCGCCGCGAGGCGCCGCGCGCCGAGCCGTGCGTGCGCGAACACGACCTTGGCGCCGCTGTTCGACAGGATGTACTGGATCTCGGGCGCGGCCAGGTGCCAGTTCACGGGCACGACGTAAAGCCCCGCGGCGAGCCCCGCCAAATGCGCGGCCAAGAACTCGGCGCAGTTCGGCGCGACGATCGCGATCGCGTCGCCGGGCGCAAGCCCTGCGGCGACGAGCGCGCCGGCCGTGCGGTCGACGAGGTCGAGCAAAGCGCCGCGCGTCCACTCTCGGCCGCTCGGGTCGATGACCGCCACGGCGTCCGGCGAACGGGTGGCGAAGTAGCGAAAGCCGAACGGTTTCATGGGCTCGACGGTACGGCGCCGCGTTCGACTCGCCCATGCACGAACTTCGGCAGTGCGTGCAGATTCTCGCGCGCCGTTCGCTGCGCGATTTCTCTTGGCATTCGCCGGAAACGCGGCTTGCACACGGCCGTTATCGCGCGTTCGATCGCGCGATGAACATGGAAGAGCTCGCCGATCCCGCTTTGCTCGCGCACTTGCTCGCCAAGCGCGGGCCCGCCGCACGCGGGCGGGTGAGCGTCGCATTCGCCTTCGGCTCGCACGTCGCGGCGGCGAACGCCGGCGGCGCGTCCCCGGCGGAGCGGTGGCCGATCGGCTGCGTCGCGAAGTTGCTCACGGCGACGCTCGTGCGCCGCGCCGCCGCGCGCGGCATCCTCGACCTCGACGGCGCCGTTGCGCCGCCGCTAGGCGATGCCGGCGAGGCGCTACGCGGCGTGACGTTGCGGCATTTGCTCGAGCACACGCACGGTCTCGACGATTCGCTGCTCGCGCCGCCGCGCTATGCGCACGGCTGCATCGATCGAGCAGAGCTCGTGCGGCGAGTCGGCGCGCTCGAGCGGTTCGCGCGTCCCGGTGTCGCCTACAGCTACGGGCACGCCGGTGCATGGCTCGCCGCGGCGATTCTCGAGCGCGCGCACGATCGTCCATTCGCGGCGCTCGTGCGCGAGGATCTGCTGCGGCGCCTCGGCTTCGAAGGCGCCGCGTCGCTCACGAGCTTGGCGCTCTGCGCTGCGAGCGGGGTGAAGCTCACGTTGACGGCCGAACAACTTGCGCGCTTCGGTGTGCACGCACTGACGGGCGACGGCGCGCTCGCCGGGGCCCCGATCAGTCCGCTGCCGGGTTGGCACCCGCTCGAGCGCGGCGTGTGCTTGGGCTGGAAGTACGCCGGGGCGGGCTGGTTCGGCCACCAATCCGTTTGGCCGCGAGCATCGATCCTCCTGCGCGTGCAGCCGGAGCGGCGGCTCGCGCTCGTCGTCATTGCGAGCGAGGAGCCGGCCGCGCTCGTCGCGCTCACCGTTTTCGGCGCTGCGCTCGCGGAGTTGTTCCAGTGGCAGCCGTTGCCGGGGCCCGACGACGCGAGCGATGCGGCCGGCTCGGCGGACGCGCCGGGCACGTACACGCAAGCCGCGCGCGCCGTGACGATCGCGCGGGAGGCGAGCGGGTTGCGCGCAGCAACGTGGGAGCGCGACGAGCGCGGCGCACCGTGCGGTGCGCCTACGCGTGCGTCGCTCGTTCCGGTCCGCGGCGTGCTGTTCGGCAGGCCGGCAAGGGAGCACCTGCCATACGCGCAGCTCGTCACGAGCGAAGGCGGTGCGCGCTGGCTCTGGAACGGGCGCTACTTGCTGCGGCGCGCGTAGGCCGTCAAACCGCCACGCGGCGGTAGGCGGAAAGACCGAGCATCAGGGCCATCCCGTCGTCTTCGGGCGCGGCGAAGAAGCCGACCGAGAGCTGCGGCACCGGCGAGCGAAGCGCGAGCCGGCCTGCGGCGTCGAGCGACAGCTCCGCCGTTAGCGTTTCGCGCCGGTGCTCACGGCCGATCGTCAAGACGAGGTGCTCGTCCTCGCAGTGCGCGCGGACGACCCCGCCGCCGGGCCCCAGGTACGTGCCTTGCAAGCGTGCGAGGTCGAGCTCGAAGGGCGCCGACGCCTGGCGTGGCACGCGGCGCACGAGCTCGCTCGCGATCGTCGAGAGCACGAAGTCGCGAACGTGCGGCGCCGTGGCGTTCAGCGCCACGGCCATGGCGATACCCGTTTCGGCGTCGAATCGAAGCCCGAGGCACTGGCCGGCGGAGATTCCCGTGTTGCCGCGGCACTTGTCGCGCAGCTCCGCCGTGCCGAGCCCGAAGGCGACGGGCAAGAGCTCGCTCAACGGGCCGCCCACGCACGGCGGCAGACGAACGACGGACGTCGCGAGCGCGCCGAGCGTGCGATCGGACAGCAAACGCGCGTCGCGCCGCTGTACGCCGAGCGCGCTCTCCGCTATCGCGAGCAAGTCGCCGAGCGTGACGGTGAAAGCCGAAAAAGCCGGCAGCCAGAACGGCGCGATCGTCGGCGCCGTGTCGAGCGGCACGAAGCTCCGCGACGCGCCGTCGAAGCCGTGGCGCCCGGCGTCGCGCTCATCGGCAGCTCCGCCGAAAATGCCGGGCTCGATCTCGAGCGGCAAGAGCAGTCGCGAGACGAGCAGGTCGAGGCTCGGCTGTCCCGTGACGCGGCGCACCACTTCGCCAAGCAATACGGACTCCGTGTGCTCGTAGCTGAAGACCGTTCCGGGCGCGAACAATGTCGGCGCGTTTTCGAGATAGCGAACGAAGCCGTCCCAGTCGTCGACACGCGTCGCCTCGTCGAGGATGTGGGTGCCGCGATAGCCGCTCGTGTGCGACAGCAAGTGCGCGATGCGCACGTGTCGGCCATGGTGCGTGCGGCGTAGCTCGGGCACGTACTCCGCGACCGAAGCGCCAAGCTCGAGAACGCCGCCGTTGGCAAGCTCGAGCACGAGCATCGCCAGGAGCAGCTTCGTCGCGCAGCCCAAGTGATAGCGGGAATCGGCGCCGAGCGGCAACGCGCGGCCTGCGCTGCGCGTCCCGGCATAGATCTCGAGCCGTTCGCCGGCGATGCTCACGCCGACGCCGATTCCCGGAACACCCGTCTCGCGCTGTACGCGCTCGGCGAATTGAAAGAGCTGCGGCCGCAGCGCTTGTAGGTCGATCATGTCGTCAGCCTCGAAGTTCCGTTTCGATCGGCGGACTAGATCATGAACGCGCGCGCGTCGCCGTAGCCGTTTCCGGTTGCCTTGCACAGAATTGCTGCGTCACGGGAGCGGCGGCGGCTCGTAAGATTTCGAAACAAGGAGAGAGCCGGCGTATGGACACGCAGCAGCCGCTGTTTCGAGCAGCCGCCGTCGCAGCGCGCAAACGCGACGGCCTCGGCGCGATCGTGCTCGTCCGGCCGATTTCGTTTGCGTTCCTGACCGCGTTCGCGGGCGCGATCGCGGGCGCGTTGGTCTCGCTCGCCTGCTTCGCGAGCTACACGGCGCACGCTACGCTGCGCGGACGCCTCGTGCCGGAGCACGGTGTCATCGAGGTCACGAGCCGGCAGGCAGGCACGATCGTCGAGAGGCGTGCCGGCGAAGGCGAGCAAGTAATAGCCGGAGACGCGCTGCTCGTCCTGGCCAGCGAGCGGCTCACGCGCTCGGGGGCGGCGCTCGCGGCGGCCGTCGATGCCGAGCTCGATCGGCGCCGCGCGAGTCTTACGGCGCAGATCGACAACACGCGAGAGCTCGAGGTCACGGAGCGGGCGGCGCTGCTTGCCCGCCGTGCGGGGCTCGAGGCGGAGACGGCGAGCCTCGCCGAGGCGCTGGCAGCGAAACGGCGGCGGGTTGCGCTCGCCGAGCGCGCGGCGCAGCGCTATGCCGACGTACGCGCGCGCGGCTTCCTGTCCGAAGAGCAGTGGGCCATGCGCGAGGCCGAGCTGCTCGAGCAGCAGAGCGGCCTCGAGGCGCTCGAGCGCGAGGGCGCGGCGCTCGCGCGGCTGGCCGCCGAGCTCGACGAGCGCATCGCGACGCTCGAGCCGCGCTATGCGAACGCCGTTGCCGAGCTCGAGCGCGCACTGGCGGCCACGGAACGCGAGCTCGTAGAGAACGACGCGCGCCGCGCGACGGTCGTGACGGCGCCGCAGTCGGGCACGCTGACCGGCGTCGCGGCGGATGTCGGCCAGCCGGTCGAGCCGGGCGCCGTTCTCGCGCGCATCGTGCCGAACGAGGCGACGCTCGCGGCCGAGCTGTTCGCGCCGAGCCGCGCCGTGGGTTTCGTCGCCATCGGCGATTCGGTGCGGCTGCGGTACGCAGCCTTTCCCTATCAGAAATTCGGGCACGCCGAGGGTACCGTGACGGCCGTGTCGGCCGCGGCAGTCGCAAGCGACATCTCCGGCTCGGGAGAGCCGCTGTATCGCGTGACGGTGGCGCTCGCGTCGCAGACCGTTCGAGCGTATGGCGAGCCGCGCCGCCTCCTGCCGGGCATGGCCGTCGAAGCCGACGTGCTCGGCGAGCGGCGGCGCCTCTACGAATGGGTGCTCGAGCCCCTGTACGCGCTCGCTGGGCGCATCGGCTAACGGATGGTCGGCCTCTAGGTGGCGCCGCGCGGCGGGCCGCGGCTATGCTTTGCCGCGCCATGACGACTACCCAGACGGCGACCGGCGCGGTCGTCGACTTCATTCAACGCGCCCGGTACGCCGAGCTCCCCGCGGAAGCGGTCACGATCGCGAAGCGCTGCATCGTCGACGGCCTCGGCGTCATGCTCGCGGGCGCGACGCAGGACGCCGGCCGCATTCTTCGCGAGCACGTGGAGGGCACCGACTCGCGCAGCGCCGCGACGGTCTTCGGCCCGCGGCCGTTCAAGACGGGCTCGGCGCCGGCCGCGCTCGTGAACGGCACGGCCGGCCACGCGCTCGACTGGGACGACACGCAGCTCGCGACGAGCGCGGACCGCATCTTCGGCTTGCTCACGCACCCGACGATGCCGCCGCTCGTCGCCGCGCTCGCCGTCGGCGAGCCGCGCAAGATCTCGGGAACGCAGTTCCTCGAGGCTTTCCTGACGGGCTTCGAGGTGGAGTGCAAGATCGCCGAGGCGATCAGTCCGGCGCACTATAAAAACGGCTTCCACTCGTCGGGCACCGTCGGCACGTTCGGCGCGGCCGTCGCGGCCGCGAAGCTGCTCGGGCTTAACGCGGCGCAGACGGCGCACATGCTTAGCGTAGCGGCGAGCTCGGCGTCCGGCATTCGCGTGAGCTTCGGCAGCATGACGAAGCCGCTGCACGTGGGCCGCGCGGCGCAGAACGGCGTCACGGCCGCGGAGCTTGCGGCACGCGGCTTCACGGGAGGCAAGGACGCGCTCGATCCGCCGTGGGGCTTCTTCCAGACGTTCAGCCACGGTGAAGGCTACGATCCTAAGCGCATCGTCGGCGTGCTCGGCAACCCGCACACGATCGTCTGGCCGGGAGTGTCGATCAAGCCGTATCCGTGCGGCGTGCTCGGCCATCCGACGATGGACGCGATGCGCCGCTTGGTGCTGCAGCACGACGTAAAGCCTGATCAGATCGCGGCCATTCGCGTGCGCGCGGGCTCGAACATCCTGAATCCGCTGCGCTACCCCATCGCCACGAACGAGCTCGAGGCGAAGTTCTGCCCCGCGTTCATGGTCAGCGCGATCGCGCTGCGCCGCAAAGCCGGCATCCACGAGTTCAACGACGAGTTCGTCCGGAGCGAGCCCGTGCAGGCGCTGATGCGCAAGGTCGAGCGAATCCTCGATCCCGAGATCGAGGCCAAGGGCTGGGAGAAGATCCGGAGCACGGTCGAGGTGGATCTCGTCGACGGCCGCAAGCTCGTCGAGCACGCCGACGAGCGCTACCGCGGCGGGCCGGACCTGCCCTTCACGCGCGACGAGCTCTACGAGAAGTGGAGCGATTGCGCGTCGCTCGTGCTGCCGAAGACCGCCGTCGACGAGGTGTTCGAGCTCGTCGAGCGCTTGGAGCGCGTCGACGACGTCTCGCGGCTCGTGCGCGCGCTGACGGCGACGGCCGCCGGCCAATAGGCGCCGCGCGATGAGCCTCGCGTGGGTCTCCGTCGCAGCGCTCGTCCTGGCCGTCACGCTGAGCTGCACCACGACGATCAACGTCGGCATCCTGTCGCTCGCGCTGGCGCTGCTCGTCGGCGTCGGCCTCGCGGGCATGACGCCGGGCGAGGTTATCGAAGGCTTTCCCGTCGATCTCCTCGTCACGCTCGTCGGCGTCACGCTGCTCTTCGCGATCGCCGAAGTGAACGGCACGCTCGCGCGGTTCACGGAGCGCGCCGTGCGGCTCTGCCGAGGGCACGCGGGCGTGCTGCCCGTGATGTTCTTCCTCGTGGGCTTCGTGCTCGCCACGATTGGCGCAGGCGCCACGCCTGCGAGCGCCTTGCTCGCGCCGCCGGCGATGGCCGTCGCGGCGCGCGCCCAAGTGCCGCCGCTCTTGATGGCGATCATGACCGGAAACGGTGCGCTGGCCGGCACGCTGTCGCCGTTCGCGCCGACGGGCATCGTCGCGCACGGCGTCATGGAGCGGATCGGGCTCGGCGGCGTCGAGTGGTGGACGTTCGCCTACAACGCGTTCGCGCACGCGCTGGTCGGCGTCGGCGGATTCCTGCTGCTCGGCGGCTGGAAGCTCTTCCGCCGCGGCGCCGCGCGCGCCGACGCTGCGGAAGTCGAGACCGCGGAGCGTATGAGGGCGCGGCACTGGCTCACGGCGGCCGGGATCGCGGCGTTGATCGTCGCCGTGGCGGGGTTCGGGTTGAACGTCGGAATGGTCGCGCTGATCGTCGCGCCGGCGCTCGTGCTGCTGCGCACCGTCGACGAGTCGAAAGCCATCGCGCGCATGCCGTGGGCCGTGATCCTGATGGTCACGGGTGTGACGGTGCTGGTCGCGCTCTTGCAGAAGACCGAAGGCCTCGCGCTGATCACGACGGGCATCGCGAACCTGTCGAATCCCGCTACGATCGAGCCGATCGTCGGCTTCGGCGTGGGCCTCGTCTCCGTCTACAGCAGCACGTCCGGCGTCGTGTTGCCGGCGTTCCTGCCGATCGTGCCCGAGCTCGCCGAGCGGCTCGGCGGGCTCGATCCGCTGCCGATCGCGTGGTCGATGAACGTGGCCGCGAGCCTCGTCGATCTGTCGTCGTTGTCGACGGTCGGCGCGCTGTTCATCGCGGGCGCAGCGGCCGGCACGGACACGCGGAAGCTCTTCAACGGCCTCTTGTTCTGGGGGCTGTCGATGTCGCTGGTCGGCGCAGCGCTTGTTTACGTGCTGTTCGGCTGAGAGAAACTCGACCGGCGCCCATCGCTTCGAGCTCGCCGCTCCACCCAGACCCGCGCAGCCTTCGAGCGGCATCCTTGCTCAGCGGTCTATCGGGAACTGTGCGTAACGCGAAGTTGACCGCCTCGCACTTCGTCTGAAGACCGTAGCGCTGCATGACCGCGGCGCAAGCGTCTTCGTCGCTGTTGATGCTTCTATCTGTCATACGCCGAGGATACGCCGGCGGCGTGAATGACCAACGTGTTCGAATGAAGCGAGTCGAGGCTGAGACTTTCCGCCGATACGTTCATATGCTAGCGTATCCTAGCAAATGGACTGCATAGGTGTTCCCGCCGACGCGTCAAGCTTGATTTACCTGGCAAAGGCAGACGCGTTTCGGGAAGCACACTCGAGCGTGGGAATGCTGCTGGCGCCCCCAGCTGTGTGGCAGGAGGCCGTCGAGGCTGGTATCGACAAGGGAATAGCCGATCCTCAGCGCATCTTGAGCGCCCAGAGCGCCGGATGGGTCCGAGCGACGCCGATCGGTGCGCAGCGCGAACACACCGCTCGTGTGCTAGCGCGGCAGTATCGGCTCGGGCGTGGAGAGACCCAGGTGCTTGCGATGGGGAAGCGCGCGACTCGTGTCCTCATCGATGACCTACGAGCGGTCCGCGTAGCTGTGGCGCTCGGCTTTACGCCGGTGTCGACCGTCCTACTGCCCGTGCTTGGCGTACGGGAGAGAGGTCTTTCGCGTCAGGTGGCCATGGACATGCTGAGACGGCTGGCGGCGGTAGTCACTCTACCCGCACAGCAGTTGCAGCGACTCGAGGCCATGTTGGGAGAGAGACGATGAAAACCGAGCAGGTGAACTTGAGGCTCGAAGCAGACCTGATTTCCGCTCTCGAGCGCGCCGCGAAAGAGGAATACTTGGACCGCGGCACGATGATTCGCAAACTGTTACGCATGGCACTGGAGCAGCGGAACGTCGATCGCGCGTTGCAGCAATACCAGTTGGGCGAGATCTCGATCGGCCGCGCCGCCGAGGAAGCCAGGTTGACGCATTGGGAAATCCTCGATCTCGCGCGGCGGCGCGGCATCGCCTATCAGCTTGATCTTGACGACATGACCGAAAGGCTCTCGTTGCCCGCAGAACCTCCCCCTCGCGTCGCGGAAAGCACTAGCCGGTACAACGTGCGGAAAGCGCGTGCGCACCCAACGTCCACGAAAATGCGCGGCGCAGCGCGAGCGTCCGACGCCGTGCCGCTACCCGACTTCCGCCCTCGGCCGGGCGGTGTCTTGCTCGTGGGCTTGAACGCCGCGCCCAAATCCGCCGCGGCCGGGCACTACTATCAAGGTCGACTAGGCAAGCGGTTGTGGCAGCGGCTCGCTAACGCAGGGCTATTGCCGGACGCCGTTCCAGGCGAGGAGGACACAGCGTTCGTCGCGGCTGGGCACGGACTCACGGACCTGGTCAAGCGCGTGACGCAAAGCGCACGCGATCTGGAACGTGACGAGTTGCGTCGAGGGGTGGACGAGCTCCGCGAGAAGGTGCGCGCGTGGCAACCGGGTTTGGTGGTCTTCGTGTTCCGGCAAGTGGCGAGCCTTGTCGTCGGTCCCGATGTTTCGCCTGGCCCGGGCGCTCCGTTCGAGGGCGCGCCGACGTTCCTCTTGAGCGGGCCTTATGCGCCTAAGGACGAGACCGATAGAGTCGATGCGCAGCTACGTGACGTGCTTTCAGCGGTATTTGCCGAGGAGGGTCGTGTCGTCACGAGCCAGCGCGTGACGGAGGGCGACCTCGAGGCCGGGATCATCCGCTTGCCGCGAGAAGCCAAGGCCCTCTTACCGTCGAAGCGGTGCGAAGTATCGACGCTGCTCCGCGGTGCTCCGCTGACGGCGAAATACGATCCCAAGCTGGGCGCGAGCCGCGACCGATCGGGTGTCCTGCGATTCGGGAAAGGAGCGCTGTCGAGGCTGGTCGCGACCGGCGATCGGCTTCGATTGTCGAAGGGCCGCGACGATCGTCTCCACCTCGATTGACGGGTCCGAACCAAAGCCCGCGGCTGGCGAGTATGCGCCGATGCGCGGACAGCCGCCCCGATCGCGTAAAGCCTGCCGCAGGGCGCGGACAGCCGCCGTCTGACTTTGGGAGGCATCCTGCATGCCGTCGAGGAGCAGCTTCAGCGGCAGCTGCGGCAGGAGCTCGCTTCGCGGGATCTCGGCGTAGCTCTCGCGGCCGCGCTCGCCGCGCAAGGCGAAGAACTTGAGCGTGCCGCGCTCGTAGTACCACACCTCACGGACGCCGAGCTTGCGGTAGACCTCGAGCTTGTCGATGCCGCCCGAGGTCCAGATGACTTCGATCGCGATGTCCGGCCGATCGCGCTGACTCGTCGCACGTCGGTTCACGGTGTAGCACTCGTCGGGTTCGGCGCCGCGCTTGGCTCGCTTCTTCTTGAGCGTCCAAGAGCCGTACCCTTCGAGATCCACTTGGGCTTCCTCGGCCCACGTCTCGAGCAGGCGCGCGAAGCGCGTCTTGTCGATCTCGTGGTATTGCGACGGCGACACGAGCTCGATGAGCCCCTCGAGATACGTGATCCGCGGTACGGACGACTCGCCGCGCATCGCGAGCAGGCGCTCGTAGTCTTCCCACGATCCGTGCAAGTGGACGAAGTGATCCATCGAGTCCGGATCCGGCGGCTTGGCCAGAGGACGTGCAGCGCTCATGGCCGAAAGGCTAGCACGACGAACCGCGACCGCGCCGGCCGCGAATCCGCGCAAGGTCGCCAGAAATGGGCCAAGACGGCCGCGCGGAAGCCGATACCTCGCCGTGACGGGTTCACTCGCGCCGAAGCGAAATGGCAGGATCGACCGTTGCAGCGCGCTTCGCGGGCAGCAGCGCGGCCGTCAGCGCGACGAGCGCGAGCGCGAGCGCGACGACGGCGAACGTCGCGGGGTCCGTTGCACTGGTCTGATAGAGCAGCCCGCGCAGCAACCGCGTGAGGCCGGACGCCGCGGCGAGGCCCAAACCCAAGCCCGCAATCACGGGCAGCATCGCTTGCCCGAGCACGAGCCGAAGCACCGAGCGCGCGTCGGCGCCGAGCGCCATGCGGATGCCGATCTCGCCGGTGCGCTGCGCCACCGTGAACGCGACGACGCCGTAGATGCCGATCGCGGCGAGCACGAGCGCGAGCGCCGCGAACGCTCCGAGCAGCGCCGTGTAGAAGCGCTCTTCCTCGAGCGACGCGCCGATCACGTCGGTCATCGAGCCGATGCGCGGCGGCGGCACGTTCGGATCCGCTTCGCGGACTATCGTGTCGAGCACGTTTCGGCCGAGCGTGGCGCCATCCGCCGTGCGCACGACGATGCCGCCAAGCGCCCACACGCCGCTCGGGCCGTTCGCGTCGAGCTCGATCGCCGGCGTTTGCGCGCGCGGCACGTAGAGCGTCTCGCGCCCCGCCTGGCGGAGCCCGAACGCGCGCTGGTCCGCGACGACGCCGACGATCTCGCGCGGCGGATCCACGAAGCCCTCCACGGTTTCGCCTTCGTAGACCCCGATCGCGACACGTTGCCCGATGGGATCGGCGTCGCCGAAGTACCGGCGCGAGAACGCTTCGCTGACGATGACGACGGGCGCCGCGCCCGCCGCGTCGTCGGCCGCCGTGAACGTGCGCCCGCGCACGATCGGTACGCGGAGCGTCTCGAAATAGCCGGGCGAGACCGTGTGCCATTGCGGCTCGCCGCTTAGCTCCGGCCGCCCGGCGATCGACATCGGGAAGTTGAACTGGCCGCGCAGCGGCAGCATCGACGTCGCGCCGGCCGCCACGACGCCGGGCAACGCGCGGATGCGCTCGAGCGCGCGCTGCTCGAAGGCCGCCAGCTGCTCGACCGTGTAGCTCTCCGGCGTGCGCACGAGCTCGAGCGCCGTGACGCCGTCGGCCTCGAACCCCGGATCGACGGCCGTGAGCTTAGCGAGGCTCGCGAGCGTGAGGCCGGCGCCCGCGAGCAGCACGACGGCGATCGCCACCTCGCTCGCGACGAGCGACGAGCGAAGGCGCCGCGCTCCTGCCCCGCCGGCGCGTGCGGAGCTTCCGCCGTCGCGAAGTGCGATGCTCGGGTCGGCCTGGCGCGCGTGGCCGGCGGCCGCGAGCCCGAACAGCACGCCGGCTGCAACGGCGGCGCCGATCGTCGCAGCGCACACGCGCAGATCGAGCCCGATCTCGGCCGCGCGCGGCAGTCCGGCCTCGCCCGTGATCATGATCTGCTCCGGGCGCGCCAGGCCGCCCGGCGCGAGCGCGAGCAGCACCTCGAGCGTCCACTGGCCGATCAGGAGCCCGAGCCCCGCCGCAACCAGCGCGACGACGAGGTTCTCGGTAACGAGCTGTCGCGCGATCCGGGCTCGGCCGGCGCCGACGGCGGCCCTGATCGCGAGCTCGCGCATGCGCGCGGCCGAGCGCGCGAGCAGCAGGTTCGCGACGTTCGCGCAGGCGATCAGCAACACGAAGCCGACGGCGCCGAGCAAGAGCCACAGCCGCGCCGCCGTGCGGCCGACGTGCACGTCGTCGAAGTCGATGGCGCGAACGCCGATCTCGGTGCGGGTGAGAAGCTCCGGATGATCGGCGCGAAACCGTTCCGAAACGGCCGCGAGCTCGGCGGCCGCCTGCTCGCGCGTCACGCGGGGGTTGAGCCGCCCGCGCACCGTGTAGTTGTGCCCGCCGTCTCGAACGTCGGCGACGACGCGATACGGAACGATGAAGTCCGTGAATGCGGGCAGCTCCGGGAAGCCGAACGAGGGCGGCATCACGCCGACGATCGTGTGTGCTTCGCCGCCGAGCTCGACGGCGCGCCCCAGCACGGCCGGATCCGCGCCGAAGCGCTCGCGCCAGAGCGCGTCGCTCAACACGACGACGTCCGGCCCGCCCGGCGTGTCGTCGTCGGCCGAGAAGCCGCGGCCGATCGCGGGCTCGATGCCGTTCACCGCGAAGAAGCCCGCCGACGCGCGCAGCCCGCGAGCTTCGGATGCCGCGCCGAGCTCGCCGAGCGCCGTGGCCCAGGCGCGGTGCGTCGCAACGGCCTCGAACACCGTCGTGTTGCGCCTGTAGTAGTCGTACTTCCACGCCGTCAGCGTCGAGCCCGTAGCGCCGTTCGCAAAGGCGCGCGCGAGGTATACGACGCGCTCGGGCTCGGGATACGGCAGCGGCTTCAGCAGCACGGCGTTCACGACGCTGAACACGGCCGTCGTGGCGCCGAGCCCGAGCGCGAGCGTGAGGCACGCGGCGGCCGCGAACCCGGGATTCTTGATCAGCGTGCGCGCGGCGAAGCGCAGGTCCTCGAACATGGCTCCCCCGTGCGCCGGTTAAGCCGGCAAGGTGTTGAATGTGAAAGTCATTTGTGTCGAAGGTGTAGCGAACCACGACAGCCCCGAGTCATGCGCAGTGGCGGGTAACCGCCGCGGCGA
>Ga0073934_10000434_pt1 | contig 122069 bp, 123 predicted proteins | sample LarsenN4metaG_FD_76834 | JGI IMG/M metagenome (GOLD analysis project Ga0073934, IMG submission 76834) | Hot spring sediment bacterial and archeal communities from British Columbia, Canada, to study Microbial Dark Matter (Phase II) - Larsen... ... | reverse complement strand
GATGAGGATCGTCTCGCTGCTGCCGAGTGCGACGGAGATCATTTGCGCGCTGGGGCTGGAAGATCAACTGGTGGGGGTCACCCACGAGTGCGATTTCCCGGAAACGGTTCCGAGACTGCCGAAGGTCACGCGCACGCTGATCCCTGCTGGGGCAGCCTCCGGGGAAATCGATCGCCTGGTGCGGGAGCGGTTGCGGACGGATCGAGCCTTGTACACGCTCGACCTGCCGAGGCTGGAAGCCCTGCGACCGGACTTGATCGTCACCCAAGCGCTGTGCGATGTGTGCGCGGTGGCCGAGGAGGAGGTGCGGGCCGCCGCGTGCACGCTCCCCGGCAGCCCCCGCGTGATCAACCTGGAGCCGCAAACCCTTTCCCAGGTCTTCGACGCCATCCGCCAAGTGGCGAAGGCAGCGGACGCTGACCGTGTCGCGGAACAAGTGGTCGGAGGGCTGACGGCTCGCGTCGAGGCGGTCGTCTCTCGAACGGCCGCACTCCAGCACCGGCCGCGCGTCGCCTTGCTGGAATGGCTTGACCCGCCGTTTTCCTGCGGCCACTGGAATCCCGAGCTGGTCCGGTTGGCCGGGGGCGTCGAGGGCCTCGGGCGAGAAGGGCAGCCCTCGCGGACGCTCCGCTGGAACGAAGTAATAACCTGGCAGCCGGAGGTCGTATTCATCGCCTGCTGCGGTTGCAGCGTGGAGCGAACCCTGCAAGACGTTCCGTCGTTGCAGGCCGTCCCCGGCTGGGCGGACGTGCCTGCGGTCCGCTCGGGTCGGGTGTACGTCACAGACGGCTCTCACTATTTCAGCCGCCCCGGTCCGCGGCTGGTCGACAGTCTGGAGATCCTGGCGCACGCGCTGCACCCCGAGGCGCATCCGCTGCCCGCCGGGCTGCCACCGCCCGTTCGTGTGCGCGATTTCCCGGTGGCCAACCGGGCTTCCTCGGTGTCCGCATGAGGGGATTGAAGGGGGCATCATACTGTTCAGAGAAGTTTGCTGGCCATGGCGCCGTGTGCTGGTTCGCAGCTTGGAGCTCGATACGTTGCATGTCCCTTTTCTAGTCCTGCAGCCGCCCGTTAGGAGGGATATGAATCCTGACTCTCCGCGAGAAGCTCGCCGCCATGGAGTCGCTTTGGGAAGACCTCGCCCGTACGCCAGAAGCCATTGAATCTCCTGCCCGGCACAAGGACATCCTTGACGAGCGCCGCCAGCGACTCGCTGCAGGACAGTCTCGATTCATCGACTGGGAGAAGGCCAAGGCCGAGATCCGCAAGAAACTATCGTGAGTGGCATGGGAAAGGGGGACATTCAGAATTCTGTGAGACGCCCGTGGCGCCAAGAGGTAAGAAATGGCACTGATCGCTTGCCCCGAGTGCAAACACCAAGTTTCAGATCGAGCGAAAAGCTGTCCGTCATGCGGCTATCCGATTCCGCAGAGCGCCTTTAACACATCGTCAACTCCTTCGGCTCCTATACACCAACCCCCAAAGGTCAACTTGGGATACGCTCAGAAACATGCATGAGATTTCGAGATCCTGTGAACGACCGCACCATTGAAATTCACAACTCATTTCTCTGGACCTTAGTGTTCGGCCCCCTGTATTGGGCCAAGCATGAAGCATGGCTGCCGGTTATTATCGGTATCGTCGTAGGTTTCTTCACGGTCGGGCTGGCCTGGCTAATTCTCCCAATTTTTGCACAAATGGCGCTCCGCTATGGCTACCGAGCAAGAGGATGGGAGGAAGCGTAATTTTAATGGCTCGTGCGGAGAAAAACAGGGACATTCTCTATTGTCCAGGTGAAACCGATGGACCTTGAAACATTCCTGCGGATGGTGCGAAGAGGCTGCAAAGTTTGGAGGGCAATAGCTACCGGAGCAGCCCGCTGAATGTGGCGAAGCGTTAAAAGCGACAGGCTTGGAAGCGGCCTGTCGCTTTTCTATTTTTTATTCGTTGAGACTCTCTTTTCCCTCGAGTGCGGGTCGGTCTGCTCCGACTGCGCGCATCGAAGGAGCACATTCCGATCGTGCGCCTTCTGCGAGCAAGGGAGAAGACCAACCAGCCAACTCGCTACCCTTGCCACTCGTCATTTCTTCGTCAGCCGCTGACAGGGAAACGTTGCCGGGCCGCATAGAGCCCGCGCGCGTCGTTCCGCCGCACGGCCAGCATCTCGCGCAGCATCGCCAGCCCGTCGCGGAGCACCCGCACCTTGGAGCCGTGAGACGGCAGCACGAAGATGACCCCCGACAAGGGTTTGGTTCTGTGGCCTTACCCCATGCACTCGAGCGCAAGTATCCCAACGCCGGCAAGGAGTGGCGCTGGCAATGGGTGTTCCCGGTATCGAGCCATGATACCGATCGGATGACGGGAGAACAGCGCCGGCACCACATCCACGAATCAGTCGTGCAGAAGGCGATGAAAGAGGCGTGGCTCAGAGCAGGAATTGTCAAACCGGCGAGCTGTCATACGTTGCGGCACTCGTTCGCGACCCACCTGCTTGAGGATGGTTATGACATCCGGACGGTTCAGGAGCTATTGGGGCACACTGACGTGCGAACGACCATGATCTACACGCCCGTGTTGAATCGGGGTGGAAAAGGCGTACGGAGCCCGGCAGATGCGTTGGTACAAGGGTTGAGCCCTTCGCAGCTATAATGGACCTAGGCCGGTCTGCATAGCACGCCCCCGCAGCGCTGTGGAGAGCGTTGACAAGCGATTGAACATGCGCAAGAATCAGAGGCCACTTCTCAGCCTGGATGTGCGTACTATGCCGGTCAGTATACTCAATAGTTAGGCGGCAGAATGATTCGTCATGCATGAACACCATTGCAGGAGGATTTCAGATGAGCCCAACCGCTGCCTCGATCTTTGATCTGAGTCCGTCAGAAAAACTTCAGCTCGTCGAAGACTTGTGGGATGACCTTGCGGCCACTCCCGAAGCGGTACCAGTTCATGACTGGCAAAAGGAAGAGCTGGCGAGGAGAAAGGCCCGCCTGATGACAAACCCGGCCTCCGGACTCACGTGGGAAGAAGTCAAACGAAGAGCCCGAAGTCGCGATGGCCGCTAAGTTGGTCGTTGCGCCGGAGGCCGAGCAAGACGTCGCAGAGGCGCACGCCTGGTATGAGGGGCGGCGGATCGGTTTGGGGGAGGAGTTTTCAGCTGCGTCGATGCGTGTATTGAGGCGATTCGCCGCACACCTGAGATGTATGTTACGGTTCACGAAAACTATCGCCGCGGGTTGGTGCGTCGCTTCCCGTATGCGATCTTCTACGAGTATGTCGAAGGCCGGGTCACGGTCTATGGCGTATTTCACACCTCCCGCGATCCCGACAAATGGCGTCAGCGTGTTCAGTGAACTGGTACGCTCGGCCGCCTAACAAGTCGCTGGAGCAGACGCGCAAACAGCCGCGCGCAGCTCAGCGCCGGTCGATGGGCCGACGCTCGCGGCCTGACGGCGCTCGCTGTCGGCCCATCGGAGCGGCGGCTCTGGCGCGCCGCGTGATGGGGCCGCTGGCGCGGCCCCATCACGCGCCTGGAGCCGACGACCGCTTGGGCAAGCCCGCTTGCCCCGCGCTCGCGGCTCAGCCGCCGCTCCGTTAGACAGCAGGAGAAGGGATCGGAGTGACGCGAACGGTTAGGTTGGATGACCTGCTTGGCCCCACGGAACCGTTCGCGAGCTTTCATGACGCGGCGCTATCGGTCCTGCACATTGACTACGAGGCGCGAAGCTTGGTCGCCGAGTTCGAGTTATGCGTGGGCGACCCGGATGCTGCTGACCGCACCGCGCGGGAGCGATCCCGACGCGGGCGGTTGCGTCTCTCAGGGCTAATCCTCTGGGCTGTTGAACCCCCTGATCTAACGGGGCCCCCGGCCGTCCGGAGACCTTGGTTGACTTCAGACGGCCCGCTCGACGAAGCACCGACGGACGCGGGCAAAGGATTGGCTGGCGCCCTGGCCTCCGATATTTATTGCTGGTATCTCTATTTCAGCGACCTTAACGCGTTCGCGTATTGCGCAGCCCAGGACGCGCAGTTCGAATGGCTTTGAATTCTGCTGCCTAACGAGGCCGGTACAGGCGACGGCGCAGAGGCGCCCCGCCTGACCGGCGAGCGTTGGGGGCAAACATGAGTCACCTTCGACCAGCGAAAGATCAGTGTTTTCTTGCCTCGATAGCGTTTAGTTGTGCCGTGTTAGGTTCCGGCGCACACGCTCAACAATTGCTGTCACCCACCGATCAAAAAGAACTGCGCAACGTCGCAATGGAAATCAGGGAAGCAATTCTCAACGAGGATATCGCGGGCATACTTAGGCACCTCCGCCAGGAGCATGGGCTCACTTGCACAGATACCACGATTCCATATAAGCAAGTCAAAAGTGACCTCTACAACAAAAATAGCCACCTCTACATGAGCTTGTTCGATTCAGCGAGATGGCATAAACAGTGTGGAGACCACTATCCTGCAGAATATCCAGCAGTATCTGAGAAGGAATTCCTCTCAAAAACCATTGGCGAACCGATTCAAATTACTTCAGTTCAAGATGGTTGGGCTAAGGTTACTTTCAGATCCCGTGACAAGCACCTCTATCCAAGAGAATGGTACTTCCACAAAGATGGTAAGGTTTGGAAGTTTGCCGACGGATTCATCTTAAGTCGATGCTCCTGCGGATAAAACCCCCCAATTATACTTAGACTCCTCACGCGAGGCGAGACGCATAGGTTCTTGACAGTGAGATTCAGTCCAACGCAGCTCGAAGGTTACACGTCGGCCAGTCAGGAGAAGGGGTTGCCTCCGCACTGCCCATTCGCCGCGGTTGACCGCTGCCCTAGGTACTTTCTGAGCCTTGCCCTAATGCCGGCCACGGGTGGTACTGCCATGGATCCGGATCAGAAGGAGTGACTCCTCGCAGGGTGGAAGTTTTCCAGCCTCTGGCCGGCCGTGGCCGAGCAGGAGACTTCCGTTATGCAAAAGGAAATAGGGGTCTAAGGAAATAGGGGGCTAGCTCAGAGAACAATTTCATTGACAGCAGGCCAGCAGCAAAGTAGGTTGCACGCCTCCGTGGTTCGTGAGGTCTTCCGACCATGGCGCGTCCGACGCGTCTCAGCCTCCCGTCCTATCCCCATCACGTGATCCAGCGCGGGAACAATGGGCAGCCCATCTTTTTTGAGGAGAAGGATTATGAGATGTTCTTGGACTGCCTGCGAGAGGCTAAACGCACATGCCGTGCACGGCTCTATGCCTATGTCCTGCTTTGAAAATAGCCGTCAGCCCCACCCCCACCCTCCCCTCCCCCTTCGAGGGGGAGGGTCTCGGGGAGGGGGCGATTTTCATGATGCACGGGTGAGCCAAGGCTCATGGCAACTCATGACCAATCATGTTCCTCTCTTCCTACGAAGCCCGGGAACCGGGTCTCGGCGGTTATTTCCTCGACTGCCTCTTCCCTGACATAGGTTCCCTTTTGCTATACGCAGGGATTCACCAACTCACGTATGCCTATCACCGGTGCCTCTCCAAGCGTTTTCCGTTTGCTATCTACTACAGTGTGGAGGGAGAGTTGGTCCGCGTCCATGCTGTTTCGGATTGCCGCAGGAATCCCTCGTGGATCAGAAAACGGCTGAAGGAAGACGGTTAACCCGGACAGGAGCCTTTTGGGGGGTTGTTATAGTGAACTAGGTGTGACCGCGCGGGATGGTGTGCTACCCGCGGGGATACAGCAGGAAGAAGGCCATGGTCCACAGCATGATGAGCCCGAGCCCGCCGTTCACGACATCGAATTCGAATGAGACTCCGGGCGGAGAGACAAAATAGGTGACAATGAGCAGTACTGTGCAGGCCCCTGCGATGATAACAGGTAGATGTCTGTGCGATGACCAGCTTGCGAGCCCGAGAGGCAGTGCATAGAGGATCCAGGCGGCAGTACGAGGCGGAGTGGAAGGACGCTAGCAGCAAGTACTTCAGAAGTCTAGTGGAATAGTGCAGGCGGAAGGGATACTCGGGTTGGGCGAATCGGTAGAGGCTGCATCGGGGCAGGTTAGCCGAACCAGTCCACCTCCTTCTTTTTCTCTTCCTCCTTGATTTCCTTTTCCTTCTCTCGGGTTTGTTCTTCTCGTTTCGTAATTTCCGCAACTCTCGCCCGCTCATCGGCTGGGATGAGCTCCACTAATGGACTGAGAACTCGGCGCAGGCGCTCCGCCTCGGCCGGCTGGACTTTGAGGAACTCCAGCCCAAAGTCCCGCCCTTCGACCCACCGCACGACGGCGGACTCAATCGCGATCGGCTTGGCCCAGCCGGGCGGAAAGATTCGCAAGGTCAAGAAATCGCCTTTGGTGAGGGGCTTGTCGCTCCGCAGGGCCGCGCCTCCCAGCGAGAGATTGAGCAGGTGGCCTTCTCCCGCGGTTTGTCCACCATAGAACGACATGGTGATGTTGAATTGCACGAGAATGCGCGGGGCTTTGCGGCGGTCGTCCATCGGGTACCACCTGGCCTGAATGGGAACGGCCTCGCGACGGGTTTGGCGATCCGCCCGCGAAGCGTCACAGGCAGAATCAAGTCTACCACTCCCCTGGAGTCGTCACCAAAAAGAAAATCAAGACGATTCTTTCAGACGGTCCAGGCGGACTCGATCAAGCGTCACGTAGAGGGATTTCTCTTGGGTGACATGAACGGTGCCGGGGGCCTGGCCCTTGGCTTTCCGGACCCACTTCTTTCGCGTGTAGATCACCTCGCCTTTTCCGCTCTTCTTGAGATCGCTGTACAGCAGCGCGAGCGTGGCCGCGTCCTTGAGCGTGTCCGGGGGCGGGTCGGTCCCCTTTTCGAGGCGCACGACGACATGCGAGCCCGGCGTGCCGCGCGCGTGCAGCCACAGGTCGTCGCTCCGGGCGAACTTGTGCGTCAGCTCTTCGTTCTCGCGCGCGTTGCGGCCGACGTAGATGGGGAGGCCGTCGGCGGAGAGAAACTTCCGGTATGGCCCTGAACGGGCTTGCTCCTTCCTCTCCCGTGGGGCCGGACTGGCCCCCTTGCGGGGCCCGGTGGGACCGGGGGCGCCGGGCGTCGGCGTCCATTCGCCGTGCTCAATCGCGCTGCGCTCGGCTTTCAGTTTCTCCAGCTCCTTCTGTGCGGTCTCCAGGCGGGGGCGGATCTCGCGTTCCACCGCCAGGAATTTCCGGTGCTTCTTGAAGTAGTCATCCATGTTGGCGCGGGGGGTCTTGGCGGGATCGAGCGGAATGGTCAGCTCCGGGAGCGTCGGATCGAAGTAGTCCACGACCGTGATCTTCTCCTGCCCTTTGGTCATGCGGCCCAGGTTGGCCTTCAACAATTCGCCATAGCGTGCGTGATCCTTGTACCCTGCCGCTTTTTCGAGATCGGCCTGCAACCCGTCGACTCGCCGAGCCGCTTTCTTGATGGCCTTGCGCAACGCGGCCAGTCGCGCGTGCCGAGCCCGCTCCAACGCGAGCTCCTCCTCCCGCCGGCAATAGCGCTGCTCCAGGGCGGCAGAGATGGGGAACGGGCCCGGCTGATCCGGCGTGAGTGTGTGCCAGCGACGGGACATGGCGCGGTGAGGTTCCGGTCGCATGACGGGCAGCGTGTACAGCTCGCCGACCTTGTGTCGCCCCTCGGCGAGCGCGGCCAGAACCCTCTCGGCCCCATCCACCAGATAGAGGTTGGCACTTCGGCCGGTTAGCTCTGCGATGAGCGAGCAGGGGCCGTCTCGCGTGAATAGACGGAGCCGGACAATGCGCTCGTCGGGAACCTGTTCCACCGCCTCGAGCCGCGCGCCCTGGATGTGGGCGCGGAGGAACTGGCAGAACGCGGGCGGCACCGCCGGATTGGGCAAGCGGCCGGTAATCAGATGCAACCGGGCCATGTCCGGATCAGCGGACAGGTGCAGGATCAGGGTCTGTCTGGGAACGCGGACCTCAAGGGAAATGGCGAGCGGCGCGGGTTGGTGGATTTTCTGAATCCACCCGCCGGTCAGTGCCGGTGCGAGCTCCCGCACAACCGCAGCAATGTCCTCGAGGGATAGGGCCACGGAACCTCTACCCGCCTTCGCAGAAAGCCACGGGTGCCAACCCGTGGATGAATGCGCGGCGGGTATCCGCCGAAGAAAAGTTTAAGATGCCACGGCTGCCCGGCCTTCGTAGCTCAAGCTACTTCAGCCTTCGCGAGAGGGTCGAAGCCGCTTCGGCGGAGTCCCTCGGCAGAGCAGGCTCAAGCCGTGGAGCTTCACTTCACCACCTCCGCCTTGCAGTGCCAGTTGTCGCCTTTGAGACCATTCACGGCACTCACGAGTTTCCCGGTGGTCATCGTGCCCGACTCTCCTGTGACCACCGCGTGTCCGCGCTTGCTCTTGAAATCCACCGCCTTGACGCCGGCCACCTTCTTCAGCGCCGTCTCGACCTCAGCCAGATAGAGATCACAGAACGTGCCGCCCAGCTTCAGCGTGACCTTCTCTTCGGCTGCCCACGCCGGAGCCGACAGTGTCGTGATGCCGAGTACCGTTGCCAGGACCACCCGTCGCGCGCCCTGCATGTCCCGCTCCTTTCGTGATCAACTTTGTGCAGGCTTGGCCGGCAAAACAACATTCTAGCCGATTCCTCTTCGGCACAGAAGAGATGAGCCCAGGTCAAGGGCCAGGCCGTGCTCCTCGGGCTCCTTCCGTCAGCACCGGATTGCGCCTTGTTGTTGCCTGGCCGCCAAGGCTACGGTACAGTGCGGGCTGGAGTTGAAGTTCTATGCAAGAGCCATCGCCGCACGATTCAGGCACGACCGAGGAGGAAGAGCAGTACCTGCGACCGCTTCGGTACGTGTACCGGTTCCAGTTCGAGGACGGCACCCGCAAGGACTTCGAGATCGAGCTGGACCGCCGCACCCTCGAATTGATCCCGCCGTACAACCGGCCCAAACCGAATTGGACCCGCCTCAAGTACTCCCAATGCGCGAACTGCCCGCTACCGGATGACGTCGCCTACTGTCCCGTCGCGGTCAACTTGTCCAATCTGGTCGAGGCCTTCAGGGACTCCTATTCGTACGAGCACACGCACGTGACCGTCGAAGTGCCGGAGCGGACGTACGAGAAGCAGACCACGATCCAGAAGGGGCTGAGCTCGATTCTCGGCATCTACATGGTGACCAGCAATTGCCCCATCATGGATCACTTGCGGCCGATGGTCCGCTTTCACCTGCCGTTCGCCTCCAGTACCGAGACGGTGTACCGGGCCGTCTCCATGTATCTGACGAAGCAATATTTCATCTGGCGCAGCGGCGACCGGCCGGACTGGGAGCTGAAGGAGCTCGACCAGATGTACAAGGCGGTCGCCGAGGTCAATCGCGGCATGTCGGAACGGCTCCGGAACGCCTCGACCGCCGACGCCAACGTGAACGCCGTGATCATCCTCTTTACGCTCGGTGAACTGGTGGATCACTCTCTGGAACACGGCCTCGTGGAAATTGAACGTCTCTTCCGGGAAGGCCAGCTCTAGCGCGCCGGCCGCGCTATCCCGCCCGCGCATGACTCTGAACGACGCCTCCCATCCCGGCGACCACGCCGGCCTCCTACAGCACGCCGCCACCGTGCTCGAATGGCCGCGCGTGCTGGACGTGCTGGCGGGCCTGGCACGTTCGCCGATGGGCGCGCAGCGCGGCCGGACCTTGCCGCTCGAGCGCGATCTGGAGGGGGCCCGCGCCCGCATGCAGGAGACCGCCGAGATGGCCGCTCTGGGCGAGGGCCCTGATCCGTTTCCCTCGCTGGCGTTCCCGGATCTGCGCGAGGTGCTGGGGCGTGTGGCCAAAGGCGCGGTGCTCGAGCCGCACGAGCTGCGGGATCTTTCGATCGTGCTCGGCCTCGTGGACCAGGTGGCGCGGTATGCCGCGCGCTATCGGGCTCTCGCGCCGGCGCTCGCGGCAGCGGCCGCTCCATTGGCGCACGTGCCGGAGCCGCGGCGGACGAAGTCGACGATCGACCGGTGCGTCGATCCGCAGGCGCATATCCGCGAGTCCGCGACGCCGGAGCTGTCGCGGCTGACCCATCATGCCAATGGGCTCAAGCAGACGATGCGGCACCGGCTGGAGGTGATCCTCGCGTCCAGCCGGTATGCGGAGGTCTTGCAGGAACACTATTTCGCGCAGCGCGAAGGGCGCTACGTCGTTCCGATCAAGGTGGAGATGCGAAGCCGGATTCCCGGCATCGTGCACGATGTGTCGGCCAGCGGCGCGACCGTGTTCGTGGAGCCGCGCGAGTTGGTCGAGCTGAACAACGCGATCAAGGTCGCCGAGCTGGAGGTCGAACGGGAGGTGAAGCGGATCCTGCAGGAGCTATCGGCGGAGGTGGCCGCACAGGCGCCGGCCTGCCTGCAGGCGCTCGACACGCTCGCGGAGCTCGACTGTATCGCGGCCAAGGCGGCGTTCAGCCGACTGATCGGTGGGGCGCCGGTGTCGGTGAACGGGAACGGACGGGTCACGCTCCGTCAGGCGCGCCATCCCTTGCTGGTCCTGGGGGGCGACCCGGTGGTTCCCAACGACATCATGCTCGATGAATCCGTGCGCGTGATGGTGATTTCCGGGCCGAACACCGGCGGGAAGACAGTCACACTCAAGATCGTCGGGTTGTTCGCCTTGATGGTGCGGGCGGGGCTCCAACCGCCGTGTCGCGCCGATTCGGAGATGGCCTTCTTTCCTGAAGTCTATGCGGATATCGGGGACGCCCAGGACCTGACGAAACATCTGTCCAGCTTCTCCGCTCACATCACGCAGATGATTCAGCTTCTGAAACTGGCGACGCCGACCGCAGCCAAGACGGCAGGCGAGTCGGGAGGGGCGGCTTCACCGGCGGCACTGGTGCTCCTGGATGAACCGGTGACGTCGACCGATCCGGCTGAAGGCGCGGCGTTGGCCGAGGCGCTGCTGCTGAGGCTGGCCGAGCTGGGCCTGAAAGTCGTGGTGACCACACACTATAACTCCCTGAAGGCCCTGGCGGAAACGACGCCCGGCTTCGTGAACGCCAGCGTGGAATTCGACGTGAGCCGGCTGGCGCCGACGTACCGGCTGATCATGCATCTGCCTGGAGGCTCGTCGGCGATCGATATCGCCGGACGGCTGGGGATGGACGAGGCCATCCTGGAGCAGGCGCTGTGCCTGGTGCGCCGGGAGGACCGGAACCTGGAGCAGATGCTGAGCGAGTTGCAGGAGAAGCAGCGGCGACTGGACGCGGATCTGACCAGGAGCGCAGAGTTGCGGGCGGAGGCGGAACGTTCGGCGCGCGAAGCCGCGGAGATCGCCGAGCGGTTGCGCACCACGGAGCGCGAAGAGCGCACAAGGCTTAAGAAGAAGCTGACGGAGGAGGTCCTGAAAGCCCGCGCGGCAGTCCAGGCGGTTCTGGAGGGCATCAAGCGGGAGCGGACGCTCATCAAGGCAAGCGAGGCGAAAGAACGGCTCGCCGAGATCGAGAGCGAAGCGCGGGCGCGGCTGGTGCCGCCGGTGGAGCGACGTCCGGTCGAGGAGTTGCAGGCGGGCGATCGCGTGGAGATTGTTCGGATGGGGACGACCGGTACGCTCGTGGACGCGCCGCAAGGCAAGAAGCGGGTGCGCGTGCGGGTCGGGGAACGGGACATGTCAGTGGCGGTGTCGGAACTGGCCGGGTTGGTGGGGGTGGGCGAGGAGCCCGGAGTCGCCGCGGCGCGTCGTGCGGCGCCGGTGCACGCCGGGACGCGTCCTCAGCATGCGGAAGCGGTCATGGTTCTGGACGTGCGCGGCAAGATGGCCGAGGAGGCGCTGGACATGACCATGGCGGCGCTGGATCGCGCGGCGCTGGTCGGGACGCCTGTGGTGCGGATCATTCATGGACATGGTACGGGTCGCCTCAAGGCAGTGCTGCGTGACTATCTGAAAGGCTCGCCATATGTGGCCGGGTTCAGAGCGGGGGAGCGGTCCGAAGGAGGGGATGGGGTGACGATCGTGGAGCTGAAGTGAAAGACATAATCTCGTGGGCCGCGGCTGACGAAGGGCGGGCAGCTCTGCGGCTCGCCTCGATGCGGCCATATCTTGCACCTCATAGCGACTTGCGGTTGGCCGCTGCGCCTTATCGGACCACCGGAACGGCGCTGCGGCACCCCCACTGCCACCGTTGTCATTCTCCCCGCAGAGGCGGACCCGCTCCGTGCCCATCCCTTCCAGCCGCGGCGATGCAGGTCCGCTTCCAATAATCGTCACTGGATTGAAGCGGGGAAGAAGTAGCGACAGAAGACTCTTCGCCTCTCGCAGTTCCTCAGGGCTTCTCCAATCGCCTCGACTGCCATCAGCCCCCGCTTGTGCCTTTCCACCAGGGTGGTGGTTTTCAAACGGTCTTGGTGGAAACCCACCAGCGAAATGCTCGCTCCGCTGACGCGGCACTAGGCAGATCAAGGACTTACGCATGATTCGAGTGGCACCCGGCTTGCTCAACTTATCCGCGAGCCGCGCGACAGCGCGGGGTTTTAGAGGTGTCAACAGGAGGTCTGGACATGAAGCGACATCTGGAGCCGGTGGATCTGGTAGTGGCGGTGGGCCTCTTTGCGACGGTAGCATGCGTGTACCTCTTCTTTGCGTCGACGACCGGGGCGCTGGACGCAGGTGTGCCACCGGCGGCCACGATTGGGCGGGCACCCGACATCATGGATTCCATGGACTGGGTGCAGCCGGCGTTGGGCCAGGCCATTGTGGACGACTATCTGCTGTCACGGCGGGAGGCGAGCACGAGGGCCGCGACGCAGGAGCAGCTCAGCCGCGCCATGCTCGTCACCCTCGGATTGGAATCGTCTCCGAACGGGCAGTTCGAAAGCATACGAGCCTGGGCCGCGCGCGTTGAGGCGGATCAAGCCGCCCGAGCCCAGTATGTGATGGGGCGGTTCATTGTGAATTTCACGCAGCGCGGTGTGCGGACCGGGATTCTGGGGTCGGACACTTATTTGTTGAACGATTACAACAGCCGTCTGATCAAGCTTGCTGAGACCTACGGCGCCCGAATCTCCGACGAATTCCAGGCGGGGCTGCAGGAGAGCATCGGCTGGGCGGTCGTGCGGGCAAGCCACGATCACTCGGCCTACATGGAGCAGAGCCAGGAGCGCCTTGGCCGCGCCATTGTTCGAGCCACTCATGCCGACTCTATGTTCCGGGAGGCATTGGAGGCCGAACAGGGGCAGATCGGGGCGCTGGTCTTCGCACAGGCCAGTACGCTGAACCAAGCGGATCTCTTCAGGCAACTCGCCCAGGCCGACTTCTCGGCGCAGCGCGGACCCGCGCCGCAGTCGGCCGAGCGGACCTGGCCCGACATGCCGGCGGGAGTTCTGTTCGGAGCCTCCGCGATCCTGATCGGTCTCTTCTTTACCGGGTTGCTCATGCCGACAGCTCGTCCGGAAGAGGAAGCAGCCGCCGAGAGTAAAGAGGCCAGACCGGAAAAGCCGGAGCGCTACCGAAGGACGGCCTAACCCGCTCGGCGTGAGGCCGGTCATTCCGGGTCTGCCGTGACAGAGGGGGGCAGACTCGGTCGATCCGGGACGGGCTGGTGCAAGCTGAACCGGCGCACCAGCCCGCTCCGTTGTCTCTCAGCAAATCCCAGCGAGGGCATTGATGTCGTGGGGCTACTGGGGCATCGTCGGAGGGCTGGCGGTGATGCTGGCCACCTTCTTCCTCTGCCTGGAGATTCTGCGCCCAATCTGGTCAAAGACGGGGAAAGGCGCGGCTGAAGGGCAGGGGGAGGAGCAGGGGCATCAATCCTCGACGACCAGACACGCGGCCTGAGCCGGCTTGCGCGGCTTGAGTGGCCACTGAATCGCCGGGCGGCGGCGGGGCGGGTACTGGACGCCTGCCCAGGACAATCGGTACGTACTTGGATGGGATGGATTGCAGGGGCGACCGATGGCAGAATTTGGTCAAGGTCCAGAAGGATTGGTGATCGGACTTCTTCATCCCGGCGAAGCCCTGACGATGGATCAGGTGGCGGAGCGGCTCCCGCAACTAACCTGGAATCAACTGTTCCAGGCAGTGGATACGCTCAGCCGCCAGGGGGCGATTGCGTTGCATCAACGCGGCCGCCAGTATGAGATCAGTTTGAGCCGCCCTGTCGCGCAGTAGCGCCGGGAGGCTCGTTTCGCGCCGCGCGACGAGCCTTGGATAGACCGGTCGGACGTGGCGTCCGATCGCATGAGTGGACCCCTACGCCCGCCGGTTTCGACGGATCATGGAACCGTGCAGTCCGTCGAGCCCAGCCACCCTCAGGGAGCGCTCTCCTCCCCTGCCCAGCACTGGGTTGAGTCTGGTCATCCGGATCGCGGATGTCGCGGAGATGTCTCGTAATGCCACGATCACACAAGAAGGTGTCACCATGCGTACAAATTATCCCTGGATTTGGCTCGGGCTGCTGGCTGTTGCGCTGATGGCCGCTCCCGTGCTCACGGCCCCGCTTGCGTCAGCAGCGGACCAGCCACCGGGCACGCAAGATCAGCCGACACACATCGAGAAGGCGGCGGGATCGTCTGCCGAGAAGGCTGGGACATCGCCGTCAGTGAGCACCCCGTCCAAGAGCGAAAGCCGTGAGGCCGGGAGAATCAGCGAAGTCCCGCTGAAGGCGCCGGAAGGCGAAGAAGGGTCCCAGTTTCTGATCCTGAACGTACCGGGGCCGAGCGCGTCGGACATGGAGATGACGCGAGAGGACGACAGGCTGTCCGCAACGGCTTTTTGATCGCGTGTGCGCCTGAGCGATCGGAACGGGTCGCGCGACCACGTTGATGGAGGCGGTCGCCGATCGAGCGTGCCCCTGTGTCCTTAAGAGAGTAGATAAGGAGGTGCATCATGCGCCGTTATTGGGTCTTCGGGTTGTGTGCGCTGCTCGTGACGTTCGCCATCGTGCTCCTCGCGATTCCGGCTCTGGCTGACCAGGGCGGCCAGGGGCACCACAAGAGCATCACGGGGAAGGTCTCCAAGATCAGATCGGGCGTGGTGTTCGTCAAGACGGACTTTGGAATGCGGCCACGATACATCAGTCCGGCTAAGGCTGACCGTGTCGGCCTGCATGAGGTGCAGATCGGCGAAGAAGTGGTCTTTTGGCTCGATGAGGGCGCCGTGCTGGTGGATGCCCATAAGTACAATGCCTCCGAGCCGAGGCATCAGCTCATCGCGGGGTCGCTCCAATATGCAGACCAGTACTGGCAGGAAATCAAGCTGGCGACCCCCGAAGGGACGAGGACGTTCGAGGTGGACAGCCTGGCGGGAAGCAAGCTCTCGACTTTCCAGGAAGGCGCGTCGGTGATCGTGGAGCTGGATGATGCCAACGTCATGATCGACATTCACCGGACCCGGTGACAGCGTGTTGTGAAATCGGTGGCTGCTGAATGTCTGTTCTTTCTGGAGCGAGGGAGATACCAGATGGTGCTAGTAATCGGTGTCCTGACCATGGTCGCGCTGTGCTGGTTGCTGGCCGCGAGCATGGCGAACGAAAGCGAGGCCGAGAAGCGGCGGCTCTCGACGTTCACCACGCGCTCCGGAACAGGCCAGGAGGGTGACGCGGGCAGTGCGACCCGACATGCCGCCTGAGCGCTGCTGAAGCGGCATCGTCCAGCGCCCAGCGGTTTGCCGTGATGCGCGAGAGGTGTATGTCGGCGCTCGCGCGTGTCGCCCTGGCAGGCGCTGAACCAGGTGAGCTGAACCGGGAGAGAAGGGGAGAACCCCTCCTCGCACTCGCCGCCATGGCCGGTCTCCCCAAACAGATCAGCCTTCAAAGCTCGATTCCCCTGTCCGTTCTGCTGATCGGCGTGCTCACAGGCAGCCTAGGACTCGGGTATGCCTACTGGCACGCCAAACACACCCGAAGCGCGACTATTGGCCTCTATTTCCAGGAGCTTGCCCGGCACAGCGCCGGCAAGGTCGGCCTGGTGTTGGCCAAAGAAATCGAGTGGGTGCAGCGGCTCAGCGCGCTCCCCCAGGTGCAGCAAGCGGTCCGACAGGGCACAGGCCTCGTGCTGGACGCGCCGGAGCTCCAGCAATGGCGCGAGGAGCAATCGCAATATTTCCGATCGCTGGCCATCATCGACCGGACGGGTCGCCTGGTGGGCAGCGCCACCAGCGAAACTACGCGAGCCTATTATGCGCAGCAATCCTGGTGGCCGATTGTGTTCCAGCAGGGGCGAGCCTGGGCAGGGGATCTGCGGGTGGATGAACAAGGGCATGGCTACTGGGAAGTGGCCGTGCCGATCTCGGACAACAGCGGGAGCGCCCTCGGCGCCCTCAAGGTGGCGATCCGAACCGATGAGCTGTTCACGTCGATTCTGCATACTCGAATCGGACAAACCGGGCACGTGATGCTGCTGGACGAGGAAGGCCGTGTCCTGGTCTGTCCTCTCCTGCCCCCGGCGCTGCACACGAAGACCGATGCGCTCCTCGGAACCGTGCGCCGCGCGGCGCAGACCGGGCAGGGTGCTGTCTGGGCCGAGGTCCGTGGTGACAGTCACAGCAGCCGGGCTGGGATCGTCGGTGTGTCACGGGTCGCGTTGCCCTCACCCATCGAACAGGAGCGGGTGTGGCATATCCTGGTGCGCCAGGATCCGCAGGAAATCTATGGGCCGGCCATCAGTCTCATGTGGAAACTCGCCGGGTTCTGGCTCGGCGCCATCGGCTTGGTCGCGCTCTTTGGGGCCAAGCTGGCCCAGCATATCGTGCTGCCCTTGGAGGCGCTGGTTGAGCGAGTGCGCGCGATAGGCGAGTCCTCACCGGATCGCGCTCGCGGGCGACGCCCACACGGCCTCGGTGTCAAGATCAGGGAAATTGAAGCGCTGGCGGCCAGCTTCGACCGGCTGACCGAGCGGCTTCAGGCGGCTTCTCTGGAAACGCGACAGTATGTGGGCCAATTGGAGAGAGCGAACCGCGACCTCGCCGATTCCGAGGAGCACTACCGCACGATCTGGAACCACGCCATGGATGCGAAGTTGATTGTGGACGTCAGCGGGACCATCAAAACCGTGAATCGGCGCGCCGAGATGAAGCTGGGTCAACAGGCCGACGCGGTCATCGGAACGGCAGCCGCAGATCTGTTCGTGGACCAGGATCGGCCGTCCTTCCGCCAATTGCTCCAAAGCGTCGTGGCGACCGGGAAGGAACGGACGGCCGGGCGCATGCGCGTTCCGACTGCGGCGGGCGCCACGCTCACGGTCGAACTGGACATGGTGCCGATCGAGAAGACGGCGGGCGAAACGGAAATTCTCCTGCAACTGAGCGATGTCACGGAAAAGCAGCAACTCGCGGACCAACTGCTGCGATCCGAGCGCTTGGCCTCGCTCAGCCAGTTCGCCTCGATGTTTGCGCACGATATCAGGAACCCCTTGGCCGGCATCAAGAAAACTTTGGAGCTTCTGGCGCACCGATCTGAACTGCGTGAAGGCCCGGTGGGTCGCTTCCTGGAAGATCTGCAGTTCACGACGGACCTCCTGCTCGGCATGATCAACGACATGCTGGACGTCTACCAGGAAAGCTACTCCGGTCTCCCGCTTGTCGCGTCACGCTTTCGGGCGCACGACCTGTTGCAGAAGGTGGCGCATCTGTTCAAGTCCGAGGCCGATGCGAGGGGCGTCAGTATTCGACTGCAGCCGCCGGATGAACCGGTGACGATCACCGGCGACCAACGCCGGCTGCAGCGGGTAGGGATCAATCTCGTGCACAATGCGCTCAAGTACTCGCCTCCCCACGGCGTCATCACGCTGTCGACCCGACTCACGGACGGGACGGAATTGCCGGACGGCAAGGCTCCGTCGAGCGGGCCCTTCCTGTTGCTCCGGGTCGAAGACGAAGGGCCCGGGTTGGATCCGGCGGAGCTGCCTCACCTGTTCGAAATGTTTTTCCGGAAAAAGGACGGGCACGATCTCCGGATCGGTCGTGGCCTGGGGTTGCATTTTTGCCGGCTCGTGGTAGAGGCTCATGGAGGCCGAATCTGGGCCCGTAATCGACCCACGGGAGGAGCGGAATTCTCGGTGGCGTTGCCGCTTGCGGGGGAGGAGCGATGCCGATCCGACTCGTGATCGCCGAAGATCAGCGGCTGTTCCGGCAGAGTTTGCGGCTCCTGCTCGAGCGAGAGCCTGATCTGCTGGTCGTGGGCGAGGCGACGGACGGAGGAGAAGCCTTCAACGCGGTGATGAAAGAAAAGCCCGATCTGGTCCTGATGGACGTGAACATGCCGAAGCTTGACGGTGTCACCGCCACGCGCTTGATTCGAGGGTGCCTGCCGGAGGTCAAGGTCCTGATGCTGTCCGTGCACGATGACGACGCAAGAATCGTGGCGGCGGTCCAGGCCGGAGCTTGCGGGTACATCCTCAAGGATGCCGACCACAAGGAGTTTCTGCGCATCATCCGGGGTACCTACCGAGGCGAGTCGGTCACGTCGCCGTTCATGCCCGATCGCCTGGCGCGCAACGCGTACAACGCGATGACCAAACAAAAAAACAATGGCAGCAGCGGCCTTGATCTCCTGACCGACCGAGAGCGCGAGATCCTCGCCTGCGCCGCCGCGGGGCGGGGCAACAAGGATATTGCGGATCAGTTATGCGTGTCCCTCGACACCGTGAAGACCCACCTGCACCACATCTATCGAAAACTCGGGGTCAGCGGTCGAGTCGAGGCGATCCTCCTGTATCTGAACCCCCAATAACCCGTCATTCAGCCCGTATTTCCGGGGCTGGTTCCTCTGTGGCTCTCTTCTCACTCTAAGGAGTGAGGCCAATTCCATCCTTCAGGCAGTAGCCCCGCCCGTCCGCCTCCCTGTTAAATCGCTTGCGTGGACCCTGCCGGGCGGAGGTTGAGCCGGCGCCCGGCAGGGCTTGACCCGGAAAGGAGGTGAGCAGCATGAGGGCGAAAGGATGGGCTCTAGCCAGTGCAGGTGTGCTTGCAGCGCTCCTGATCCTGTGGGCGCTGCCTTCCGTCGCAGCGGACGAGCCGACCCAACCGGGATCGACCGTTCAGTCTGACATCAAGAAGGACGCGAACAAGGCGAAGGGTGAGGGGGCCGAGATCAAGCGAGAGACGCCGGTTTCCGGAGAGCTGGGAAAAGGGAGCGAGCAACCGATGCGGGTGCCTGAGATCAGCGGCGCTTCTGCGCAGCAGACGTTCGATCTCGACTCACCGGAGATCTATGAAATGCTGAAGTTCCAGGACCAACAATCAGCCGTGTCGTTCTAGGCGAGACGGCCGGGAGCGAGAACCGGGAGCAAAGGGGGTCACAATGAACGGGCGAGTGCATCATAGGCTTTTGATGATCGTAGCCGTCGCTGTGGCGACGTGTGTCGTCGCTGCGGGAGTCGCGATGGCGACAGGGACGTGGGCGGATGAGGTCTGGAATATGCTGGCCTTCGAAAAGGCGACGTATCCAACCTCGAACTTCGATCCCTACTTTGAGAAGCTGACCAAGGTGCGTGAGGGCCTGGCGCGCGGTGATGAGCGAACGGTCAAGGTCGAGTGGGAGCAGTTCCTCAAGATGCTGCAAGCTCGAGCTCATGGCATCAACGACGTGGCTGCCGATGAGCTGTACAATTTCGCGCTCGCCATCAGGCCGGCCGATGAACACATCTCCGCTGCGGCGCTGGAGTTGGGACCGGGAAGCGAGCGGCCGATGTCCGTACCGCAGTCGACACGGCAGACCCGTGACGACGGCCGCACGGGCTGTGTGGGATTCGCGGACGGAAGCTGCGATTACTGGATCGACGACATGTATGATGCCGCTGGGGGGTGATGCTGAGCAGCCTGTAGGCTTAAAATCCAGCTTTCGGGCGATGGCTGGAGCCTCGCGAAGCGCCTAGCATGAAACCGTACCTTTGGAAGCCGAGTCAGAAGCGGGACGGCATGTGGAAAGGAGGTGGGCGAGAGTATGCCCTCCACGGACCAGGCTGAGGAAGGAGGACTGCGCATTCGAGTTGAGGGTTAACGAGAAGGAGGCAAACCATGACACGTGGAGTAATTGTGGCGGCGATGTTTGTGTGCGCGCTGTTCCTGATTTCAGCAAGCGTCGGCTTTGCCCAGAGCACCTGGGTGGACGAGCTCACGAATTCGCTGAGCTTCTACAAGACGAACTATCCGACCTCGAACTGGCAGCCCTACGAACAAAAATTGATTCGCGTCAAGGACGCGGTGGGGAAGGCCGATCAGCAGACGGTGAGGACGGAGATGAACAAGTTCTTCCGGATGCTGCAGCGCCGCGAGAGCGGGATCAACGACGTGGCAGCCGACGAGCTGTACAACTTCGCGCTGATGGTGACGCCGATCCAGGAATACGGGATCTCGGTCCCACAGCCACCGACCGGTGTCCAGTAAGTTCCCGCGGCTCACGCCCCTTGATCGAACCGGGTTCAGGCGAGCGCGCGTGAGTCGCGGTGTGTCAAAGGAAGCGTCGAGTCTTTTCGCTGGTGAAAGGAGGCGTCCCATGCGCGCTGTTATCCGTGTGATACCCCTCTTCGGCGTCCTGCTGTGGTTTGCAAGCACCGCCGCCGCTCATGACATTGACCAAGCCGGGCCACGTACCCATAAAGAGCTGACGACCGTGATCACCAAGGTGCAGTCGGGCCTGATTTTCTTGAAACCGACGGCCGGGCTGCAGGAACGGGCGATCAGCGTCGTCAAGGCCGAGCGGATGGGGTTGTATCAGCCGGCAGCAGGTGATGAGGTCACGATCGTCATCGATGAAGGCAATGTGCTCTTGGATATCCATAAGAAGGGGGCCGCGCCTGCCGGCCATCGCCTCATCTCGGGGAAGCTGAGCTATGCGGATCCCTTTTGGGGAGTCATCGAGCTCAAGACCCCGGAGGGCCCCCAAAGCTTCGCCGTTGATACCCTCGCAGGAAGTAAGCTGTCGGTGCTCCAAGAGGGTGGTCAGGTCAGGGCCGAGCTGGATGAGGACAATATCCTGATAGACATCCATCCCGTCCACTAGCCCAGGGGCGCCAGATGGCTTGACTTGGCGTCCCTCGAGTCGTACGATCCTTCTTGCCCGGCGCCCGGGCCCCGTGTTCGGGGGCCCGGGCGCCGGGCGCATCTACTTCCACACTGCACACGCATCACCCATTCGGCGTGCCGAGGCCTGTCGGATCAGACAGGGCACCGCCATGAGGCTTCTCAGGCGTTATCTGCTGTTCTGCTTGATCGCTGCCGGCTGCGTGGTGGCGGCTGTGCGCGGGACCGAAGCGGAGCCGTCCCGCGGGGGCGGGCCCGCGTTGGGGAGCATCCTCGAAGCCGAGGCGGCCGCTCGTCTGCTGGCGATTCTGCTCGATGCCGGTCGCGGCGTGATCAACGAGAACCAGGATCTCTTCGACGATCCCGCCAGAAGCGATAAGGGATTTTCCCCCGGGGTGTTCGAAGAACAGCTCGATCGGGCGTTCCACAGCCGGGTAGGGCTGCTTCTGCACGAGCTGGACAGCTCGCGTTTGCCGGCGCGAACCAAGCAGTTGTTGCGCGCGCTCGTGGAAGCGAGCAAGCAGGTCGTGGCGGAGGCGCAACCGGACTTGAATCGCGCGGGCGTCGGGTACAAGGGGTTCATCCCGGCTGTCTTCGGGACGCGCGTGGCCGGACGCTTTCAGGAAAAGACTGGCGTCCGGCTCAAGCAGACGGCGCTGGTGCCCCGCAATCCCGCCAACGCCCCGGACGTATTCGAACAGGCGGCGCTTGGGGAATTTGCCCAAGCGAGTTATCCTCGAGAAAAGGTGATCACCGAAATCGTGGCGGGCACCGAGGCGCTGCGACTGATGTATCCGCTGTACACCACGCGCCGGTGCCTGGATTGCCACGGCCAGCCGAAGGGTGAGCTGGACCGGACGGGGCATCCCAAGGAAGGGCTGCGGCTCGGCGACAACGCCGGCGCCATCAGCGTCGTGATTCCCATCCAACCATGAAGCGAGCGCTCCTGACCTGTGTGCTGGCCCTCGCGCTGGGCGCCGGTGCGGTCGTCGCAGCGGACAGTCCGCCGACGGCGACGGAACGTCCGGCCGGCAGCGGGGTGATCGTGCATCCGGACGGCTATGTCCTGACCGCCCATCACGTCGTTGCCAACGCCCGGCGTATCGCGGTCGTCACCGCCGGTGAGTTCCGCGCGCCGGCCGTGATCGTCAGCGCGGATCCCGATCATGATCTGGCCTTGTTAAAGATCGAGACGGTCGGGCTGTCCGAAGCGCCCATCGGCTATGCCGGCTCTGTCCGGCTCGATCAGGAAATCATCGTGGCCGGCTTCTCGTTCGGGCTGCGCGAGGTCTCGATCGTGCGCGGACGCATCGCCGCCGTGCGGACCAAGGGAGTCAAGCGCGTCTTCCAGGTGGACGCCGCGATCAACCCGGGCAACAGCGGGGCGGCCCTCTTCAATCCGCAGGGAGAAGTCGTGGGCATCGTGACGACGAAGTTCTCCCATCCCTCCGGGATCGTCCCGGAAGGGATGACCTTCGTCGTCCCGGTCAGCTATGCCACCCCGCTGCTGGCCAACATCCCGGAGTTCGACTTTGCCGCCATCGGCAAGCGTCGGCAGGACGGCAAGCCGGCGGCGGACAAGATGATCGGGGAGGTGACTCGCGCCACCGTGCGCATTGATACGCTCGTGGCTCAGGAGTCGGCCACGCCCCCGGCCGCCGGGTCGGCTCCCTCCGAGCCGCGCGCGGCGGCACGCCCACCGACTGCCAGACCGGCGCCGAGCCCCGCACCGGACGACACGGCCAGCACGGCACAACCGAATCAAGAGGCCATCGAGACGGTCAATCGCGCACTCAGAGCTTCGCAACAGGAGGCACTGACCGCCCTGATGCAGCGAGGCGTAAAGCCGCCCGAAGGTATGGTGCTCATCCCGGCTGGGGAGTTCCTGATGGGAACGGACGACGGCCTGCCTGACGCCAGACCGACGCATCGCGTGTACCTCAGCGCCTACTGGCTGGACCAATACGAAGCGACCAACGATCAGTACCGCAGGTGCGCCCAGAGCGGCGTGTGCGCGCCGCCCAAGGATCGGGCGGCCTTCGGTGATCCGAAATTCGCGCAGCATCCCGTCACCAACATTACCTGGGACCAGGCACGCTTGTACTGTCAGTGGAGCGGCAAGCGCTTGCCGACCGAGGCGGAGTGGGAGAAGGCCAGCCGCGGCACTGACGGACGACGCTATCCGTGGGGCAACGGGGAGGACCTGATTGTCGTCAAGCGCCGCAGGGACGGGGACGTGAAAGCCGCGCACAACAGCACCGAGCCGGTCGGCAGCCAGGCGGGCAATGTCTCGCCCTACGGCGTCTATGATCTGGTCGGCAACGTCTGGGAGTGGGTGAAGGACTGGTATGCCGAGGATTACTACGCGGTCTCGCCGTCGCTCGATCCTCAGGGCCCGCTTCGCGGCTCATTCCGGGTGCTCCGCGGCGGTGCCTGGAACGAAGGGGCCCTGGAGTTGCGCGCCAGCTATCGCGGCTGGGATGAGATGACCTACTGGGGACCCACCTTGGGGGTCCGCTGCGCCGCGGACGTGCCCTGAACGTCCACCATTAACCCCGTCCTTGATGCGTCGCCAGCCAGTCTTCCAGCAGGCGATCCAGCACCGTTAGGCGCACCGTCGTGTCGCGAAGGGGGCCGGTGTGCAGGTGGTCCGCTGCCAGACCGGGCAAAGACGATGGCAAGGCCGCCGCGGGCTGCAGGATATGAACGGGCAGCGCCGGCGCCAGCGTGTCCCGCGCCCTTAAGAACGCGTGCACGTGCGGCAGGACGGTCGCCATTTGCGGGTTGACGACCACGATCGCGCCGATCGCGCCGGGCAGGCATTGCTCCCACACCGACCAGAACCGTTTCTCCGCGCGGACGGCAATCAGATGCAGCACGACATGACTGGACACCGCGACTCGTCCGAACTCGGTCGTATCCGCCACGCCGCCCTCGGTTCCGACCGCTGCCCACCGTGACCGGGACAGGTCCTTGACCAGCAGCCGGATCAAGTCGCCTGTTCCCGATCCGGCGGTTCCGACGACCAGGAGCCGCACGACCTGCATGTCGGCAAGTGTGGCGGGCGAGGCCCGGTGGCGGGCGACCTCCTCGATCCGGGCGAGGACCCGTGCCACGAGGGGAATCTCAGGGGCAGACGGTTCGGCGGAGACCGGCTGAACGGCGCGCTCCACGGGTTCTTGTTCGCGCCGTTCCATCGCCAGGAGATCTTGCAGCAGCAAATTGGCCATAGACGCCGTGATGGGCATGCGATCGGGCGCCGAGTCAGGGATGAACAGGTAGCGGCCGGTCTTCCAGCCCAGCAGGACGAACAAGGGTTCCTCCCGTTTCGGGGAGCGAATGTCCGCTTCGACGATCACCCCGTCTTTGAAATACAGCGTGGCGGTCCGCTCGCCGTGGCTTAAGACCAGCGCGCCGGTCTTCTGATTGAGCTCGAGACTTTGAATCAGGTCGAGCAGGTCCACGGCGTCGAGATGGCCGCTGAGCCCGATCTGATCCAGCGGGATCCGCCTGGCCTGGTCGATGCGGTCGATAGCGGTCTCGACGCTCTGCAGCAGCCGTTCCAGCGGGCAGGGCTTGGTCAGGTAATCGTCCGAGCCGATTTTGCGGGCTTTGATCCGGTCTTGGTCCTGGTCTCGCGCGGTGAGAAAGATGAATGGGATGACGCGTGTGGCGGGATCGCGGCGGAGACGGCTGCACAATTCGTAGCCGTCCATCCCCGGCATGGTGATGTCCGCGATGACCAGGTCCGGTTGATCCTGCGCGACCTTCTGAAGGGCCTCTTCCCCGCTCACCGCGGTCGTGACCTGACAGTGTCGGCTGCCGAGGTACAAGGAGACCAGGCGCAGCCATTTTGGCTCGTCATCCACGACCAGAATCTTGGGGGCTTCGGTCTTCATCGTCACGCCCGATCCTCCCCCTTGTCCCTCGCCTGTTTTGACTGAATTCACCACAGGCCTCGCCCAAGCACGTGTTATCGGACGATCGTCGGCTGGCCGACGCCGGCAACGACGTCGTCGGAAATGATGATGGATCTCACCCCTTCGAGGGCCGGCACCTCGTACATCAGATCCAGCATGACTTCTTCGAGGATCGCGCGCAACGCCCGCGCGCCGGTCTTCATGCTGGCGGCCCGATGGGCGACGGCCTTGATGGCCGCATCCGTGAAGGTGAGCTCGACGTGTTCCAGCGCGAACAAGGCCTCGTATTGCTTGATGAGGGCATTCTTGGGTTCGGTCAGCACGCGGACAAGCGCCCCTTCGTCCAGGTCAAAGAGAGTCGTGAGCACGGGGAAACGGCCAATAAACTCGGGGATCAGGCCGAACTTCAGCAGATCTTCCGGCTGCGTGCGCTCCAGCAGCCCGCCCGGGCCGAGCGCTTCGTGCGCGGTTGGACCGGTGCCGAAGCCCATGCGGCGATGAGTCGTCCGCTGCGCGACGATCTGCTCTAGTCCCACGAAGGCGCCGCCGCAGATGAACAGGATGTTACCGGTATCCACCTTGATGAACTCCTGCTCCGGATGCTTGCGCCCGCCTTTGGGCGGCACGTTGCAGATCGTGCCTTCGACCAGCTTGAGCAGCGCCTGCTGCACGCCTTCGCCGGAGACGTCGCGCGTGATCGAGGCGCTCTCGCTTTTCCGGCTGATCTTGTCGATCTCGTCCAGGTACACAATGCCTGTTTCGGCCCGTTTCACGTCGAAGTCGGAGGCCTGGAGGAGCTTCAGGATCACGTTCTCGACATCTTCACCGACATAGCCTGCCTCGGTCAGGGTCGTGGCGTCGGCGATCGCGAACGGCACGTGGAGGATCCTGGCCAGGGTCTGACTCAGGAGCGTCTTGCCGGTGCCGGTCGGGCCGATCATCATGATGTTGCCCTTCTGCAGCTCGACCTCTTTGAGCTGTTGACGGCTGAGCAGGCGCTTGTAATGGTTGTGGACGGCGACAGAGAGCACTTTCTTCGCACGGTCCTGGCCGATGACGTACTGATCCAGCGTCGCCTTGATCTCGGTGGGCTTGGGCAGTTGAATGCCTTGCGGCAACCCGGGCTCGACCACAGGCTGCCCTTCGGCCAAGACGGTATTGCAGTGCTGTATGCACTCGTTGCAGATGAGGAGGGTGAGGCCCGTTTCGCACGAGGCGCAGCGGTGCGGGGCCGGACTCTCTACGAGGCTTCGGACCGCGTTCTGCGTCTTGCCGCAGAAGGAACACTTCCGCCGCGGTTTCTCGCGGTTCTGTCGGCTGTCCCAGAAGGCCATCTGTGCCTCAGGCTGCTTCCCACGCAAGGCTCATCTTAATGAGATGCGGATGGCAACTCAAGCCACTCCTCACCTCACCCCTGACCCCGGGTCCCCGCTGCCCTGTACGATTGCTGGAGCGGCCGGGAAGCGGATCGTCATCCGGCTACCCTTGCCCGGTTCGCTTTCGACCTCCACGGCGCCTCCATTGTCCTGGATGAGCCGCCTCACGTTCGTGAGCCCCAGGCCCGTCCCGTACTCTTTCGTCGTAAAGAAAGGCTCAAAAATCCGTCCGAGGTGCTCGCGCGGAATCCCGCAGCCGGTGTCCGAGACCGCGATCTCCACGCCGCCGCGCTCGTCGCGGGTTGTGATCACGCTCAAGCGACCGCCGTCCGGCATCGCCTCGCGCGCGTTGATCAGCAGGTTGATGAGCGCCTCCGTGACCTGATCCGCATCCACGTGAATGTCCGGGAGTCCCTCGGCGAACCGAGTGATGAGCTCGAGGCGTTCGTGGCCGCCGGGGGCCTGCCATCGTCGCAGCGCCGCCTCGGCGATGGTCCGTGCCTGCATGCGCTTCGGCTCGGGCGGCTTTTGCCTCGCGTACCGGAGGAAATCGTTGATCCGGTGGGTCAGTCGGTCCACTTCTTCGACGATGTACAGCGCCACCTCCTGCCTGACCGCATCCGGCTGATGGGCCTCCAACACGAGTTGCGCGGAGCTGCGGATGACGCCAAGCGGGTTCCGCAGGTCGTGCGCCAGCGCGGCCAGCAGTTGCCCGACCGAGGCGAGTTTTTCGCGACGAATCAGCTCCTCCTGCTGCGTCTTGACCGTGCGCAGGCTGTCTTCCAGCGCCGTGCGCATGGCGTAGAAGGTGCGGGCCAGGTCCTCGATTTCATCGCCCGTTCGGATGTCCCGCACGCTGGGTCGCGTCTCGGTCGGCGGCGACAGGGAGGCGTCGGACAAAGTGGCGACCTCGCGGCGCAGCATATCGGCCTCCTGCCGCAGGGCGAGGATCGGGCTGACGATGCGGCGACCCACCAGGAACCCCGCCGAGGCCAGCATGGCGACGAGGCCGAACCCGATCAACCCCACGGTAAACAGCAACGAGTACACCGGGGCGTACGTTTCTTCCGGCTGCTGCCGTACGAAGGCAAACCAGCGGTTGGCGCCGAGGCTCAGGGGGGACAGCTTGTGCGCAAATTGCACGGGCGCCGTCGCGACGATCGAATCATGGCCGCCGTGCGCGTCGTCTTCGGCCACGAGCCAGAGGGGCTGCTCGTGGGCAAGTTGCTTGAGCAAGGCTTCGTGAATCAGATGCGCCGTGGGCGGCAGGACGGGGCAGATGAGCGGCGTTCCGTCCGTGTCCAACAGCATGCCGTGCCCCGTCTCCCCGATGTGGATCGGCAGGATCGTGTGCAGCAGCACGTCACGTCGAACGAGCAGTCCGACGACGCCGATCGGCTGCAGGTCGCTCTCGCCCATCACCGGAACGGCAACATGAAAGGTATAGTCGTTCAGTTTTGGATCGAATTGCAGCGTGCTGACGTACGCCACACCGGGTCCGGATTCGAAGGCTTCCCGCCACCACTCCTCGTCCTCGTTGCGGTAGGGCATCAGGGGGTCGGTGGAGGCGACGACCGCGCCTTGGCGATCCGTGATGGCCACGCGCACGTAATACCCGCTCTCCCGGGCCCACCCCTTCAAATAGGCCGTAGCCTGCGCAAGCGGCGAGGCCGGGTCCGGATCGACGAAGGCGGCTTGCGTCCAGGCCAGTTGCCCGGCGTTGAGGAGGGACTCGATCTCCGGCTCGGTCCTGCCCGCGTACCGCTCGTTGGCGGCCCGGACCCGCTGCTGCACCTGGACGGGCACGCCGGCGAGCCGGACCGCGCGATCGATCTCGGCGTCCACGGCGGCCGCGATACGGATGGCCGTGGACCGCGCGATCTCCTGGAACCCGCTCCCGATGGAATGCTTGAGGATTTGCGTGCTGTAGAGGTAGGTGGCGATCAGAGCCGCCCCGCCAGGAACCGTCCCGACGATGAGGAGCGCGATGAAGAACTTCTTGCGCAGGCTGCCGGGCCGCGGCTGAGCGTCCATCGGGCATCCTATGGTGAGACGGGTGCGGGGGGCCCCGACATCCGTCCTCAGGCGGACGTATCGGAGGCTTTCAGATTGTACTTGGCCATCCGATATCGCAGGGTGTTGCGCGTGACTTTCAGCAGCCGGCTCGCTTCCGACACGTTGCCCCCCGCCTTCTCCAAGGCCTCCTGCAGCATCGCCTTCTCGACCTCCTCGACAGACAGGCCGAGCGACAGCAGGGAAGGCTTCACCGTCCGCCCATCCGGGCCCGGTGCGGGCGGCGCGACGGCATGCAGGTAGGACGGAAGGTGCTCGGGCCTGATCTCATCTTCCTTGCAACTGAGCGTGAGCCACTCCACCACGTTGTGCAGTTCGCGGACGTTGCCGGGCCAGTGATGCCGCTCAAGCACCGACAGCGCATCGGGCGATACCCGACGCACGCGGATGCCGCGCTCGCGGCTGGCCGCGGCGAGGAAGGACTCCAGCAGCGCGCGGATGTCGCCTTTCCGCTCGCGCAGCGGCGGGATGTGCAACGGGCACACGTGGAGGCGATAGTACAAATCGTCGCGGAACCGGCCGGCTCGAATGAGATCGGATAGGTCGCGGTTCGTGGCGCCGATGACCCGGATGTCCACTTTGATCCCGCGCTCGCCGCCCAGGGGTTCGACCGTCCGGTCCTCGAGCACGCGCAGCAGTTTGGCCTGAGCGGCCGGGCTCAGTTCCCCGATCTCGTCCATGAACAGGGTGCCTCGATCGGCCAACTGGAAGCGGCCCAGCCGGGACTTCTTCGCGTCGGTAAAGGCGCCTTTCTCGTACCCGAACAGCTCGGACTCCAGCAGGCTCTCCGGAATGCCGGCGCAATTGACCGTGACCAGCGGACCGCCGGCGCGGGCGCTGGCGTAATGGATCGCGCGGGCGAGGAGCTCCTTGCCGGTGCCGCTTTCGCCGGTGATGAGCACGGTCGCGTCGGTGCGGGCCACCTCCATCGCCAGGCGCTTGACCTCCAGCACGCGGGAATCGGTGGTCACAATCTTGTCGAACCCGAATTGATCGTGAAGGCCGGCGCGCAGCGCGCGGTTGTCCTGGGACAGCCGTCGGACTTGCAAGGCCCGCGCGATCACGATCTTCAGCTCCTCGTTGTCCACCGGCTTAGAGATGTAATCGTAGGCCCCGCGGCGCATGGCTTCAACGGCGGACTTGACGGTGCCGTAGCCGGTGACGATGAGCACGGGGACGTCGGGAAGGGCGCGCTTGGCCGCCTCCAGCACCTCGAGTCCGGAGAGCGACCCGAGCTGGAGGTCGGTGAGCACGAGATCAATGCGGGGCATTTCGTTCAGGATGCGGACACCCTGTTCCCCGGTGTCGGCCAGAATGAGGTCGTATCCCTCCGCCTTGAGCACCAGCTCCAGGAGCCGGCGCATCCGTTCTTCGTCTTCGATGATGAGGAGGGTTCCGGGACGCATCGGCGGCGGTTCCCTGTCGGAGCCGAGACTGGCTCGGTCAGCGCAAACGTCTGCTGCCAACGAAGGTGCGGGCGGACAGCGAAGCCGCCTCCACCCGGCGAGGCCTGCTATGCACTATACCCATCCGTGCGGGCAGGCCGCAACTGCCGCGATCGAGGCGTGATGACGCGTCAATCCTCCAGAGGGATCGTGATGATGGTCCCGCCCATGACGTCGTTCAGCTTGAAGTCCCGCCGGGGACTCAGGGGATGGACGTTGTGGCAGGACACGCAGGCGCGAGCCACGGCTCGATCGGCGTAGATGGCCTGGAAAAACTGCTTGCGGCCGCTGCTGACCACGCCCGTGTAGGGACGGTCAGGGCGCGCCTTCACCGCCTCCAGGCCTTTCCGTTCAAACTCGGTGGCCGGGCCGTTGCGCGGGTAGATGGGCCAGAGGCTGGTCAGGCGATAGCGGATGCCGCTGCGTTCTTCCGCGACCATGCGGCCCGAGAACTGCAGGAACTGCGCCGGGAGCGGTAAGGCGTTCTGCTGTTCCCACTGTTCGTCCGCCCTGGTGATGCCCTTGGCCTGCATCCGGTCCACGATCTGGGTGCTGTACACGGTCCGATCGGCCTGAATGACCGCGTGGAGGTAGTCGGCCACTTTTTCCACGGGCACCGTGTGGGTGGGACGGGTTTCCTTGGCCGCTGACGCCAGTCCCCAATAGGCCAGCAGCGCCAGGCTTGCCCCGAGTCCTACTCGGAGCAAATCCCCAGGAAGGATCCACGCACGCGACTTGAAACGGGCTTTCAGGAGCCTGAGGGTAGGGGCAATGTAATCACGCATACGGCGCCTCGTCCTTCGTCACTGTCGATCTGGATCTGCCCACCGTACTTCATCACGATGCGTCGCGCGATCGTCAGCCCGAGACCGGAACCTTCGCCCTGCGGCTTGGTCGTAAAGAACGGGTCGAACACGCGTGACAGATAGGCCCGGGGGATGCCGGGCCCGGAATCCTTGATCGAGACCGTGATCCGGCCATCCTGGACCTGACTCGTGACGGACACGGTACCCGAGCCCTTCATGGCCTGTATCGCGTTCGTCAACACGTTCAGGAAGACCTGCCGCAGATCGTCGGGAGTCGCCGTGATCGGCGGCACCGGCTTGAAATCGGTCTCGATCCGGAGGATACCCTCCGGGGCGGCCGTCTGAGCCAGCTTCACCGCCTGGGTGAGTTCCTGGTTGACGTCAATCTTGATGGTGGCCTGTTTCGCCTGTGCGCCGATCAAGCCGGTGAGGCTCTGGATGATGGCGGCCATTCGCCGGCCGTGGCGGACGATGTCCTTCGCATAGGTCTTGGCCTGGTCCAGGCTGGCTTCCTCCTGGATGGCTTCGCCGAGCCCAAGGACGCCGAACAGCGGGTTGTTCAACTCGTGCCCGATCCCCGCGCTGAGCACGCCGAGGCTCGCGAGCTTTTCGGCATTGATGAGCTGATCCTGCAGCCGGCTCTCGTCGGTTGCGTCCCGCAAGACGAGTCCGATCCGCGCGCCTTCTCCGGGCCGCCCGCTCATCCGGAACCACTCGTACCGGTAGATGCTGGGGCCGATGTACAACTCCCGCCGCTCCCGGGCCTGATGGCTGCCGAGCGTCGGCTTGAGCGGGTCCGTGAGGCCGGGTGCGGCGGCCTCGACCGCAGGAGCGCTCCGGTCTTCGGGGGTGTCGACGCCGTTGTGAGTCGCCAGGGCTCCCAGTTCGGCGCGCAACCGGACCCGCGCCGGGGCTTCCAGGTTCAACTGGTCGAAAAGGCGCGCCTCGCCGAGTTTGTCGGGATCGAGGTGGAACGTGTCCTTCGACGCGCGGTTGAGATACTGCACGTGTTCGTGCGCATCGAGGATCATGATGGGCGTCGCGACGCTATCGAGAATCTCATCGGTGGACTTTTGCAGGTATTGGACTTCGAGGGTCTTCTGTTGCACCTGATCCGTCAGTCCGGCAAAGGCAGCCTCCAGTTGGGCGTTCATGCGGGTGATATCCATGGCCAGGTCCTCGAGTTCGTCGCCCGTCTCGATCCGAATCGGCTCGCGCAACTCGCCTTTGCCGATCAGTTGCGCGGCATGCTGCAGCTGGCGGATGGGGGAGACGATGCGCGTCGCAGCCACATAGCCTAGCGCGGCCAGCAGGCCGATCGCCACAATGCCGAACACGGAGATCCAGCTCAGGAGGTGCCGCACCGGCGCGAAGAGCTCGTCGGAGGACTGCCAGACGAACGTGTGCCACTGGTGGCCGGTGGACTGCAGGGTCATCCGGCTGGTCTGGGGCATCGGGGAGAAGCCGATGATGGCGGTGCCCTGTCCCCCGTGGCCGTCGCTGTCCGCGGTAACCCACCCCGGCTGCGGCGGGGTCACGAGTTCGATCAGCGCTTCGTCGGACACCCGCGTGCCGGTGGGCAGGATGGGACAACTGAGTACGATGCCGCGTCCATCAATGAGCATGACATGCCCGGTCTTGCCGAACCGGATGGGGGAGATGGACGGGGCGAAAAACTCCTTGGCGTCATAGACCCGGTGCACGATGCCGACGGCCTGGTAGCCGATCTGGTCCATAATAGGGAGGGACAAGCTGAAAGCGTAAGTGCCGAGCCGCTCGTTGAATGCGAGCTCCTCGATATAGGGAGCTCCGACTCCCTTGTTGAAGGCGCCCCGCCACCAGGACTGGTCGGCATGGGCATACTCCACGTCCGTATTGATGCTGGCGACGAGCGCGCCGGTCACGTCGGTGATGAACAGGGCGCGGGTCGCGGAGCGTGTGACGACCGGGATGGGGTGACCGGGATCGGAGACGGTTCCGCTGTAGAACCGCCGGAGCAGGTCGGCGAGCGGCCCTTCGGTCACGCTGCGCACGAGTGCCGGATCGCCTCTCTGCCAGGCCTGAGCTCCGGCGCGAAGAGCGGAGGCAATCTGCGCCTGGTCCTGCATCCGGTCGCGTCGCTGCTCGAGGATGGCGATGATGCGTCGGTCTGTGGCGAGATGCGCGGTCGCACTGGCCTCGTCCCCGAACACGAGATCCAGCTTGCGGGCGGTCTCGCTGGCCAGCCCGGCGAAGCTGGCTCCGCTGACCTCACGAATCTCGCGCGTGCCCTGCAGGAACGCCATGATCAGGCCGGCTGCGAGGGGCACCAACCCGACGATCAGCATGGAGAGGACGAGCTTGCCCTTGAGCCCCCATCCGATCCTCGTGCTCGGTTTGTCGGGTGCGCGCTGCATGAGTCCACCCCGGTCGCGCGGCTACCGCGCGCGGGAAAAGACGAGGCGGAAGGTCGTCCCTTTGCCGGTCACGCTGTCCACCAAGATCTTGCCGAAGTGCTGCTCGACGATCGACTTGACATTATACAGCCCCAGACCGGTGCCTTCGCCAGGGGGCTTTGTGGTGAAAAAAGGCTCGAATAGCCGTCCGAGCATCTCGGGAGGAATCCCGCGCCCCGTGTCCTGGATGGTGACCACCGCCTGGGTGTTGTCCCTGCGGGTCGTCAGCGTGAGCGTGCCTTTCTCGTCCATGGCCTGCACGGCGTTGACGATGAGGTTGACGAACGCATGCAGCATTTCCTCCGGGCGGGCCTGCAGGATGACTTTCTCGCCATAGTCCCTGACGACAGTGAGGTCCTGCAACCGTGTCGCGTACCGCGCGATTTTGAGCGCCTCATCGAGCTTGGCGTTGAGGTCGATCTCGACGAATTCGTCCGCGCTGACCCGGCGGGCATACCGCGTCAGGTCCCGGCACGTCGCCGTGGTCCGTTTCACCGCCTGGATGATGTCCGCGGCGAACTCGTGAATGAGGGGCAGGTCCGTCTCCTCGGCGATCGTTTCCGCGAGCCCGAGAATCAGTTGCAGCGGGTTATTGATGTCATGCGCGATGCCGGCCGCGAATGAGCCGATCCCCGCCAGTTTCTCAGCTTGGAAGATCTGCGCCTGCAGGGCGGACTCGTGCTGGACCAGGTTCCAGAGCAGCCGCGCCGCCGCGCCGCCGAGGACTTCCACACGCGGCCCTTTGTGCGCCGCGATGAGCGGTGGCAGGCCGGGATCGCCGGTGACATCGATGAGCAGGTTGACGTCGTGGTTCGCGATCAGGTCGGTCGCGTGCTCCGTGACCGGGATGTTGAGGCTTCTCGCGCGCTTGAGCCCGGGCGCTGCGGGATCCTTGTCGGCGATCCCGACGACGTCCACGCCCGGAAGTTGCGTCAGCAGGTCGAGCAGGATGGTGCCGCCTTTGCCTCCTCCGAGGATGGCGACTTTCATGGACTCGTGCATGGGACAGGCATACAGGCTGCCGGGCTACCCTCACACGCTGCGGGGCACCCGTTCCGGTCCGCCACGCGACACGGCCCGGCGTGGACGGGATGTCTCCACGCCGACCGGTGCGTGAGGGCTCCATGACACGCGTTACAGGCTCGCGATTTGGCGCTGATCCATCGCCTTGGCGACGGCCTCCTTCAGCCGTTCCTTCTCGACCGGCTTGACCAGATAGTCCACCAGCCCCTCGCGCAACAGCGAAATCGCCATCTCGGTGTCCGGGAAGCCGGTGAGCACGATCAACGGGACGCGCGGATATTGCTTGCGGAAATACGAGATAGCCTCGACGCCGTTGATCTTGGGCATCCGGATGTCGCAGATGATGACGTCGAGCATGACGCGATTGTCGCCCGCATTGATGGCCTCGATGGCCTTCTCGCCATCCTCGGCTTCGATGACTTGATAGCCGGCCTTTTCCAGCGTCAGACGCACCACCTTCCTGATGTCCGCCTCGTCATCCACGACCAGGATGCGCCCATTGCCGCTTCTCGGTCCGAAGAGAAAGTCTGACTTAAGATCCGTCATGTCGCCCTCCTTGTGGGGTGTGGGATGACCGCCATCGGTCGGTGTCGTTGTATAGCAAGCTATGCGCCCATGGGGCCAGCGGGCGTAACATAAGGATTTTTCATCTGAAATTCGTGGCATGGCATCGCAGAGCGCTGCTCTACCTTCGCCGTCTGGTGCTAAAGCAGCAGACGAGGTGGTGGTTTTCGACCAGCGCCTCGCCGCGCTTGTCACGCGGGGCCCGTTGCTCTTGGGGGGTGCAACGGGTCCTCGGTGCCCAGGAGCAACGGGTGCCCTGCGGGAATGCAATGGGTACCCGGCATCGGGTCCCGTGACGGACAGAAACGCCGACTCATGGTGTAGACCCCACCTGCTCGACCTTGGGCTTCGACCCAGTTCCACCCGCAACGTTCCGAAGGGCAATCCGCACGTTGCGTAGCAACCCGGCGTGCTTGGGTCGGCGAATCGGGCTGTGCCGGAAGGTGTCGGCAAAGCCGCGCTCACTCATCTGGGCCAAGTCCAACAGATCGGGCGCGAGCGTCAAGCGCGAGGGTTGAAACGCCGCGTGCCGCGTCGCAGAAGCCTGGAGGTTATAGGGGCAGACATCCAGGCAATCGTCACAGCCGAAGATCCGATTGTCCATCTTCTCGGCCAGGTCTTCCGGGATGTGATGCGCTCCTCCACGCAGCTCGATGGTGAGATACGAGATGCACCGCCGCGCATCCACCACATAGGGCTCGGCGATCGCGCCGGTGGGGCAGGCGTTGACACAGAGACGGCAGTGACCGCAGAGATCGGTACCGGGTTCGTCAGGAGGAAGATCGAGGGTGGTGAGTATCTCGCCCAGAAGGAGCCAGGAGCCGAACCGGGGCGAGACGAGATTTGAGTGTTTTCCGATCCAGCCGAGGCCGGCCTGCTGCGCCCAGGCTTTTTCCATGACGGGGCCGGTGTCGACGTAGCGGCGGGTTTGTGCCGCCGGGGCCAGGGCATGTATCCGGTCCTCCAACTGCGCCAGCCGGTCTTCGAAGACCTCATGGTAGTCGCGGCCCCAGGCGTACCGGGCGATCCGGCCGTGCCCCGGTCGCTCGTCGGCATGGTGCTCGGTGAAATAATTCAGGCCTACACAGATCAGCGAACGACATCCCGGCAGTACGGTGCACGGATCGGCACGCCGGGCAGGTTCGCGAGCCATCCAGCCCATCGTGCCGTGGTAGCCCCGGCTGAGCCAGTCCGACAGCCGGGTGAAAAGGAGATCGGTGAGCGGGGTGCGAGGCTGGGCGGAGGAGACCGGCTCGCCGGAGGTGTGCCTGCCCCCGATCATGTCCACCCGCGCGATGCCGACGACATCGAAGCCGAGCGCCAGGGCCTCCCGCTTGATGGAGTCAGAGAGAAACATGGGCGGTCATTTCTTCGAACAGTCCAGCATCACTGCGAAGCGGGCGGAGCAATGACCCGACCTGCATCGGCCGCAGGTGCCCGTGACCTTGGTTTTCCAGTCGCTGCGTGATTCATCGAAGCGACAGGTCGTCGCGCCGCCCTTCGACATCGAGGTCCAGGGTCTCGTGGAGCCCGGAAAGTTGGCCACCACGCAGCCGGCTGGCACGGGGATCGTGCAGCTCTGTAGGCGCTCGCCCTTTTCCATGCCGAAGTTGCACGAGGATTCCGTGGTCGCTCCGGAATCGGTAGGCGGCTGCGCCACTGCCACAGAGACGTGCAGGAACACGGCGACAGATCCAACGATGACACGACCGGCGAGTTTCCCAAGGTGTCTGACAGGCTTCATGCCGCTCCTCGCGAAATAATGTGCCGGCCATGGTAGCACACTCGAGCGGGTTGCGGCGATGGGAACCGGGGCGTAGAATCAGCCACAACGCAAAACGCGGCAAGGGGCTCGGGGCAAGTGGCGAGAGGTTCTTAGGAAACAGCCTCACGCACGCTTTTCCTGCGTCCTGCCGCTAGCCTCTAGCCTCGCGCCGCTAGCCCGTCGAACGATGGACAAACGCGACATCGCCCGGATCTTTGAAGAGATCGGGCTCCTGCTCGAGCTCAAGGGCGAGAGCCCGTTCAAGAGCAAGGCCTATTACAACGCCGCGCGCACGATCGAGACCATGAGCGAGAATCTCGCCGAGGTCGTCGTGTCCGGCCGCATTCGCGACTACAAGGGCATCGGCCCCGCGCTCGCCGAGAAGTTGGCGGAGCTGATCGGAACAGGCCGGCTAACTTATTACGAAGAGCTGAAGCGCAGCGTCCCGGATAGTCTGCTCGAGATGACCGCCATTCCCGGCATGGGGCCGAAGAAGATCCTGGCGGTGTGGCAGCAGCTCGGCATCACGACGTTGGGCGAGCTCGAATATGCCTGCATCGAGAATCGGCTGGTGAGCCTGCCGGGTTTCGGGAACAAGACGCAGGAGAAGATCCGGCACGGGATCCTGCAGCTCAAGAAGCGGCGCGGGTATCACCTCTTCGCATCGGTGATCGCCGAGGCGGAACGGATCGTCGCGGCTTTGCGATCGACTGCCGGCGTGCGGCGCGTCGAGTTAACCGGCGATCTCCGGCGGTGCACGGAGATCGTGTGCGCGATCCCGATCCTCACGGAAGCGGATCGGCCAGAATCCGTGCTCGCGGGCATCCGGGCGGTCGAGACCCTGACGGAGCTGAGTCTGGCTCGAGACACCGTGACCGCCCACTCTTCTCTCGGTCTGCCCGTACTGGTGACTGTCGTCCCCGAGCTCACCCCGCACGCCTTCCTGGCCGCCACCGGCAGCGAGGAGCATCTGCGCGCGCTGGCGGAGCGGGCGGCGCAACGGGGCGTGCCCTGGACCCTGACGGGGACAAGCGGCGTGCCCGCGCCCAAGGCCGGTTCCGAGGCGGCGCTCTATGCCGCGCTCGGCCTGCCGTTCATCGAGCCTGAGCTGCGGGAAGGCTTGGATGAGCTTGAGCGTGCCGAGAGCGGCCGCCTGCGCCCGCTGGTCGAATCCTCGCAGATCCGAGGCATTTTCCATAATCATACGACCTGGAGCGACGGGTCGGCTTCCCTCGATGAGATGGTGGCGGCCGCGAAGGCGCTGGGGTATCGGTACATCGGCATCTCGGACCACAGCCAATCCGCCTTCTACGCCAACGGCCTGAAGGAGGACCGGATCCGCGAGCAGCACGCCGCTATTGACGCGCTGCGGAAACGCGTGACCGGCATCACCATCTTCAAGGGCATCGAGGCCGATATTCTGGCGGACGGCTCGATGGACTACCCTGACGAGGTGCTGGCCCGGTTTGATTTCGTGATCGCCTCCGTGCACAGCCGGTTCAATCTCTCTGAAGAGGAGCAGACCGCGCGCGTCGTGCGGGCGCTGGCCAATCCCTACGTCACGATGCTCGGACATCCCACGGGGCGCCTGCTGCTGTCGCGGGAGGGATATCGCCTTGATATGAAGCGGGTCATTGACGCGGCGCGGGCACACGCCAAGATCATCGAGATCAATGCGAATCCGCACCGGCTGGATCTCGACTGGCGGCAGTGTCGCTATGCCAAGGTGCAAGGCGTCAAGGTCAGCATCAATCCGGACGCGCATGCCACTGACGGCCTGCAGGACGTACCCTTTGGGGTCAACGTTGCGCGCAAGGGTGGGCTCGAGCCGGCCGACGTCATCAATACACTTGGGCCGGACGAGGTGCTAGCCCGCACCTGAGACCGCCCCTGCCTGCATGCTGGTTCTGTGGAGGGCTTCGCATACGTAAGTGCTCGGCATCACGCGTGCATATCGAGGGACGTCCGCATGTATCTATACGGCATCCTCCGGGTGAGTCTGGGACCTGACACAAGTGCCAATTGTCGTCACCTCGGAGAATAAATTGTTTATTGTCAGGAAGCACAGGAATAGAACATATTGAAATCACATGAATATTTTGTGGCATGCCCGTTGCTACCTGGGTTGAGCGCGTTACGAATTCTAGTCATTCGCTGATCGCGGGCAGGAGGGTAGAGGATGTCCTCCTGAAGGCGGGTCCCGGTGGGTGCGGATTACCAGGCACGCACGCGCGACCAGTGGCAACAGAAGAGGCCGAGCCCTCTTCGCAACAAAAGGGTATGGCCATGCACACACACGCGCCGGTGATGGTCGAGCGTCAGTCTGATCCGCGGGTTGAGACCATTCTCAAGCATCGGCACGGACCCGGCGTGCTCGTGATTGCGTCACCGATGCGCGTGGTCTATGCGAATCGGCAAGCCTGGGAATACACCCAGCGGCTGGAGGAACACGGCAGGCCGAACGGTGAGCGTGGCCCCTTGCCCACGCCGATCATGCGGCTGTGCATGGAGATCCAGGAGGTCTTGCAATCACGGAACGGCTCCACGGATCCCTCCCAGTTCGAGATCAATCGTCTGGTGGGACTCGGCGAGCGACCCGTGCTACTTCGCGGGTTCGGCGTGCCCGGCTACAATGGACACGAGTCGATGCTCGTGATGATTTTGCTCGAGGAAGTGGGCCGGCGTCAGCGTGCGGTCATGGAGGTGGGGCCGCGGTTCCAACTGACCGTCCGCGAAAAAAGCGTCGTCGAGCACTTGGCGAAAGGGTTAACCAATAAGGAAATCGCCGCACTGATGGGGATCGCAGAGCCGACGGTGAAGGACCACATCAAGCGGATCATGCAGAAGACCCGCTCACGGACTCGCACGGAGATTCTGGCGAATCTCCTGGTTCCCCTTGACCAGATCGCCTAAGCGACGCGATCCCTCTTGCGCTTATGAAACGGCCGACCGGAGCTGGTGCTTCGGTCGGCCGTTTCGCTTGTGCACACTCGACAACGCCACCCTTCTCAGCAGGGGAGTGCTCTGGTCCGGGTCACGCCAGCGAGATGATCCAGGAACTGATCAGGATGGGCGCGTGGCGGTTACCTGAGGCGGTAACGGCCGGGGGCCGAAGAGGAACCGGACGCCGGCCAGATGCATGTCGTGTGAAGCGTCCTCGGTCTCCACTTGGATCTTGCGGGTCCATCGAACTTCGACGAGGGTGGGGTCGGAGGTTTTCTCACTGCTGAGGGGGAGCCGCAGAGACAGGACTTGGCTTACGTGAGGTGGCTGGTCCAGCAAAATTAACATGCCCCCTTGACTGCAGTTGAGCGAGATGGCGGTGCCGCGGTGAATGAGGAGGGATTCCGCGCCGATCGTCTCGCTCATCTCGTAGGGACATGAGCCAACGAACTGGATGCGCTCCCATTCCCTGCGATGCGGATTCGCTCGGGAAGGCATCGTCCTGGTCACCCCCTCGCGGCGCATCGATATACCTGGCCTGATCTTCGGAACTCGGCAGTCCCCTACATACAAAAGAAGGCAGCAAGCCTGATGCCCAGGAACCGGGTGAAAGGGGATCTGGGCAAAGGCGCATAAGCCGTTGAATTTGCACAGCGTGCGACAGCCGCGCGGCCTTTCCTCCAACGCGTGAAGACAACCTCAGACAGTCCGACTGTGGCGATGATCGAACACGCAACTGCAATCCAATTGATTTCTTTGAAGATACCCAGCGTAGTATTTACCCTACAAAAGTGGACAGAGTGTGTTCACTTTCTGTAAGGATCGCTTGACAGCTCAATTTTTCTTAGAAAGAATCCGCAAAAAAATTTTCATGCGGTGAAGAGATTTGTTCCGCGCGTGAACTCAATCCCGTGGACGAGCGGAGCCCAAGATATGCGTACGGACGTACGATCGATACCCCTGGTTGTGGCGATCAGACTGATGGGCGCGCTCGTCCTATTTCTTGCCGGCAACCTATTCGCGGCCGAACAGTCAAATCTCCAAGTCGGGACCCTTGCAGAGGGGGGCGTGCACGCGACGGCAACCTTGCTGATTCCTGCACCGCTCGGTGACGTGCAGGCCATACTCAGCGACTACACGCACTGGCCCGATCTGTTCGATACCCCGATGCGGCTGGCTCGTCTGGAGCGTCAGGGCGGGCGGGTGATCACCGACCTGTACATCAGCCACACGCTGCTCCTCGGTGAGCGCCGGCTGATTTGCGAGTCGCGTGAGCTGCCCGAAGGCGGTCTCGTGACGACCCTGCTCGGCGGCGACTTCAAGCAGTATCTTCGCACATGGCGACTGAGCCCGGCTGACGGCGGGCGCCAGACCCGCGCGGAGTTCGCCATCCTGGTGGAAGTGGACACGCTGGTGCCGGACTGGCTGGTAGCGCTCGCCATGCGACGCGAGCTGGAGACGCATTTCAGGATCCTGGCGGAAAAGGCGGCCGCGCGCGAGCGGGCTCATTGAGGGGGGAAGTGGTACTCCGCCAGTTCCGCGTGCTCGAGTCCCCGCTTGACGAGCGCGCTGAGGTCGAACCCGCGTTCGACCTTGCGGATGTCTTCGAGGCCGGTGCGGGTGCTTGGATGCGGCGGCAGGAAGAGTCGGCAACAGTCCTGGTCCGGCTCGATCGAGGTTTCGAATGTGCCGATCCGCTGTGCCTGGTCACTGATCTCAAGCTTATCCATGCCGATCAAGGGGCGCAGGATCGGCACCTGCGCGGCTTCTTCGATCACGCCAAGGTTCTCGGGCGTCTGTGAGGCGACCTGTCCGAGGCTGTCGCCGGTGACCAACGCCCAGCACCGGTCTTTTCTCGCCAACTCCTCCGCGATCCGCACCATCATCCGGCGATAGAGCACGATGCGGTAGGCCGCCGGGGAGCCCAGCACGATCTGCCGCTGGATGTCACCGAACGGGACGAGATAGAGCCGCGAGTCCAACTGGTACGGCGTCAGGTGCTGGACGATCTCGCGGACTTTCTCTTCCGAGGCCCGGCTGACGTACGGCCGGCCGTGGAAGTGCACGAAGACGCAGCGGCACCCGCGCTTCATCATGCGATAGGCCGCGACGGGTGAGTCGATCCCGCCGGACAGGAGACAAGCAACGCGACCGCTGACGCCGACGGGCAGGCCGCCGGGGCCGGCGTCCCGCCGGACGGAGACATAGGATTCCGGCGTCAGCAGCTCGACCGCGACGGTCAGATTTGGCGTCTGCAGGTTGACGCGCTTGCCAGTGACGGCGCACAGGTGCGCGCCGATCTCCCGCTCCGCGTCCATCGAGGTGAATGGGAAACGCTTGTCCGCGCGTTTCGCGGTGACGCGAAACGTGGCAAAGTCCAGACCGGCCACGGCCCGTGCCGCCGTCACCTTGAGCGCGTCGAGATTGTCCGTCAGCCTCAGCGGGACGCCCAATGCAAGGGAGAAGTGCGACAGGCCGAAGACGCGGCGGAGGCGATCCCGCACGGGCTCCCACGGTGTGTCGTCCGCCAGACCGACCCGAATCCGACACTGGAGCGGTGCGACGCCCACGATGTGCAGATCACGGAGCAGTAGGCGCAAGTGCCGGACGAGTCGCCGCTCAAAGTACGGGCGGTTCCGCCCCTTCAGGGCCAACTCGTGATAGTGGAGGATGGCGCAGCGCATCGACCTTGTCGCGGGCACGGGGCAAGAGGCGAGTGGCCAGTGGCAAGAGACGCTGCATCGCCACGTAGCTTGGGCCTCTAGCCCCTAGCCGCGTGCCCCTCGCCTGAGGATTCTAAGAAACGTTCCGCGTCCATCGCGGCCATGCAGCCGGAGCCGGCGGCGGTGACGGCCTGGCGGTACGTCGAGTCCTGCACGTCGCCGGCGGCGAACACGCCGGGCACGCTCGTCGCGGTGCCGTCGTGCGTGCGGAGGTACCCCTTCTCGTCCATCTCGAGCTGGCCCTTGAAGAGGTCCGTGTTGGGCTTGTGGCCGATCGCGACGAACACGCCGGCGCAGGGGAGGATCGAGCTCTGACCGGTGAGGACGTTGCGAAGACGCACCCCCGTAACTGTCGCGTCGCCGATAATCTCTTCCAGAACCGAGTTCCAGATGAAGACGATTTTGGGGTTCTTCCTCGCCCGGTCCTGCAAGGCCTTGGAGGCCCGGAGCTTGTCCCGCCGGTGCACGACCGAGACCTTCGTCGCGAATTTGGTGAGGAAGGTCGCCTCCTCCATCGCCGTGTCCCCACCGCCCACCACGACCAGTTCCTTGCCGCGGAAGAAAAAGCCGTCGCAGGTCGCGCAAGCCGACACGCCGTGGCCCAGCAGCCGCGACTCGCCGGGGACGCCCAGATACTGCGCAGAGGCGCCTGTCGCGATGATGAGCGTCTTAGTCTGAATGGTCTCCTGGCCCTCGACGGTGATGGTAAACGGGCGCTGCGCCAGGCTCACCGCCATCACGTTGCCGCTCAGGAACTCCGTCCCGAACCGCCCTGCCTGCGCGCGCATCTCTTTCATAAGGTCGGGGCCCAGGATGCCTTTCTCAAATCCGGGGTAGTTCTCGACCTCGGTCGTGGTGGTGAGCTGCCCGCCGGCCTGCAGACCCTCGATCACCAACGGGGTGAGATTCGCCCGTGCGGCGTAGATCGCCGCGGTCAACCCCGCCGGCCCCGACCCGATGATGACCACGTTGCGCATGGGCACACGATAGCACAAGGAACCTTGCGATTTCACGTAGCTTTCGCCGGTGCATAGCTGGGACGACGATCGGGCCGGTGCCAGCACTCATCCTGTCAAACGCAGCGTCGTGCGGCAACCTACGTCCTAACCCTTTTGTACATCTTGACTCCGCATGGCAGATGTTCTGTAATATAGCCTCTCTGCATCCATTCTCTTCTGATCAGAGTTAAGCGGCTCGTCTGGCGTGCCTCATGTGCGCCTCGGCGAACAGAGCCGGTGCAACTCCCCCATTTCTAGATCCCACGCGGGAGGTCGCTCCATGCACGTCTCACCTCGTTCGAGTTCCAGGCATGTCTCTCTAGCACTCATCGCCTCGTTAGCCATCACCATGTCCGGATGCGAAGAGCTGATGAAGCAGCTCCCGGCTGGCAGCGAGCGCTACGTCCAAATGGGCGCGTCGGTCGGCACCGCCGTGATGAATCGGCCGACGTTCACGGAGGCCGATGAGGAACGGATGGCGCAGGAAAACGCCGCCAAGTACGACCAAGAACACAAGCTCTGGGACGATCCCCTCCTCGATGCCTATCTGAGCGACATCGTCCAGCGATTGGTCGCTGTCGCTCATCCCCGTCCGTTCACATACAGGATCCGAGTCGTCAACGACGCCAGCATCAACGCCTTCACCTTCGGCGGCGGCCTGCTGTACGCCAACGCCGGCCTGCTCGCACGGATGGAGAATGAGGCCCAGCTTGCGATGGTGCTGGGGCATGAGATCGCACACGTCACGGAAAGTCACGTCACGAAGGGTATCGAAGGCACCTATGGCATCCAGGTTCTTGGGCAACTGGCCGCGGAAGGTGCCGCGGCCAGCGGCAAGGTCACACTTCCGCCCGCATTGCTTCAGAAAACGTACGAGTACTCGATGAAGGCCGCGGTCAGCGGCCACGGACGTGCCAACGAGAGCGAAGCCGACGTCATTGGCCTCGAGTATCTGGTCAAAGCCGGCTACGATCCGCGCGAGGCGCCGAAAACCTTCGAACAACTGCTCAAAGAATACGGCGACCAAGGGGCCGTAGAAAATTTTTTCTATGGCGACCATCCGACCAACAAGGCGCGGATTGAGAAACTCACCGCCCTGGTCCGGTCGAAGTACAGCGCGGACCTCCAAAGCGGCAAGCTTCTGGTGAACACCGAGGAGTTTACGCAGCGGACGCGCGAGTTGGTCCTGAACGTCGGCAAGCTCGATTACGAGCGGAAACGCTTGAAGACGGCGGCAGCGATGTTCGAAAGAGCTGTTCAGGCAAAGGGCACCGATCCGGTCCCGCACTATTACCTCGGCAAGATCGCCTTGGAGTCTGCCAGCGGCGCGGACGGGGCCCGGCGTGCGATCGGGCATCTCGCGACAGCCATCAAGATCGATGACGCCTATGCGCCGGCCTACCGGGAGCTGGGCTTCGCCTTCTATCGGCTGAAGGACAAGGCCAAGGCCATTGAGGCCTTTGAGTTGTACCTGAAGCTGGACCCGCAGGCGCGGGATGCGGACCGAGTCAGAAAATCAATCGCAGACTTAAAGCGAGGATAGCCGGAAGTCGTGCGAGAAACGGCCCGGGCGAGAGAATATCTTAGCCCTTACAACTGCAAGGAGGTGGGTCCATGAATGCATGTCGAATCGGCTCAATTGCGCGCAGAGCATTGTGCGTGGGAAGCGCCGCGTTCCTTGTTATAACAACAGGCGCAAGTGCGTTCGCCGCGGAGCTGGAGCTGGGAGGGGGCAAGTCCAAGAAGGGGGACGCTCAGGATTACAAGTACACGCTACAGCTCGATAGCCTGAGCTGCAAGGAGTCAATGACCGACAAGGCCGGGGAGAAGGACGCGGTCACGATTGTCCTGCGGCTCACCGAGAAGGTAAGTACCGAGGCACAGCCGGTCACGACCATTGCGGTGATCTGTCGGGAAGGGGCGAGGATTCCGCTTGAGGACGCCGAGACGAACAAGCCGATCGTTCTGTACAGCGGTCCCTTGAAATCCGATCTCGAGCTTACCACCAACATATATGTGGCACTCCCGAAGGGATTCAGCAACGTGCGCGACGCCCTCAAGAAATACGCGGCCGCAACCGGTACGACGCTCCAGACGGTTGGGGCTGGCACGGGAGAACCAGGTTTAGTGTTGGCTGGGACCGCGCTGAAACAAGATGAGGTGAAGGGCGTCGTAGCCGACGCGCTGACCGAAGTCTGGAAGGCGGCGGCAGAAACCACCTGCAAGGATCGCGTCAAATGGACAAAAGGGTCCATCAAGACGAAAAAGCGGGCGAAGTTGCTCGCCCATGCAAACCAAGGAAGTTTCAAGCTAAAGGGGTTTAAGAAAAAGCAATGGTGCTTGGGAATTGAGTCCGGCAAGATCAAATACGACCTGAATGCCCGCCTCGTAAAAGAGCCTGCGGCATAGGCTATGGGGACACACTGGTGCGACCCAGTCAGTTAACGGCTGCGTCGTGCGCGTGTACTTGCAAGACCGCGCAAGAGCTGCATCAATGCGTGCCCAGACATGAGCAACCGTAAGAACGCACGAGAACGACAGCCTGAGGCGCGTATCGATTTCTGTCCCCTGACTCAGAGTAATGAATGGGCACGAACAGATCAAAGAAGGAGGTATCATATGGAAGTCGGTACTGAGGTTTTGAGCAAGGTCTCAGCGGATGGATTGAAACGCCGGCTGAGGGGTATGGTTCCTTTGGGCTGTCTGCTACTCACCTGCTGTATGGGTGAAACCGTCGCGGTGGCCCGGGAAGATGTCGAGCCGAAGGCCAAGCCTGTGGCGGTCGCAGCGGCAGAGGCCCTCCCTGTCCCCGACGCCAGCGAGGCTGCACTCCTGCTCGCCGAGAAGTCCTCCAAGTTCGACAGCGGCTCGGCCTCCACCAAGGTCGAGAAGAGTAAGAGCAAGCGCAAATCGGCCGCCGCCGAGGAGGAACCAGCCAAGGAGGAGGCGCCGGCCGAGGCGAAAGCGCCCAAGGCCAGTACCGGCTTCAGGGCGAAGAGCATTCAGGCGGACTTCGACAATCGGGTGCAGGCCACGCTCAAGGAGGTGGTGGTCCGCGGGTCGGTGCTGACCGCCACGGTGACACTCAGTTTTCAATCCAGCAAGGAGGCCAAAGAGTCCGAGTATCTTTCCACAAGTCTAGAGGAGCGCGCCACCCATCTCCTCGACTATGACAGTGGCACCACCTATCCGATTAAGAAGCTGGACGGATTCACCTCCGGCCGGCTGAACAGCCAGCAGGCCGAGAAAACGCTCCGGGCCACCTTCGAAGCCCCGCCCAAGTCCGTGAAGGCTGTCGGCGTGACGATCTATCATGTGGGCACCTTCGACGACGTCATGCTCGGCGGTTCCAAGGCCACTCCGGGAGCCGGCAAGACGATTGGAGGCGATGCCTCGAAGGATGTGGACGAGGAAGATACCGAAGAGGAAGACGCCGACGAAGACGAAGACGAGGAAGAGGAAGCAGACACGAGTAGCCTGGGTCAGAAAAAGAAGAAGTGAGGGGAGAAACCGATGCAGACACGCACCCAACAGCTTGTCCTGCGAATGCTCCCATTGGGCCTGCTTTTGTTCGTCGGCTGGATGGCTCTATCTGTCGGCCCGATCGTGCTTACGGCAGAGGCAGTCGTCCTTGGTCCCCAGTCCATCCAGCCGGATTCGTTGGGCGCCTCTCCCGAGATTCTGTCTGAGACGGGTCAGATCTCACCCGGTGCCGCACACCTGGTCGCCCAGAAGTCTGGCAAGTCCGATTCTCCTAAGCCGGCGGCGGGGGACTCCAAGCGCGGGGAGGGCTCCTCCAAGGGCAAAGACGCCGATGACGACGAAGGCGAGGAGGAAGAAGAAGACGAGGACGACGAAGACGAGGAAAAGGAGCACAAGGGAAAATCTGAATCGGGCCAGAAAGAGAAGCCAAGCGACGAAAAAGCCAAGTAAGCTAGTCGCCGATGTGCTTGATGGGGGGGCCTTACGCAATGCACAGCTGTACCTCTGGTCAGGCCGGCTCGGCGCCGCCTGCCACGCCTGCGACGGGTTCGCGCGCTGGCGGGAGTGGAGTGGAGCCATGAAGGGTCTATTGAAATTAAGTCTCACGGCAACGATATTCGCCTTGCTAATCTTCGTGGCCGCCTTGCCGGGCCTTGCTGACCAGGCGCTGGATGGGGCTATCAAGCAGGCCGACCAGTACAAGGCGTTCGTGTTCCTGGTGAACGGGTTTACAGGCTGCTGCGTGCCCGGCAAGAAGTTCCGGACCTTCCTCGAGGAGAAGGGCGCCTACGTCCACGAGGCGAACTGGAATCATATCGACCAGGAGGGCAATCCCGGGGTGCCTGTGGCGGACACGGATGATTTCGCCTGGAAGGTCACGCCATCCCCTCCCACCGATGAGAAGTTCATCGAACAAATGAAAGAGGTCATCAAGAAGATCGACGCCAAGGATCCGTCCAAGCCGATCGTTTTGATCGGCCACAGCTTCGGCGGCGATGCCGTGCTCGAGGTGGCACAACGGATCGGGGACCGGCGGATCGCATTTCTGGCGATCCTGGACGGCGTTGGCAAGGGTGGACTTCGGAAGAACATCACCCAGCCGGTCCCCAAAAACGTAGACTACTTCTTCAACCGGTGGCAACAGAACCCTCCACTCGCCGGGGATCACATGATCCCCTTTGACCGGTTGCTCTCGGGAAAAATCGACAGCAAGGCTGGTGAGAGCAACCAGAAAAAGCAGAATACGGAGAAAACTAGCAAGTGCAAGAACAAATATCGGGATCCGGTGAAGGCCATTCCGCAACTGCTCTCGCACGGCGAGGTCCCCAAAGACAAGTGCGTTCAAAAGAAGATGAAGAAGATACTGAGCCGAACAGTGTTCAAATAGGTCCCCGGAAGGCTCGAGTCGGTCGGCGGGAAATAATGGTCGGATTGCCCAAGCCGTTGCTGAAATTCAGCGTGCAGCCCAGCAGGTCATTCGCAAAACTGCGCACACATCTCGATGATCAGAAGTGATCCTTCTGCGCTTTCGAGCCAGCTGGTTCTGGACGAACAAAGACGCGACCTCCTTTTCCATCCGCCACTGCTCACCGAGTAGGCCCCCGCGGTTCGCAGACGCGTGCCAACCGACGGTGTCTCGCGACCTAAACGGTCCACCATAGGAAAGAAGACTGTGAGCGCTGTCTCGTCGTGGTTCGCCATCACCCCGAAGAACTTCTGGCTCTGGTTCGGCGGGATCTGGCTGTCGGTCGGCGCGCTGTTTCTCCTCATCGGGCTTTACCTCGGCGCGCACCACATCTATGTCAAGCAGCGTCTGGACGCGGAGGGGCGGACGGTTGAAGGGATGGTGCTGACCAAAGCGATCGCCCACTCGTCATCCACCACCGGCAGCCGCCGAAGCAGCACACCGACCTACAAGGTCACCTTTCGGTTCACCACGCCTGGCGGTCTCGTTACCGGCGAGGCGGAGGTCACCAGCGACGTGTGGGATGCGCTGGTAGAACGCGAACCGATTCAGGTCATGTACGTGCCGGGCGCTCCGCAGTACCACCGCGTCGAAGGACAGGCTGGTGGGTGGTTGCTGCCGATCATTTCTAGCATCCTGGGCGGCATTGTCACGACGCTAGGCGGGGTCATTTTGATCAGAGCCCGCAGTCTCCACTACAACAGGGAGCGCCTCCAACGCGACGGGATCACGACCACTGCGACGGTCTCCGACGTGCGGGCCTCCTACATGCGAGTCAACGGGGTGAACCAATGCGTCGTCCTCTACCACTATCAGGATGACCGGGGCCGGTCCCACCAGGGGAAAGAATACTTCTCGCCGGAAGAGGCCGGACGGTGGAAACAGGGAGACCAGGTCACCATCCGCTACGACCGGCGCCGGCCGAACAAGAGCATCTGGATCGGCACGCCATGACGACCTCCGCCACCCTCTCACTGTGGACGCTGGCCCGCCGCTCGTTCCTACTTTGGGTCGGAATGCCGTTCTTGATCCTGGGGTTGGTGTTCCTCACCATCGGTGTCCAGGCTTCCTTGGAGGAGCACGCGTACCGGACGCAAGGCCTGACGGTCGAGGCCGTCATGCCGGACAAGTCCATTGTGAAGGCCGATCGTCAACAGAACCCGCGCACGCAGTACGTGATTTCGTACCGCTTCACCCCGGCGCAGGGGGAGACGATCACCGGGTCGGCCGAGGTGCCGGTCGAAGAGTGGGAACGACTGGAGGCCGGACGCACGTTCACCGTGACGTATCTGCCCGGCGATCCCGCTTCAAGCCGCCCTCCAGGCGGCGACGACTGGATCGCCGCGCTCGTGTTCAGCCTGGTCGGCGGCGTCTTTACGCTCCTCGGCGCAGGGTTGGTGTTCGAGGACGGACGTCGTTTAGTCCGCGCCGCGCGGGTCTTACGCCGCGGCATCCCCACTGAAGGCACCGTCGTGCGGACGGAACCGACCAACGCCAGCATTAATCGTGTGACACAGTGGCAGATCCGGTATCGCTATCGAGATCACGTCGGCCGAGCCCAGGAGGGCGTTTCCCCTCTCGTTTCGCCGGAGGAAGCCTTGGAGTGGAAAGAAAGCGATCATGGCATCGTACGGTTTGACCGGGAACGACCGGAGATCAGCCTCTGGCTAGGGCGACCATGACGCTGAGCGTGCTGCAAAGGATCAAAACCTTTCTTATCGCTTTTGCCGCCATCGTTGCCGGGACCGTGATCAGCGCAATCCCACCGCTGCCGGAGTGGTTCGCGCTGGTCGACGCGAATCGGACCCCGTGGCTCATCGCAACCGGCGGGGCGGCGGCGCTTGGCCTCCTGTTGATGATGGGGGGCATTCTGGATCTGCTGATGGCACAGGACCGCATGCTGACACACGAGGGAGCGGAGGACGTGGAACGCAGCGTGCGCCTTGCTGCCCGGCCCGTAGCCTGGCGTGCGACTTCCTATCGTATCTGGGGCCGTGCCACGGGGCGTGAAGGCTCAGAGCAGTGCAGCCTGCGCGAGATGAAGCAGGCCTGGCGGAGCGGGGGCTGGTTCCGCGAGACCGTCTGGCGGCGGCGGTATGTTACCGCAGTCGGCGCGCTCCTGATGACGATCGGGATCCTCGGCGTCGCCTTCACCGTCTTCCCACCGCCGATCAAGGTGCTGACAGGCGGGACGCTGCTCTACGTTATCGGCATGCTCGGTTGGGGCCTGTGGAAGGCGTGATCCAAGCTCGTGTGTCTCTCCATGGCCCGTAGATGAATACTCTCTACAAACGATTAGCTGGTCAGGTGCAGGGGTCAGGAGCGGGATGATTGCAGTACATAGGTCAACTCGCCCTGCAGGCCCAACCGGTCCGCCCAGTCCCAGAGATAGGGCATATCCAGCTTGAGATGGGGATTTTTGACGATCCCGAGGGCATCCTCGAAGTCATGGGGCCGGCTGGCTTTCAGTTTCAGAAGGATCAGGTCCTCTGGAGAACACACCCACACGATCAATCCAAGGAGATTTAGCGATCGCCGACGCGCCATCATCGCTTCTTCGTGGGCGTCGGCAGACATGATGAGATCAAGCGGAATTCCCGCATAGTCAGGATGGTCCCATCGGAGCACGCGGTCCTTGGCCATGGGATTCTGCTCGATCCAGGTGGTGTCCGGCCGAAAGCCGTGAGAGGCGAGGGAATCAGCCAGGTCAGCCCGAGTAGAGTCCTGGGAGAGCACGAGCAGATCGACATCCTGGGTTGCGCGAAGGCGTCCCCAGGCGTTGACGGCGAGCGCACCCACGAGACAGTACGGCGGCGGCGGGTCGGGCAACGCTTCGATCACAGCTCGCAGAAAGCCGGCCATCCGGCCTTGGTCAGGAGGCGGCACGACCTGCTCGCGATTCGGAAGGCTGACGCGCTATAACCGGATTCGGACGAAACGGATTCTCGAACGGGGGGCGCGGAGGGAGAGGAGGTAATCCTGCAGCGCGGGCACATGCCACGGACCAGGCATGAACGGTGTCAGACCAGCGGCAGGCCTCTAGGATGCCCGCTTCCGGCGTCTCCGCGTAATCGTCCGGACACATCTGTGATGCGGCGACGTGCAGTTTGCGCAGCCAGATGGGCGGATGAGCGGGGTCCAGAGCCATGGCCGTTATCCTACCGGAAGCGAATGGGAAAGCAAAGACCGGCAGCGTCTGACGCGGATGTGGCTGGGACAAGTGGCAGGGAGCGGGGCAGGGAGAAGAGGCGCTCTAGCCGAGCGCCTCGTCCGTTTCGCGCGCGCGCTCTACTTTCATCGTCATGCTCACGCCAAGCCCTCGGGCGCGCGCATCGGCGAGGATAGCCTGCCGCAACGTGAGAGGCAGGGCTTCCGGCGGCAAGACACCCGGGACGCCGCGGGGAAAGTGTTTGATGAACAGCGAGGCCATCTGCGCGGTCGCCCACGCAATGGGGGTCGCGTGCATGCCCCACAGCCGGATCTGGTAGAGCGTCGGGAAGGCAGCGTCCAATCGGATCACCCTCGGCTTCGCGTCCTTGGCGCCGCGGACAAGGATCGTCGCCGCAAACCGCGCGTTGTGCAACCGGCCACGGCGGATCAGTTGAGCCACCTGGCGCGGGGTCAGCGTGAGCGGGAAGCGTTTCGTCACCAGGCCGCGCGATCTCCACAGCTTGCCCTGACGATACCACCGGCGGAGCCGGTCCATTTCATTCCCCCCGATCTTCACGTCCATGTTGCGCATCCTGATATAGTGCGGGATCGTGCCTACCTCATCCTGCGCGGCCAGCACGACGGCGGCCTTGCCAATCGGTGCCGGGAAGCGGAAGACCTCGCGTTCGCCGAAACGCTTCCCCAGATGAAATCGGCCGTCGCGATAGATGCGAGGCCGCGCAACGGCTTCATCGAAGGAGACCTCTGCGGACCACTGCGAGAGCGGATCGGCGCTCTCGGCGCTCTCGTACAGGCGGATGTGCGCGGAGTCCACGGAGTCGAGCTTGTCCGCGGCGCGTGCAACCAGCAGGTTGGTCAGTCCCGGAGCAACGCCGGCGTTGATCAGCGCAGTGCGGTTTTTGTGACGAAACCGCTCGTTGTACCGGAGCTGCTCCGCTTTGAACGGGGTGCGCGTCAGGTGCGAGGCGGTGTCCAGATAGTGGGCACGAATGCGGAGCGCGGCTCGGAGGACGATTTCATTGCAGACCGCGGGCGCCGTGTTCACGACCAAATGGTTGCCCCGTGCTGCCTTGACGATCGCTGAGAGATTCCGCGCGTTCACCCGTTGAAGCGGGAGAGTTGACCGTGCCCCGAGAAACCGCTGCGCACGGTCCGGGTCCTTGTCGCCGCACGAGACTGCATGGCCTTGGCGCGCGAGCAACTGCGCGACCATGGAGCCGATCGCCCCCACCCCAAGCACAAAGATCCGCATCGGGCCGAGACTCTACCACAACGCCGCGGCGGGACCTACTGCGGAATGGGACAAGCGAGGCGGCCGATCGTGGCGGGCTCAGGCGGACCCGCGGAGATCGCGGTAGAGCCGCTGAACCTCCCGGCGGAGGCGGGGCCGCGGCAGGGCACCGTCGACGACATAGTCGGCGATCTTGATCTTCCGGGCCAGCGGCATTTGAGACCGGATACGGCGGAGGGCTTCGGCGCGCGTGAAGCCATTACGTTTGGTGAGGCGGGCGAGCTGGGTCTTCTGGTCGGCGGTGACGACGATGACTTTGTCCATGCGCTTGTGCGCGCCGGCTTCGATAAGCACAGGCGCATCGTAGAGAACAACTGCGTGCGGGTCCTTGCGCGCGATCTCGCGGGCCAGACGACCCTGCTCGCGCGCGACGCGGGGGTGAATGATGCGCTCGAGCCTGCGCAGTTTGGCCCGGTCGCCAAAGACGATCTTCGCGAGCGCGGCCCGGTCCACCGTGCGGTCGGCACGCAGCACGCCTCGGCCGAACACGCGGACGATGTCGCGCCACGCCGGCTTGCAGGGTTCCACGACCTGGCGCGCCAATACGTCAGCGTCAATGACGACCGCGCCGCACTGCTGAAAGAGCCGGGCCACGGTGGTCTTGCCCGTCGCTACGCCGCCCGTAAGTCCGACCAATACCATGGGCGCACCATAGCATGCCCTTCAGGAAGGCCTCAAGAAATCGACTGGCGACGCGTGCGACTTGACTTGTGAGCAGTGCTCCCTGTATCAGGCTCCCATGGTAGCAACAAGACAACCATGGGGCTCGACCGTCGCAGGCGTGGCGCTGCTCGTGCTGAGCATGATCGGACTCGCGTGGGCTGCCGAGGTTCCGACTCAGCAGGAGCCGGCGGGCGAGCCGCGTACCATCGTCGTGGCGCTTGATGGGACGGGCGAGTTCCGCTCGATCCAGGAAGCGATTGACGCCGCCCGCAACGGCGATACGATCCGGATCAAGGCCGGTCGGTACTCTGAGGATGTCATCGTCCATAGCAAGGAACGTCTGACCATTATCGGAGAATCCAGGGACCGTGTGATCGTGCTGGGCCGCGACCGCTTCGGCGCGTTTCACGTCGGCAAATGGCCCTACGGCGCCGAGCAGATCGCGATCAGCGGGCTGACGATCAAGGATCGTAGTGGGCTGGCCATGGGGATCTACAATGGACGCGGTATTGTGTTGCACGATGTCAGGGTCGAAGGGACCTTATTCGGCCAGCAAGTGAGGGACGTTCGCGTTGAGAAATGCGACCTCGGGGGGAGCGAGACGACCGGGGTGCAATTTGCCGATTCCGAAGCCGTCTTGATCGGCAATCGGATCCACGACAATGATCACGGCGTGACGGCGTCGGGCACATCACGGGTGCGGCTTGAGCGCAATATCATCACGCGCAACCTGTTTGAAGGGGTAGTTGTTACCGATCGCGCGGAAGCGGTCCTGCTCAGCAACACGATCGCCAAGAACGGCGGCGGGGCGGCATTTCTGAGCGAATCGCGGAACGAGGTGACCGGGAATATTATCGGGTTGAACAAAGTCGGAGTCGTGATCGCGCCTTCGAGCCAAGTCCGTGTCTCCTTCAATGCCCTCTACAACACCGAGCATGACTATCTGCGTGCCGGATCCCCCAGTGTTCCGGCGCCTGAGCTCAAATCCGATTCAGACCTGATAATTGATCCCCATTTTGTCAACCCTGCCAAGGACGACTTCCGGCTGCGCGCCGATACGCCTCTGGTCCGGGTTGGAGGGTTCGCCTATCTTGGCGCGTTGGAGCCGGAAAAGGACATCCCTCTTTCGCCACAGTGACGTCCCAGGTTGCTACCAGCCATCTTGGCTCGCGTCCTGAGGGTCTGATGAGGATGGTGGCATAAATAAATGATAAATCAAATGGTTATATTGCCACCTCCCTTCGAATGGGATCCTATGGTATGCTAACAACATAAAAGGAGTTATCTGGCCCAGGATTTGCTTAACGTCTGGGCGTACGAATCAAATTCGAACACGGAGTCCTTGTGATGGCCAGCTATCGATCGGAACATGAGAAGCGGGAGCCGACCGGGTTCCCTCCCCTTGAGGAAATGGAGATGGGGAAGCCGATCGGCGCCATCCTGCCTATGTCCGAGCATAAGCAGCTCCAGTTGCGGGACAGCATCGAAGTGATTGACTACCTGTTGAATCAGGACGAGGTGACGTGGAATTAGCTTGCCCTGCATCGTTGTGATCCTTCCTGCCCTTCAGTTTCCGTTACCGATTCTCCGTGCGATGTGAGCCAACCTTCCCGTTCGCGGTCCCCTGCCCGTAGCCCGGTTGCTCTGTACCAGGCGACGAGCCGGCCAGCGCGGTCTATCGTCTGATCTGCGGCGAACTGTAACGATTCATTCCTGCGCAGGACTCAACCCCTGAGACCGCGCGCCGCATGGCGAATCTGTTTAGGAGCAGCCATGCGATCTCTGCGCTGTTGAGCTGAAAGTGTGGAAAACCAAGACGAGGGGCGAGTCATTGCCCCCAGCCTGTAGCGATCAGATTGACAGAGAGTCAGGGAGGTCGACATGATACGGGACCAGGCGACCATGGATGTATTGGCAGCGGTTCAGACGTCTTCTTCGGTAAAGGGGAAACTGCTCATCGCCGCGCTCTTCGCGGCGGCGCTCGCGGCGTTTTTCTATTTTGACCTGAAGCAGTACCTCACACTCGACGCGCTCAAGAGCAATCGGGATCGGCTCCTAGGTTTCTCGGAAGCCCACTATCTCGAATCGGTCCTGCTGTTTATCGTGGTCTACATCGTGCAGACGGCCTTTTCGCTTCCGGGCGGTGCGATTCTGACACTGGCGGGAGGATTCCTGTTCGGGAGCCTCCTCGGGACGGCGTATGTCAACGTGGGAGCCACGCTCGGCGCCACGCTGGCATTCCTCGCGGCACGGTACCTGCTGCATGATTGGGTGGAGCGAAAGTTCGGGAGCCGCCTCGGCTCGTTCCAGGAGGGATTCTCGAAGAACGGGTTCAGTTACCTGATGACGCTCCGGCTGATCCCGATTTTTCCGTTCTTCTTGGTGAACCTGCTGTCAGGGCTGACCCGGGTGAGTCTGGGCACCTACGTCGCCGCGACGGCGATCGGGATCATCCCCGGCAGTTTTGTGTATGCTTACGCCGGGCGGCAACTGGGAATGATCAACTCCTTGAAAGAGATCGCGTCGCCGCCGGTGTTGGTCGCCTGCACGCTGCTGGGCTTGCTGGCCCTCACGCCGATCGTCTATCGGAAGCTGGCGGCTCGCAAAGGATAGGCGGATCGGAATCGAGGCGTGCCGGACGAAGGACTTGAATCCCACAGAGGGAGACGCGCCATGCAGACGCACGACACAGCCCAAGGGCCGGCGCTGGTGCTGCCCGATGACGAGCACAATCGGGTCCTCGTCAGCAACGTGCATCCGCCGGAGTGGGTCAACCAGGAGCCGTCGGGACGCTACAACCTGGTGGTAATCGGCGCCGGCACGGCCGGGCTGGTAACCGCCGCCATCGCTGCCGCGGTCGGCGCAAGAGTCGCGCTGATCGAAAAGCATCTGATGGGCGGTGACTGCCTCAACGTCGGCTGCGTGCCGTCCAAAGGCGTGATCCGCACTGCGCGTGCGTGGTCGGATGTGCGCGACGCCGAGGCGTTCGGCGTGCACGTGCCGCCCGGAGTGAAGTACGACTTCGCAGCGGCGATGGCACGGATGCGGAAGCTCAGGGCACGGATCAGCCACACCGACTCCGCCCACCGCTACAAGAAGCTGGGGGTGGACGTCTATATCGGCGAGGGGCGGTTCACGGGTGAGGATAGCATCGAAGTGTCCGGTCCAGCCGGGGACCGGCGATTGACCTTCAAAAAAGCCGCCCTTTGCACCGGGGGACGGGCCGCTGCGCAGGCGATCCCAGGGCTGCAGGAGGCCGGATACCTGACCAACGAGACCGTCTTCACTCTGACCGACCTGCCGCCTCGGCTGGGCGTGATTGGTGCCGGGCCGATCGGCTGTGAGTTGGCCCAGGCGTTTGCGCGTTTCGGCAGCGAGGTCTATCTCATTGAGGCCCTGCACGGCATCATGCCGAACGAAGACCGCGATGCGGCGGACATTGTCCATGCGTCCATGCTCCGCGACGGGATCAAGCTCCTCTGTTGCGGTAAGGACCTGAGGGTCAATAAGACCGGTGGCGGCAAGCGGCTGACGGTTGATTCACACGGCGAGCACTATGACGTCACGGTCGATGAAATCCTGGTCGGCATCGGCCGGTCGCCGAACGTGGAAGGGCTCGGATTAGAAACGGTCGGAGTCCAGTACGACAAGGCGGGTGTCAAAGTGAACGACCGTCTGCAAACGACCAACCCACGTATCTATGCTGCTGGCGACGTCTGCTCGCGGTACAAATTCACGCACGCCGCCGACGCGATGGCACAGATTCTGATTCAGAATGCGCTCTTCCCACATCCGTTCGGGCTCGGGTATGCCAGCGTGGAATCGCTCATCATGCCGTGGTGCACGTACACGGAGCCGGAAATCGCGCACGTCGGCATGTACGAGGCGGACGCCAAGGCCAAGGGCATCGAGGTTGAGACCTATACCTTCAAGCTGGACGAGGTCGATCGGGCGATCCTGGATGGAGAGGATGAGGGCTTCGCCCGCATTCACGTGGAGAAGGGCACGGATCGGCTCCTGGGCGCGACGATCGTTGCGGCCCATGCAGGCGATATGATCAACGAGTTCACCGTGCTGATGACGGCGGGCGCGGGGATCAAGACGATTGCCGGCACCATCCACCCGTATCCGACGCAGGCCGAGGTCAACAAGAAGGTGGTCAACCTGTGGCGGAAGGCCCACTTCACGGAGGGGCAAAAGCGCCTGCTGAGCAAGTGGTTCGCCTGGACGCGGTGATGAAACCCGTCATCCTTTGGATTACTCTCGTCCTTCTAGCCGCCATTCCCCCTGCGCTTCTTGCCGGGTCTCCCCAAATCCTGGAGGTCGGGCAGTTCTCGGTCGCTCGAGAGGGAACCGTCCTACCGGACGGATGGAAGCCGCTCACGTTCAAAAAGATTTCCAAGCACACGGTGTATACGCTGGTGAAGGACGAGGAGACCCTAGTGGTGAAGGCGGTCAGCGAGGCTTCTTCATCAGGCCTCACCCGGGAGATCACGATCGACCCGAAGGAGTACCCGATCATCCAGTGGCGCTGGAAGGTGACGAATATTTACAAGCAGGGAGACGTGAGCAAGAAAGAGGGCGACGACTATCCAGCTAGAATTTACATCACGTTTGAGTATGATCCCTCCCAGGTTGGGTTCTTCGAGAAGGCCAAGTTCGAGACGGCGCGGATGCTCTACGGCCAGTACCCGCCAAGTGGCGCGATCAATTACATCTGGGAGAGCAAGGCGCCCAAAGGTACGCTCGTCCCCAACCCCTACACGGACCGCGCGATGATGATTGTCGTAGAGAGCGGCGCCGAGAGGATCAATCGCTGGATCACCGAGGAGCGGAACGTCTATGAGGATTACAAGAAAGCCTTCGGCAAGGAGCCGCCACGGATCTCCGGCGTTGCGATTATGACGGATAGCGACAACACGAAAGAGTCGGCCACGAGCTATTACGGAGACATCATTTTTCGAAAATCGTGAGGCTATGACACATCGCCAGTTCCTTGCCCTGAGCGGCACGCTCGCCGCGAGGTCCCTCCTTCTATGGCCCGTTCGGCCGCACGCCGACCTGTTTGAAGGCCTCTTCGAGGCCACAGGCACACTGACCCCGCCCATCACGCCCAATGCGGAGGGGCACGCGTCCCGGCCCGCCTCATCGTGCCGGGGCTCTATGGCATGAAAAGCCTCTGGTGGCTCACCGAGATCGAGGTCGTCTCCGACGACGACAGTGGCTACTACGAGCGCAAAGGGAGGTCGGAAGAGGCGATCGTGAAGACCATGTCGCGAATCGATCTGCCTGGGCATGGTGAGGGCATTCGGGGCCAAGAATACCTCGTGCGCGGTCTGGCATTGGCCGGCACCCGTGAGATCCCGAAGGTCCAGGTGAACACGGATGAGGGGCTGAGCTGGCAGGAGATTCAGCTCGATCCGCCGCTGTCGCAGTACGCCTGGATGTTTTGGCGCTATCGGTGGATGATTCCGGGGCCTGGCAGCTATGCGCTTCGCGTGCGCGCGATGGACGGCACGGGTCGCTGGCAGTCCGAGTTGGAACAGGAGCCCGCCCCGGACGGGGCCGCGGGGCTCCATGAGGTCACGGTCACCGTAACGGGCTGAAAGGAGATGAAACGGGCCGGCCTCGTCCTGGTCGGCCCGATTCTTCAATCGCGAAGTCCGTTCCCGGGAGGGGAACCGTTATTGAATTGAGTTGGCGTGGTACCCGCGAGTGATCTCGGCTCGGATCGAATCGCCGGGTTTCTTGTTGCCGTTCAACCGTTTAGTGTCCGTGCCGACGTGCACGCGGTGCACATCGCCTTCGAAGTCTTGGACGAGATAAAAATCGCCCTCGATCTTCGTCAGCTTGCCCGACAGCATTTGCCAGGCCGGGCCTGACTTGGTGTCGTACTTCGCCGGCTGCGCCACCTGGGTGGATGGCGTCTCCGGTTGTGTGGGGACTGACTGGGTCGAGGCTGCGCCTTTCTTGCTCTTGGTGCCTTTGGCAGCCAGAGCGTCAAGGTCGCCGAACACCGGTGCGCCGGCTGCAAGAACGGCGGCCAGCCCAATCGCGATCCGTGTCTTCATGGTCAACCTCCTTCTTGATGGCGAGGCTAGGGAGAGGCCGCCCGTGTGCGTGGCCTCAACAAAAAAGTATAGTGCCCATTTCTATATTGGCAAAGGGCGTACCCGCGCGAGGGGTGGAAGCACGGTGCGGGATACCTACCGCTTGTGCGCGGCCTGGACGCGAGCTTTCTGGCAACGGCAGCGCGCGAGGCCGGGCATGGGGTCGCCAAGTATCGGCGGGGTGCCGACAGGACGACACACATACGGGCCTTATGTGGTCTCCGCATGGAGGGCGGATCATGAACGGTCGCGTCGTGCTCATGCTCCTCGCGGTCATGATCGTCGGGTGCTCGGGGGTTCCCCGGTCGTCTGCGCCGGTGGACCCGATTGCGCCTGAAGCGTTCTCGCATCAACTGTTCGAGGACGTGCTCCTGGCGCACGTGACGGACGGCGTGGTCAACTATCCGGCCATGCAGCACGACGCCCGCTTTCGAGCCTATGTACGCCAATTTGCTCGGGTGGATCCGAACGCGCCGCGGTCGCGCGAGCACCGGCTCGCGTTCTGGATCAACGCGTACAATGCGTTCGCCATCAAGGGGATCCTCGACGGGTACCCGCCGATGACGCTCTGGGGACGCTACAAGTTTTTCATCGGCCGGGCCTATCGGGTCGGGGGACAACCGATCAATCTGTATGACCTGGAACAAAACCTCCTGATCCCGGACTTCCGGGAACCGCGGATTCACTTCGCCATCGTGTGCGCGTCGAAATCCCGTCCAAAGCTCGGCACACAGGCATAGACGGCGGAGCGCCTCGGCTCGCAGCTTGACGATGCCGCGAGCGCGTTCGACAACGACCCGACCAGCAATCACTTCGATCCGGAGAAGAAGGTGGTTTACCCGTCCATGATCTTCAAGTGGTTTGAGGCCGATATCGCAGCGGAGACCGGCTCGCTGCTGGCCTTCGTGAAGCGGTACGTGGCCGATGTGCACTTAGCGCGGGAGCTTGATACAACACCCTACCGCGTGCAGTTCATTGAGTACGATTGGAGTCTGAACGGGTTACCCCCTTCTGGCTGAGGCCAATGCTGGTTCTTCCTCATGAGCGCGCGCCGATTGCTCGCCTGCTGAGCGTTCTGGAGCAAGGCGAGCGGTTGGCGCACGATTGCGCGAAGGCGCAAGCGGGGCTGGCGCGGAAGCCGGGCACGCGCTGGGTTTTCGGGGCGCGATCGCCTGGCTGGCGCCGCGGCGCCTGGGCTCCTCGCCCCTGCTCCGACCGCTGGAGCGCGATCGGGCGAAGCTCACGATATCCTCTTGTACCAGGAGGAAGCCCACCACGCGTTCGGCGAGCGGATACTGGCCAGGGCCTTCGCCACGGGCGCAGCCTCGCCGGCGGATCTGCGCGAGCGGGCGCAGGACTACCTGGCGCTGGCTCACGAGATGGTGACCACGCTGTGCGACCTCTTCGCCGACATCGACGAAGATGCCGCTGCATGGGCTTCTGACGCCACGGCGCGCATGCCAGGATGGTTCCGCGCGCCGAGGCCCTAGGGGGCTTCCTTCATCACATTGTGAACTGGTCAGCCTTCATTACATTGTGAACTCTGATGCGGGAGCATCGTGCTAGATCGCTACGCTGCCTTCCCAGCTGAAACCACGCTGGGAGGGCACGATGGCAGACATACGCGACGACTATGAGCTGCGAGGCCGGGCTGTTGAGCTGCATGAAGCCGGAGTGGGATTTCAGGCCATTCTCCACCGTCTGGGACGGTCGCGAGCCTGGCTGGCCAAGTGGCTTCACCGGTTTCGGACTGAGGGGTGGCAGGGTCTGCGATCCCGAAGTCGGGCTCCCAAGCAGCAGGCCCGCCAGATGCCGCAGCGGATTGTGGCGCGGGTGGTGGCGATCCGCGCAGAGCTGGAAGCGCGGCAGACCCGGCGCAGCCGCTTCTCGGGCATCGGGGCGAGGTGGTGCGCGCGGAGTTGCAACGCCGCCGCGTCCGACCACTGCCCTCCCTCAGTACGATTGAACGACTTCTCCGCCAGCATGGCTATCCCAAGCGACCGCCTCACCGGCGGACTGGAAGCGGGGAACCGTATCCTGCGCCCCGCGCGCGCTTTCCCGGCGATGTGCAGCAGACTGACCTGGTGGGGCCACGGCATCTGCGTGGCCCCAAGGGCGTCACACGCTTCTACTCGGCGCACACGGTGGCCGTGGTGGGCCGCGGCGCCGCAACCTCCCAAGGCCGGCACAAGACCGCGGAGTTGCTCTGTAAGCATTTCGTCCAGGCCTGGCGTTGGTTGGGCGTGCCGCTGGTTTCCCAGATGGACAATGAAATGGCCGCCACCGGTGGGGGCCGTCACCCTTACGGGTTCTCCTTGGTCATGCGGCTGCACCTCCTGCTGGGCGTCCGGCTGCTCTTCATCCCACCCAGCGAACCGGGGCGGAATGCCTATGTCGAGAGTTTTAATGGCCTGTGGCAGGAGCGGGTCTTGTGCCATCCTTGTCCGGATCTGCGGGCGCTGCGCCGCACGGATCATGCGTTCCTCCGGTACTATCACTTCCAGAAGCCACACCGGGCCTTGCGGAGTTCGGCAGTCGGCACCCGCTACCCGGGGGAGTGGCTGCAGCGCCAGCGCGGCCAGCTGCGGAGTCTGCCAGCGAGCTTCTCGCTGGGGGCGTATCGAGGCCCTGGTACGGACTTGCACCTGCCCTTGGCCCGAGGGCGGATCTCCCGGATCCGGCGTGTTGACGCAGCCGGCACCATCGAAGTCAACGGCAAGACCTACACCGTTCGCCGCCAGTTGGTCGGCCAGTATGTCACCGCGACAATTTTTACCCACCACCGGTGCCTCGTGGTCAAAGCCCTCAGCGGATTTCAGCGACAGTTTCGCTTCCCGATCTCCGAAGCGCTGGTTCAGCCACTGCTGCCACTGCCCCATGGAAGAATGTGAATCCGGCAGTTCACGATGTGATGAAGGTAGTCACTCATTAGGATTAGTTCACGATGAGATGAAGGCAGTCACCTGGGCAATGGGCGATAGATATCGCCCAAGGCAGCGCGTCGGCTTCCCCTATAGCCCATCGCCTATAGTCCCTGGACGGCGAGATCCATGATCTCCGTCGTCATCCCTCCCTACAACGAAGAGAACGCGTTGCCGAAGATACTGGGGTGTCTGCTCGCGCAGCCGGGGACTCTGAAGTGATCCTGGTCGACGGCGGCAGCACCGATCGCACCTCCACCGTTGCCGAATCCTTTGGCTTCGTCCCGCCGCCGAAGCTCAAATAGAGTTGAATCCTGAGAACTGTCATTCACCGTCCGCACAAGGCTCGGGCATCCCTCCGCATCACTGTCTCAGGCCTCAGTCCTCAGCACCCAGTCCTCGCGTGCTTCTGAGCGCGCGCAAGGGGAGGGCAAGCCAGATGAACGCCGGCGCGAGACGCGCCCGTGGCGAGTGGCTCCTGTTCCTGCACGCCGACACCCTGCTCCCTGACGGCGCGCTGGCGCGAGTGAATGAACTGAAGGCCGATCCGTCCATCCAGGCCGGGGCTTTCTGCATCGTTTCTCGGGCGACGACTGGCGGCTGCGGCTGATCTCGTTGCCCGGCGGTAGCGCGGGGGACGGCGGCTGCTTCATGGCGACCGCAGCCTATGGCTTCCCCATGGCGGCCGAGGTGGGCGCGCTGCGGCGCTTCCGAGATCGAATCATGCTGCCGAACAGGCCTGGGCAATTGCTCGTCGCCGTGTATTACCGAGTCAGTCCGCCGCTCGCCCGGCTTATTGCGGGGCACGAGCTGTTAAGGGCGGCGACACGCAGTGTGTTGCGACCGGTTGTCTGGTGGGCAGCGCTTGCCCTCGCATCACCCCTGCTGGCTTCGGCGGTGTTGACCCTGGCCGCAGGGGGCGCTGTGGCGGGCCTGATCCTCTTCATGGCCAGGCGTGCCAGCCCCGAGCCCATCGCCTCTTGCCTCCGGCCTTGCTACAATGCCGGCGTGGAGGTCATTACCACCCATCTCAACGCGGACTTCGACGGCCTGGCCTCGATGGTGGCTGCGCGCAAGCTCTATCCGGGCGCGTTGCTCGTGCTGCCGGGCGGAGCGCAGACGCACGTCCGTAGCTTTCTCGCCGTTCACGACTTGGGCATCACTCGCCTGAAGGACCTGGACCTTGCGCAAGTCACCCGCTTGATCCTGGTCGACACGCAGGATCCCGAGCGGATCGGTCCACTGAAAGACCTGTTCACGCAGGCCGGGGTGTCGGTGCACGTCTACGACCATCATCCGGACTCGGACCGTGAGCCGGGAGAGATCTCCCCCCGGCGCGCCGACCTGCGGGTCGTGGAGCCCGTCGGGGCGACCACGACGATCTTTGTCGAGCGCCTGAAGGAGGAAGGCATGGCCCTCTCTCCATTCGAGGCGACCGTGCTCGCGCTCGGGCTGTATGAGGAAACCGGCTCGCTGGCGTTCGCGTCGACCACCCCGCGGGATCTGGAAGCTGCGGCGGAAGTGCTTCGGGCGGGCGCTGACCTGAATATCGTGTCGGATACGCTCCGCGCGCACCTGGACCCCGATCAGATCGCGCTGCTCAATGATCTGCTGCGCTCGAGCGAGACCTACTATCTCGAAGGACGAAAGATCCTGCTGGCGACCAGCGCCTATGACCGCTACCGCGGCGACCTGGCAGAAGTCGTGCACCGGCTCGCTGAGATGGAAGGGCTGGACGCGGTGCTGGCAGCGATCGCGATGGAGGACAAGATCGAGCTGATCGGCCGCAGCCGACGGCCCGAGATCGACGTCGGGCAGATCGCGCGGGAGTTCGGCGGGGGCGGGCACGCGGTGGCGGCCTCGGCGAGCATCAAGGGCCAGACGCTGGTGGAGGTGCGGGAGCGGCTCGCGTCGTTGCTGACCGAGCGCTACCGGCCGACTCTGCTCGCCCGCGACATCATGACGACCCCGGTGAAGGCGATCCATGCGGAGGCCACCGTGGCCGAGGCGGAAGTGCAACTGACAAAGTATGGCGTCAACGTGCTGCCCGTCCTAGACGGCAAGGAGCACTTCCTCGGCCTTGTCGCCCGCGAGAGCATCCAGAAGGCGCTGTTCCACAAGCTCGGCGAGTCGCCGGTCCGGGATGTGATGCGGACGGACGCGTACACCGCGGCGCCGGAGACGCCGTTCCGCGAGATCGAGACGCGCATGATCGAGCGCAACCAGCGCTTCGTGCCGATCCTCAAGGCCGACAAGGTAGTCGGCGTCATCACGCGTACCGATCTCCTACGCGTGTTGCACGAGGATGTCTTGAAGGCCGCCAGAGCGCGGGCCAAGGGGGAGGAGGCCGCGCCGGTCTCGCTCCGGCGCAACGTGCGGGGGATGCTCAGGGAGCGACTGCCCGATCGTGTGTACGCCGTGCTGCTCGAGGCCGGCGACTTGGCCGAGCGCCTCGGCATGTCCGTTTACGTCATAGGCGGCTTCGTCCGGGACTTGTTGCTTAATCGCACCAACCTCGACGTCGACCTGGTCGTCGAGGGCGACGGGATCGCGTTTGCGCGGGCGCTGGCGAGCCGCAAGGGGGACCGGGTCAAGGCGCACGAACGGTTCGGGACGGCCGTCGTGATCTTTGCGGACGGGTTCAAGGTGGACGTCGCCACGGCACGGACCGAATACTACGAGTACCCCACGGCGCTGCCGACGGTCGAGCGCAGCTCGATCAAAAAAGATCTCTACCGGCGCGACTTCACGATCAATGCGCTGGCGGTGAAGCTGAACCGCAGCCATTTCGGCGAGCTGATTGATTTCTACGGCGGCCAGCGTGATCTGAACGAGAAGACCATCCGAGTCCTGCATAGCCTGAGCTTCGTGGAGGACCCGACGCGCGTGTTCCGCGCGATCCGGTTTGCGCAGCGGTTCGGCTTTCGCCTGAGCAAGGAGACGCTGGCGCTCATCAAGGGCGCGGTCAGGATGGATCTCTTTCACCGCCTCTCGGGGCACCGGCTGCTGGAAGAGCTGGTCTTGCTGCTCTCCGAGGATGAGCCCCGTAAGGCGGTGGCCCGCCTGGCCGAGCTGGGCCTGCTCCGCTTCGTCCATCCCAGCCTGAAGTGGTCGCCGCGACTGGACGCGTTGCTCAAGGCCGTTGAGGATGCCGACGACTGGTACAAGATCGCGTCGCTGACCTGGCCCGGGGTCAAGCCGGTCGAGTCGCATTCAGCCGGCGAACCGGCTGCACGGCGCGCGGAGCAGTGGGTCGTGTACTTCATGGCCCTGATGGACGTGCTGCCGGCAAAGGCGGTTGGGGAGACGTTGAAGCGGCTGGCGATGGCGGAGCGCTATGCCGACAAGGTTCGCGTGTGCCGGTACGACTCCGAGAAAATCCTCCGCAAGCTTGCCAAGCAGCCAGCCGCGCGCCCGTCGGAGGTCTATCGCACGCTCGAACCGCTGCCCGACGAGACGCTCCTCTTCTTGCTCGCCAAGACCAGGTCCGATCATGTCAAGGCCCAGATTTCCGCCCATCTCAGCACCTACCGATACGTCAAGCCCATTCTGGCCGGCACCGACCTTTCGGCCATGGGCCTGAAACCCGGGCCGATCTACCGCAAAGTCCTCGATCAGCTTCTCGACGCCCGCTTGAACGGTGACATCCGCACCGAAGCCGATGAGCGCGAGTTGGTGAATAAGCTCGCCAAGCTCTAACCCGGAGCCCTGTCGCCGTCGGGCCTGCTGATCCCGCCAATTTCCTTGTCGGATCGTCGCTCGCCACTTCGACTCTCAGGCGTGGCCTCGCCGCTTCCGCACATCGTCGCAGCGACCGCGCTCAGCGCTGCGGTGGCACCGGGACAGGCTGCTCCACGCGTGTGGACACTCGGCGCGTTATGCTCCATTGTGCCGGACCTGGACAGGGTCGGCTCCCGGGCCGTCGTGCCCTATGAGACGATGTGGGGCCCTCACGGGGTCACGCACTCGCCGGCTTTTGCGGCAGCGCAGAGTGCCGTGCTCGTGGCCGTGGCGTTTCGCACGCGAGACTGGGCCTCGTGGCGGCTAGGTCTTGCCTTCTATTTCTCCTTGGCCGCGGCTTCCCACGGTGCGCTCGATGCAATGACCAATGGCGGTCTGGGAGTCGGCTTCTTCGCCCCCTTCGACGCGACGCGCTATTTCTTGCCGTTCCGCCCGATCAAAATCTCGCCGCTCGGCGTCCGTGACTTCCTCCCCCCACAGGGCGTGGCGATTCTGACGAATGAATTCTTCTGGACCTGGCTGCCGTCGGGCGCCGTGGTTCTGCCCGCACAGTTGGCTCGACGACGTTTGGCTGCTGCGGAGGATGGGTAACCTGATGATCCTCCGAGGTCGCTCCATCCTGGTGCTTGCCGGCTTGGCAGTGTTCCTGCTGTCCTGCGCGGGACCATCCGCGAGCGATCGGCCGCAGGCGCAAGTGGAGACCCTCGACGGCTGGAGCGTGGTGGAGTCCGGGCTGCGCCTCCGCGTCCACTCGCCGAACCAAGCCTATCGCGACCCGGGTGCGTTCGTGCTGACCGTGGAGTTCGAAAACCTCGGGCAGACCCCGCTGGTTATTTTTCCAACCGGCATTTCCCGGCAGTACCGGCCGTTGGATAGCACGAGGGTCACGTACGAGCCCTACCCTGGGCCGAGGATCTCGCCGTGGAAAGACCTGCTCGCCATTGGACCGCAAGAGCGGCGGGCCGTCCGATTCATCGGCATGCGGGACGGGGACGGGATCTGGCAGCTCGATGCCGGCAGCCATGCGCTGTCGGTCCACTACTTCGTGGCGGCCGACCTGGCTTGGAACGCCGCTGTGCAGGCGGCACTGCCACGCGCGGTCGGCGAAGCGGCCCGGGTTTGGGTGGGGGAGCTTAAGAGTCCGGAAATCATCGTGCGGTTTGACCCGCGTCTGGGGAATTAATCGGCGGGTTGAGCCGTTCGCCCTGGGCTCTCCCACCCATTACGCGTCACGCTTCACTCGTCACGGCATCAATCCGGCAGCCTCCGGCCGCGGGTTTCGGGAGCGAACGGCAGGATGGCCAGGCCGAGCAAATAGATCAAGGCGACGGCGCTGGCGGCGCGACCGAAACTGCCCAGGCTCGCCACGAGAAATCCGGTGATGAAGGGACCGGCCGAGGCAAGCACGCGTCCGATGTTGAAGCAAAAGCCGGCCCCGGTGGCCCGCAGGCGGGTCGGGTACAGCTCCGGCAGGTAGAGGGGAAAGCCGCTGAAGATGCCGTTGGTGAAGAACCCCAGGATCGGCAGCAGCAGCAGCACATGAGTATAGGCGTGCGGCGTCACAAAGGCGATCGGCAGCATGATGAGGCTGCCCAGGCACATGAAGGCAAACACCGGGCGCCGGCCGAAGCGCTCCGCCAGCGGACCGAAGGTGAAATAGCCCACCAGCGCGCCGAGGTTCAGCGCCATGACCGCATAGCTCACGTACGAGGACAGGTCCGCCCGGGTCACGCCCTGCATGTCCGGCAGCGCCGCGATCAGCGTGGGCGTCCAGTTCGTGGCACCCCACAGACCGAACACCGCGACAAAGGCCAGACCCGAGCCGACCAGTGTGGGCCTCAGCAGGTCGCCGTGGAAGAGCTGTCCGAGCGTCGGGCGGCTCCGCGCGCCCGCCTGCTGTGCGGTGGCACGCGCCTTGACCCACCGCTCCGGCTCGGTGACCCACAAGGGGATCAACACCGCCAGGAGGGCGGGCAGGACCCCGACGACAAACAAGCCCCGCCAGCCGTAGCCCCGCAGCAGAAGGTTAAAGAACGCGGCCAGAAAGAAGCCCGCCGCCCAGGCGGATTGCAGGATCCCCGCGGCCTTTGCACGCTTGTCCTCCGGCCACGATTCCGCGACCAGCGTGGCCCCGGCCGCCCATTCACCGCCGATCCCGAGCGCCGTGAGGAACCGGTACAGGGCCAGGTGCCACCAGTCCTGCGAGAGGGCGGCGAGGCCGGTGAAGATCGCGTAGATGAGGATGGAGAGAATCAGCGTCTTCGTGCGCCCGATCAGATCGGCCAGCACGCCGAACAGGACGCCACCGACCGCCCACCCGATCAGAAAAATCGAGAAGACAATGCCGCCATACCAGCCGATCATCCCCTGGCTGACCACGCCGCCGTTCGCCGACGCTTGGAGTAACTCTTCGAGCGCGGGATGCAGCACGATGGCGTAGATCGTCGCATCCATCGAGTCGAAGACCCAGCCCAGCCAGGCAACGAAAAGGACCAGCCATTGGTAGCGGGTCACGCCGAGAACCCAGGAGGAGAACCACATAGGAGGAAACTCAAGGGTAGTGGTCAGGGTTCGGAGGTCGGTGGAAAAGCGGTCATCACGATCCGCCGAGGACGCAGATGAGGTGGGATTCGACCATTTTCTGAAGCAGATCGGGACGCGAGATCATGCCGACCAGCTTCCCGTGGCGCACCACGGGTACCCGCAGGATGTTCCATTTCATCATGTGATTGATGACCTCTTTGACCGGCGTGTCCTCGTCCACCGTAACCGGCACGACGCTCATGATCTCCTCGGCTGTCACCCGGTGCAGGTCCTTGCCATCCAGGACCGCCTTGAGGAGATCGAACTCCGTGACAAGACCGATCAGCTCACCCTCCCGCTCGAGCACCGGCAGGCCGCTGTAGCCGCCGGTGAGTAAGTGCACCGCCATGTCGCGGCCGATCGCTCGCCGGTTGACCGCCATGATGCGGGCGTTCATCACCTCGCGCGCTTTCAGATCCAGGCTGGGCGCCTTCATGCGCAATGTCCTCCGTGCTCTTTTGCTCAGCGAGTCGTGAGCGGCGACACTCTACGCAACCACGTGAGAACTGTCAAACGGGATCGAGAGCCACTTGACTTTCGGCGGACGCTGGCTCAGGAAAGCTAGGTAGAGGAGCAGGCGTGTGGCACGGATTCTAATCGGTACCTCGGGCTGGAGCTATCCAGGATGGCGCGGCACGTTTTATCCCGACGATCTGCCGTACAGTCAACAGTTGGAATTCTACGCCCGCGAGTTTCCGACCACCGAGGTGAACTATTCCTTCTACCATCTGCCACGCCCATCCACCTATGAGAGGTGGGGCCAAAGCGTGCCGGAAGATTTTGTCTTCGCGCTCAAAGCCAGCCGCCTGATCAGCCACACCAAGCGCCTGGTCGGAGTCGAGGCAGCCTGGCAGACCTTCGTGGGAAACGCACAGGCCCTCGGTCCGCACCTCGGCCCGATCCTGCTCCAGTTTCCGGCTAGTTTTCGCCGCGACAAGCAGCGGCTCACCGGTTTTCTCACGATGGTCAAGCGGTCGACGCCGCAGCCGTTGCGGCTAGTCTTCGAGTTCCGGCATGAGTCCTGGTTCACCGCAGAGATCTACAAGGTGCTCACGCGCCACCACGCCGCTCTCTGCATCGCCGATTCGCCGAGTTATCCGCGCGAGGACGTGCTGACCACCGACTTCACCTACCTGCGCTTCCACGGCCGCACGCAGCTCTTTGCCTCGCGGTACACGAAAGCGGAGCTGGGCACCGAAGCCCGGCTCATCAAGCGGTTCGCGAAGCAGGGCAGGGACGTGTACGTCTATTTCAACAACGACGCCCAAGGTCATGCGGTCGCGAACGCCCGCGAGTTGCGAGAATGCCTCGGCCAGGGGCCAGGATGACCAGTTAACTGCGTGACGGATGAAGCCAAGAGGAGAAATTGGATCTTTATGTTGACTGAGTCCGGAGATTGGAGCCTGCCTTCATGCGTGTGGCGGTGCGGTCATTTTTGACGCACACCAATCCTGGCCACTTGCGACAAAATTTGTCACGTGAGTCCGACTCGTATTTTGTGCCGAGCCACAGTGACGAATAACTTCTTATGTTTATTGGACAAATTGGCGGCATCAGGATTGCACAAAATCAACGGCTTGGAGAACTCTTCTGGCTCCACGGGTATCGAGGTCGGCCGATCCCCCGGACGTGCGGTCGGCTAAAAGGGGGCGTGCGGACATGCAACGACCATATCGACGGCGGCTGATAGTGGGAAAATTCCCCAATCGGTTTTCCGGTACCAACGTCAATTTCTTTCTCCTGCTCTTTCTGATCTTTGGAGCCGTCCTGTTCGGTCCCTTGATGATCAGCATGGAGGCCGATCATGAGGCCGCGGTCCTATCCCAGGGGCAAGCGGCGACCTATTTCTTGCAACTCCAAAAAGTCGTCTGGCCGGCGGTGTTGAGCCTCTTCGGGCTCCTGTTCGTCGCCACCGTGATTTTTACGCACCGCATTGCCGGCCCGCTGTACCGGCTCCGTAACGTCCTCAAGGTCATTGGCGAGGGCAACCTCACCGTCCGTGCCTCGATCCGCAAGCATGACTACTTGCATCAAGAGGTCGACTGCATCAATGAGATGATCGACTCCTTGCGCACGAAGGTCCGCGATATTGAAGCGCAGTATCAAGAAGCCCAGGCGTCCATGCTGGAGTTGGCCAAGGCCGCTCAGAACAGCAACGCGCAAGACACCGCTCGGCAGATCCAGCGTCTTCACGAACACTTGGAGCGCTTGGGGATGCGCCTGGCGCAGTTCAGAACGACGAGGTCCGACTGATGAAGATGCGCGAACCAGCGTCAGTCGTCGAGTCGTGTGCGGTGCGGCGTCCCGGTGGAGGCGAGGCCGGCTATACGCTCGTCGAGTTGATGACGACGGTCACGTTGCTGGCGATCCTTGCTGGCCTGGCCCTTCCCATTTACAACGGCTACCTGGAGAAGGCCAGGATCAAGCGAACGATTGCAGAGATCTATATGTTCGCGAAAGCCATCGACTTGTTTGAGTTCGATGTGGGCGTGCTGCCTACGACGCTGGAGCAGGCGGGAGTGATGGCAGGAATCCGTGATCCATGGGGCAGCCCTTATCAGTACTCCGCCATCGCCTCGTCCAGCAACGGCAATTCCGGCGGAGGTTCCGGAGGTGGGGGCGACTGCCCAGGCAAGAGTGGAGAATCCCAATTTAAAAGCGGCGGAGAATGCCCGGGTCATAGTGGGGAGTCCAACGCGGGCGGTGGCAATAGCAATAAAGGAGGAGGGGGGCAAGGCTCAAACGGCTCCTCTCCATCGGGACCACAACGTTCTTACAACGGTCAGTCTCCCGTCAATCCGGATTATGATCTCTTCAGTATGGGGCCCGATAGGAAGACCGCTCTACCGCTTGAGGGCTCTCCGGGTGAGGATGACATCATTCGCCTGGATGACGGCTGTTTCGTGGGCATGGCCAAAGACTGGGCGGGTGGCTCGAAGTGTTCGTCGGAAACCACGAGTAGTTCGGGGAGCGGCTCAGGGGGATCGGGTGGAGGCTCCGCCACGTCTGGGGGTGGCTCAGGTGGTTCGGGTGGCGGCGCGGGAGGAGGTGGCGGGAAAGGTTCCGGCAAATGAGGGGCGCTGCCTCAGCCAAACCAGTCCACCTCTTTCTTTTGCTCTTCTTGTTTCGCTTCGTTTTGTTTCACCCGGTTGTGTTCTTCTCTTTTCGTGATTTCCGCAGCTCTGGCCCTCTCATGACCGGGGATGTTCTCCAATAATGGATTGAGCAGGTCGCGCAGGCGCTCCTGTTCGGCCGGCTTGAATTTGAGGAACTCAACTCCGTAGTCCCGCCCTTCGACCCACCGCACGACGGCGGTCTCGACCACGATCGGCGTCTCACAATCAGGCGGACAAATCCGTAAGGTCATGAAATCGCCCTTGCTGAGAGGCTTGTCGCTTCTCATGGCCGCGCCTCCCTGCGACAGATTGATCAGTTGGCCTTCTCCACCGGTTTTTCCGTGCGAGAAGGACATCGTAATATTGAACTGCACCTGAACGCGCGAGGACTTGCGGCGATCATCCATTGGCCACCTCCTCGGTCGAGCGGCAGCGCCATTGCGACAGACCGCCCAATGTCTAGGCATCACATGCAGCACGAAGTCTATCACTTGGAGAGCAAGCAACAAACAGAATCTCGATTAGGCTGCGTTGGTCTGGACCAGGAAGAGGGGCCAGCGTAGGCGGAATTTCCGTGTCGGCACCACCGGTCCAATGCCCTCGGGCCGCGGTGCTGGGTTGAGGTAGCCCCGCTTGTTCTCGGTGACCGAGCCGGTGCTATAGTGTGCCTGCCATGTCCGTCCTGGATTATTACCGCACGCTCGGGGTGGCACGCGACGCCACCGACGAAGACATCAAGAAGGCCTACCGCCGTCTCGTGCGCCAATTTCACCCCGACCGCAATCCTGGGGATACTGCTGCCGAAGCCAAGATCCGCGAGATCAACGTGGCCTATGAGGTGCTCGGCGACCCGGAGGCGCGCAAGACCTACGAGCGGTTGCTCTGGGGCGACGAAATCCGTGAAGCGGCACCCGATCTCGCGGTCATCCTCCAGCAGATGGAGGACAAGCTGTACGACGAAGGGCGAAAAGAGTTATTCGCAATCCTGATGAAAAACGTCTCGCGGGTAAAGTCGGAATTGGCGCTCATCCGGGAGCGCACCGTGGCTCAGCAGGGCTACGACAGCTTCAAGCGGCCCATCGTGGCGGAGCGGGCGGCCGAAGTGCTGGACGAGCTGATCACGGGCGAGCTGGAAGCGCGACGGAAGCGGATGCTTGATGTCGCTCTCAAGATGATGCTCTCTCAGGGGGTCATCACGCGCGGCGATGCGACGGCCATGAAAGAAGTGCGCAACCGACTCGAGGAGAGCTTCCGCAAAGGGCGGATCAACGGATTCGGGGATGCGCTCGAGCTGTTCTATCACCGAAGATAAGACAAGGCGTCAATCGTCATTCGACAACTGTCAATCGTGAACAAGATGCTCTCTTCTTTTCGAATGACGAATGACCCATGCCGAATGACGCTTTTCACCGGGCTAAGGGCCCGGCGACCCAGCGGCCCCCCTGCATCACCCCTACGATCTTGTCCCGATCGCGCAATAGGCTGATCTTCTTGAGTGGATTGCCGTCCACCAACAACAGGTCGGCCTGCTTGCCGACCTCGATCGTGCCGACCTCCTGATCGATCCCGAGCAGCGTCGCAGCCGACGCGGTCGCCGCCAGGATGGCTTCCATCGGACTCATGCCGAGCTTGACCATCCGTTCCAGTTCCTGCGCATTCTCCCCGTGAAAATTGAACGGCGTGCCGGCGTCCGTGCCGAGCGCGATCGGGATGCCGCCGCGATGGGCCTTCTTGAAGCTGGCCTCATGCTTCGTCCGCATCGCGCGTGCCTTGCCGAGGGCGTCGGCCGGGATCCCGCAGGATGGGCTCGACGCGGCGGTGGTCGCCAGTGCGGAGAGCGTGGGCACCATGAAGACGCCATGCTGGCGCTTGAGATCAGCAGCCTCGTCATCCATGAGCGTGGCGTGCTCGATCGAATGAGCGCCGGCGTGAATCGCGTTTTTCATCCCCGCTGCACCGTGCGCGTGGGCCGCCACGCGGCGTCCGGCGAGGCGGGCTTCCTCCATGCCGGCCGAGAGTTCTTCCAGCGTGAGCTGCGGGTGGTCCGGCAAGGTCCCGGGCGTGAGCACCCCGCCGGAGGCGATGAACTTGATGACCTCGGCGCCTGCGCTAAGCTGCTCGCGCACGGCGGCGATGACTTCAGTCGGGCCGTCCGCTTCCCGTCCGATGAAGCGGGCGTGTCCGCCCGTCATGCAGATGGCCAGGCCGGAGGCGAGGATGCGAGGGCCGGGCAGCAACCCGTGCGAGATCGCCCCCTTCAGCGCGAAGATCGCGTGATCGCGGAAGCCCAGGTCGCGGACGGTCGTGAATCCGGCTTCGAGCGTGACCCGGGCAAAACGCGCGGCTTTGAGGAGGGTCAGACCGGGGGCTTCCTCCCGGATCGTCCGGACGACGTCGGCGTCGCCGCCCAGACAGAGGTGCACATGGCAGTCCATCAGGCCCGGCAGCAGCGTCAGCCCGCGTCCGTCAATCTGGCGCGCGCCGCGCGGCAGCGCGGCCTGCCGTTTGTCCCACACCGCTGCGATCGTTCGGTCGCGGACGAGCACCGTCGCGTTCTCGCGCACGCCGCCCAGACCGTCAATCACCCGCACGTGACGAAATGCGACCACCACGTAGTTTGCCGCCTCGCTCGGCCCCGCGCCTATCACGACCGTGCCGCGAAGAAACCACTATACCCAATCGCTGCGCTCCAGTGCACCTGGAAACCCGTACCTCCTCCAGCTCCACGGCCACCGAGCAAGCCCCGCGTGGAAGAGAGGGATAGTCGAAGGATTGACTTTGGTCCCGTGTGGGCTATGATGCATCTGATCGAGAGCCGACCTCATGCGAAAGTCTCCTTCCACGCGTCAGCAAGTCACGCGCTTGAAGCGTGAGCTCGAAGCGGCGCGGCGCATCAGCCGAGCCCTCTCGCGCCACTATCAGGTCGATGAGCTGGTCCAGCAGGCACTCCGCACCGCACTAGACGTCGTCGGCGCGGAGGCCGGATCGGTCCTGCTCTATCAGCCGGACTCCAAGCAGCTCGTCTTTCGTCACGTGATCGGCAAGAAGGCCAGACAATTGACCGGCCTCAGCATCCCGTACGATCAGGGCATCGCCGGAGCTGTCTTTACCTCCGGCCGCCCGCATGTGACGGGCGATGTTGCACGAACCAAACGGCATCTCCGGCGGGTGGATGCCAGTACCGGCTATCGGACCCGTGACATGATCACGCTTCCCTTGAAACGCTGGGAAGGCGAGCCGATCGGGGTCCTGGAGGTCCTCAACAAGCGACGCGGGAGACTGGGCCGGCCGGACCTGGACATCCTCATGATCATCTCGGCGCTCGCGGCGGCCGCGATCGAACAGGCGCGCCTGTTCGAGGAAGCGAAACTGGCCGAAGTGGTTCGGCTGCTCGGGGATATCGGTCACGATGTGGGCACGTTGCTGGCGCCCGTGACCTGCGGGCTCGGGATGATGACCAACCAGCTCGACGAGTTCTTTGCCAGCCTGGCTCGGGACGAGGCCGAGCGCGCGCAGCCGACGCGCGAGCTCTGCCAGCAGGTGATCAGCCTGCTCCGGGATAATTCGCGGCGGATCCAGGACCGCATGAAGGAAATCGCGGACTGCGTCAAAGGGCTGAGCGCCCCGCCGCAGTTCGCGCTGTGTCGGGTTGCCGACGTCGTCGGCAAAGTGCTGGACACCCTGCGGGTGCTCGCGGATGAGAAAGGCATTCATCTGCGGACCGAGGGGCTCGATCTCCTCCCGTCCGTGATGGCGGACGAACGGCGTCTGTACACTGCCTTCTACAATCTGGTGAACAATGCGATTCCGGAGGTCCCCTCGGGCGGGACCATCACGGTGAGCGGGCGGCAAGACCGGGCATCGAAATCAGTGGTGCTGGCGGTGGCGGATACCGGGCGTGGCATGCCGCCTGAAGTGCGGAACAGCCTGTTCACGGCCCGCGCAATCAGCCGCAAGCCCGGCGGCACGGGGCTGGGCACCAAGATCGTGAAAGATGTCGTGGAGGCCCATGGCGGGGAGATCACCGTGGAGAGCAAGGAGGGGGTCGGGACGACCTTCACGCTCCGCTTGCCGATCGAGCCGCTCCCACAGAGGATTGCGGGTGCGGGACAGCGGCGCAAGAGTGGAACGAGGTCGCGGGCAATCGGATAACCGAGTATGGGGAACTCGATCGCTCGTCACGACCGGCCGATCGGGATCGTGATCACGATCGCACCCATCACGTCATTGAGCTTGAAGTCGCGCCGCGGACTGTTCGGGTGCGCGTTGTGGCACTGGACGCAGTTGTCGGCGATGGCCCGATCCGCGTACACGGCCTGGAAGAACCGTTGCTGGCCGCTCCGGACGAAGCCGTAGAAGGCCTTCTCCGGATTCTTCACGACCTCCTCGAGCCCCCGCTTTTCGAAATCCGTTGTGGGCAGGTTCCACACGTAGATCGGCCAGAGACTGACCAACCGATACTTGATGCCCTTGCCCCTCTGCGCAATGACTCGTCCGGTTTCGATGAGAAACTGCGCGGGGAGGGGCAGCGCGTTCTCCGCCTTCCAGCCTTCCGCAGCCTCCACAATCCCTTTTTCATGCATCTTGGCCACGACGTGTGTCGTATAGACCGTTCGGTTCGCGTCCAGCACCGCATGCACGTAATCGGCGACAGTTTCGGGCGCGATCGCCACAGGTTCCTCGGACTTTTTAGACAGGGCCCAGACACCCCAGTAGACGAGGACGGTGATCAGGGCGAAGGCAAGAACGCCGATGATGACCGTGGACCGTTTCATGATGAGTCGTGAGCCCCCTGCGTCGGTGATTTTGCGCGGCTCTTTCCTTCAGGCCTCACGCGGCGCTGCACATGGCGCCTGGCTGTCCAGATAGACCCGGGACGCGGCTTCGACCGCCGCTCCCTTCCTGGGAATCCATCGGGAACGTAGGAACAACTCTTCCAGGGCGCTCAACAGAGCCAGGACGTTGGCTTTCGTGCAAGATTCGCCCATGAGCCCGATACGCCACACCTTGCCCTTCAGCGCGCCCAGTCCGCCGCCGATCTCGATCCCAAAGTCCTCCAGGAGCCCCTGACGGACTGCCGCTTCGTCGATGTGGGAGGGCAGGCTCACGCAATTCAGGGTCGGCAGCCGGTGGCCGGCTTGGGCAAACGGCGTCAGCCCGAGGGTCGTCAGGCCGGCCAGCAGGGCCGCGCTGTTCAGGCGATGCCGGGCGAAGCGCGCGTCCAGGCCTTCTTCCTCCACCAGGCGCAAGGCTTCCCGCAAGGCGTACAACATCGAGATCGGCGCAGTGTGATGGTACGCGCGCTTGCTCGCTTCCCAGTAGTCCGCGACGAGCGCCAAGTCGAGGTACCAGCTCTGGCACGGCCGCTTCCGCCCCAGCACGGCCGAAAGCGCCCGCTCGCTGACCGTGAGTGGCGCCAGCCCGGGCGGGCAGCTCAGGCACTTCTGCGTGCCGCTATAACAGATGTCTATGTGCCAGTCATCCACCTCGACCGGCACACCCCCGAGCGAGGTGACCGTGTCCACGACGAACAGCGCGTCATGCTGCCGGCAGAGCGTCCCGATCTCGGCAAGCGGCTGGTGGGCACCCGTCGAGGTCTCGGCATGGACGAGCGCCACGGCTTTCACCGGGCCGGACCGCTGCAAGGCCTGCGCGATCGCATCGGGTTCGATGATCCTCCCCCAGGGCGCTTCGATCGTGAGCAGGCGGCCGCTGGCCCGCTCGACGATCGCCGCTATTCGTGCGCCGAACACGCCGTTGACGCCGACGATCACCGGGTCACCGGGCTCGATCAGGTTTACCAGCGCGGCCTCCATGCCGGCGGAGCCCGTGCCCGAGACCGCGATCGTAAAGCGATTTGCGGTACGGAACGTCCGCCGGAGCAGGCCCTGAATCTCATCCATGAGCTGCAGGAAGTACGGGTCCAGGTGGCCGACCAGAGGCGCAGCCATCGCGCGCAGGACGCGCGGGTGCACCTGGCTCGGGCCGGGGCCGAGTAGCAGGCGCAGCGGGGGATTCAGGTCGCGCACCGGGTTAGGCGTCATCGGACCGGTGACCAGTTGGAGGTCGCGTCATCATTCCATCCGCTCGGCTCCGCGTTCGGCCGAGAACGCGGGAGCGGCGATTATACAAAAGCGTCGCTTGCGTAGCTAGACGGTGTGCTACACTGCGCCTTCCATGGATCACGACCCGACGCAGGCTCTCGCTCCGGCGCAGGGTGAGACCGCGCTGGCACCTCTGCCGGAGGCGCGTCTGGCTCAGCCCGAAGGGCCGGCCTCATCGCGCTTCTCTCCGTTCGTCACGGGTCTCTGCCTCGTGTTGCTGGTCGGATCGCTGGCACTGTTGCTCTGGGACTATGGTTCGACGCCGGCTCTGACGCGAGCCAAGGAACCGGAACGCGCGCTGCACCTCATGGTCGGACGCATGCTCGATCTGGATGAGGCGCTCAGACGAGCCCCCGCCTGGGAACGGCTCCTATACGAAATGGCTGTGGGCGGAGAACCCGACGACCTGCGAGAGGCGCTGAGCTGGTATGACGAGCTTGCGGAGTTCTCGGACGAGCCACTCGTGCAGTTGCAACTGGCGATTCTGGAGGCGGAAGCCGGCCGGCCGGACCAGTTGCGCGCGCGAGCTGAGCGGTGGACAGCGCAGCCGGACCCCTATCCGCTGTACGCGCATCTGGTCCGCGCCGCGTACCTGGAGTCTCGACTGGACCCTGAGACGGAACGGACACTCCAGGGACACGCAGCGGAGCTCCTCCCCACGGGGTGGTTTTACGATCGGCTGGCGCTGCAGTTGGCGGAGCGGGGCGGCGATCGGGCTCTGCGGGCCTCGACCCGCACGGCGATGGAGGCGCGGACCGAGCCGCTGATGTGGCGGGTGCGCGCGCTGATGGCGGGTCAGTTCGCGATCCTGCTCATCGGCATCGTGTCGGCGGTCCTGCTTGTCCAGCGGCGGGCGGTGCCGGCGTGGGTCCGGGTGGGCACGGCCACGGTGCCGCCTTCCTGGCGCGGCTGGGACGGGGTCGCGGTGCTCGCTCGCGGCGGGACGCTCGGGATGGCGATGATCATCGGCCTCTCGCTCGTCGGAGAAGACGGACCGCTTCTTCACGTGGTCACGATCCCCTTGAGCGGGCTGCCCCTGATGCTGTTGGCGCGACGGCATCTGCTCGCCCCACGCGGCGCCGGATTTCGCGAGGGGCTGGGGCTGCGGATCATTCCGGGCCGATGGCCGGCCTTTGTTGTGAGCGCTACGGCGGTGACCGCGGCTGGCTTGGTGGGAGAATGGGTGACGGGCCTCGGGGCACGGTGGCTCGATCTGTCCAGTCACTGGACGGAATGGTTCGACGCTGATCTGGCCTGGGGCCCTGGGCCGACCGCGGTGGCCGCGCTGCTGGAGTATATTGTCTTGGCCCCGGTCTTCGAAGAGGCAATCTTTCGCGGGCTGCTGTTCGCGACGCTCCGCCGCCAATTTCAGTGGGCACCTGCCGCGTTGCTCAGCGCGACCGTGTTTTCGCTCATGCATGGGTACGGCATGCTCGGGTTTGTCAACGTGGTGTGGAGCGGGCTCCTGTGGGCCTGGGCCTACGAGAAGACGGGGAGTCTCCTGCCGGGCATGGCGGCACACATGGTGAATAACGTGCTGGTCACGACGTCACTCCTCATCTTCTTGCGCTTCTGACCAAGATAGAAGATGTAATCCGATCGAGCACGTCACCTCGAGGCATGGTGGAGCCTCACGCCTTCAGCCTAACCCGCCGAAGCACCTTGGGGTACAAGGCCGGGGCCTACTCCGCCAAGGGACTCCGCCGAAGCGGCTTCGACCCTCTCGCGAAGGCGGAAGGAGTCCGGCTACGAAGGCTGGACAGCCGTGTCGTCGTGCGTAGGCGGGTGAACCGTTCGGTAGGCCCATGCTAAGATCGCCGCACGATGCCGCTTTCCCGCTTTCATCCCATCATTGCGGACTGGTTCCGACGGCGGTTCGGCGCCCCCACTGACGTCCAAGCGCACAGTTGGCCCGCCATCGGGTCCGGTGGAGACGTGCTCATCGCCGCGCCGACGGGATCTGGGAAGACCCTCGCGGCCTTCCTGTCCTGCCTCGATGCGCTGTTCAAGCAGGCCCTCGCCCGGGAGCTGGAGGACCGCACGCAGGTCGTCTATGTCTCCCCGCTGAAAGCGCTCAGCAACGACGTCCAGAAAAACCTCCAGGACCCGCTGGCTGAGATCACGGAGGCGGCGATGGCGGCCGGCGTCCTGATGCCGGACATTCGCGTCCTTGTCCGGACCGGGGACACGCCGGCGTGGGACCGGCAGCAAATGATCCGCCGGCCGCCGCACATCCTCATTACGACCCCCGAGTCGCTGTATCTGCTGCTCACGGCTGAGAAGAGCCGCCGCATCCTGCGTGACGTGCGCACGGTGATCGTAGACGAGATCCATGCCGTGGCGCCGAACAAGCGCGGCGCCCATCTGGCGCTGTCGCTGGAGCGGCTGGAGGCTCTCACTGCGGTCCGGCCGGTCCGGATCGGTCTCTCCGCCACGCAGCGCCCGATCGAAACGATCGCGGAATTCTTGGTCGGCTCACCCCCACCCTTCCCTCCCCCATCACCACTTGCATTGATCGGAGCGACGGGTACCCGGGGGAGGGGTAGGGAGGGGGGACGATGCCGCATCATTGACACCGGCCATCGCCGTCCGATGGACCTGGCGGTGGAGGTACCGAAGGACGAGTTAGGCGCGGTGGCGACGAACGCGGTCTGGCACGATCTCTACGATCGCGTTGCCGAACTGGTCCGCGCACACCGGTCTACGCTGGTGTTCGTGAACACGCGGCGCCTGGCAGAGCGGGTCGCGCACTATCTGGAGGAACGTCTCGCCGATCTCGGGCCGCACGTGGTGGCAGCCCATCATGGTAGCTTGTCCCGGCAACTCCGCCTGTCCGCCGAAGAGCGGCTCAAGCAGGGACAGACGCGCGTGGTGGTCGCGACCGCCTCGCTGGAGCTCGGCATCGACATCGGGGCCATCGACCTCGTCTGCCAGATCGGCTCCCCGCGCGCCATTGCCGTGGGGTTGCAGCGGGTTGGCCGGTCCGGCCACTGGGTGGGCGCCATGCCGAAGGGCCGGCTGTTCGCAACGACCCGGGATGAGCTGATCGAATGCGCCGCGCTGATCCGTGCGATCCGGCGCGGGCACCTGGATCGGATCGAGGTCCCGCGTGCACCGCTGGATATTCTTGCGCAGCAGATCGTGGCCGAGGTGGCCGCTCGGGAGTGGGGGGAGGACGAGCTGTTCGCGCTGACCCGGCGCGCCTATCCTTACCGGGACCTGTCGCGGCACGACTTCGACTCGGTTTTGAGGATGCTGAGCGAGGGAATCAACACGCGCCGGGGCCGCGGGCGGGCGTACCTGCACCATGACCGCATCAACCGGCGGCTACGCGCGCGTCGCGGCGCGCGGCTGGCGGCGATCACGTCGGGCGGCGCGATTCCGGAGACGGCGAATTACGCGGTGATCGCTGAGCCAGCCGGCACCCTCGTGGGCTCGGTGGACGAGGACTTCGCAGTGGAAAGCCTGGCGGGCGACATCATCCTCTTGGGGAACACCTCGTGGCGCATTCGGGGCGTCGAGACCGGCAAGATGCGGGTGGAGGATGCCCACGGGGCCCCGCCGACGATTCCGTTCTGGCGTGGCGAGGCGCCGGCGCGCACGATGGAATTGTCCGCGGAGGTGGCCTCCGTCCGCGCCGAAATCGACCGCCTTCTCCAAGGGTCGGCGTCTTCGACGCCCCTCGCCCCTCGCCCCTTGCCGCTCGCCTGGCTCCAACAAGACTGCGGACTGGATCGCCGCGGGGCGGAGCAGGCGGTGGCCTATGTGGCGGGGGGGAAAAAGATCGTCGGCGCTGTGCCGACGCAGGGCACCGTCATCGCCGAGCGGTTTTTCGATGAAGGCGGCGGCATGCAATTGGTCATTCACGCGCCCTTCGGCGGCCGCATCAATCGCGCGTGGGGCCTCGCGCTGCGGAAAAAGTTCTGCATGACGTTCAACTTCGAGTTGCAGGCGGCGGCCACGGACGAAGGCCTCGTCATCTCGCTGGGGGAGCGCCACAGTTTTCCGCTCGAGGCGGTCTTCGGGTTCGTGCGCGCGGAGTCCCTGCGCGAGGGGCTCACGCAAGCCGTCCTCACCGCACCGATGTTCGCGAGCCGGTGGCGCTGGACCGCGACGCGGGCCCTGGCCCTGTTGCGCTTCGAAGGCGGGAAGAAGGTGGCGCCGCAGATTCAACGGATGCGGGCCGAAGACCTGCTGGCCGCCGTGTTCCCGGACGCCGTCGCCTGCCAGGACAACCGCAGCGGGCCTCGCGTGGTGCCGGATCACCCGCTGGTACAGGAGACCATCCGGGACTGCCTGACCGAGGCGATGGATACCGATGGCTTGGCCGCAATCCTGGAGAAGATCGAGCGCGGGGAGATCCGGTGCGTCGCGGTGGATACACCGATGCCGTCGCCCTTCTCGCACGAGATCTTGAACTCCAATCCGTATACCTACTTGGACGATGCGCCCCTCGAGGAGCGGCGGGCGCGGGCGGTGGAGATGCGCCGTAGCCTGCCGCCGGAGCTGGCCGGGCAGATCGGCGCGCTGGACGCGGCGGCGATCAAGGAGGTCGCCCGGGAGGCCTGGCCGGTGGTGCGCGATGCCGAGGAACTGCACGACGCGCTGCTGACGCTGGTCTGGGTGCCTGCCACTCACCCGGCCGTCGTAGAACACCACTGGGAATCGTATCTTCCGGCCCTGATCGAAGCGGGGAGAGCGTTGAGGCTAGAGGTGCGAGGCGAGGGGCGAGAGGCAACGGATCGGAAGGGGATGGTCGCGATGGAGCGGCTGCCTGTCGCACGCGCTGCCCTCGGCGAGGTGAGTCTCGATCCCGCAAGGGAAACGACGGATGAAACGCCGCCGGAGCGGGAGGACGCGATCACGGCAATCGTTCAGGGCTGGATGGAGAGTATGGGCCCGACGACAGCTCAGGAACTAGCCGGGTCGCTCCATCTGCCGGTACGTCACGTGGAGGCCGCGCTGCATCGTCTGGAGGCTCAGGGCCAAGTCCTCCGCGGGTTGTTTCGACCGGCTCAGCAATCCGCTATCGACCATCGGCCATCAGCGCCTGTTGTGGAATGGTGCGATCGCAGGCTGCTGGCGCGGATCCACAGGTTGACGATCGGACGGCTGCGAAAAGAGATCGAACCGGTCACGGCCGCCGACTTCATGCGCTTCCTGTTTCAGTGGCAGCATGTCACGCCGGGCACCCGTCTGCATGGGGAGGCGGGCCTGCAGGAAGTGATCCGACAACTGGCAGGCTTCGAGGCCGCGGCCTCGGCGTGGGAGCGGGGCCTGCTCCCGATCCGGATCGCGAAGTATGATCCTGCCCTCCTGGACCGGGTCTGCCTCACCGGGTCGGCCATGTGGGGCCGTCTCTCGCCGCACGGGCGGCTGATGGCCCGTACCGAGGACCGGGGAGAATCCGATCGCCTTCACCGGATCGTGCCGACCAGCATGGCGCCGATCAGCCTGTTCCCGCGGGAAGATGCCGACTGGCTGCTCACCTGTTTCGGGGAGGAGACCGTGGAGCGCCTCGTGCGTGCGACGGATCCGCTTTCGGTCTTGAGCGCGGTGGCGCAGGATCTCTTTCACGCGCTTCGCCGGCAGGGCGCGAGCTTCTTCGCCGATCTCGTCAGGTACACGAACCGTCTCCCGTCCGAGGTGGAAGACGGGCTGTGGGAGCTGGCGGCAGCGGGTCTCGTAACCGCCGATGGCTTCGACAACTTGCGGGCCTTGCTGGATCCGAAACGCCGGCGTGCGGAAGGACGGGAACGGCATCGCCGTCCGCGCCACGGCGCCGGCCGTTGGTCGCTGCTTCGCCCCGCCATCAACTCTCAGTCGTCCGTCCTCAGGCCTCAGTCCTCAGCACTCGGTCCTCAGTCCTCTGCTCCGCTTCCCGCGGAGCCGATGGCTCGCCAGTTGCTGCGGCGCTACGGGGTAGTCTTCCGCGACCTGCTCGGGCGGGAGTCGCTGACGATGGCCTGGCGGGACCTGCTGCTGCAGTATCGGCGGATGGAGTTTCAGGGCGAGATTCGCGGCGGGCGCTTCGTGGATGGGTTCACCGGGGAGCAGTTTGCGTTGCCGGAAGCAGTGGAGTCCTTGCGCGCGATGCGGAAGTCGGCCGGGTCCGCCACGTCGTCGGAGATTCGGATCTCCGCGGCGGACCCGCTCAATCTCGCCGGCATCATCTTGCCGGGCCCACGGGTGCCGGCTGTGTCCACCAAGTACCTGATCTTCCGCGACGGCCTGCCGATTCGCACCGGAACGGTGCGGGAACCCCCGGCGATCACAAGCCAGACAGCTGGGCTAGCACAGAGCCCAGCGCGACTGTAGAACCACGGGGCTAGGGTCGGACGTCCGTCAGTTCGCGGGTGAGGGCGGCCACCATCTGTTGCGGCGTGGTGCGATCGCTCGGGAAGAGTGCGGCGAACCGCTGCTGAGTCCAGCGCCCGAATTCCGCGCGCCGCTCCTCCGGCACGCCGATAAGCGTGGCAAAGGAGGCCACGTACTCGCCCCGGCCTGCGGCCATGTCCTGCCGGAGGTTCTCGAAGTTCGCCAGAGCGAAGAGGGTGACCTTCTGATCGTCCCGGACGAGCCCGTCCTCCGTAAACCAGGTCTTGCCACTGGTGCTGGACAGGATGTCGATAATCGGATCCGTGGTGGCCTTCAAGGTGCCTTTGATCGTACAGGCGGGCAGGAGCACCAGCAGCGTTGTCATGCAAAGGAGCGCAGACCGGAGGGACATCCTCATGGCAAACCTCCTCGTGAGTCCGGAATTGGCGAAGACAAACTCTTGTGGGCACACTAGCAGTCAAGGTCGGGCCTGTCAAGGAAGAGGAGCGTGCCTTGCCGATCCCGTCAACGCTTGAGCATGAGGAGGACCAGCGGAGCAACGCAGAGGAGCGCCAGCGCGACAGGGAGCGCGACACGCCACCAGCAAAGCTGGACAGGCAGCACCGTGGGTGCAAGCGTTAGGCCGTTGGTGATCAGCCGGTCCCGGACATCAGTCAAGCCAATACTCGGCAGGTGGTGTTGCTCGGTTTCGGACAGAAAGTCGCTGAGGAGCGCCTGGCGGAGCCGAGATCGCAGAGGCCGTTCGAGCCAGCCGGGGAGGCGAATGCGACCCATGGTGAGGCCCATGATCCGATCGGGACTTCCTCGACCTGGGCGCGGAATTCGTGAATGGGCAGGCGGAACGAGACGTTCTCGCTTGGCTGGGAGGAGAGCTGCCCAAGCCGGACATGGAATTCCGTTCGATTGCGGCGATTGCTCGGATCATCACTCCCAAGGCGCCACCATGGGGCCTCCCACAGAGCCCATGACGGCATAAACGATCGTCAAGCCCCACGCGCCGATCACGATCCAGGTGCCGGCCTCTCGCAGCGTTCGGATGGAGGTCTGCGCGAAGAGTGTCAGCACAGCGAGCCCGAGCGTGGCATGCACCGGGATCATCCACAGCGCCGATTGGTGGACGCTCTTCGCGAGCGCGGAGATCCCTTGCCCCTCCATACCAGCGGGCTGCGGCGAACGCTCGGAGCCAGGACCCATCATGTGCCTTCTCCTTCGGGTACTGCGCCGAGGATCCGATGCAAGCGCGTTTCAAGCCTGGTATGATACCGGGTCGCCAAAAAAGTGAGAAGTAAAGCGTGCTGAAGGCTGGTTGACGGGGGTCTGCAGTCCTGGCGGGAGCTGGACGGTTAGCTGGCGATGGAGGGTCGGGCCCCGGAGGGCTGCGAGGAAGACGGCTGATGGGGCGGCGGGGCGCGCCCAAGCCGGGCGCATATGTGCATCAGATCAACGTGTCCAACGGCGGGGTCCCGAAACGTCCAGTGTCCGAAGCTAGGATCACCGTCAATGGGGTCAACGGGGACCGCCAGCGGAGGCGATCGATTCACGGCGGGCCGAATCGGGCGGTGTGTCTCTTTGCGCTCGAGGTGATTGAAGCGTTGCGCGCGGAGGGGCACTCCGTCGCGCCAGGCTCCACCGGTGAAAACCTGACACTCGCCGGCCTGGACTGGGCGACGCTCAAGCCGGGCGCCGTGGTACGTGTGGGGGACACGGTGGTGCTCGAGGTCACGGGATACACGGCGCCCTGCGAGCAGAATGCGGCCTGGTTTCTCAACGGCGACTACACGCGGATCTCCCAAAAACGGCATCCGGGCTGCAGCCGGCTCTACGCACGCGTGCTGCGCGAAGGCGTCACCCGAACCGGTGACCCGGTTCGCATATACTCTCCGGCCATTAGCCATTCGCGATAAGCCATACGCCATGTCCATGAACCGCATCCTCGAGCCTGAAGTGATGGATGAGCCTGAACAGGTGCTGGCTTACGCCAGAGCAGACTTCGCTGAGGAAAACCAGGGGTTCGTGGATCGGTTCCGCGACCATTTTCCGGAGTTGACTGCCGGTCATGTGCTTGATCTCGGATGCGGGCCGGCGGATATTCCGATCCGGCTGGCGCACGCGTTGCCCGCCTGCCGGATCACTGGAGTGGATGCGTCCAGGCCGATGATCAGGCTGGCCGAGGAGGCCGTGCGGGCGGTCGGGCTCGCCGATCGTATCGCGCTCCACTGCGAGCGCGTGCAGCTCCTGACGCTGCCGGAGCCGGCGGACGGCGTGATTTCGAACAGTCTCGTGCATCATCTCTCGAATCCCTTGCAGTTCTGGCACCTGCTCCGTAAGCTGGCGAAGCCTGGAGCCTGCGTGCTGGTGATGGATTTGCTGCGGCCTGACTCGCCGGAGGCGGCAGAGGCCATCGTGAGCAGGTATGCGAAGGACGAGCCCGCCGTGCTGCGGCGAGACTTTTACAACTCGCTCCTGGCCGCCCTCACCGAAGATGAAGTGGCCGCACATCTGGCGGAGCTGAATCTCTCCCGCTTGCTGATTGAGGTCGTGGATGATCGCCACTGGGTGGTCAGCGGTCGGGTGTACTGACCTCGTAAGGAGCCAGATATGAAAAGCGAGAACGTGCGGGCAGAAGTGCAGCATCTCAAGTCGGAGATGGCGGCATTGGAGGAATTGCTGCGTGTGTATGAGCAGTCGGCGGTAGATCAGAGCGGCCGGGTCGAGGCCGCGATGGCGCAGGTGCGCGAACACGCGGAAGCGTTGCGTGCGATCGTGCTCGGCACGGCGACGGTGAGCGGCGTGGACTTCTTCCGGTCGCTCGTCGCGCATCTCGCCACCGTCCTGCAGACCAGATACGCCTTTATCGGGGTCCTGCACGAGACCGATCCTGGTCGGGTCCGGACCCTGGCGGTCTGGGCGGGGAATGCCTTCGCGGACAACTTCGAATATGACTTGCGTGGCACGCCCTGTGCGAATGTGGTGGATAAGACACTATGCGTCTACGAGCGCGGCGTACAGCGTCAGTTTCCTGAGGATGCCTTGCTGGCGCGCCTGAGGGCGGAGAGTTACGGCGGCGTGCCCTTGACCGGTCGTGATGGCCGGCCCTTGGGGCTGCTGGTGGTTCTGCATGACCAGCCACTCCGCAATGGCGAGCGTGTCCGCCAGATGCTCACCATCTTCGGGGCGCGCGCAGCCGTGGAATTGGAACGGAATCGGGCCTTGGAGGAACTGCGCAGGAGCGAAGCGAGGTATCGGGCACTGGTGGAGAACACCTATGACCTGATCTGCGAGGTCAGCTCGGATGCGCGCTTCCGCTACGTCAGCCCGAACTATCTGGACGTGCTGGGGTACACGTCCAGAGACCTGGTCGGGCGCAACATTTTCGAGCTGGTGCATCCGCAGGATCTCGCGGCAGTGCTGGCCGAGTTTCAGAAGGACAAGGGCACCGCAACCTTCCGGTACCTGCACAAGAACGGGGAGTGGCGCTGGATCGAGGGTACCGGCAAGTGGTTCCTCGCCGCGAACGGCGAGCGGATGGCGGTCGTGATCTCACGCTGTATCACGGCCCGGAAGCGGGCCGAGGAGGCGCTCCGGCTGAGCGAGGAGCGGTATCGGACCCTGGTCGAACAAGCCTCTGACGGGATTTTCGTGTCTGATAGTTCGGGCCGCTATCTGGACGTGAACAGCCGCGGCTGCGAGATGCTCGGGTACACGCGGGAGGAGCTGCTGCACCTGACGGTCCGCGACCTCATTCCGGCGGACGATCTGGTCTCGGATCCGCTTCGGCTTGAAGCCGTGTCCAGCGTACAGGTCGAGATCAAGAGGCGGCGTCTCAGACGCAAGGACGGATCGTTAATGTACACCGAGTTCAGCGCGAAGCGGCTCCCCGACGGCCGGATCCAGGCGATCGTTCGGGATATTTCCGACCGCCTGCGGCTCGAGGAGCAGGTGCGTGAGGCCGCGAAGATGGAGGCGGTCGGACGATTGGCCGGCGGCGTGGCGCACGATTTCAACAATCTGCTGACCGTCATCAACGGTCACAGCGAGCTGCTCCGGCGACAGATGGGGCCGCAGGACCCCTTGCGCCGCCATGCCGAGGAGATCAGGAAAGCGGGGGAGCGGGCCGCGACGCTCACCCAGCAACTGCTGACCTTCAGCCGGCGACAGGCGGTCGAGCCTCGGATCGTGGACCTCAACGCGGTGGTGACGGAATCGACGAGGATGCTGCGCCGCCTGCTGGGTGAGGATATCCTGCTGACGACGAGGTTGGCGACCTCGCCGGCGCTGATCATGGCCGATGTCGGCCAGCTCGAGCAGGTGATCGTTAACCTGGCCGTGAATGCGCGGGAAGCCATGCCGCACGGCGGCACGCTGGCGATTGAGAGCATCACGCACGTGAGCGAAAATTCCGGTCCGGTCGCGCACTTGGTCGTCCGGGACAATGGGCCGGGGATGGACCGGGACACGTCGGCGCGCATCTTCGAGCCCTTTTTTACGACCAAGGAAGTGGGCAAGGGGCCCGGTCTGGGGCTAGCGATGGTGTACGGCATCGTGACGCAGTGCGGGGGTACGATCACGGTGGACAGTGTCCCGGGAGAGGGGACGACTTTCACTATCGAGTTGCCGATGGCCACTGCCGGCCAGCTCGGCACCGCGCCACCGGCTGACCAACGTCTCCGTGGGACGCGGGGGGAGACCATTCTCCTCGTGGAGGACGAGCCCATCGTCCGCAGGTTCGTCCGAGAGGCGCTGACAGGCCTGGGTTATCAGGTGCTGGAGGCTGCGAATGGCCCGGACGCGCTCCAGCGCGCCGCCGCATATGCCGGCCCGATCCACCTGCTCCTGACGGATGTGGTCATGCCGGGCATGAGCGGACGCCAGTTGGCGGAGCAAGTCGGCGCTTCACGCCCGGATCTGCGCGTGCTTTTCATGTCGGGCCACTCGGATGAGGCCATCCTCCGGCACGGGATCAAGGAGTCGGGTCAGGGGTTTCTGCAAAAGCCGTTTGCGCCCGATGCGCTGGCCAGGAAGGTGCGGGAGTTGCTCGATGCGGGAACGCGCCGGTCTGGGATGGCGTGACGGGGGCCCGATTCGGGGCCTTGGGCTGGGACTTACGCTTGTGCTGCTTTTCTGTGCCGTGTCCACCGAGGCGCAACTGGACCGGCTGCGCAACTCCAAGAAGGAGGTCGGGCTGGCCCCGAGCGACGAGGCGGCGATGGCGATGATCCCTGCTGGTGAGTTCTGGATGGGGGTGGATGGCACGGTCGGCCTGGACGATGAACGACCGCGGCACAAGGTCTGGCTCGATGCCTTCGCGATGGACGTGCACGAAGTGACCACCAAGCGATACGCCGCCTTCCTGGCCTCGACAGGACGGAAACCGCCACTGCTGTGGGACCTGGTGGACGTGTCGGTGCACGGCGACCGGCCGGTGGTTGGGGTGGATTGGCAGGACGCAGAGGCGTACTGCCGATGGGCGGGCAAGCGGTTGCCGACGGAGGCCGAATGGGAGAAGGCGGCGCGCGGGACCGACGAGCGGCGTCATCCCTGGGGCAATCAGGCGCCTTCGCCGGCGAGGGCGAACTTCGGCCTCGGCGCGCGCTTCAGCTACAGCCAAGTGCTCATGCCCGTCGGCCACTATGAAGGCGGCATCAGCCCCTACGGACTCTACGACCTGGCGGGGAATGTCTGGGAGTGGGTCCAGGACTGGTACAAGGGTAGCTATTACGAGGAGAGCCCGGAACGGAATCCCCGGGGGCCTGAGGAGGGACAGTTCAAAGTCCTGCGCGGCGGCTCCTGGTCAGACCTGCCGAACTACCTGCTCACCTATGGGCGCTTCAAGCTCCCGCCTGAGACGCGCAACAGCTATACCGGCTTCCGCTGCGTCAAGGGCCGTGACCAGTGACGCGCCTGCGCGCTGAAGCGCTTCGTCGCGCAAGCGCGTGACACGTGACGGGCGGGACCGTGTTCATACCGTATCACTTGTCACCCGTCATCCATCACAGTCTGACGAGGATCGCCCCCATCACGAGTGCGGTCAGGGCGGCCAGGACTGTCGCGTAGATCGTCACGCTGCGATCGGCCTGCCAGGCTGTCTGCCAGCCTTCCGGATAGAGCGTTGTGTCCGCCGTATAGAGTCCTGTCTCGTACAACCCCAGTGCCCGTTCGATCTCAATCAATACGTGTTTGGCCACCCGGTGCCGGTTCTGCTGCTGCAGAATGAGAAAGATGAAGATCGTGGCGAAGAGCGCCACGCCGGTGAGCGCAAACAGAACGGTCGCGCTGTCGGGTCGCTGGCGGACGGGCATGATCAGTAAGGTGACCAGCAGAACGACCAGCACGGTGGCCGCAAACCCGGTCAGCCGCATCATGAGCTCCCGGCGGCGAAACACTTCCTCCTTGTACCAGAGGTAGAGACTCTTGAGGACTTCCAGCCGCTGGTCTTCACGTTCAGGCGCCGTTGGCATAGCTGCACTCGGTCAGGACGGCGGCAGATATCGCATCATCCACTCAACCAGCAACCGAATCATCCGCTCGAAGTCCTCGGGTTTCGTGAAGCGGTGATCCGCACCGGGGAGCAGCTCCAGGCGCTTGTCTGTCTGCAACGCATCCATGAGGCCTCGGCATTGGTGCAACGGGATAAATTCATCCTTGTCGCCCTGGACGATCAAGGTCGGAGTCGTGATGGCCTTGGCGGCCGTGTAGCCCGAGTGTCGCGCGCTGTCCGAGTAGAACACGTAGTCCAGCTTGATCCGTCCCGGGCCACCGCGGAAATCCGGAACCGTATCGGTCGCTTTCCACTGCGCCATGCCGTCGAGGCCGAGTTCGAGCTCCAGTTGTTCAGGAAAATCGGCGACCGGGCACTTGAGCCCCAGGCAAGCTAAGGGGAGATGTCGGCGACCGCATTCCGCGGCCGCGAGCAGGGCGACCAGGCCGCCGAAACTGGACCCGATGAGCCCCAGCCGACGGAAGTCCTTGGCACGCACAAGGTCTAGGGCTGCCAGGGCTTGCTCGAGCGCGATGGTGACGGTGACCCGTTCGAATGGCCCTTCGCTCTCGGCATGTCCGAAAAAGTCGAATCGGAAGGTCGCAATCCCGTGCGAGGTGAGTGCGGCCGTGAGCCCCTGATTGGTGTCGCTGTTCTTGTGCGAGAGGAAGCCGTGGCACAGCACGACCAGGCGCTCGGTTGTCGCGGGCGGTGTCGCGAGAATTCCGGTGATCTTGCGCCCTGAGGGATCCGTGAAGATGAGGGAGTGTTCGGTGGCGGACATGGCGGCATTCTAGCAGAGGAGGGTGAATGCTGCAGCAGATGCGTGGAGGAGAAACCGGTCCGCCTGCGTTACTCGGGGGGGCGACGGTTGAGCAGGAGGACGACCTTGCCCGCGAACAAGCCGATGCCCAGGAAGAGCAGGCCGGCGCTGGCGAAAGTGCCGATCTTCACCGGGGTGGATCCGAGGCTATATCGCCAGACGAGGGCGCCGACCAGCGCGAGCCCGACTGTGCCAAGGCTCAGGGCGCCGACCTGGACGGAGCGCCATTGCTCGACTAGGCGCGTCAGTTCCTCCAGATACGGGCCGCGCTTCTTTTTGCTCTCGACGCGCTGGACGGCCAGGGAGACGGGCAACAAGTGCGACAGGGCTCCAATGATGGTCTGAGCGATGAACCCGATAAAGGCTAGATGGGTGTAAGCGACCAGGTGCAAGGTCCCGAACGGCATCGCCGGCGGATCCCAGAGCGCATTGATGCCCACCAGGATGCCGGCCACGACTGTGAGCAGCAGGAAGAAGGTCGCCAGCAGGAGATGATCGGCGGGCGCGCTGCGCGGCCGCCCGGCCGCCAGCCAGGTCCGCACGATGTTGTACGCGTACACTGCGATACCGATGAGCAACACGGCGCCCGCCACGAGATCCACCGGCACTTTCCCCATCAGGAAGCCCGCGAGCAATGCCGCCATGCCGGCCGGCAGAACGAAGAACGTCAGCCTGGCCAGCCGTGGGCTGTACAGGGGGACGTTCAGCACGGTGGGGAAGAGATTGTGCATCGTCCCCACGATGGTCAGCGCGATGAACCCCTGCACGTTCAAATGCAGGTGGGCGAGGCGGATCCGCCCCATCAGCTCCTGTGACACCATCCCGATGGCCATGGCCATGCCGAGCCCCAGGCCCCCGAACAAAGAAAGCAAGGCGACGCCATAGAACCAGAGATTCAGCGGTGGAGACACCAGACTCACGCGCGTCTGTCTGAACGCGTTCCCGGCCAGCGACAAGAAGGCGAAGAAGACCAGGAGCCCGCCGCCAGCGATGAGCATCCCGTTTCGCAGCCAGAACCCGGCCACCAGGCCGGCCGCTCCCGCGTTGATCGCAACGTAGAGCACCGGGTGCGATCGCGGCTGGCTGCCTCCGGTCATCAACAGCGGCGGAATGAATGCCAGCATGGCCCCCAGGATGATCTGGGCTACGCCGCCGACCAGCGCGCCGTGCACATGCAGGAGGCGGAGCATCGACGGCCACGAGAGGCCGAGCTCCGTGGTCAGATAAAGCCCCAGGCCGAGCAGGGCCGAGAGCACCAGCCAGAGCAGGCCGGTCAGCAGGAAGACGGGAGGCCGGACCTCCAACTGCTTCATGTGTCCCCCTTCAGTCCGCCAGAAAATAAAAGTGGTTCGTCGGCCCCCTGCCGTGGCCGATGGCCAGGGAATGCCGGATTGCTTCCGTGGTGTACGTTTTTGCCGCCTGGACCGCATCCGGCAGGGCCTTGCCCTTCGCAAGTTGCGCGGCGATCGCCGACGCATAGGTGCAGCCGGTGCCGTGCGTATGCGGCGTCTCGATGTATTCCCCTTTGAACACGGAGAAGAAGCGGCCGTCGTACAGCAGGTCGGTGCCGCGTTCCGCCAGCAGGTGCCCACCCTTGATGAGCACATGCCGGCAGCCGAGCTTGTGAATGGCCTTGGCGGCCTGCCGGGCCTCGACCAGCGAGGTGATCGTTACCCCTGACAGTCGCTCCGCCTCATGCACGTTCGGCGTCACCACAAGCGCGAGTGGAACCAGGTGGGATTTCACGGCCTCGACCGCGTTCGGCTGGAGCAGGGCATGCCCGCTTTTGGCGATCATGACGGGGTCCACGACCAAATTCTTGGCCTGGTACTGCGTGAGCCTCCGGCAGACGGCCATCACGATCTCGGCTGAAGAGAGCATGCCCGTCTTGACGGCCGCCACGTCGAAGTCACCAAAGACCGCGTCGAGCTGCGCCTCAATGATCGAGACAGGCAGGTCGTACACCGCGGTCACCCCTTTTGTATTCTGCGCCGTGATGGAAGTGATGACGGACATCCCAAATACGCCGTTGGCGGACATGGCTTTGAGGTCCGCCTGGATGCCCGCTCCGCCGCCGGAATCCGAGCCGGCTATCGTTAGAACCTGCTTCATGCGTCATGGCCTGGTCGCAGACGCTGCTCTGGCCGTGGCCGATGCGAGGCGGGAAAATTCTTAGCCGGTATTATACTCAGGCGCGAGCGGCTGTCCAGGATTGCCGATAGAAATGGCGCCGAGCGATCATGGGGAGGCCGGGGGCACGTTCGGAGGAGGAACGGGGTCGTGACAGTCCTGTGTCCTCCAGGTGCGCAGGATCTTGTCCTTGTCGAAGATAAGCACGAACTCACGGCAATAGGCCTGCCGGGCATACCCGGTGTAGCCGCCGACCGAGCTTCCGCGATCGTAGTACACCCATTCAACGCTGCCATTTCCCGGGCGCCTCACGGTGGGCGGCGGGCCCATGTCCTTGGCGATGTCCTCCTGGGTCGCGTGATCGACGGCATGATCGAGGTAGCCGAGGCTGTACGGCGCGCAGGAGGCGAGCCCGATCGTCAGCACCAGGGCGCCTCGCCAGGCGCGTCTCCCCGGCCTTCTCGTCGTCATCGTCTCCTCGCCGGTCGCCACTATAGCAGAAACGGGTTCTCTCTCGGAGTCTGGCTGGCGCTGCAGGTTGCGGATCGAGTGTGGCTGGTTGCCGTGCCGGGCGAATCCGTGTATAAGCGGGAGCGTCATGCGGCGTTCCCTCTTCGCTTGGGCAGTGGTACTTGGGTGCCTGGGATGTGCCGGCCCCTCCTTCACCTCGCGAGACGTGCGCAGTGAGCCGACCTGGTTTGTTCGCCTGGAGACCTTTGCGGAGGCCGGCAAGGCCGCAGCGGTGCGGTACGACCACCCGGCAGATTGGGCCGAGTCGGATGTGCACGCGATAGTGAGCCGGCTGCTGCTCCAAGAGCGCGTCGGGCTGTTCGATACGAAGCCGGCGCCGCGTGCCGTGTTCTCTCCAGACGAGGCCCACCGGCTGGCTCCGGCTCTGGCGGAGGCGTTCCGACAAGCGCGTCCGGTTGAATGGGTCGCGTTCTATTTCGAACGCCCGGCCGGCGAGCAGCCGGAGGTCACCTCGGGCGGGATGTTTCTCCAGGACGGGCGTCTGCACGTGATCGTGGCGAACCATCGTGAGGGGATGAAGCCAGGGCCGGACGGCACTGACGCAGTTCGTGCTAGTCCGATTCGTTCGGTCAGAGGCGCGGGAGGCGCACTGACGTTCGATCCCCAGACGGTCGTGGTGGCGTCTCAAGCCAACTGGCTGGGCGGATCCTCCGGTCCTTCCTCCAGCGAGCTGGTGCTCGACCATACCGCGTTCCTTGCCGCGAAGCCGGCCGGGGGGCTCGTCACGACGACCCCCGCCAGCGAATCAGAGGTTACTGCACTCAGGAATCAGGTGAGGAAACTCGAAGAGGAAGTGGCCCGGCTACGAGCGCGCCTCGACGCCCAAGCCGACGACCTCGCACGCCTCAAGGGCCGTCAGCCGGCCTCCGCCCAACCCCGCCCCTCGCCCTCCACGCCGTCCGGACGATAGTCCACGACAACACACGAGCTGAAGCTCAGGCTCGGAGGGAGTGGTCTGGGAGAAAGAGCGGCCGGCCGATCAGATTTTGCCGGAGCGGATGGGGAAATCCACGTTCTCCTGCACCCACTTCCAGAATCGTTCCTGCTGCTCGGTGGGAACGTCGGGGACGACCTGGTTCTTCCAGCCCTTCATCACTTCGCCGTCCACGGTCCACAAGCGCACGCGATTTCGCGGGACGTAGGAACGCCAGTGGTCGCCCACTTTCGGGCTCACGTAGGTCAGGCGCAGCGTGATGTTCCGGGCGAGGTATTCGAGCGGGTTCAGCTTGATTTCCTGGTACACGGCCTTCGAGCCAGCCGGGGCGCCATCCTTCTGATAGTCCGGGACCCCATCAGTGACCACCAGGATCGTGATGGGCGCGAGGACCAGGTTCCGTTCTTTGGTGATCCGTGCCACCTCTTCGAAGAACGGGTTGAAGTCCGTCAGTGTGTCCGTGGGCTGGAACCACTTGCGCAGGTCGGCCTCGATCTGTGTGACGTCCTTGCCCTCGAAGTCGTGGATCGGGTGAAAGGTCTTGGGTTCGCCCAGAGACCGGCCTCCAACGGTGCCCACGAACAACGCCTTGGGCTGATCCAGCCCGCCCAGCTCGTTGAGGTGACCGTAGATATAGTGAGCCAGGAACGTCATGGCATTGTCGTAGTACCCGGACTGCTTGAAGGATCCGCTCGCGTCCACCCCGATGAACAGGGTCGTGCGCGGCTTCCGCTGCTCGGACGGCTGGAACGTGCACCCCAAGGTCAGGCTCAGGTGAAGCGCCAGGCAGAGGCACGCAGTGGTGAACGTGATGGCTGTTGTTCTCATGCGGCTTCCTTCTTCGGGCGGAGGCGAAACGCTGCGAGCGTTTCCCTGGTTTCCAGGATTTCCTTCAGGCTCTTGAACGGGATGCTGAAGACCGGGCGCCCACTCACCAAGATCATCCCGAAGTTCACGGCCGCGCCCCCCACGTGGGCGAACGGCAGGGCCAGGTAGTCCATCAACTCCTCGCCTCGGCTGTGCAGCCACCCGATCTCCTGTTTGAACTCCTCGACCGACTGGCGCCACCATTTCTGGAGCACGGGGGGAGCCGCCATTTCTCCTTCCGCGGTCTGCGGGACGAGCGGCCGGCGGGCCATGAACGCCAGCAGGGGGGGCGTGCCGTACTGTCCAAACAGGAACCAGGTCATCCCGCGCACGCCCGCCCAACCGAAGGTTGCCAGCGTCAGCGTGAATCCGATGCCTGGTCGGAATTGCTCCGATGTCTGGTGAGCGATCCAGGGCGTGATGGCGTCGACCAGCTCGCGGTACAGGAACATGACTTCGAAGGTCATAACGAACAGCTCGACCACGAGCGCCTGTACGAGGAATCTGTACTCGCGGTTCTTAAACGCCTCAGCCAGGACCTGGATGCAAGCGAAGCTGCCGGCGATAAGCGCGAACAGGAAGAGGAACAGCGCCGGTCCGGTGTACGGCGGCGCCTCCAGACCCGTGATGCCGGCGACGACTTCGGTGATCGTGGGCATGAGCGTATAGGTAAAGATGGTCGCTTCCAGCAGGCACCAGACGATCAGGGACATAAACGCGATCCAGGGGATGCCAGGCTGGAAGTAGCTCTGGGTCATGCGTCCGGTCACCGTGAATGGCAGCATAACGACCTGGCGTCCCACCTCCACCAGGAATCGGAGACCTAGGCGACCGAGCTCGAATACCCAACCCATGATCACCATGACGAAGCGGGCCAGACCCGTCCAGAACATCCACACGGCGAGCGCGGCGTCCCACCAGGCCATCAGCATGTGTTTGATGAAGTCCACCCGGCCGGATCGGAAGGGGAGGGTGTAAATCGAGAGCTGCGTGCACCAAATCGCGCTGATCCACAGGAGAACCGGGAAGAGGAGCAGCAGGTAGTAAACAACAGCCATCGGGCCCGAGCCGGAGAGCAGGACGAATCCCAGGAGGGCTCGCTGCATGCCGGGAATCCAGGCGATCGGAATCGACAGGAGATCAAGGAGGGGTTTCCACTGGTCCGTCACCATAACAGCGATCTGCTCGGGCATGGCTGGCTCCTTTGGCGAGACACGACAAGCCGGCTGATGGCGCACCGGCTGTCAATCGTTACGTCGGGAAGTGTATCAGAGCGCTCGGGTAGGCTGGCCCCGCGGGGATAAGGACTGCATTAGGATGTTATGAGACCAACGGCGTGTCCGGGGCGTTGCTCCTATACTAATCTCGATGTTCCGCGTCGATTGGAAACGCGGCCTCTCGTTCATCCTGCCTGGCGGCTTGATCGCCCTGGCCGCCTGGGGATTCCTGCGTCCGACCGGGCTACCGTCCTGGCTGCAGCCTCTGGTGGACTGGCTGCCGCTCCTGGTGTTCGGATTCGGGATAGTCGCGGCATGGCGGCTCACCCATGCACGGGCCGCGCTCGCCGTGATCCTTCTTGCAGTCGCGGACCGCGCCCTGTCGCTCACCGGTACGCCATCCGGTGGTGACGGCATCCTGACGGACATCGCGACCATCGTGTGGAGCACCCTTGCGGTCCTGGTCCCGCTGAACCTGCTCGGGCTGAGTCTGATCGGGGAACTGGACGCCTCCTCCCGTTGGACCCTCCTTCCGGTCGTGCTCTACGTGGCCCAGGCCCTCGGGATTGCCTGGCTCTGCCGACAGGAGTCCGGCGAGCTAATCGTGGCGTTGACCGCGCCGTTCGTCGATCCGTCGTGGACCGCCTGGACGGCGCTGTCACAACCGGCGCTCCTCGCGTTCGCCGCGGCGTGGGTGTTTCCCATGCTCCGATTCGCGATCCGTCCTGATCCAATGGACAGTGCGACGGCCTGGGCAAGCGTGACGGTCTTCCTCGCGTTTCACGGGAGATCCATAGGCTGGGAGCCGACGAATTTCTTCGCGGCGAGCGGTGTCATTCTCTCGGCAGGGTTGATGGCCACGTCGTATCGGTCGGCGCACTATGACCGGATGACCGGCGTGGCCGGACGGATCCTGTTCAACCAGATGGCCGCGCGTCTGGGGAGGCGCTACGCCGTGGGCCTGGTGCAGATCGACAATCTCGACGTCCTGACCCGGCGGCATGGCCCGGCCATCCGCGACCAGCTCATGGGCGTGGTCGCCTCGAAGATGCCGTCCACCGCTGAGACCGGGAAACTCTTTCGGTACAGCCCCGATATGTTTGCGCTCATCTTTCCGGGGAGCGGCGCCACAGAGGTGCTCGGCTATGTCGAACCCATCCGGAAGCGGATCGAAGCGGTGCGGGTATCACTTCTGAAAGGCAATCGGATCCGAGAAGAATCTCCGCAGATGGAGAAAGGGGCGAAGGGGCTGCTCCCCGTGACCGTCAGCATCGGAGTTGCGGAACGGAATGAGCACCTGAAGCGCTTCGACGAGGTGCTGCGTGCGGCGCACAAAGCCCTGTATCTCGCCAAACAAGCCGGTGGCAACCAGATCCAACATCTCAAGCAAACCAGCGATGTGGCGCTGCACTCGTTGCTTGCCCGTGCCGGCAGCCGTCGTCCGGCTGCCGGCAGCACCGGTGACGGGAGCTGACCCCGGGTTTTCCCAGGGCCCTACATCTCTGGGCGGTGAATAGGTTGCCCTGCGAGGGTTACGGCGGCATGCCTGCTATGATTGAGACCGGAGCGCATGGGGAGGCAGCCATGAAGGGATCGGCGCGTCGTTTGGTGCTCGCCATGTCGGTGGCCGGGATACTGATGCTGGCGGGATGTGAACGACCCGCAACGCCGGAGCCGGGGAGTCGGACCGGCGAGGCGACGAGCACGGTCGGCAACCCGCTCGAGCAGGCCGCCGACACGGTAACCGGCACCGCCCGGACATCGATCGATCGAGCCAAAGGCACCGAGGCCGCGATCGGCCAGGCTGCCCAACGCACCGCGGAGCAGGGCCAACGCACAGCGGAATAGCCGATAACGTCGGCCGCCGGTTACGCTCTCTGATCAGGACATGCGGATGACGCCCCGGACTCCGGCGTTGACAGCGCGGCGTAGAGAGCATCCGCGATCACGTCCAAGGCCAGACCCTTCTTGAGAAAGCCGGTGACGCCCAGCGCCTGGGCCTGGCTTTCCTGCTTGTCGGTCCCCCGCCCCGTGAGAATCAGGACCTTCGCCTGTTGATCCACTGACCGGATCTTCTTGAGCACGTCGATCCCGGACAGTCCGGGCATCAGCAGATCCAGGAGTGTCACGTTTGGGCGTCGCTGCTTGAACAGCTCAAAGCCCTCCTCGCCCCCGGTGGCGGTGAGCACCTCATGACCATGCCGGCAGAAGGTGGCGCGCAGCAGATCGCAAATCATCCGCTCATCATCGACGACGAGGATCGTCGCCATGGTCTCGCTCCTTGGTCAGCGATGGGGCGGCGCCTGCTTCCGATGTACGGCGCGCCTGCCGGCGGACCCGTATGGAGTCCTAGCATATCCGAGAGAATCGCGACGACGAAAGGAGATTCCAAATTGCGCATGGGGGAGGGGCGCCCAGTTGTTTTCGGCATGTCCAGATCAGGGGAAGGTGAAAACGAGTCAGCGGGCGGAGGACTCGGGCAGTCTCGGGAACCGGTACCAGTTTGTCGTGGACCCGACGACCGGCACGATGATGACGATCACGCCGGCGGTGAAGGTCCTTATCTGCGCCACCAGGTGTCGGCCCACTAGGCTGAGTTCCACCCTCACATTCTCTCTCCCAAGGACCACGTCAGCGGCGAACCAGCGCCGGCTGTGGATGACCAAACGGCCCGCCTCGCAGGCAAAGTCGCCAGTCTGGGTCGTCAACGTGCGGGTGAACAGGTGCACGTCCCCGCTCCACACGGCGATCTCCAGGATCTCTGTTCCAGTCAGCGAGAACGCCACGCGCTTCGCTCCCGGCCATTCGCTGTGATAGCCGAAGAGCTCGCGAGTCAGTGACGGCTGGACCGATGAGTCCGGAATCTCGCCGCGATCCGCATAGCTGCCCTCAAAATGGCGACAATCCTCTGCCCCGGAAGCTGGAAGAGTCGGCCAAGCCGCCGGGTACGGGGCGTGAAACACACATCCGCTGAGCAAGGGGACGAGCAGGGCGGGAGCCGGGCAGCGCAACAGGATCATGGCAGGGCAGGGACTCGTGTCTACCACCGGTTCCGTGGCCGGCTGTTTAGCGTGGCGGTCTCATGAGAATGTTGGAGGGTTGCGACTTGTCCAGCAGCTTCCCGGCCTGCTCGGCCCCGACAGCCGGCATCGTGGCGGGATGCAGCAGACCGACCTGGACCGGGAGCGACGCCCGAGCCCATTTAGATGGGTTCGTGGGCGATCGTGCCGTGTTCGAATTTCATGACGACCACATGCGGCAACTCCACATGGCGGCCGGTCGGCGGGATGCCGGGAAGCATGAATTCCAACGGGACATCGTGGGTGAAGCTCAGGATCAGCTCGACCACGACCTGATCCCGGCCGAGTATGCGCGACACGCGCTCCACCTTGGTGTCGGCCGGCATCTTGCCGACAAAATATCGCTCGTAGAAGCGTCGGACCTCGGCCGCACCGACCCCGCCGGCCAACGTCGGCACGTTGAGCAGGTAGGGTTCAGCGACCATCGTTCGCATCGTGGCGTCCACGTCATGGTCCACGAACTCGGGTTTCACGTGCGCATCAAAGACCGAACCAAGATCTGCTGCAGGCGTGCCCGTGAGCGCTGACATGGCGTCCCTCTTGGCTGGTGCGTGGCAGGATAGACAGCCTAGGGTAAGAACCAGGACCACGGCAAGAGGCCAACGGTGCGAGTCGCGTATGCATCGCAACACGGCGGCATCCTCCTGAGTGTTGGACGATGAGCGCGCCTTCCGAAGCGTGTTCTTATTCTTGATTGAGGATCTCGAATGTCATGAAAGGCAAAGAAATTTGACATAGAGCAACTGCGTTCTAAACTTAGATACAGAACTACCCGGAGGACCCATACAAACACAACCGGGAGGGAAGAACATGTGCAACAGATCGGTGGCCATGGTTGTTCTTCTGCTGGGAGCCTTGTCTCCCCTCGACAGCCTGGCCTTTATAGAATACGAGAAAGGCAAGTGCGTCTCCTTCGTCTCACGAGGCGTGATCAAAACATTCTGCAGTCAGCATCCGCTCGATCCCTTGGAGGAGGAAGTGCTGGGCAAGACGCTCAGAAATATGGCGCGCAAAGATGAGACCCCTGACAGATCACATATTGAGATCAGTCGGCCTCCGGAGGCTCCTGAGGTGCATATCCGTTTCTTCGCCGGTACCGAGGGAACCGTCTACTACGCAAGTGGCCGTGGGAAGGATTTCTTCAGCGCGTTGCAGAACATTAGGATCGTGCCATCACAAGAGCAGTGACGGCCACACCCCTCTGACCCGTTGATTTCTCTCCTCGTTCGGCGTACTCCTAGACCAGGATTCGGAAGAACAGCAATGAAACCATTCACCACCCTTGCCGTGGTCGTCTTCACGCTCGTCGCGGCGCTGCATCTCCTGCGCATCGCGCTGGGGTGGGAGGTCATCATCCAAGGAACCGTGATCCCGAGGTGAGCGAGCTACCTCGGGCTGATCGTCGCCGCCGGGCTGGCCGTCATGCTGTGGCGCGAATCCCGCCAGGGGAAGAAGTGAGCCACGAAGTATCCTGCTCGCCCCGCCACGTTCTCGCCAAAAAGGTCCGCGCACCGGGAACAGGGAGCCCATAAGGCCGACCAGCTCAGGGCCATGCTTTATCTAGTCGCAGATAATAGTAGGTCTTGGCCCTTGTGCCGTCTAGGTACACAACGGTGATGTGAAGCGTGAACTCCCCCCAGCCCGATGTTTCCAGGGCGAAGCGGTCTCCCCGATTGGTTCGGATTCGTAACGGCTGCGGAAACGTCGGATGCAACAGATACTGGACTTCTTTGATGCTGTCGAGGACCGACTTGGGTTCGTCAACGAAGACACGCCAGCGATAGTAGGGGGTCCCAGTCTGTTCGCCGATCCGTTTGGCGTAATTGTCGAACTTGACGTCTCGCCGGGTCTGAACTCTCAGGAGAGCGGCCCCGAAGGAGGTCGAATCCTCAGTCCCTCCGTGAGCCGCGAAGACCGTGCTCACCATGTTCTCACCAGCCTCGGGCTTCACTGAGACATGCTCCCTGTTTCGGCCCGGGACGAGTGATTGGGTGGTGAAGTTGGGATAGAAGGGGTTGGTTTCCCACCAACTTCCGCTCTTATCCTTCAGGGCGAGTCTGACAGCTTTGTTCATCACCTCAGCGGGGAGCTTGACCTGCCATCCACCGACGCCTAGGGAGAGCTCGGCATGGCCGGAACGGGTGACAGGTGTGCCTGATGCCGTGCGCTCGTCGTACTCATAGAGCCCACGCTCAAAGGCTAAAGTCTGCAGCTCCGCCCCTTCGGGAGGCATCAGCGTGACGAAGAGATCGACGGGGAACTGAGACTTGGCCCAGACGATGACCACTCCGGTGACCGCGACAACGAAACTCCCGACGGCCCAGCGACGGAATCGGGGCTCCGTCTTGACGACGCCGGTGATCGCCAGAAGGGCCACGACCCCGATCACCACGAAAAACCCGACGAAGAGCCAGAACAACACGTCCCGTTGCAGGCCCGTCATGACTCACCTCCCAAGCGCCAAGGAACATCGAGAGCCACCACGTGCTCAGGTTGACTTGGATGACCCTATCTCTGCAGCACTTCCTGCCAAATCGCTAGCGGCGCGCCTCGGGCGGCGGCCAGTCCATCTCAGCCTGGCGACCGCAGTAGTAGCAGGAGAGCCGGTAGCGGGCCTTCCGTCTGGGATTGGGAAGCGATGTCAACACAATGGGCGTGCCGTCCAAGGGACAGTTCGACTGCTGATGAAGCAGGTGCTCCTCCGCTATCAGGAGCAACGAGGCGTCGTCCCACGGCGGGGTGAGCGTGCTCGTCCCGCCGATGGTTTCGAGCCACCCGCAGCGCGTGCAGCCTAACTGAAAGCTTTTCACTCGGTCACGAACCTGCGAAGTCTCGGTCACCTCGACAGGTCCAGCACAACCGGCACGGCCGCAGGCAACCGGCTCATGCTGCAGGGCCAGGACGAACCGGCGATGGGCGGCGGCTTGTTGGGCATCCATGCTTCGTCAGGCGGGCGCGGACTCGTTTCCGGTCAGTCGGGGTTCCCGCACGTTGAAAGGGCTCCCGACACTTTATCGGGCTCCATGCAGGCGCCTAGCCTGCCATGGGGATTTAGTCTGCGGCAAGCCGCTGCGCAAACTGATCCAGACGGCTTTGCTCGTCAGGCCACATGCGGACAAATTCAACACCGAACTGCTGCCCGATTGACCAACGCACGACGGCCAACTCGACGGTGAGTTCAGGCTGAGAATCAGGGAGTGAGATTTCCATCGACAGGCAGTCTCCTGTAAATACAGCGGCCTTACTGTTCACCCTGCATCCACCCAGGGAAATGTCGATGACCCTACCTTGTGCGCTCCAGTGCTCTTTCGAGAACCGCACTGGCAGATCAACTTTGAACCGCGGATGTTTGCGTCGTTCCATGGCTCCCTTTCGGGTTGATCAGCAGGCTGGTCGGCGGTTCGAGCCGTTGTGCCTCCATCAGAAAATCAGCTTGGCCCTCAAATGTAATCACTTTAGCACCATCAATGCTCAGAGGAAAGCAAGGAAGGGGACTCAAGCAGTCCAGACAGCAATGACAGCCGCCGATTGGTGGCTTATACTGAATCGGTGACCGGGTCAACGGCCTTGATCTGAACTGCCGAGAGGGTAGAGTGTGGTTTCACCAAGACAATAGGCTGTTGCCCATGAGCCAGACCTGAAATAGATTTAAGAGACTGCTGGCATATTTTTCTCGGAGGGGCCGAAAATGAATAAGAAAGAACATTGGACGACGTTGGGTGTCGCACTCTTGGCAGGGTTCCTAGGTGGAGGCCTGTCTGGGCGTTTCTTCGTCGGCGACGCTGGAATGGCCGAAGAGCCTGCGAAGCATGCCAAAGTCATCGAGGCAGAGGAGTTTCGCGTGGTGGATAGAAATGCGCAAGTCCGAGCGTTACTTGGTGTGGGGCCTGACGGAAGCGCAACGCTGGCATTCGCGGACAAGGCGAGCAAGGGCTCGGCGCTCTTTGGATTGGATGCCAATGGAACACCGCGCATAGCCCTGGTGGACAAGAACGCCCAGACACGTGCATCGCTCACACTGGATGCCGACGGATCACCCGAGCTGGCTTTCAGAGATGAGCACGCCAGGGAACAAGCGCGTTTTGGCTTGGGTACCCAAGGAGGTCCGAGCTTGCTCCTGATGGACAAGTCCATGGTGGGTGGAACCGCGCTCGGCGTTGGAGCTGATGGGAACCCCGCACTGGCACTCTGGGGAAGGGATGGGAAGTCCAAGGCGTTATTTTTGCCCGGCCTCACCGGATTTGGCTTGTACCTGAGCGACAACAACGGCCAAAGACGCGCCTTCTTGGGTTCGACCGACGATGGAAAGGCGACGCTGACGCTGAGGGACAAAGACGGCAAGACCATCTGGTCGGCGCCATGATCGGACAGGTTGAGGGGCGTTGCGTAGGTACGCCTATGTCTAACGGAGCCAGCTGCTATACTGATCTGGCATGAGCGGGAGTCAACCCGACAGCAACGGCAGGGGGGACCGCCGTAAAGCCTTCGCTCGCCGGAGCGTGAACGCGGGCCTCTTCGTTCTTTTGCCGGCCGTTCTTCTGCTGGGGTGCGCGGTCACCGGTCCGGTGGACTTGGGCAAGGGCCCCGTTCCGGCCGGTGCAGCGAGGCGTGCACTGGCCTGCTGCACCCCGGCCGCGCCGCAGCCCCGTCAAGAGGCGCTTGCGGAAGCGGCGGTCGGATTTCTCGGACGGTCACGGATCGAGGTGGGCGGTCGGCGGTTTACGTCTGACTGCTCCGGTCTCGCCCGAGGCGTGTACTTCACGCAGGGCATCGATTTGTACGACGGTCTGGGGGAGGTGGACGGTGGCAACGGCGTCGGGCGTATCTACGGGCATGTCGTGCGGCACGGGCGGATCCATTATGGCCCGAGCGTGCATCCTGGTGACCTGGTCTTCTTCCATAATTCGTGGGACTTCAACGGGGATGGCCGCCTTAATGACCCCCTGACCCACGTGGGTGTGGTGGAGCGAGTGGAGCACGACGGTACCGTGATCTTTGTGAGCCGGGTGTCTGGAGGAATCCAGCGGTACCGCATGAACCTGCAGCAGCCGACCATGCACCGAACCGGAGACGGACGCGTCCTCAACGACTACATGCGCAGGAAAAGTGTGTGGGACTCCGACGAAACACCGTCCCTTACCGGCGAGCTCTTCGCCGCCTTCGGCACCCTTCTGCGATAGTTCACCGCTTCTGTCTGAGACTCGCGTGAATCCCCGCGCACACCGTCCGAGCGCGCTGTAGCAAGGGCTTGCTTCATCGCGTTCTGTACTTAAAACAACCCTCCTCGTGATCGTCCACCATGCCGGTCGCCTGCATGTGGGCGTAGCAGACCGTCAGGCCGACGAACTTGAAGCCGCGTTGCTTCAGATTCTTGGACAGGGCCTCGGACTCCGGAGAGGTCGCCTTGAGGGTCTTGCTAGTCACTCCGTTGGGGTCCCGCAGCGTTCGATTCCCCGTGAAGCCACGGATGTAGCGATCGAAGCTGCCGAACTCCTTCTGCACCTCGAGAAAACGCCGCGCATTGGTAATGGCGCCCTCGATCTTCAAGCGGTTGCTGATGATGCCCGCGTCTCTCAGCAAGCGTCTCACCTCGGCCTTTCCAAATCGTGCCACCTTGCGCGGGTCGAAGTTCTTGAACGCTCGCACACCGAGTCGGCGGATCTGTGGCAGCCTGGTAAATGGAGCGCGCAAACAACGCGCCGCGCTGCTGAGCGACGCGTCCCTTGCTCCCTTGCCTGCGTCGGTGCTGTCTAGTTTCGAGGGCGGGTGGCCAGGTGGCCTCAGACTGCGCGCGTCCAGCGAGCACACCAGCCACCCTTGCCCGGACCAATAAATCTTGTGTGCGCGATGCGCGAGCACGTGAGGCCACCTGGCCACCCAGCCCCTCCCATGCTGGTCTTCACACCGGCCACTGCTCCTCGTTCCACGCCATCTCCCAAAACATCCACTCATACCTTGAGCTGATCACGAACGCCTCTTGCATCCGCTCCCGCTCCGCGCTCCCGGCGCTCTTCACCCACACATCCACCTTCGCCCGCATCCATTCCTGGACTTGCGCAAATTCCGGCGAGGCATAGAGCAGCAGCCAGTCGCGGTAGGGATGCTCCGGCTTGGGCAGGCCATTGCGGAGCAGGTGGCGACCGACCACGCAGTAGATCCAGGCGCAGGGGAGGGCGACCACCGTGATCTCCGCCGCCGTGCCGCCCTGGGCGACCGACAGCATGTGTCGCGTGTAGGCGTAGTTCGTCGGCGCCATGGGCACGGCGGCCATCTCCCTGGCGGTCAGCTTCCACTGCCGGCCATAGCTCTCGTGCAGGCTGCGCTCGACGGTCACGGTCTCTTCCGCGAGCTTCGCGAAGCGTAGGCGCGACTCCGCATCCGGCGCCTTCTGCGCGCCGGCCGCGAAAACGCGCGAGAGATCCTCGAGAAAGCGTGCGTCCTGCAGAATGTAATATTTGAACTTACGTTGCGGCAGCGTGCCTTTGCCCAGCGCGACGACGAAGGGGTGCCGAAGCTGCGCATCCCAGATGGGTTTGGCGAGCTTACGCAAGTGCTCGGAAAAGGACATGACGGGGTTCCTTAGGAGCTGATAGGGGATGGCGTATGGCTGATTGCGGGCAACTTCGGGACGAAGGCGTTCGTAAAGAGCGAGGGGAGCGGCATCTTGAACTCGATCAGCTGGCGACCGTGCAGCCAGTCGTGGACGGCCTTCCAGCGGGCGGGGTCCTGCTTCAGGCTCTTTGGAAAATACGGCAGGGTCGCGCGGAAGGTCTTCTCCGACAGGTCGGGATCGACGGACTGATTGGCCTTGAGATACATCAAGAGCGCCACCGTCGGCCGCTCATGGATCAGCGCCAGCCCACGCGCCAGCGCCCGCGAGAACCGGCGCACAAGTTCGGGCTGCCGCCGGATCATCCGGTCCGACGTCATGACGACGAGCTGATACAGGTCCGGCACCCCGTATGGCGTGGGGCTCACGCACTCGACCGCGGCGCCACGCTGCTCGGCCTCGACTTGCTCATAGTTCACGAAGGCGCCGAACACGGCGTCGGCCTTCCCGGTGAGCAGGGCATCAGTCAGCCCAAAGCCGACATCCACCGGCAGGATGTCGTCCTGCGTCAACCCCGCCGCTTCCAGCATCGTGCCAAGGATCGGCAGGTCAATCTCCAAGCCCGGCCACCCGACCCGATGATTCCGCAGATTCTCCAGCCGCTTGATCGGCCCGTCCTTGAGGTACATGAGGCAGACAACCGTATGCTCCAGCAGCGGGCCGATCGAGACCAGCGGCTGGCCCTGGCCGCGGGCTTTAATCAGGTTGGTCTGCTCGCCGACGCCGAAGTCCGCTTTGCCGTGCGCGACGAGATCCAGCGACTCCTCGGGCACGGTCGGCACGAGAATGGAGAGGGTCAGCCCCTCCTCGCGAAAGAAGCCGGCTTCCTTCGCCACGACGATGGGCAGGTGGTCGGGGTTGAGGAACCATTCCAGCGCGATCGTGACGAGCTGGGGCTCGCCTGGGATCTTGGCCCTGGGGGTAGGCCGCGTCCCGCGACTCAGCTTGCGCCTAGTCTTCTTGGTGAGGGGCGTTCTTCTTCGTTTCCGCATCTGATCATCCTGCCATCAGTGAAGCCTGTCAGCGTCCCAAGCGGTTCAGTCCGTCCAACGCCGCCGTGCGGTAACACTCCGCCAGGGTCGGGTAGTTGAAGACGCTGTGCACGAAATAATCCACGGTTCCGCCGTAGGTGAGCACGGCCTGGCCGATGTGGATCAGCTCAGTCGCTCCTTCGCCGATGATGTGCACGCCCAGCAACTGGAGCGTGTCGCGGTGGAAGAGCAGCTTCAGCAGCCCGTGCAGGTCACCAAAGATCTGTCCGCGCGCAATTTCCCGGTAGAAGGCGCGGCCGACCTGATAGGGAACGCCGGCCTCCGTCAGCTCTTCCTCAGTCTTGCCCACGGTGGAGATTTCCGGGATCGTGTAGATGCCGTAGGGCATGATCTTCGGCAGCGTGGACTGCTTCACGGCGAAGGCGTGGCAGGCTGCCAGACGGCCCTGCTCCATGGAGGTGGAGGCCAGGGCAGGAAAGCCGATCACGTCGCCGACCGCGTAGATGTGCGGGATCTCCGTCTGATAGTGCTCGTTGACTTTGATGATGCCCGTCTGGTCGGTGGCAAGCCCGATGGCGGACAGATTCAACGTATCGGTGTTGGAGATGCGCCCCATGGCATAGAGCAGCATGTCCGAGACGATGGTCTTCCCGCTCTTGAGCGCAGTGACCACGCGCCCGCGCTGATCCTCCGTCACGCCCGCGAGTTCCTCGCCCAACTGCACGATCACCCCGTTGGAGCGCAGGTGATAGATGAAGGCCTGGACGATTTCCTGGTCCACGAACCGGAGCAACTCCTTGCGCCGGTCGAGCAGGGTCACTTTGATGCCGAAGGCCGCGAACATCGAGGCGTATTCGCAGCCGACGACCCCGCCGCCCATGACGGTGAGGGTCCGGGGAATGAATTCCGTGGAGAGAATGCCGTCCGAATCGCAGATCGTTTTCTGATTGAAGGGGAGCCCGTCGGCGCGGCGCGGGCGGGACCCGGTGGCGATGACGATGTGCTGGGCGCGGCAGACGCTGCCAGGCCCCTTGTCGGGGGTCACCTGCAATGTATGCGGATCGACGAAGCGGGCGTGGCCGTGCAGGATCTCGACATCATTGCGCTCGAGCTGATGAGTGATGACCTCCAGCTCCTGCTTGATGACCAGGTCCTTGCGGGCCATGAGGTCCCGGAGGGTCAGGACCTTCTTCAGCGAGTAGCTGATGTTGGAAAACGATCGGAGCTTGAACCCGTGGAGGTGGGCGATCGCATCCTTGAGGGTCTTGCTGGGCAGGGTGCCGGTGTTGACGGAAGCACCGCCGATGTTCGGCTCCTTCTCGATGATGGCCACACGCTTACCGAGTTTCGCCGCCTGAATCGCGGCCTTCTGGCCGGCAGGCCCGCTGCCGATCACCAAGAGGTCGTAGTCGGTCATAGTCTTCGGTGTTGAGTAACGAGTGCCGAGTGCACAGTGCTAAGTTCCGGGCACTCTGTGCTCATCGGCCAGCGCTCCGGACCTCTCCCTCCGGCACTACGAACTCAGCACTGAGCACTCACGCAGACGACGCCGGATCGTCGCCGAGGAAATTCTCGTCCGGCCACGGCCGCGGCAAGCGATTGAGGCCGGCCAGGGCCGCGACCATGTAGCATTCGGCGAGGGTGGGGTAATTAAACACGTTCTCGACGAAGAAGTCGATCTTCCCGCCGAAGGACATCACGGCTTGCCCGATATGGATCAGCTCGGTCGCGCCCTCGCCGATGGCGTGCACGGCCAGCAGCTTCCGGTTCCGCCGGTGGAACAGCAGCTTCACCATCCCGATCTGGTCGCCGATCAGCTTGCCCCGCGCGATTTCCTGATACCGGGCCACGCCGACCTCATAGGGCACACCGCGGGCGTTCAGCTCCTCTTCGGTGGGGCCGACCATGGAGACTTCGGGAATGGCATAAATGCCGAAGGGCAGGAGATGGTCCGCGCGCTTGGCCGCCATGCCGAACGCATGGCACGAGGCGAGGCGGCCCTGTTGCATCGAGGTGGAGGCCAGCGCGGGGAACCCGATGATGTCCCCGGCCGCGTAAATGTGGGGCACGGCGGTCTGAAACCGCTCGTTGACCTTGAGGCGCCCCCGCTCGTCCGGCGTGACGCCGATGGCCGCGAGGTTGAGACCCTCGCTGGCGCCGACACGGCCGGCTGAGTACATGACCAAGGGGGCGCGAAGGTGCGTGCCGCTTGCGAGGCGGATGGCCACCTGGCTCTCGCCCGTCTGTTCGATGGAGACGACCTCCTCGTCCAAGTACAGGGTCACGCCGATCTCGCGCATCTGGGTTTGCAGCGCTTCGATGATCTCCGCGTCGGCGAATTCGAGCAGTCGCGGACGCCGGTCCACGAGGATCACCTCGATGCCCATCGTGGCGAGGATGGAGGCGTATTCGGACCCGATGACGCCGCCGCCGACGATGATGAGAGACTTCGGCAACGTCTTCAGGCGCAGCAGTCCGTCGGTATCGATGATTGTCCGATCGTCGAATGGCACGTGCGGCGGACGCGATGGTCTTGTCCCGACCGCGACCACGAAGAAGTCCGCTGTGTGCTCAACCCTTGCGCCGAACCGGTGGATCGCGAGTCGGTGGGGGTCCACGAACGTGGCCGTCCCGAAGAGCAGCGCCACGTGATTGCGGGCCATCTGATTGTGGATGACGTCGATCTCTTCTTTCACGATGTGGTTGCACCGGAACGCGAGGTCCTCCATTGTGATGTCCTTCTTGACACGGTAGGCGGCGCCGTAGAGGTCCCGCTGGTGGAATCCCGACAGGTAGAGGACGGCTTCGCGCAGGGACTTGCTCGGGATCGTCCCGGTGTTGACCATCACGCCGCCGACCGCTTCCTGGCGCTCGACGATCCCGACCTTCTTGCCGAGCTTGGCCGCCTGCACGGCCGCCTTCTGTCCGGCGGGCCCGCTCCCGATGACCAGCATGTCGTAATGCGCCATAGTCCGCTCAAGAGCTGACGGTAGGGGACCCGTTGCCGGGTACCCATTGCATTCCCGGAGCAATGGGTACCCAGGTTAACTGGTGGTGCGTCTGGCTTATGGCCGGAAGGTCAGCCACGAAGCAGCTCGCGTGCGGCGCGGAAGGCCGCGTCCATGTCCGGCATTTCACCCAGTTCAGGTGTGATCTGGAGGTAGCGGATCACGTTGTCCTTGTCCACGACCATGACGGCGCGCGCCAGGAAGTGCGGGTCCTTGACCAGGAGCCCGTGCGCCGTGCCGAACTCGGCGTTCCGGTAGTCCGACAGGAAGGTCACGTTGGCGATCTTCGCCTCCCTGGCGAACCGGCCCTGGGCGAACGGCGTGTCGATGCTGACGGTGATCAGCTCGGCCATCTTATCCAGCCCGTTGTTCTTCTCGCTCAGGTAATGGGTTTGCTGCTCGCAGACCTTGGTGTCGAGCGACGGCACCACCGAGATGATCCGCACCTTCCCCTTCGCCTCGGCGATGTTCACGGGCGAGAGATCGCCCTTGGCGACCTTGGCGTCGCGCAGCCGCTCGCCGACGGCGATGCCCGGGCCGCCCGCCAATGCCATCGGCGAGCCCTTGAAGGTCACGCTGTTTCCTTCGCCCGCCTTGGCGCTCCCGGTGGCAATGGGATAATTCCTGTACATGAAGCCCGACTCGTAGCTCTTGTCCCAGGCGGCGCAGCCCGCACAGGTCAGCAGGGCCGCCAGTCCGGTCGAGAGCAAGGCCGATCGTGGAGATCGTCGCATGACGGGGTCCTCCTTTTATGGCCGCACCGTTATTGTACTGGTTTTTGCGCAGACGGCGACTGCAAAAAGTGAAACAGGATCGGATTCACAAGATCCGGCCGCTCCCACATGGGCAGGTGGCCGGCCTGAGGAATGATCTGCAGGGCCGAGCCCGGGACCGTCTTGTGCAGATCGCGGCCCACCTGCACGGGGAAGACCTTGTCCTGCTCGCCCCAGATGATAAGGGTCGGGTGGCGGATCTCGTTGAGGCGCCTCGCGAATCCCTCTTCCCAGAGCGGGAGGGTCCGTTTGGTGGCGAGAATCGGCTCGATCACCCCGGGCCGTTGCCGGTTGCGATTGGCGCGATCGAGCACCGCCGGCGTGATGAGCGACGGGTCGTGGATGATCTCTTCGAGCACCGCCCGCGTGATCGACGCGCCGATCAGCCAGTTCCCGAACCGGACCAGCCATCCGGGGGCGCCGGTGGTGACCGCGCGGCGCACCAGCGGGCCGGTCAGCTTGTCGAGCACGTGGTCCGGGAAACCGCTGATCAGCACGAGGCGCTCGACGCGCTCGGGATAGGTGAGGGCCATGCCGATCGCCAGCCCAGCGCCCATGGAATTCCCGACGAGCGCGGCGCGCCGGATACCCACCGCATCCATGAAGCCGCGGAAGAACTCCAGCATCTCCGTCGGCGTGTATTCGATGTCCGGCTTGGCCGAGTAGCCGGAGCCGAGCAGATCCAGCGTGATCACGCGGTGCCGGCTCGCCAGCGGGTCCTGCTGATACTCCCACTGCCACAACGAGCCGCCGAAGCCGTGGAGAAGAATGACCGGCGGGCCCTGGCCCGCGTCGAGATAGGCGATGCGATGGCCGTTCACGACCACGGTCTTGACGGGCATCCGGTGGATGGCGTCGAACCAGGGAGGAATCTCGGGAGTGGCGCAGCCGATCTGCAGGGTGAGCATGAGGAATCCGGCCGTGAGGAGGGCCGACCGAATCGAGGCGTGCACGTTATTCCAGCTGGATGAGGGTTTCGTCGGGCTTCACATCCTCCCCTTCTCGCACGAGCATGGCGATGACTTTGCCCGCGATGGGCGCCGGGACCCGGCTTTCCATCTTCATCGCCTCCACGATCAGAATCGGATCGCCGGCCTTGACGGCGTCCCCCTGCGCGACGAGCACCTTGACCACGCGGCCCGGCATGGGCGAAGCCACGTCCCCGGCCTTGGAAGGCTTCGGACGCTTCGGTTTGGCCTTGCCCGCCGGCTCCGGCGGCTCCGGCACGCCGGCGAGCACCTCCTGAATCGGCTCCAGGTACACCTCTTCCAGTTTGTCGTTCACGCGGATGTAGTAGGGCTTGCGCCCGTCGCTCTTGCGGCCCGAGCCGGAGATCTCGACGTGATACGACTCCCCGTGCACCGAGACGTTGAACTCGACCGGCGCGAGGTGCAGCTCGGTCGCAACGGCCGGGACCTTGTCGCGGGGCGGCTCCAGTTGCTCGGGCTTGAGCTCCCCGCGTTCTCGCTCCTCGAAGAACTGGCGCGCGACTGCAGGAAACAGCGCGAAGGAGATCTGATCTTCGACGGCGAAGTCCTTGCCGGCCAACTCCTGCTTGACCTTGTCCATCTCGGGCTCCAGCAGGTCGGCCGGACGGCCTTTCACCGGCTGCTCATCGCCGATGGCGCGGGCTATAACCTCCGGGTTCAACGGGCCGGGCGGCTTGCCGTACAAGCCCAGGAAGTAGTTCTTCGTCTCGTTGGTGATGACCTTGTAGCGCTCACCGGTCAAGACGTTGAACGTGGCCTGGCTGCCGACGATCTGACTGGTCGGCGTGACCAGCGGCGGATAGCCCATGTCGGCCCGCACGCGCGGGACCTCCTCGAGCACTTCGCGCATGCGGTCCACGGCGTTCTGCTGCGCGAGCTGCGCGGCGAGGTTCGACAGCATGCCGCCGGGGATCTGCGAGATGAGGATCTCGGCGTCCACGCCCGTGAAGTCGCTCTCAAACTGGTGATACTTCTTTCGCACCGTCCGGAAGTGCTCCGCGATCGGTGTGAACTGCGCGGGGTCCAGCCCAGTGTCATAGGGCGTGTCACGCAAGGCGGCGACGAAGGTCTCGGTCGGCGGATGGGACGTCCCGCCGGCCAGCGGCGAGATCGAGGTGTCCAGCATATCCAGCCCGGCCAGAATCGCCATCAGCGCTGACATCGACGCCATGCCGGACGTGTAGTGCGAGTGCAGGTGTATGGGGACGCGCACTGCGGCCTTGAGCTGCTTAACCAGGTTGTAGGCGTCCGCGGGTGCCAGTAGCCCGGCCATGTCTTTGATGCACAGCGTGTCCGTGCCCAGGGCCTCGAGCTGCTTGGCCATCTCGACGAACCGCGCAAGGGTGTGGACAGGGCTGAGCGTGTAGCAGATGCTCGCTTCGACGTGCTTGCCGCAGCGTTTCACCTCCTGCACCGACCGCTCCATATTGCGGATGTCATTGAGCGCGTCGAAGATGCGGAAGACGTCGATGCCGTTGATCGCCGCGCGTTCGATGAAGCGGTCGAGCACGTCGTCGGGGTAGTGCCGGTAGCCGACGAGGTTCTGGCCGCGGAGGAGCATCTGCAGGCGCGTGTTCGGCATCGCTTTGCGCAGCGCGCGCAGCCGCTCCCAGGGATCCTCCTTGATATACCGCAGGCACGTGTCGAACGTGGCGCCGCCCCAGACCTCCAGCGACCAGTACCCGACGCGGTCGAGCTGCTCCGCGATGGGGAGCATGTCTTCGGTGCGCATGCGGGTGGCGAGCAGCGACTGATGGCCGTCGCGGAGAACGACGTCGGTCAACAACAGGCGCTTGGCGGGCGCCGGCTCGATTTCGAACGCCCGCCGCGCGCCCGTCTTCTTCGGCAGCCGGAGCGCCGGAGCCTGCCTAACCTTGGGGGCCTTCACCGGTTTGGTCGATCTTGTGGTCTTGGGTCGTGTTGCCATCGAACAAGGTTAACTTTCGCCCATCCGCGATCAGCTAGATGCCATCAGCTCTTCTCAGAGCCCTTCATAGGCCGCGATGGCGGCGGAAATCACCACCACCAGGTCTTCGGGCGCGATCATCAGCTCGTACTCGAACAGCTCCGGGTGCGTGTCCAGATAGGACGTGTCGAAGCGTCCGGCCCGGAAGTCCGGCTCCTCCATGATTTTCTTCAGGAACGGGATCGTGGTTTTTACGCCCCGCAGCACGTACTCCTCCAGCGAGCGGTGCATGCGGCTGACCGTTTCGTCCCAGGTGCGCCCGCGCACCGTCAGCTTGGCGAGCAGGGCGTCATAGTAGGGCGGGACGGCGTAGTCCTTGTAGACGGCGCCGTCGATGCGCACGCCGATGCCGCCGGGGGAGAGATACGCCGTGACCGTGCCGGTGGATGGCCGGAAGTTGTTGCGCGGATCTTCCGCGTTGATCCGGCACTGGATCGCGTGGCCCTGAAGCGTCACGTCCTCCTGGCGAATCTCCAAGGGCTTGCCCGCGGCGATCGAAATCTGCGAGCGCACGATGTCCACGGCGGTGATCTGCTCGGTGACCGTGTGCTCCACCTGGATGCGCGGGTTCATCTCGATGAAGTGGTAACGCCCCTCCTGATCAAGCAGGAACTCCACGGTGCCGGCGTTGTCGTAGTCGACTCCGCGGGCGATGGCGATGGCTGCCTCCCCCATCTCCTTGCGCAGGCGTGGCGTCAATACCAGTGAGGGCGCCAGTTCGATCAGCTTCTGGTGCCGCCGCTGGATCGAGCAGTCGCGCTCACCCAGATGCACGACGTTCCCGTGCCGATCGGCTAGGATCTGGAACTCGATGTGGTGCGGACGATCAAGGTACTTCTCGATGAAGAGACTGCCGTTGCCGAAGGCCGCCAAGGCCTCTCGGCTGGAGGTCTCCATGCCCACGTGCAGTTCCTCATCGGAGCGGACGACCCGCAGGCCGCGCCCGCCGCCGCCGGCGCTCGCTTTGACTATGACGGGATACCCTACCTCACGCGCGAAAGCTATGGCTTCCGCAGGGTTCGTGATCCCGCCCTGGGTCCCGGGCACAATCGGCACGCCGACCTTGGCGGCCAGCTCACGGGCCTTGACCTTGTTCCCCATCAGATGAATCACCTGTGGCGAAGGCCCGATGAAGGTGATGCCGGAGGCCTGGCAGAGGTGGGCAAATTCCGCGTTTTCGGAGAGAAACCCGTATCCGGGATGGATCGCGTCGGCCCCGATCCGGTGGGCCAGATCCACGATCTGGTGCATGTCCAGGAAGCCCTTAACAGGCCCCGGCCCGACCAAATACGCCTCGTCCGCTTTCTTGACGTAGATCCCGGTCGAGTCCTGCTCGGAATAAATCGCGGCCGTCGCGATGCTCAACTCGCGACAGGCACGGATGACCCGCATGGCGATCTCGCCGCGGTTGGCGACCAAAATCTTCTTGAACATCACGTAGTTCCGTGACTTTAAGAGCCGGCGAACCCCACAACGCCGGGTAGTCCGAACGGGCTCGAAGCGCGCGTAACCTAGCACACCGGCAGGATTCTTGTCGAGACAGAGAGGGCTGGTCGCGCGCGGGCAGGAAGCACCCTCCTCCTGCCCGCGGTGCAAGGGGCTCTTATTTCTTGATCAGGACCGGCTTGGACTGGGTGCTCCCGCCGCCGGTGACCATGGTGATGAAGGTCATTCCCGATTTGGCCTCGGGGATCTTCACCTCGACGGTGGTGTCGCTCACGAACGTGAAGTCGACCTTGGCTCGCGGCTCGGCGCTGAAGGTCACGCCCTGGAAACATTCCTTCGTGCCGAAGTTCTCACCCTTGACGACCAGCTTGTCACCCGGTTTGCCTTCGTCGGGTTCAACCTTGGTGATTTTGGGACGCTTCGACCGATCGCAGACCGGATCCTTAGCGACCTTCTGCTCGTCGAAGCCTCTGATGGACGGGGTGTCGAACAGGCTGTAACCGGAACCCTCTACCGTCGAGCCCTCCTCAGCAGCCGGCGCGGCTCCAGGGAACACGATGGCCAGAACAGCCAGAACGGTCAGAATATTTGCAAGACGGAGACTCTGCATAACCACGGCCTCCTTACGTTAGGGTGAGGGTTTGCTATCGAGTGGAACATACCCTTCGCGATCAAGGATCGCTTGGCCGGCGGGCGAAAGGGCGAACGCGGCGAACGCGTCGGCCACAGGGTTCAACGCTTGCTTCGGCATCAGCAGCAACACGGGCCGGCGGAGCTTGTACCGGCCGTCCTTCACCGTCGGCTTTTCCGGCTCCGCCTTGTCCACGGGCAGCAGGCGGACGGCAACACCGGTGGACACGGCGAGCAGCGCCGAGCGCATGCCGATGTAGGTCACCGCCGAGTGCGGCGGCAAGGTCCCGACGACCTTGTTGATGGCCTTCTCATCCCGCTTGATGACCTCGGCGTCCGAGGGGATCTTCCCATCGATGCCGAGCTGCCTCATGAAAGCGTCCCGCACGTTGCTGTTCTGCGGCCGGTCGATCAACAGCACGCGCGTGTCGGGTCCCCCCAATACCGACCATTCTTTGATTTTGCCGGAGAAGAGATCGGCCACCTGGGCGGAGGTCAGTTCTTTGGTCGAATTCATCAGGTTGACCATGATGGCGATCCCATCCCACGCGATCTGCACGGCGCGGAGATCCGGCTCTTCCTTCCCGGCCACGGCCGCGTGCGCTTTTCCGGACCGGAGCAACTCCAGCGGCTTGGCGTTCTCGTGCCAGATGAAGTCCACGTAGGCTCGAGGGTTGGCCTTCTCGAACGCCCGGGCCAGGGTCTCCATCGCCGCCTGCTCCGGCCCATTGCCGGTGATGACAAGTTGGCCCGCCGGTCCTTCGGCCCGCGACGGGCCGGCTCCCGTGAAGCTGAGCAGTGCCAGGGCCAGGATCCAGGCGAAACGGACACTCATGGTACCTCTAGGTATTCCGTGGATCGGCGCCTCGGAGCGGAGGGATGGTTCTGTCCCGTTGGCCGGACCGAGCGGGCCTGACGGGTCGAGTCGGGCGAAGCGAGGACGAGGCGGAGCGAGTCAAGCGAGTGCGTGCCCTCTGATGTGCATCAGGAAGTCCCGCCCGAATCACCCGATGACGGAGACCCTGGTCCCGTCACATTGGGGGGCGGGGGCGCTTTGCGTTTCCCGGTGAGCGACGGAAGCTTGGAGAACTTGTGCATCCGCTCGTTCAACATGTCGTAGGCTTTCATCTCCGAGAAGCCGGGCTTGTGCGTGCCCACGATCTTCGACGCAAAGCCCGACATCAGGCGCGTGGCATTCTTCGCCCGGCAGTGCGGACACACGGTGTCTTCCGCGCGGGCATTCATGGACTGCACGATTTCGAAGGTCTCGCCGCACCCGCCACAGCGGTATTCGTAGAGCGGCATCGGTGGGTCTCCTCTTGGTTCAACAGAAAAGCAGCCCCAGGATCACAGGGTGCCGGCGCCGCTCCGTCCAGGGACAGGCTTGACCCCGGCAGGCGGCGTCAATTATCTTACCACAATTCGGAGCCTCACCAAGACTCCGATTTTCCATCTAGAGGAGGAGCAGCATGTCGCTGTTGATTCGCCGATACAAGTTGTCCAGCGGGTTGATGCAGGAGGAGCGGATCGACGAACCGGATCGGATCGAACGCTACATGCGGATGTTCGAAAAGGACGACGTCAAGAAGCTCCAGGCCGGTCAGAAGGTGTTCATCGAAAAGGATGAGTGGCAGCTCCTGCCGTAGTCGCTCCCTGCCCCGTTCACTTCGCCAGCTCTCACCGCGTACAGGTCGGCATCGGGACGCGTTGCAGGACGGCGAAGACGCGTGCTACGCTCCATCCGCGGATGCTCAGGTGTATCGGAGCAGGGGGAACGATGGTCTACTGGGTGCACATTGCGCGGTCCATTGATCGGGTCACGTTGCACCGGGAGCGGTGCGCGGAGATCCCCTCGAATCTCACCCGGTCGGATTTCTGGGAAGGCGGGTGGTTTGATTATCCAACCAAGGAGCGGGCGCTGGCGGCGATGGAGCAGGCCGGCGTGACCTATCAGAAGAAGTGCCCGCTCTGTAAGCCGTAAAATGGGCGAGAGGCTCGGGGCGAGAAGCGAGAGGAGGAAACTTGCAGATGCGGTTGTTGCCCCTGGCCCCGGGCCTCTAGCCACGAGCCAGCGAAGCCATGCCTCAGCTTGCCCTGTTGCTGACCACCCTGATCTGGGGCGCGACATTTCCCGCCACCAAAGTTGCGCTCGAGCAGATGTCGCCCCTGGCCTTCCTCTTGGCGCGCTTTCTCCTGGGGGCACTGCTCGTCGTGGGCATTTACCTCGTGCTGGGCCGCTGGCTGCGGCTCGATCGGCGCCACGTCGGTCCGGTCGCCGTTCTGACGATTCTGCTCGTCGCGGGGTTCGTCACCCAGACTGTCGGATTGCGCGACACCACCGTGGCCAACTCCGCATTCATCACCGCCCTCTATGTCGTCTTCGTGCCGCTGATGCTGCGGCGCTTCGAGGCGCGAATCTGGCTCTCCGCGGGGCTGGCGCTGTGGGGATTGTGGCTGCTGACCAACCCGTCGGTGTCCCTGAATGTCGGGGACTTCTGGACGCTTGGCTGTGCGTTGGCTTTCGCGGCCTACATCGCCGGTCTGGAGCGGTACGCGCGGACCCTCGATCCGTGGGCGCTCTTCTTGTGGCAGACGCTTTTCTCGGCCGCCCTCCTCGTTCCGGTCCTGGGGCTGGAATCGAACGGCTGGCAGGTCACAGCCTGGCCTGTGCTGCTCGTGGCCCTGTGCATCACAGGCGTTCTGGCGACCGGTGCGATGGCTGTCCAGATCTGGGCGCAGCGGCATCTGCCGGCGCAGCGCGTCGCCCTGCTCTTTGCGCTGGAACCGGTCTTCGCTGCCTGGCTGGCCTGGCTGGTGTTGGGCGAGCATCTGAGCGCCGCAGGTTGGCTGGGCAGCGCCTTGATCCTGACGGCCGTTGTGTTCGGGGCCCTCACGACCAATGACCGGCTGCCCGCGCCTGTTCCTTCAACTTCGCCGTCCACTTACCCTTGACCATCAATCACTGCTCCTGAGGAGCGATTGGCTCAGAAATTCGGCAACTCCCGTTGGGTGAAGGAGGGATTTCTCGATAACCGAGTCCCGGGGTGCGTGGTCGGACGCATCACGTTTGCGGGGCTCGGTCCGGTGGACATGTACCTGAAGGGTGATTGTAAGGGTGAGATTGCCGGTCAGGCGATCCGTTTCCAGAATCCGCGCTTCACGGACGAGGATCTTGCCGCGCAGGTTCTGGGGGACTTCGAAGTCCCCCAAGTCGGTGAGGTGAGCCTCATTTCCTTTGACCCACACCCGTTGTTGTCCCCCCATCCCTACATCGAGTGGTTCTCGGTGCGCAGAAACCACTATCGTATTGAACTGGCGCCCGGCGATGCCAGGATTCTCTCGGACGGGGAAGCGGCCGAGTTGAATACCGACAGCCAGCGCATTCGTGAAACCCTCGCTTCTCAGGTCCGTCCCACGCGCCGACGGGAGGACTCCGACTGGGTCTGATCAGTCCCGAGGAAACGTCGGCCCGCTGGCGCCGTTCCCCTCGGGGCTAAGGGGGCGTGCAGCGGTCGTGGGAGTCCCAGGAAGAGGCCGGTCAAGTCGTCGGCGATGGTGGGTCCAGTCCACGCGAAGCGAAAGGAGAACGGCATGAGAAGCAGAGTGGTGGTGTGGGGAGTGATCTTGATGATGCTGGGAACCGGTGCGCTGATCGGCTGTGCTCCGGCCGCAGATCAATCGGGGACGCACGTGAGCATTCCGGCCGAGACAGTTGCCGACTATGTGCACGCCGTCATCGAAGCTGACCGGACCTTCTACACCATGCAGGTCGTGGAACGGTTACAGAAGCAGGGGAAGATGGTGGCCTCGGAAGATTGGCGGGTCAAACACACGCTCCCGCTGCCGGCTCAGTTCCTCAAGGAGTCCAGTGAGCTTGCGGCGATGACCGGCACGAAGGTGCGGTACCATCTCATCGGGCTTTGGCCGATCAATCCTTCCAACGGGGCGGCGACCGACTTCGAACGCAAGGGCCTGGAAGCGGTCCGTCAGCACCCTGAGCAAGCCTATACGGGCTATCTCGCGGAGGGCGACAAGCGGTACTTCGGTGCCGTCTATGCCGATCGGGCCGTCACGCAAGCCTGCATCGGCTGTCACAACGCTCATCCGGCGAGCCCCAAAAAGGATTTCAAGCGCGACGACGTCATGGGCGCGATCGTCATCACGATTCCTCTGGATCGGTAGCCGTTCAGACCCGATACCTGAGCATCAGCTCCTTGGGGTGCGGGTTCAGGTACACCTGGTTGAGCAACTCATCGATTTTGAAAACCCGCGCATAGTGCTTGATCAGCGTGATCGAGACGATCAGAGGGATCAGCCCTTTGCCGTAATCTCTGATCGCGCCGGACAGCTCCTCTTTCTCCTGCGTCGTCAAACGGTCCTCGAAGGACGCCGCCATTCGCTCCAGGACCTGGGCGTGCTTGCGGATCGTCGCGTTCACCTTCAGTGCGTCCATGAACTGCTCGCCATACCGGGCCGCGAGCTGCCGGGGCGTGTCACGCGTTGCTCGGCCCACGACCCGGCCGAGCGCTTGGTAGTGCGGCTGGCTGTGAGCAAGGAGCTGGTATTTGTGCCGAGCGTGGAACTGCTCGAGGGTGCCTCTCGTGACGCGCTCCCGGAGGAGAGTTTGCCAGCGGTGATACGCGAACACGCGTTCGATGAACCTGTCTCGCAGCGCCGGTTCGTGCAGGCGTCCTTCCTCTTCGACCGGGATCAGTGGAAAGTGTCGCATGAACGCCCGCGCGAACAGCCCCACACCGGTCTGCGCGAGCCTGCCACGCCGGCTGAACACTCGCACGCGCTCCATCCCGCAGCTCGGGGAATCCTGCTTGAAGACGTAGCCGCAGAGGTCCATCTCCCGCAGTTCCCGCACCCGACGTTGCGAAAAGCGCTGCATCGTGCGGGTATGGTCCACTTCGGTCCAGACCGTCATCATCTTCGGCACACGAGGGTTGCCGACCAGACGCACGGGTTCACGCGGAATCCCCATGCCGATCTCGACTTCGGGGCACACGGGCACCCATTCGACAAATCGGCTCAGCGTATCGGCCAGGAACTCGTCGCGTTTGTGTCCGCCGTCGTAGCGGACCCGGTCGCCGAGCAGGCAGCGGCTGATGCCGACGCGAATCGGAGGCATAGCGAATGGCTTAACCCAGCACTTTCCTGAGGTGCTCAGCGAACATGCCGGCGACGAGATCCAGATCGAATGGCCAGGCATAGCGGAACGTCACGCCGGCATGCGCGGCGCGAAGACGATCCAAAGTCTGGGGAATTTCGATCTCGGAATGGGACCCTCCGGGGGTTGCCATGGACGGCATCACGACGATCTCCGCGACGCCGGCCTTAATCAGTTCCCCGGCCGCCTCCTCCAGGCTGGGCGCGCAGTATTCGTTGTAAGCCAGCACCAGCGGAGTGCCGTCCAGCAGCGGACGGAGCCGTGCGGCGAGGGCCTGCAGGCCCGCCGCATAGGGGTCCGTCTCGGTCGTGCGCGGCCAGCGGCGGATGCGCCGGTCCAGTTCGATCTCCGCCGCGGTCGGCGAGGCTCCGGTCACCCGGCGCTGCCCCTCCATTTCCTTGAGACGCATGAGCAGCTC
>Ga0073934_10000433_pt1 | contig 122385 bp, 112 predicted proteins | sample LarsenN4metaG_FD_76834 | JGI IMG/M metagenome (GOLD analysis project Ga0073934, IMG submission 76834) | Hot spring sediment bacterial and archeal communities from British Columbia, Canada, to study Microbial Dark Matter (Phase II) - Larsen... ... | reverse complement strand
TTTTCCAGGTCGCCCTCGTGCGCAACCTGGAGCGGGTGCTCGCGGGCCTTCCGCGCGAACGTTCGCGCGTCTGAGCCGGCCTCGTGCCGATCCACCCGAGGCCGCGCGGGCACGCGTCCGGCTAAGGCGGACCCTCTCCCGGCGAGAGATAGAGCGGTGCCAGGGCCGCGGCACCGGTCGCGGGTCGGCGTGGCGCCGCGCCAGAGGCTTGGGACGTGGCCGCAAACAGGGCGGCGAGTTCCGTGCCCGACCAGGCCGCGGCATGCCCCGCATAGAGGCATCGATCCAGCTCCTCCAGCGCCTGCAGTAGCTCCGGATGGCGGCGCGCAATGCCGTCCAGGGTCGCGGGCACTATGCCCCTCGCGCGGGCCCATCGCTGCAGCGCCTGGCGGGTCTGTACGGCATCGCCGTTACGCGCATGCGCGAGCACTTCCCCGGCGATCGTCGTCGCATCCGAGGCCGGCGGGACCGTCCCCGGGCGACCGCCATTCGGCTTCACGGCAGGGCCCCGCGCGCGCCACCACAGCCATGACGTGAGCGCCCAACCCAGTGCGAACAGTATGGCGAGGTGCCGCCAAAACGGGGGCTCCGGTGCCGGCGGCGGAGTGGGGGCAGCCGCCGCGGCGGGTTCCGGCGCGGCCGCGCGGCCGACCTCTTCCTCGATCGGCGCAGGGGCGGCGCCCACGACCTGCAGGGTGTGCGCGGGGATCACGGCCTCCTCGGGTCGATCCGTCGCGGTGTTCCACCACGGGATGCGTATTTCCGGCAGCGTGACGGCCCCGTTAGCATTGATGATCAAGGTCTGCTTTTCCATGCGCAGCCCAGTGACGCCGTCGCTGCGGCCGTGATCGTCCAGCACCGGCGCCTAGGGATAACTCTTGACCACATCGGGCATCGGCACGGCGATCTCCGGTAGTTGTCCGGCGGTGAGACCCTTGGCGAGCAGCGTCAGACTGCGGGTGATCGGCTCGCCCGCCTTCACGTCGGCATTCTCCTCCGACCAGTTTTCCACCAGCGTGAGCGACTGCGCCGGCAGCCAGTGCCTGCCCCCGAACTCTTTCGGGACCGGCTTTACCCGCAGCCTTATCGGCTCCGAATGCAAGCGCTGCGTTCGTATCGACTGGCCGAAGGGATTGTCGGTGGTCGCGTGGGAATCGAAGACCTGTCCTTCGAACGCCAGCGGCTCGATGACGAGCTCCCCGTGGCCCTGGGGGAAGATCGCATACGTGCGCTCGATGACGCGTTCACGCACATCGCGTTCGATGCGCTGCCGTTCGCGGGCCTTGCCGACCGCCGTGACCAGCGCGTCGCCACCGGTCAGCCTCGGATCTCCGAATGCAGAGTCGACGAGATCGACACCCTGCGGGACGTAAAGCCGCACGGTCAGGAGGACCTGCTGCTGGACGTAGGGCGTCTGCGGGTTGGCGGTTACCTCCAGCCGCAGGGTGTTGCCCTCATCGTCGCCCCCTCCGGCGGCGGGTGCGATCGTGACGGTCAGCGGCTGCGAGCGCTCGGCTCCGAAATCGACCGGGGGGATGGTGACGGTGCCCGCGCGCCTGGGAATGAGGCTCACCTGCCAGACGGTCGAGCGCGTGGTGCGGCCGTTCTCGATGCTGATGCTCGTGCGCCGGGCGGTGCCGAGGATCTCGAAATCCTGTTGCAGCGGCGAGAGATCCGGACGGTCGGCGTCGGCGTCGCTTTGGAAGGTGAGGACGAAGCTTTGGCCGACGCGGACCTCGTCGCTTCCGACCGTGGTCGTGATCCCGGCCCGGGCAAGGCCTGTCACGGTCCACGCCAGCAGCAGCACGGCGAAGGACCTGGCCGCGCGTTGTAGCCGTCCGTGCTGACTCATCGGCATGCGATCACCATGGAGTGTCACTGGAAGGGGTGCGATTGGACTGGCTGTACTGGTAGTAGAACTTCCGCCGCAGCAGGCCGCCCGGATCGTCCGGTATCCGTCGCAGCCACTGCTCGTCTGCCTGGCTGGCCTCGCGGCGCTCATCGCGCTCGGCGTCGGCCTGAGCGGGAACTTGCGCGTCCCCCTCCTTGCCGTCTTGCCCCCCGGAGTCGGACGCCGGACGATCGCGGCCGGCCTCGTGCTTGCGCTGCGCGAGCAGCTCTTCGAGTTTCGCGTCCGACTCGCTTCCGGCATCTCCGCGCGCCGTCTGGGTCTCGGCATCGCCCCGGGCGCCGCCGCGGCGCTGCGATTCGCCTTGTCCGCGCCTGCGGTCGGCCTGCGCGCCGTCGCCACCCTGCGGCGGCGAGGACTGCCCGCCCTCACTTTGCCGGCCGCTTTCACCGCCGCCCTCGCTCGCCGACTGCTGCAACAATTGGCGGATGAGATCGCGATTGTGGCGCGCGTCGTCATTGCCGGGGTCCAGGGCGAGCGCCCGCTCGTAGGCGGCGATGGCGTCCTCGTACCTGCCTTGGCGCACCAGACCGTTGCCGCGGTTGTAGTGATCGTCGCTGCCGTCGAGACCCTGCAGCGTCTCTACCGCCCCGGCAAAGTCCTCGGCGCGGTAACGCGCTGCCGCCGCCCAGCGGCGGTCTTCGAACAGTTCGGCGGCGCGCGCGTTCTCGCCGCGCTCGAGTGCCGCGGCGGCCTGCTGGTCGGGCCGGTGCCAGAGATCGTCCCACTGCCACGCCTTGGCCGTCCCGGGCCACGGCAGCACCGTGACAAATACCAAGGCGATGAGTCCGCGCCGGAACAGCAGGGCCGCCAGCGGGATGAGGGGCAGCAGCAACCAGGGTCCCTCTTCACGCCAGCGCTCGGAGGTGACGTCGGACGTGGCCGCAGTGTCGGTGCTGACCCGCGTGGCGAAAAGGCGCACCAGGGACTCCACGTCCTCGTCGTCGCTGCCGGCGATGAGGAAGCGTCCGCCCTGGCGACCGGCGAGCGCCTGCATCGGCGCCGGATCCAGCCTCGCCACCACGGGCTTGCCGTCGTCGGACTCGAAGAAACCGCCCCCGGGCCGTGGGATTGGCGCGCCGGCGACGGTGCCCATCGCCAATATCGAGAGTCGATGGTCGTCGGACTCCAACTCACGCGCGATCTGCTCGGCCTGTGCCGCGGTGACGGAATCGGTGATCAATAGCAAGTCGCCGCGTCGCATGCCGCCCTGCCGGAGCAGCTCGAGTCCAAGCGCGATGGCGCGTTCCGGCCGGCTGCCCTGTGCCGGCATGAGGCCGGGCTCGAGCACGGGCAGCTGGCTCAGGATGGTCGCCGTATCCTCGGTCAACGGGACGACGCCGTAGGCATCCTGCGCATACACCACCAGCGCGGTCATGCCGGCACGGCGTTGCGCCAGCAGATCGGCCACCTTGTAACGGGCGCGAGCGAGCCTGCTCGGCCGCAGGTCCTGAGCATCCATCGACCGCGACAGGTCCAGCATGATCACCAGCGCCGAGCGGTCCTGGAAGACGGGTTGCGGCAGCCGTTTCCATGCCGGCCCGGCAAGCGCGAGCACGGCCAGTACGTATGCGGCGATCAGCAGCCCGCGAACCCGTCGCATTGGTCGCGTCGCGGCCGACCCCGGTTGCGCGAGCACGTGTGGAAGCAGCGCGGCGTCAACGACCCGGCGCCAAGGCGTATCCCCGACCGCGCGGCCGCGCAACAGCCAGACCACGGCCGCCAGCGCCGGCAGGGCCAGCAGCCACAGGGGCCGCAGGAAATGGAATTCCGCCACGCTCATGCAGCCGCTGCCGCGCCGGCGCCCATGCGCCCGCGGAGTACCAGCCACGCGCCCAGCAGCAGCGCGGCGCCGAGCGGCCAGGGGTACAGCGACGCTATCGGGCGGAACCGGCGCGGGTCCTGTTCGATCGGCTCGATCTGGTCGATGAGCGCGTAGATCTCGTTGAGCTCGGCGCTGTCGCGCGCGCGGAAGTAGCGCCCGCCGGTCCGCTCCGCGATCGCCTTCAGGGTCGCCTCGTCGAGATCGAGCTTGGGATTGGTGCGGTAGGTGCCGAACAGCTGCCTAATCCGGGTCTCGTCCGCGCCGATGCCGATGGTATGTATTCTCAGGCCCGCCTTGGCCGCCAGCTCCGCGGCCTTCAGGGGCTCGATCTCCCCGGCCGTATTGGCTCCGTCGGTGAGCAGTATGAGGACGCGGTTCTGAACGCGGTCCCCGCGCAGGCGCTTGACGGCGATGCCGATGGCGTCGCCCATGGCCGTGGCATCGCCGGCCAGCCCCAGCACCGCCTCCTTCAGAAGCGTCTGCACGGTGGTCCGGTCGAAGGTGAGCGGCGCCTGCAGGTAGGCGCGCTCGCCGAACAGGATGAGGCCGATGCGATCCCCGACTCGGCGCTCGATGAAGTCCAGCGCGACCAGCTTGACCGCGGTGAGCCGGTCGATGAGTTCGCCGCCCACCTCGAAGTCGGTCTGCTGCATGCTCCGGGAGAGATCCACCGCGAGCATGATGTCGCGACCGCTCATCGGCACGGCCTCCGGTTCGCCGAGCCATTGCGGGCGCGCGGCGGCGGCGACGAGCAGCAGCCAGGCTGCCGAGGCAATCCAGAGCGCGCGCGTCCCCGGCGTCGCGGCGGTCGCCGGGGCCGACATCATGCGCGCAAAGAACGGCACGCGCAGGGCGACGCCGGCGGGGCGCCGGACGGGCGAAAGCAGGCGGCGGACGAGCCACGGCAGCGGCAACGCCAGCAGTACCCACGGCCATTCGAACTGGAGCACCGTCAGCGTCCCGCCCTGCCGGCGTCGAGCACGACCTTCAGCCAGCGCTCGCAGAGCCGCGCGCAGCGTTCGACCTCGCCCGGCTCGATCTCCGCGATCCCGGGTTGATACGGCCCCTGGATCAGGAGGCGGCCGGGTCCGTGGCTGAACTCCGTTCCTCCCAGCGGCGCATCGAGAAACTGCAACCATCTCTGCCCGGTCAGACCGGCCACCTCGCCGCGGGCGTGCAGCGTCAACGCGACGCGGCGGATCAATGTCGACAGCTCTCGCAGGCCATCGGCCATCGCCTGCGGGTCCGCAAGCGTCCTCTGCAGTCCCGGCCAGGTCCGCCAGACCTCGGCAACCATGTCGGCATGACGCCGCGCCGGCGTCGAACGGCGCAGTGCCCGCATTGCCAGTGCAAGGGCCGTCACCACGAGCACGCCCAGGGCCCACCAGCCCGGCGCGGGCGGCCACCAGCCCACCGGCGGCGGCAGGTGTATGTCGTGCAGCGGGATGGTCCGCGGGTCCATGGCGATGCGCCCCGCGCTCAGCTCGCGGTCCGCGCGGGCACCGTGCCTGCGATCGCGCGAAGTGCCAGCAATGGATCCTCGGCGGTGCCGACGCTGAGGAACCGAGCCCGGTGACGGCGCGTGGCGTCGCGCAACGCCTGCATTCGATGCTGAAAGCGGCGCGCGTACTCCGCACGCCATGCCGTGTTGGCCGTGTCGAGATTCGCAACCTCGCCGTGCGGCGAGCTCACCGGGTAGATGCCCGCTGGCGGCAGTTCGGCCTCCAGCGGATCGTGCAGGCAGCAAAGGGTCACGTCGCTGTGCACGCCGATCTGGGCGACCAGGTCCTTCACCGCGCCCTCGAGATCGTGGAAATCTCCGATGAGAAACACGATCGTGCCCGGGCGCACGGTCCGACGCAGCGATGCCAGCGATTCCTCCGCCGCCTCGGTCATCGAACCGGCTTCGGGGTCCGTCGGCGTGCAAGCGAATTCCAGCGCTCGCAGCAGCCTCAGGACATTGTGTCGGCCGCGACGCGGCTCCTGCGCGCAGGCCCGCGCGGCGCTGATCACGTTGCCGCCGACGCGATCGCCATGGGCGTGGGCCGCCCAAGCGACCAGGGCGGCGAGCCGCGCGGCCAGTACACTCTTGAAGCTGCCGCGGGTGGCGAATTGCATGTGCGGCCGGCAGTCCACCCACACGAGCACCGGCCGTTCGCGTTCCTCGCGGAAGAGCTTCGTGTGCGCGCGCCCCGAGCGCGCCGTAACGCGCCAGTCGATATGCCTGATGTCGTCGCCCGGCTGGTAGGGGCGGGTCTCGGCGAACTCCATGCCGCGCCCCTTGAACATCGTATGATGCGCACCGCCATCGTCTACGTCGCGCCGCGTCTGCCAGAGTTCGAGCTGTTTCGCCTGTGGCGCCAGCCGCACCAGATCGGCGAGCGTGACCCGCGCCACGCTCGAAGCGTCGGAGCGGGCCCTGCCCCCGGGCGTCGTGCCTGCACGACGCATCGGGACGAACACCGACCGCAGGCCCGTCATCACCGCTCCCGCCTCATGGAACGGCCACCAGCGACAGCAGTTCGCCGACAACGCGATCGGCGGTGATCCCGTCTGCTTCCGCCTCGTAGCTGAGTATGAGTCGATGCCGCAGCACTTCGACTGCCACGGCCTGAATGTCGTCCGGCGTCGCGTAATCGCGGCCGCGCAGCCATGCCCGCGCACGCGCGCAGCGGTCCAGGGCGATGCTGCCGCGCGGGCTCGCGCCGTACTGCAGCCAGCGGCCGATCTCCTCGCTGTAGGCCTGCGGATTGCGCGTGGCCAGCACCAGTTGCAGCAGGTACTGCTCCAGCGGCTCGGACATGTAAACACCCAGCACCTCGCGCCGCGCCTGCAGCACTGCCGTCTGCGGGATGCGCACGCGCGGCGTAGAGCCGGCGCCTGAGTCCTCGGCGGCCTCGCTGCGCGCCAGCTGCAGAATGCGCTTTTCGTCCGCGGCGGCCGGGTAGTCGATGCGCACGTGCATCAAAAAACGATCGAGCTGTGCCTCCGGCAACGGATAGGTGCCCTCCTGTTCGAGAGGGTTCTGGGTCGCCATCACCAGGAACAACTCCGGTAGGTGATAGGTCTGCAATCCCACGGTGATCTGGCGCTCGGCCATCGCCTCGAGCAGTGCGGATTGCACCTTGGCCGGTGCCCGGTTTATCTCGTCGGCGAGCACCAGGTTGTGAAACAGCGGCCCCTGCTGGAAGCGGAACGACCCGTCCTGCGGCCGGTAGATCTCCGTTCCCGTCAGGTCCGCCGGAAGCAGGTCGGGAGTGAACTGTATGCGATGAAAGGACGCGTCGATACCGTCCGCGAGCACTCGCACCGCCCGCGTCTTAGCCAGACCGGGCGCGCCCTCGACCAGGAGATGGCCGTCGGCCAGCAGCGCTATCAGCAGGGCCTCGACCAAGCCTTCCTGCCCGATGATGCGGGATTCGATAAACTCCTTCAGACCGCTGACCGCGGTCCGGACGGAGTCGGCCGGCGCCGGAGTGGTGTGATCATTCATCAGATGAGGGATTCCGTGTGTTGTACGCTTGTGCTGATCGAACCATCCCGCCACGTGCGCGCGGTGTTACCAGTCTACCTTGCTCAGACTGGTGGCGGTGCGGCCGGTTCATTATGCGCTGCCTGACGCGCTTCGTTTGCGGCCTCGGTTGCGTGCTGATGGCGGCCGCCTGCGGGCCGCCGCTGGATCAGGCCCCGATCGAATCGATCGCCGGTGAAACCATGGGCACCACGTATCAGGTGAAGTACGTGGCTGCCAACAGTCCCGTAGCGGCGCGCAGGGAGAGCCTGCAAGCCGGGATCGCGGCGATACTCGCACGGATGGACCAGCAGATGTCCACCTACCGGGAAGACTCCGAACTGTCGCGATTCAACGCCAGCCGCTCGACCGATTGGTTTCCGGTCTCCCGGGAGCTGGCGACGGTGCTCGCGACAGCGAGGACGGTGAGCCACCGCAGCGGTGGCGCCTTCGACGTGACGGTGAAGCCGCTCGTCGATCTCTGGGGCTTCGGCAGTGGCGCGCCGGTGCTGCCGAAGGTACCGAGTGCCGAGACGGTCGCAGCTGCGAGGGCGCGCGTGGGGTTCGGGCACCTGTCGATACGTGCCGAGCCGCCCGCCATCAGAAAGGACATTCCGGAGCTGGAGGTCGACCTGGGCGCCATCGCCCCGGGCTACGCGGTGGACAGCATCGCCCGGTTCCTGTCCGGCCGTGGCGTTCAGTCCTTCCTCGTGGAGCTCGGCGGAGAGGTCTACGCCCGTGGCCGGCGACCGGACGGACAGGGATGGCAAGTCGGGATCGAGCGGCCCACGGATGGCCCGCAGGAAGTGGATATTTCACTTGAACTTGATGGCAAAGGACTATCAACATCAGGTAGTTACAGGAATTACTTCGAGCATGATGGGATCCGATACTCGCACGAGATCGACCCTTCCACCGGCGCTCCGGTCAGACATAGCACCGTGGCCGTTGCGGTCGTAGCCGACACCGTCATCGAGGCCGATGCCTGGTCCACAGCGCTGCTGGTGCTGGGCAGTGACCGAGGGGCGGAGCTGGCAATGCGAGAGGGTATGGCGGCCCGTTTCATCGATGTCGGCGAACACGGCGTCGAGAGCCGCGCGACTCCGGCATTCCAGGCGCAGCAGATGCCCTCCCGATAGGCCCTTGCACGGCAGGCCACAACCGCAAGCCAAGCGGCCGGCCTCACGGCGGTTGCATGGATGCTTCCAGTGGGCCACGGCGCCGGAGACGCAAGGCGCGTCTCCCGAGATTCCCCGGACAAAAAAAACCCCGCTGACGCGGGGTTCCATTACGGAGACTTCACTAAAGCCTATGTGTACTTGTTCTTCTCTGGGGTGTGGTTCGTTGTTGCTTATTTGCCCTTGGTGTAGGTGATCGAGCACTTCTCGCTGGAGAACGTGCCGCACACCGCAGGGTCCTTCACGCCCGTGCCAATCTTGCCACCGGCGTAGGCGCCGGTGTTGTCGCCACCGTAGGTGAAGTTGGCAGGCAGTTCGACTTCGTTGCCAGCCATATCACGTCCCTTCTCGGCGAACGCCAGAGGAGCCGCGACGATGGTAGCCGCAATGGCCGCTGTCAGGGCGAACTTTTTCATGTGAAACCTCCTGGGATTTAATGGTTTGTTTTGGGCAGATCTGCTCAGTCCCTCGTGGTACCGAACCGACCAGTACCACGGCTAACAATAGCCTAATTTTTTGCGATGTTAAAGCCCCCGCATATCCGCTGAAAGTCAAGCCGTTATTGCCTCGGCTCATGCGTCCAATCAGGCTCACGGAGACCGACGCGTGACATCGTCGTGGTTCGTTGATCCGGGTCAAAGCCCCGCGCGCCTGCACCGCTATGGTTTCCCCGCGGTGCTCGCACCGCGCCCCTCCGCGTGGAAACCCATGCAGGGGTTACCCTCCAAGCTCGACCGTCTGATGGCGGTCGTTGGCGGCACAGGGAGGTGCCGCTCATTTTCTTCTCTCCCGGAGCGCAGTCTGGCATCGGATTCGCATGCCGTCCCGCCGGGCGGCAGTCGGCATCCCACCCGCAGCCGTCCCGGCCCGCTCAGATGCGCTCCCTCCAGCTGAAGACGATTATAGCGATGTCCGTGCTCGGCGCGCTCGCGCTGATTGCCGTCATCGTCCGGATGCTCGCAGGGTACGGGCCGGCGGCACGGGTCGAACTGGTCGCGGTCGACATCGGCCCGGTGCGGCCGGTGCTTCGCAGCGATCCCACAGCCACTTTCGAGGCATGCGTGGTGCCGGGTGCGACGGTAGCGGCGGGCGGCCGCGTGCGGCGCGTACTTGCCAGGCCGGGGCAGCAGGTGCGTCGAGGCACGCTGCTGGCGGAGCTTCAGGAGGCGGGGGGTCTGGTCGACGGCCTGGGTACGGCGCGACGCCAGGCGGCAGCCGCCAGCGCCATGGCACGCGACCTATGCCGCCGCTCGCCGCTGAGGGAGACGCGCTGGGAATCGATCGCGTCGGCGTCCGGGGCCGGCAGGGAAGGCCTCCAGGGGGACTGGAACGCCTGCGCACAGGCACGCCGCGAGGTTTCCTCCGCCATCGCCAGGGTCAGCGTATTGCGCGCCGAGTTGGAGCGTTTCAGGGTCCGCGCGGCGTTCGATGGCGTCCTCACGGCCGTGAGCGTCGTCCCCGGCGACCTCCTCCAGGCCGGCGCGGATGCGCCAATAACCCTGGCCAGGGACGGCTGCGTGGCCGTGCGCATGCGCGTCCCGGTGGGCGCCGGTGACGCGCATGCGCTCGCCCCCCCGGCGTCGGTATGCGTGCGGTTCGCCTCCCACCCGGAACGGACCCGCTGCGACGCCGCCGTCCGCTCGGTCGACACGGGCCACGGCCAGCGCGGCAAGAGCGCGGAGGTCGTCGTCGAATTCAGCCCGGATGCGGGCGATCCGGCGACCCGACCCGGCGCGCCGGCCGCCGTCGAGATCCCGCTGGCCGCGCGCGAGCGGGCAACCCGCGTGCCGATCACGGCGGTGACGGAGGGCGCGCGGGTGCTGGTTTTCGACACCGGCAGCGGCACGCTGCGCGAGCGGACGATCCGAACCGGCGTGGTCGATGACCTGCACGCGGAGGTCTTGTCCGGCCTGGAGCCGGGCGAGCGCGTCGCGCGTTCGCCCGGCTCCCTTGCCGTCGCGGAGGGACAGCAGGTGGTACCGCTGGGTCGCGCGCGCTGAGTCGCGCGGTGCGGGTCAGGAGAGGGCCGGCTGGTGCCGGTGCAGGAACCAGCGGTCGATGACGATGTGGCGATTGAACCAGCGTGTGGAGAGCGCGTAGCGCGCGAGCGCCTGTTTCCAGCGGGACGAATGCGGCGGGGTGGTCGCCGGGGCGGCGGTCTGCCGGGTCCCGAACCGCCTTGTGATGGACTCCGCGTACCCGGCCAGCCTGTGCGCGGAGAAATCGCCCGCGCTCGCCAGTACGGTGCGCGCCGCGAGCAGTCCCGATTCCACGGCAGGCCGGATTCCCTCGCCGCTCTGCGGATAGGCAAGGCCGGTGGCGTCGCCGACGAGCAGGACACCATCGGCGGTCAGCGGCCGCTGCGCGCGGTGCGAGAGCAGATAGGCATGGCCATGGAAACGCGTCGGCAGGTCGAATCCAACGCGACCCTGCAGGCGCACCGCTTCGCAGAACTGCGCGACGTGATCCGCGAGCCGGTGGTTGTCCTCGCGACCGAGACCGACGTTCAGCCAGTCGCCCTTGCGGAATATCCAGCCATAGCCTTTGAGATCCGGGCAGAAATACAGCTCCGGCGTGTCAGCGCGCACCGCGCAGGCCGATCGCTGCTCGGCCGTCATCTCGAACTCGATCTCCTGCGCGGATACCACCAGCTCGCAGTGTCCGAGCCGGGCGCCCAATGCACGGGCCACCGGACAGAAGTGGCCGCCTGCCCCGACGATCAGGCGCGTCCGGATTCGGTCATTGACCAGCCAGCGATCGCCCTGGCGTTCCATGCGGGACAGGGGCTGACCCAGCCAGAGCTCCGCTCCGCACCGGCGCAGCAGATACTCGTCGAACTCGCAGCGTCGGATGCCGTAGCTGACGGGCCGTTCGCCGTAGCGGATCTCACTGGCCGGGGCGCCCATCATGCCGACGAGGAAGCCGTTGATCGGCTGCAGGGTCCTGCCCTGCGCGTACTCGTGCAGGTCCAGTCGCAGCGCACGCGCAACGGCCGGGGTTATCCACCCCGCGCAGACCTTGTTGCGCGGGAAGGCGGCCTTGTCGATCACCGCGACGCGCAGGCCCTGCCCGCGCAGGCCCCACGCGACCGACGAGCCGGCGGGTCCGCCGCCGACGATCAGGACGTCCACATCGGTGCTCGCCGAGGTCACGGGTGATCGCGGTAGAGGTGCATGCGCGAGTACGGCAGGTCGTTGTTGGTCGCGCGCGTGAAGACCACCTGGAACAGCTGCAGCGCGCCGGTGTTGAACGCCGCGATCGAACCAAGCAGATACAGGCGCCAGGCGCGCACGAATGTCTCGTCGTACATCGAGCGCACGGTGTCGAGATTGGCCTCGAAGCGGTCCAGCCATGCAGTGAGGGTACGGGAGTAGTGCAGCCGCAGATTCTCGACGTCCAGCACCGAGAACTCGTTGGGTTCGAAGATCTCCATCATCTCGCGCAGGGTGGGCGGATGCGCCCCGGGGAAGATGCGGCGCTCGATCCAGGCGTTCATCTGGCGCTGGCGATTGCGACCGATGCTGTGCACGAGGCCGCGCCCCCGCGGTTTCAGGCAGCGATCGATGACCCGCCCCATGTCGCGGTAATGGTCCGGGCCGACGTGTTCGAGCATGCCGACGGACACGAACGCGTCGTACTCGCCAGAGATGTTGCGGTAATCGTCTTCGACGTACTCGACCATCTCGGCGACGTCGCTCTGCTTGAGGCGCTGGCGGGCGAACTTCACCTGCTCCTTGGAGATGTTGTAGCTGCGGACGCGCACCCCGAATCGGCGTGCCAGGTGCAGCGCGAGCCCGCCCCAGCCGCTGCCTGCCTCCACCACCGTCTCGCCGGGCTTCAGCATCAGTTTGCGGGCGACATGGTTCATCTTGGCGATCTGCGCCTGTTCCAGCGTCATGGTCTCGGCGGGGTAGTAGGCGCAGGTGTACTGCATCGCCGCCTGATCCAGCCACAGGCGGTAGAAATCCGTACTGATGTCGTAGTGGTGATGGATGTTGTCGCGCGCCTTCAGGATGGTGTTGTTCTTCTGGCGGTAGCTCCTCAACCACCGCAGTGTGCTGGCGTAGCGATCGGACTCGCGGGCGTGGATCGCGCGGTAAACGGCCTCCAGCGCCTCGAGGAAATCGCCCTGGACGTCGATCTGCCCGGTGCTGTAGGCGTCGCCAAATTGCAGCTCCGGGTTACGCAGCATGCCGTAAAGGGCGGCGCGCGTATTCAGATGGAAGCGCGCGACCGGGGTCTTGCCGGCCGGCGCGAGCTCCTCGCCGTCCCACAGCACCAGCGCGATGGGCGGTGAGTTGGCGAGCCGCAGGGCGAGGCGGGCAAGATAACGGTCCATGGCGGTGGAGGGCGAGGTCGGTGCACGCCGCGCCGGGGACGCGATCGAACCGCCCTGCGCCGGTGTCCCGCCGGTAATGCCCAGTACGTTGGCGTTGCGCATCTCCTTCTCCTCGAGCAAACCATCAGCCGGATGAGTCCCGCGCCATTCTCGCCTGCGGGCGCGCGAACGTTACGTTATCACAGATGTCAAATTCCGAGGATAGGCAGTTGACCCGGGTCAGTGTCGCGGCTCCGCCGTGAGGAGCGGCATCGCACAGGGGCGGCTAGAATTAGACAGTTGGTATCTTAAGGTCCATACGAATGCGGGCAGCGGCTTCGACCGATTTTTCCGAAAGCGGCATCGCGCCGACGCGATACTGGCACGTCATCGACGAGTCGCGGACGCAGTGCGATCTCTGCCCGCGTTACTGCAAACTGCACGACGGCCAGCGCGGCCTGTGCTTCGTGCGCGCCAACATGGGCGGCCGGATCGTCCTGACGACGTACGGCCGGTCGAGCGGATTCTGCGTCGATCCCATCGAAAAGAAGCCGCTCAACCATTTCCTGCCGGGCACGCCCGTATTGTCATTCGGCACCGCCGGCTGCAACCTCGCCTGCAAGTTCTGCCAGAACTGGGACATCAGCAAGTCGCGCGAGGTCGACACGCTGGCGGACGCCGCCTCGCCGTTGACGATTGCCAACTCCGCAGTCGCGCTGGGCTGCCGCAGCGTGGCCTTCACCTACAACGATCCCGTCGTGTTCATGGAGTACGCCGCCGACGTGGCCGACGCCTGCCGCGAGCAGGGCATACGCACCGTGGCGGTCACGGCCGGATACGTGTGCCCGGAGCCGCGCGCGGAATTCTTCGGTCACATCGACGCCGCCAATGTCGACTTGAAGGCCTTTGATGACAAGTTTTACTGGAAGCTGACCGGCGCTCACCTGCAGCCGGTGCTCGACACCCTGGTCTATCTGCGGCGGGAGACCGGGGTGTGGCTGGAGATAACGACCCTGCTCATTCCCGGCGCCAACGACAGCGACGCCGAACTGGAGTCGCTGACGCAGTGGGTCGTCGCCGAACTGGGCGTGGACGTTCCGCTGCATTTCAGCGCGTTTCACCCCGACTGGAAGATGCTGGATACCCCGGCGACACCGCCCGCGACGCTGGCGCGCGCGCGCGCCATCGCCACGAAGAACGGGGTGCGCTACTGCTACACGGGAAATGTCCATGACGAGGCGGGCGGCAGCACCTACTGCCATGAATGCGGCACGCTGCTCATCGGCCGCGACTGGTACCGCATGACCGCGTGGGAACTGACGGCGGACGGTTGCTGCCGACGCTGCCGGACGCCTTGCGCGGGGGTATTCGAGAGCGCACCCGGCGCCTGGGGGGCGCGACGACGGCCAGTGCGACTTGCGCAGCACGCCGCCGCGGTCGACTGACGGGCCGGCGGTCGTAACGGCTGCAGGGAGTGCCCAATCGCCTGCAGAGAACCTCGCCGTAAAGGCGGGGAGGGGAATAAAGACAATGTCATATCGACACCTCCGCCTGCCTGCCGACGGCGAGAAGATCCACGTAACCGGAGGGAAGCTCTGCGTTCCGGACCACCCGATCATCGGCTACGTGGAGGGCGATGGCATCGGTCCGGACATCATGCGCGCGTGCCTGCGCGTGTGGGACGCGGCAGTCGCCGTCGCCTACCAGGGGCGCCGCCGCATCCACTGGATGGAGGTGTTGCTCGGAGAGAAGGCCGCCGAGGTCTACGGCGAGATTTTCCCGGACGAGAGCAGGCGGGCGATGCAGGACTTGGTGATCTCCATCAAGGGGCCACTGACCACGCCCGTCGGCGGCGGTTTCCGGTCGCTGAACGTGGCGCTGCGACAGGACCTCGATCTGTACGCCTGCGTGCGGCCGGTGCGCTATTACCCCGGCGTGCCCTCCCCGTTGAAGAATCCCGAGCGCATCGACGTCGTCATCTTCCGGGAGAATACCGAGGACGTCTATGCCGGCATCGAATACAAGTCGGGCTCCGAGGAGATGCGCAAGGTCGAGCGGTTCCTGCGCGAGGAGATGGGCGCGGAGTTCTTCGAGAATTCGGGGATAGGGATCAAGCCCATGAGTCCCTACGGCAGCAAGCGGCTGGTGCGCAAGGCCATCCGATACGCACTCGAAAACGATCGGGAGAGCGTGACCCTGGTGCACAAGGGCAATATCATGAAGTTCACCGAGGGGGCGTTCCGCAACTGGGGTTACGAGGTCGCCCGCGAGGAGTTCGGTGACCGGACCGTGACCGAGGAGGAGCTCTACAGCCGGCACGGTGGCAAGGTGCCGCCCGGGCGCATCGTCATCAAGGACCGCATCGCCGACATCATGTTCCAGCTGATGCTGCTGCGCCCCAACGAGTTCGACGTCATCGCCACTCCCAATCTCAACGGCGACTACCTCTCCGATGCGGTCGCCGCAGAGGTCGGCGGCGTCGGCATCGCTCCGGGTGCGAACATCTCCGATCACGTGGCCGTGTTCGAGGCCACCCACGGCACGGCGCCCAAGTACGCCAACCAGGACAAGGTCAACCCCGGCTCGCTGCTCTTCAGCGGCGTCATGATGCTCGAGTACATGGGTTGGAGGGAGGCGGCCGATCTCATTACCTACGCCTACCCGGAGGTCATCCGGCAGCGCATCGTCACCTACGACTTTGCGCGCCAGATGGAGGGCGCGGTGCCGGTGCGCACCAGCGAGTTCGCCACCGCGCTGATCGAGCAGATGCAGGGCGGAGTGGATTACGAGGCCAAGCGGCGCGCACGCCTGAAGGCGATCGAGGACGAACGCCGGCAGCGGGAGTCGCAGCGCGCGGAGCGCCCGTACACGGAGATGGAGGCCTCCGGTCGCCAGCCGCTGACGGTGGGCGAGATCATGAGCCCGATCAGGTCCGTGCCGGGCGATACGACCGTGGGCAGGGCCATGCGCTACATGCGCGAACAGGGCATCAGCAGCGTGCTCGTCGAGCCGTACGGGCCCGACGGCTGGGCCATCATGACCCAGCGGGACGTGGTGAAACGCATAGTGCTCGGCCAGCGTTCCCCGGCGCAGGTGAAGGTAGCGGAGATCGCGAGCCGGCCGCTGGTCATGTTACCCCCCGGGACGTCGTTGTTCGACTGCAGCCAGAAGATGCTGGCCGCCAATGTGCGGCGCGTGGTGGTCGGCGATGGTGAGAAGCCGATCGGAATAGTCAGCGACACTGACATCTTTCGCCTGATCGACCGGTTCGGCTGGAACCCCGAGTAGTTGCGGCCGGCCCGCCGTCGCCCCCTATACTCGCGGGGAGCGCCGCAGGGGCGCCCCTAACCAGAGAGGACAGCATGTTTCACTCGTTCCGGCGCCGGTTGCGGGCGCGCAACCCACTGCTCGGCACCCTCGTCAGTCTGCCGTCCCCCGAGGTCGCGGAGGTTCTCGCCACCGTTGGGTTCGACTGGCTGTTCCTGGACGGCGAGCATGGGCCCTTGGACTACCTGATGGCACAGCGCATGATCCAGGCGGTCGGTGATCGGTGTCCGTGCCTGCTGCGCGTCCCGCTTGGCGAGGAAATCGAGATCAAAAAGGCGCTCGACATCGGTGCCGCCGGCATCATCGTCCCGCAGGTCAGCAGCGCCGAGCAGGCCGCTCGCATAGTGCGGTGGTGCCGGTACCCACCGGAGGGAACGCGTGGCGTTGGGATCGCCCGCGCGCATGGATACGGCGGCTATTTCGGCGACTATCTGCAGTGCGCCAACGACGAAGTCAGCATAGTGGTGCAGGTGGAGCACATCGACGCCGTCGGCAACGTCGAGTCGATCGCCGATGTCGCCGGTATCGACGCGGTATTCGTCGGGCCCTACGACCTCTCGGCGAGCATGGGCCTCACCGGGCAGGTGGGTCATGCCGATGTCACCGCGGCCATCGCGACCGTCCGTGACGCGTGTCTACGTCGGCAGATGCCGCTCGGGATCTTCAGCCTGGATCCACGGGCCATGGGCTCGCATCTCGAGCAGGGCTTCAGCCTGGTTGCCGCCGGCTGCGACTCCGCCTATCTCCTCGGCGGCGCGCGCGAGGCACTCGCGCAGCTGCGGAGTCTTTCCCACCGCGTCGGCGCACCGGGCTGAACTACTGCTACCTGCGGGATATACCTCGCAGCCGCAATTCCATGCGCCGTGTCATGCCCCTTCGCGTTGGGTCATTCCGGTCCCGGCAGTGTGAGACCCGCTCCCTCAGCACTGTGCTCGAAAATTAACAATATTTTTTAAAACAACAAGTTATATTATAATCTTGAACCGAGCTGCACGGCCTGCCTGAGGGAGATTGTTTCCGATAAAGAAACTAAGTGTCGTCAAAAAGTACTATTGCACTGCGATTGGATTGAGTTTATTGTGCATTGCACTGAGAGCTGGAATGCGATTGCTCCGTGGTTCTCTCCAGTAATGTGACCTCCCCTTACACCTTCCGTCGCCCGCTCGCCCTAGCGGGCAGGAAGGTGGATTTTTTTGCGCGTTGCAGGAAGTCCGGACGGCACCGACGTCCTATGGAGTTCGCAGCATGAGCAGACGACCTTTTCTCTCCATGTTGACGCGTCCCAGGAACGAGTTGCCGAGCAGCACTTCTAGCGGTTGATGGCCGTCGATGACCGCGCCCTCGACGTCGGTGAGGGTGATCTCCCCGACGGTCACCCGGCTCAGCTTCACCAGATATGTCTTCACGTAACCCGAGGCGGTCTGCGAGAGGCCTTCCTCGCCGTCCAGCATGTAATTTATGCCGAGGCGCTTGGCGGTGCTCTTGTTCATCGCGACCAGCGTTGCGCCGGTATCCACCAGGAACCGCACGGGATAGCCGTTTATCGCCCCGCTGACGAAATACATGCCGCCGGTGTCGGGCGCGATCTGCACGACCTTGCCGGCGCTGGGAGTCCCCAACCGATTGCTGCCGATCTGGGTACCGTGCCGATAGCGGAATTCCACACCGTCGACCTCGAAGACGGCCTCCTGCCCATCCGTGGATAGCAGCCGGATGCCGCGCTTGGCGGGGCCGCCCGCCTTCAGGATGACCTGCCTTCCGTCGACCTCGACGATGGCCTGATCCCTGAACAATCCGACCACCCGGCCCCAGTCTTCGGCGGCACCGCAGCGCGCGGCCAGCGGCAGCAGGACCGCGAGTAACAGGCCGATGCAATGCACCTTGTCCATCGTGTGAAACTTCCTTCTCCGCAAGCGGAATGATGATGATGTTTTCGACGCCCCGGCGCCTGGCTTGAGGGAACGGCGTGCGCCCGGCCTCGAAAATGGCTTGCCGATATGGTAAAGCTACTTATCATGGCGTGGACACCACCAAGAGACGTCGCTGGCGGCTGGAGCGCCTGACGCGGATATCCCGGAAGCCACCGGCATGGGCAGCGGCAAGTTCGACCCCTTCGCAGCGATCCTGGAGGCACCGCTCAAGGCCAACCGCGAGGCGGCCTCGGCATGGGAGCGCTTCGTCACGACCGGCGACTTCGGCAACCGTTCTCCCCGCGACGTCATCGCCGACAGCTGGCGCCGATGCCGCGATCTGGGCATCGATCCAGAGTCCGTCCGCGCCCCTTCCCGGCTGGAATCCGAGGCGATCGAAAAGATACTGCACACGGCGGCCCTCGGGGTGGTCGGTTGCGAGGTCCTGCGCAACTACGAGGCGATACTGCACGGCACGGGGCACGTGCTGGTGCTGGCCGACGCCAAGGGCCGCATCCTGCACGCGGCCGGACAGCGGGGGACCCGGGAACGGCTCGAGCGCATCAACTTCATGCCCGGCGGTATGTGGGCCGAGGAGGTGGTGGGTCCCAACGGAGTCGGCACGCCGCTGAGATTGGGCCGTCCCGAGGTCGTACTGGGGACCGAGCACTTCTGCATGGGCTGGCAGCCCTGGGTCTGCTACGGAAGCCCGGTTCGTGACCCGGAGTCCGGCGAGATCATCGGAGTCATCGACATCACCGGCCCTGTACGCCACGCACAGTTCGAGACCATGGGTCTCACCGTGGCGATCGCACACGCCGTCGAGCAGCAATTGCAGCTGCGCGAGCTGGTGCGCCGCGAGCATCTGCACAACCGTTTTCTCGAGCTGCAGCACAGGTGGCCTGGCGACGGTCTGGTGCTGCTGAGCCGCAGCGGCCGCGTGCTCGACGCCAACGCCGCGGGCCTGGCCGCGATCTCCGGCGGGGACGGGGCCATCCGCAACCGGCGACTGGTCGAGGTGGCGCCGCGGCTGGCGCTTGGACTGCAGGGGATGCGCTTGCACGAGCAGGCACCGGAAGACGCCCTGGAACGCGAGGTCGACGGTCTGGAACGCCTGACACTGCGGCTGGAGATGATGCGCGACAACGCCGGTCGGCTGGCCGGTTATCTGCTGGTATTGCGCCGCAAGGAAACGCCGCCCTCGATCTTTGCGGAGCATGCTCGCTACTCGCGGCCCGCAGAGGATGCGGAGCTCGAACGGCCGTCTGGCGGCCTTGCGCCGCGGTCGCTTCGGGAGACCGAGGAGGAGTTGATCCGTCAGACCCTCGCGCAATGCGGCGGGGAGATAAGTCGCGCGGCGCGCAAGCTGGGGATCGCGCGCAGCACTCTTTATCGCCGCTTGAAACGGTCGCAGTCGCCGCGCGTAGCCCGTTAATCGCGCGGCCCCGTGGCGCGTCGCAATCTGCGACATCGGCCGTCGCCGGCAGTTGTCGTTGCTGCCGCGAAGCATTAACGTGAGGCCGACCGGTGGACGATCGGCGCCTGCGGGGCCAGCGCTTGTCCCGCCGCGGGCCACACGATCGTGCAGGGAAGGTCTGCGGCGGCAAGACCGAGGCCCTGATGCCGGTAAGAGAATCACGCCGCTGCTGCTCGCAGCAAGGGGGAAGGTTATGTCATCCGAGAAGATCTATCCGGTCGCGCCCGAGGTGAAGGCGAGGGCTCACATCGACAATGATCTCTATCTAAGCATGTACGCGCACTCGCTGGCCGACCCGGACGGATTCTGGGCCGGCCAGGCCGAGAAGTTCCTCACCTGGACGAGGCGTTGGTCGCGGGTCATGAACGCCGATTTCCACGCCGCGGACATCAAGTGGTTCGAAGGCGGGCAACTGAACGTCAGCGTCAACTGCCTGGACCGGCATCTGGCGCAACGCGGTGATCAGGTAGCCATCATCTGGGAGGCCGACGATCCCGCCGAGCACAAGCTCATCACCTATCGCCAGCTGCATGCGGAGGTCTGCCGTTTCGCCAATGTGCTGAAATCCCGCGGCGTGCAGCGCGGCGATCGCGTGTCGATCTACATGCCGATGATCCCGGAGGCAGCGGTTGCCATGCTGGCGTGCACGCGCATCGGCGCCGTGCATTCGATCGTCTTCGGCGGTTTCTCCCCGGACGCGCTGAAGGATCGCATTCTCGACTCCGATTGCCAGGTCGTCGTGACGGCCGATGAAGGCATGCGTGGCGGGCGGCCGGTGCCGCTGAAGGTGAACGCCGACAAGGCGCTCGCCAGCTGTCCGAATGTCCATACCTGCATCGTCGTCAGGCGCACCGGCAATGAGGTGCCGTGGATGGAGGGACGCGATCTCTGGTACCACCTTGCGATGGAACACGCCGCGGCGGAGTGCGAACCTGTGGTGATGGAGGCCGAGTCGCCGCTGTTCATCCTTTACACCTCCGGTTCGACGGGCAAGCCAAAGGGGGTATTGCACACCACCGGCGGCTACCTGCTCTACGCGGCGATGACGCACAAGTACATATTCGATTACCACGACGGCGACATCTACTGGTGCACTGCGGATGTCGGCTGGGTCACCGGGCATTCCTATATCATCTACGGCCCGCTGTGCAATGGCGCCACCACCCTGATGTTCGAAGGGGTTCCGACCTATCCGGACGCGGGCCGTTTCTGGCAGGTCATCGACAAGCACAAGGTCAACATCTTCTACACCGCGCCCACGGCCATCCGGGCGCTGATGGGTCAAGGTGACGAATGGGTGACGCGCGCCAGCCGCAAGACGCTGCGCGTGCTGGGATCCGTGGGCGAGCCGATCAACCCGGAGGCGTGGGAGTGGTACTACCGGGTCGTCGGCGGCGGCCGCTGCCCGATCATGGACACCTGGTGGCAGACCGAGACCGGCGGCATCCTCATCACGCCGCTGCCGGGCGCGACGCCGCTGAAACCAGGCTCCGCGACCAGGCCGTTCTTCGGCGTGGAACCGGCCATCGTCGATGACAAGGGCACGGAGCTGGAAGGCGACGCCACCGGCAATCTGGTGATCAAGCGTTCGTGGCCGGGTCAGATGCGCACGGTGTATGGCGACCATCAGCGCTTCATAGACACCTATTTCAAGATGTACCCGGGCAGCTACTTCACAGGTGACGGCGCGCGCCGCGACGGCGATGGCTACTACTGGATCACCGGGCGTGTCGACGACGTCATCAACGTGTCCGGCCATCGCATGGGCACGGCCGAGGTCGAAAGCGCGCTGGTCCTGCACCCCTCGGTCGCCGAGGCGGCGGTCGTCGGCTATCCCCACGACATCAAGGGCCAGGGGATCTATGCCTATGTGACGCTGATGAAGGGCGTGGACCCGACGGAGGAGCTTCGCAAGGAACTGGTTGCGCACGTGCGCAAGGTGATCGGGCCCATCGCCAGTCCCGATGTCATCCAATGGGCGCCTGGCCTGCCGAAAACGCGCTCGGGCAAGATCATGCGGCGTATCCTCCGCAAGGTCGCCGCCAACGAGCTCGACAACCTCGGCGATACCACCACGCTCGCCGATCCCGGTGTCGTCGATGATCTGATCGCCAATCGCGCCAACAAGTGAGCGTGGCAGCGCGCCTGCGCCGGTGCTGGATCCGGAGCGCGCCGCCAGGCGCCGCGGGCCCTTGCGGCGGGAAGATGCGCCTGTGATCATCATCCTCAAACCAGACGTCCATGAGCGCGGACGGGAGTACCAGCGGCTGCTTGCGCACCTGGCGGGCCTGCCGAACGTCGAGCACCGCGTGCACGAGGTCAGCGGTACCCAGCAGACGCTCACCGAGATCTATCTCATCTGCAACACCTCGCAGATCGACCAGAAGGAGATCGAGGGATTCGAAGTCGTCGATCGCGTGGTCCGCGTCTCGCGCGAGTACCGCATACTCGGCCGTCACAAGGGCGACACCCGCGCCATCGGCTTCGACTACAACGGCGTGCGGTTCGACCAGGACTCCCTGCACGTGTTCGCCGGACTTTGCGCGGTAAGTACCCGCGATCACGTCGAGCAGATGCTCAAGGCTCTGAGCGAGCACGGCCAGGTGTGCACGCGCATGGGCGCGTACAAGCCCCGCACCAGTCCTTATTCGTTCCAGGGCCATGGCAGGGATTGCCTGCCGTACGTCTTCGAGCTCGCCGGCAAGTACGGGATCCGCGTCATCGCCATGGAGGTGACGCACGAGGATCACGTCGATGAGATCAGTGCGGCGCTCGACGCCGCCGGGCGCCCCACTGGGGTGATGCTGCAGATCGGTACGCGCAACACGCAGAACTTCGAGCTGCTGAAGAGCGTCGGCCGGCAGCGGCAGTTTCCCGTGCTCATCAAGCGCGGTTTCGGCATTACTCTCGACGAATCCCTCAACGCCGCGGAGTACCTGGCGAGCGAGGGCAACCATCGCGTGGTCTTCTGTCTGCGGGGAATGAAAACGAATTTCAGCGATCCGCATCGCAACATGGTGGATTTCGCGCACGTACCGGTGATACAGCGGCTGACGCGCATGCCGGTCTGCATCGACCCATCCCACTCCGTGGGCAGCCGCGCGGCGGGCGCGGACGGCATCCTGGACGTGATGCACGTAACGGCGCAGGGGGTGGTGGCAGGTGCGAACATGGTCCTGGTCGATTTTCATCCGGAGCCGGCCAAGGCGCTGGTGGACGGACCCCAGGCCCTTACTCTGGACGAACTCGGCTGGTTTCTCGCCGATGTGGGCATCGCCAGGCGGGCCTATCTGGAGCGCCGCGGGCTGGTGCGCGATCAAAGGCCGTAGTCAGGCCCGACGACGACCGCCGCGCGACGCGGGACCATCGCGAGGTCCCAGTGCGCGATCCCCCACTGCAGCACCTCCGCCGGCGTTGCCTGCCGAAGGCGCGGGTCCGGCTGTTGGCCGAGGAACTCAAGGCACGCGTGCAACGTGCTCGCCGGCCGGTCCTCGGAGATCGCGCGTGCGCCGCTCTGCTTGCTCAGCTTCTGGCCCTGCGCATTGGTCGCGATCGGCAGATGCGCGTACCGCGGCGTCGGAAACCCGAGGAGACGCTGCAGATAGATCTGTCGCGGTGTGGAATCCAGCAGATCCGCCCCGCGCACCACCTCCGTGACCCCCTGCCAGGCGTCGTCCACGACCACGGCCAGGTGATAGGCGACGATATTGTCGGCGCGGCGCACGACGAAGTCCCCGACCTCGCGGGCGAGGTTCTGCCGGAACTCCCCCTGTATCTGGTCATGAAGAAAGATCGCCTCCTCGCTCACGCGAAGGCGCACCGCGCGTGCCTTCCGCCCCGGCGCCAGGCCTTCCCGACAGGTGCCGGGATATATTCTCTCGTTGAGGTCTTGGCGCGAGCAGCCGCACCGGAAGCTCAGACCGCGGTCGGCGAGCATCGCGAGCGCTTCACGGTATGCGCGCAGCCGCGTGCTTTGCGCCAGCACCGGGCCGTCGGAAATCAGACCGAAGGCGCCCAACTGTCTGAGGATGGCCACCGCGGCGCCCGGCTGATTGCGGGGGGTGTCGAGATCCTCCATGCGCACGAGCCATCGGCCGCCCTGGCTGCGCGCCTGCAGGTAGCTGGCGAGCGCCGTGATCAGCGAGCCGAAATGCAGCGGACCGGTGGGAGAGGGCGCAAAACGACCGCAATAAGCGCTGGTCTTGCCCGAACGAGGCGCGTCGAAAGACGCGGTGCTCACTGCGTGTCAGGCGCGCTGCTTTTCGCGAATCTCGTCCAGCGTCTTGCAATCTATGCACAGCGTGGCGGTGGGGCGAGCCTCGAGCCGCTTGATCCCGATCTCCACGCCGCACATCTCGCAATACCCGTAGGTTCCGGCATCCAGCGCCGCCAGGGATTCGTTGATCTTCTTGATGAGCTTGCGCTCGCGATCGCGCGTGCGCAGCTCGAGGGCGAACTCCTCTTCCTGAGTCGCGCGATCGTTGGGATCCGGAAAGTTCGCCGCGTCATCCTGCATGTGATGCACGGTGCGGTCGACCTCCTGCATCAACTCGTGACGCCAAGTCAGCAACAGCTGGCGGAAATGGGCGACCTGGTTGGAGTTCATGTACTCCTCGCCTCGGGCGGCCTGATAAGGGGCAGGACGGGCGACCGGGGATTCGGTCGTGCTCGGTGCGGGCGCGATCTTCTGTTTCGGCACGGGCTTTCCTGTGGTCACGGCGCGCGCGGCCACGGTAGCCGCCGACGCGGGTTTCCTGACGGTGGCGACCGGGGCCGACTTTCTGGCCGCCGGTGCCGGACGTTTCGGCCTCGCGACGGCCTTCGCCGGCGCCGTCCGTGATTTGGTAGCGGCGGGAGCCTTCGTTTTCTTTAGGGGGGCGCGGGCGGTGGAGGCGCGAGAGGATTTTTTCGCCGCCGGCTTCGCGGACCGCGCAGGCGGCTTCTTCCCCGCCTCGGATTTGCGGCCGGCGGACTTGCCTGCTGGCTTGGATTTTTTCTTGGCGGCCATGGTGTTAACCTCCCTGCCCGAAAATTAAGTGCGTCCTTTTACCAGAAAGGTGTTACGCGCGCAATTACGGTTCGGTGCGCGTTTGGGCGGGACCGGAGGCGCGCAGCTCGGCCAGGTACAAGGCCGTCATGCCGGCCACGGACGCGGGCATGGCGAGAAAATTCAGCAGCGGGACGAGCGTCATCAGCAGCGATGCGATCCCGAATCCGATCGCCAAGCTGCGACGGCCGGCAAGCAGCCGGCGCTGTTCCGGAAACTTCATGCCGTGATTGCCCATCGGGTAGTCGGCGTAATTGCACGCAAACGTCCAGGCGCCCCAGAGAAACCACAGCGCCGGGCCGAACACGGGAATGAACAGGAGCAGCAGCAGCGGGATCGACCAAAACGCGAAGTAGAGGATCTTGCGCAGCTCCGCGCGCAGGATGGCACCGATCTCGGCGGGCAGCTGCTGCCAGGTCATCGGCGGGGACTGCGTGGTCCCGGTGAGCTGCAATTCCACGGCCTCGGCGAGCCAGCCATTGAAGGGCGCCCCAGCCAGGTTGGCGACCAGATTGAAACCGAAGAACACCACCACCAGCGCGAGCAGCGCGAACAGGGGCCAGATGAGATACCGCAGCCATGCCATCCACTGCGGGACGTGCTGCATCATCTGCTCGGTAAGCACCCCGATCCAGTGCCCCGTCAGCCATATGCCGCCGGTGAATACGATTGCGCTGATGGCCAGAGGAACGAGCACGAAAGTGCGGACGCGCGGGCGCCACAGCAGGCGAATGCCCTGCAGCAGGTAGCGCGCGCCGGCGAGCAATTCCGACAGCACGGCTCAACTCAAGGTCACGGGGGGCAAGGGCTCCCACCCCGGCTTGCGGTATTCGACGACCACGGTCGGATAGGTTCCGCCGCGCACATTGAACGCGGCGCTCAGGCGCGCGTAGCGTGGGGCGCACGCGCGCACGACGTCGTCGAGGATGCGATTGGCGACGGCCTCGTGAAACGCCCCTTCGTCGCGGTAGGACCATATGTAGAGTTTCAGCGACTTCAGCTCCACGCAGAGGCGGTCCGGGACGTAACTCAGTTCCATCGTCGCGAAGTCCGGCTGCCCGGTCTTCGGGCACAGGCAGGTGAACTCGGGGATGCGGATGTGGATGTTGTAGTCGCGTTCTGGCGCGGGGTTCTCGAAGGTCTCGAGGACGCGGGCGGGTCTGGTGCTCATTATTCGATAGCCGTGCGGCGTCGATGGGTCGTCGACGCTCACCATAACATGGCACCGAGATGCCGCATACGGGTTGAATGCCGGGGTCTCGCCGCGGGATTCGGTTGCGATCACAAGCACCTACGGTGAAGCACTCACCGCCGACGCGAACCGGCCCGGTCGGCCTTGGCCGGCGGCGCCTTGTTTAGCGGTTGAACATTCTTGTATTCTCCGCCGCCATGCGGATCAACAAGATCAAGGTCGCCGGCTTCAAGTCGTTCGTGGACCCGACGACCCTGGAATTTCGCCGCAACCTGAGCGGAATAGTCGGGCCGAACGGGTGCGGGAAATCCAACATCATCGACGCCATCCAGTGGGTCATGGGAGAGAGCTCCGCCAGGCACCTGCGCGGGGATTCGATGGCAGATGTGATCTTTAACGGCTCCGGCACCCGCAAGCCGGTCGGCCAGGCCTCCGTCGAGATCATATTCGACAACAGCGACGCGAAGATCGGCGGCCAATACGCCTCCTACGGGGAGATCTCGGTCAAGCGCCAGGTGGGGCGCGATGGCCAGTCGAGCTATTTTCTCAACGGCGCGCGCTGCCGGCGTCGAGACATCACCGGACTTTTCCTCGGCACCGGGATAGGCGCCCGCTCCTACTCCATCATCGAGCAGGGCATGATCTCGCGGGTTGTCGAGGCCAAGCCGGAGGAACTGCGCGCCTTCCTCGAGGAGGCCGCAGGCATCTCGAAATACAAGGAGCGTCGCCGCGAGACGGAGAACCGCATCAAGAACACCCAGGAGAATCTCGCGCGCATCACCGACATCGTCACGGAGCTCGACAAGCAGCTGCAACACCTGCAGCGTCAGGCAAGGTCGGCGGAGAGGTATCAGGAACTGAAGGCGGAGGAGCGCGCGACCCAGTCGCAGTTGCACGCCCTGCGTTGGCGCTCGCTGAACGGGCAGCTCGAGGTGCAACGGCGAGACATCGAACGTCGGGCCAATGCGGTCGAGGCCACGACCGCCGCGTTGCGCACCGCGGAGGCGGAGATCGCGCGGCAGCGCGACGCCCAGACCGCCGCCACGGATCATTTCAATGCGGTTCAGAGCCGCTTCTACACGGTCGGCGCGGAGGTGGCACGCCTGGAGCAGCAGATTCAGCATGCCCAGGAGCGGCGGCAGGCGATGGAACGTGAGCTCGGCGGCAGCGAACGCGGACTGGACGAGGCGCGCCGTCACGTGGCCGAGGACGAACAGCGTCTGGCGTCGCTGCTGCAGGAGCTGGCCACGCTCGAGCCGGAGCAGTCCCGGCATGCGGGGGGGGAGCAGGCAGCGGATCGGCGGGTCGTCGAGGCGGAATTGCGCCTGAATGAATGGCAGTCGCAGTGGGATGCATTGAACCAGCGCCTCGCCGATGCACAGCGGCAGGCGCACGTCGAGCAGACGCGACGGGAACACCTTGAGGATGCCGTCGAGGTCGCCCGGCAGCGGCTTGCGTCGCTGCGCCGGGAGCGGCAGGAACTGGTGCCGGAGAACCTGCGCGGCTCGCTGGCCGAGCTCGAGCAACGATACGCCGGCTCGCAGGACAGTCATGCGGCGCTGCAGGGCGAGCATGAGCGGCTGCGCGCCGAGCTGACGCAAGAGCGCGAGGCCATCGATCAGATCTCCTCGGAGCTCGACGTGCGCCGCCAGCAGCGCCAGCAGCTGAGCGGCCGCATCGCATCCCTGGAGGCATTGCAGCAGTCGAGCCTTGGCACCGATCGCGAGGGTCTGGCGGAGTGGCTGCGTAACGGGGGCATGGCCGAGGCGCCGCGGCTATCCGAGGTCATCAGCGTCGAGGCGGGATGGGAACGCGCCGTGGAAACCGCCGCGCTGCTGCCCCTGCAGGCGCTCTGCGTACCCGCCCTCCAGCCGCTCTACGAGCAGCTGCCGGCGCTGCGGGAGGGCACCGCCGCCGCGCTGGAGGTGTCCCAGCGCGCGGGCAGGGAGGCGCGCCGAAATGCCGCGATCGGACTGCCGCCGCTGGCGGACAAGGTGCGGGCCCCCTGGCCGGTCAGCGATCTGTTCGACGGTGTTTACGCCGCCGAGACGCTGGAGGCGGCGCGCCGGGCCGTCCCGGAGTTGCAGCCGGGCGAGTCGGTGATTACCCGCGACGGCACCTGGCTCGGTGCCGGATGGGTGAAGGTCGACCGCGACACGCGCGCAACGGATGGCTTGCTGCAACGCACGCAAGAGCTGAAATCGCTGCGGGACGACCGTTCTCGAGTCGAAACGGAGATCGAGGCGCTGCAGGGACGCATGGAGGAGGCGCGGGCGCGATTCGCCGCACTCGAGTCGCGCGAGGCGACGCTGCGAGGGCAGCTCAACGCCGCGCAGGAGTCGATGTCGCTATTGCGATCGGAGGTCTCGGCGGGCCGGACGCGACTGGAACAGACGACACAGCGGCTCGACCAGCTGATCGCCGAATCGGCCGAGCTGGAAGCGCAGATCGAGGAGGAGACGGCGGAGTTGACCACCTGCGCCGAACGCTTGGCCTCGGTGAGCGCGCAGCGCGATGCCCTGGAAGGCGAACGCGCGCGGCTCGGCGAGGAGCGCGAAGCGCTGCGCGGCGCCTTGGGCGCGGCCCGGCAGCAGTGGCAATCCATCCGGGACGCCGGCCATGCGCTGACCGCCAAGATCGGGGCGATACATTCCGAGAGGGCGGCGCTGGAGCAGTCGCTCGGCCGCAATCGTGCACAGATCGAGCGTCTGGAGCAGCAGGTCGCGGGTCTGCAGGAGCAGTTGGAGGGGTTCGGGGCGCCCTATGCGCAGCTGCAGGCGGAGCGGGAGGCCGCCCTGGCGCAGCGGCTGGAGGTCGAGGTCGAACTGAGCAGCAGCCGCGAGGCGCTGCAGCAGGCCGATGCCCAGCTGCGCGCGCTGGAACAGCGGCGCCACACGATCGAGGTCGAGGCCGCGCAGCGGCGCGAAGAGCTGGAACAGGCGCGCCTCGACGCACGTGGCCTGGAGACGCGCCTGGAGGGCATCGTCGAGCAACTCGCGGCCGTCGAGGCGGTCGCCGAACAGGTCGTCGAGACCCTGCCAGCGGATGCCACCGAGGCGGCGTGGGAAGAACGGCTGGCGGAGGTCGGCCGGAAGATACAGCGACTGGGGCCCATCAACCTGGCCGCGATCGACGAGTTCAGCACCCTCTCCGAACGCAAGAGCTATCTCGACAGCCAGCTCGCCGACCTCAACGAGGCGCTCGCCACGCTGGAGGAGGCGATGCGGAAGATCGACCGCGAGACGCGCACGCGCTTCAAGGAGACCTTCGACAAGGTCAACACGGGATTCCAGACCCTGTTTCCCGCACTGTTCGGAGGCGGCCATGCCGTGCTCGAGCTGATTGGCGATGATCTGCTCGAGACGGGCGTGGCCGTCATCGCGCGGCCGCCGGGCAAGCGCAACAGCACGATCCACCTGCTCTCCGGCGGTGAGAAGGCGCTGACGGCGGTGGCCCTGGTGTTCGCGATCTTCGAGCTGAATCCAGCGCCATTCTGCCTGCTCGACGAGGTGGACGCGCCTCTGGACGATGCCAACGTCGTCCGCCTGTGCGAGATGCTCAAGCAGCGCGCCCGCGACATCCAGTTCATTTTCATCACCCACAACAAGATCACGATGGAGATCGCCGACCAGCTCGTCGGTGTTACCATGCAGGAGGCCGGGGTTTCGCGACTGGTGTCGGTCAACATGGACGAGGCGGTGCGCCTGGCGGCGACCGGCTGAGGTCCCGCCACCGCTCCGGGGTGGGGGCGCGGGGGCACCGCTCCGCGGTTGAGCGGCGAGGGAAGGGGCATGACTACGCTGCGCTTATTACTCTTGCTGGCGGGCATACTGTTCGTCATCGGCGTCTGGTGGTGGAGCCGCCGCCAGCAGCGGCGTCGCGGCGCCATTCCCATCCGTCGAGTGGAACGCCTCCCGGCCCAACCCGGCGTGGAGGCGCCGCGCGGCGCTCGCGTGGAGGATCAGGACGAGGACATCGACTTCGCCGGGACGCTGGCGGACCTGAGCGGATTGATGCGCGAGGAGCGCGCGACGGCCGGCTCCACGGAGGAGTCCCGCGATTCCACGCGGCGGCGATCGTCGCGACGTCACGCGGGCAGGCAGGCGGAAATCAGGACGGCGGATGCGCGGCAGCTGGACATGGGGTTCGAGGAGACGCCGGTGGCGGGCCCGGTGCTGGCGGAGCGCGTCATCGCCGTATTCGTCCGCGCGGCGCCCGGGACCGCGTTTTCCGGCACGGCGCTGGCCTCCGCCTTCGCCGCCGTCGACATGCATTTCGGCGAGATGTCCATATTTCATCACTACGGGGTCGGCAATCTGGTGTCCGCCACTCCGCTGTTCTCCGCCGCGAACATGTTCGAGCCCGGTGCGTTCGATCCGGCGGCGATGGATGAGTTTCAGACCGGCGGCATCGCGCTGTTCATGCGCTTGCCAGGTCACCGCGCCGCAAGCCTGGTCTTCGAGCTGATGCTGAACACGGCTCAGCGGCTGGCGCAGGCCCTGCGCGGCGAGGTCCTCGACGACACGCGGCAGCCCCTGAACAGCCAGAGCATCGACCTGCTGCGCGCCCTGGTCAAGCAGTATGACCGCGGCTAGAGCGTCCGCCGCGAAGCGCATACGAGAGCTTCGCGATACCATCAACGAGCACAACTATCGCTACTACGTTCTCGACGCGCCGACGATCCCGGACGCGGAGTACGATCGCCTGTACCAGGAGCTACAGCGACTGGAGGCGGAGCATCCGGATCTGGTCACCCCGGACTCGCCCACGCAGCGGGTCGGCGGACAGCCTGCCGCGGAATTTCCCGCGGTGCGCCACGGCGTCCCGATGCTTTCGATCAGGACGGAGACCGACACCGAGGCAAGCGGGGCGGCGAACTTCGACGCCCGCGTGCGCCGCGAACTCGGGCTGACGGACGCGGATCCGCCGGTGCAATATGCCGCGGAGCTGAAGTTCGACGGCCTGGCGATCAGCCTGCGATACGAACAGGGCCTGCTGACGCGCGGGGCCACGCGCGGGGATGGCGAGGTCGGCGAGGACGTCACGCTCAACGTGCGGACGATACGGCAGATCCCGTTGCGCCTGCGTTCCCGCAGCCCGCCGGCGCTCATGGAGGTGCGCGGCGAGGTCTACATGCGACGCGACGATTTCGAGCGACTCAACGCGCGCCAGCGCGCGGAGGGCGGCAAGACCTTCGTCAACCCGCGCAACGCGGCGGCCGGAGCCGTCCGCCAGCTGAATCCGGCGATCACCGCGCAGCGCCCGCTCTCGTTCTTCGCTTACGGCGTGGGGGAGACTCACGGCTGGCGGCACGCGCCGCAGACCCACGCCGGTGTGCTGGACGCCCTGCAGGAGCTCGGCGTACCGGTATGCGCGGAGCGCGCCGTCGTGGACGGAGCCGAGGGACTCATCGCCTTTTACCGTGACGTCGGCGCGCGGCGCGATCGCCTGCCCTTCGACATAGACGGCGTCGTCTACAAGGTGAACAGCCTGGAATTGCAGCGGCGGCTCGGCTTCGTGACCCGCGAACCGCGCTGGGCGGTCGCGCACAAGTACCCGGCGCAGGAACAGCTCACCCGGATCCTCGACATCGAGGTCCAGGTCGGCCGCACCGGCAAGCTCACGCCGGTGGCGCGCCTGGAGCCGGTCTTCGTCGGCGGTGTCACCGTCAGCAACGCCACCCTGCACAACGAGGATTTCATCCACGCACTGGGGGCGCGGATCGGGGACACCGTCATCGTCCGCAGAGCCGGCGACGTCATCCCGGAGGTAGTGGCCGTCCTGGCCGAGCGCCGTCCCAAGGACGCACGCGAGTTCGTGATGCCCAAGTTCTGTCCAGTGTGCGGATCAGAGGCGGTCAGAGAGGAGGGCGAGGTCGACGTGCGATGTACGGGCGGGCTTTATTGCCCCGCGCAGCGCAAGCAGGCGATCCTGCACTTCGCCTCGCGGCGCGCCATCGACATCGAGGGTCTGGGAGAGAAGCTGGTCGATCAACTCGTCGACAGCGGACGGGTGCGCACGCTGCCGGACCTCTACGGCCTGAGCGTCGAGGAGCTTGCCGAGTTGGATCGCATGGGCGAGAAATCCGCCAGGAACCTCTTCGACGCCTTGGAACGATCGAAGCAGACCACGTTGGCGCGTTTCATCTATTCACTCGGCATCCGTCACGTCGGCGAGGCCACCGCGCGCGACTTGGCCCTGCATTTCGGGAAGCTCGACGCGATCATGGAGGCCTCGGAGGAGCAACTGGCCGAGGTCCCGGACGTGGGACCGGTGGTCGCCGCCAGCATCCACCGATTCTTCGCGCAGGCGCAAAACCGTGAGGTGGTGGCGAGGTTACGCAAGTGCGGGATGCGCTGGAAGGAGGGCGGGGTCAAGCGGACCGCGAGCGGTTCCCTGGCCGGCAAGACCTTCGTGCTGACCGGGACGCTGTCCTCGATGACGCGCGACGAGGCCACCGAGCGGCTGCAGGCGCTCGGTGCGAAGGTCTCCGGCAGCGTGTCGAAGAAGACCAGCTACGTGGTGGTCGGAGCCGACCCCGGCAGCAAGGCGGAGCGGGCGGCCGAGCTCGGCGTCCCCTTGCTCGACGAGGCGGCGCTAGAAAGGATGCTCGGCGAGCGGGACTGAAAGCGATTTCCGGGTTCGCGCGCCGCCGCGCCGCGCCAGGGCGCGCTCCGGCGGTCACAGCGTGGAGGTATGCACGCCGGTCTGGATCATCACCCGGTTGCGGCCGGCGGTCTTGGCGTCGTAAAGCGCGGCGTCTGCGCGATTGAGCAGGGTGGCGGCGGAATCGCCCGCCTCCAGGGTCGACACGCCCATGCTCACGGTCACGGCGATCTCGAAACCGTCGATGATGATCGGCGTCGCCGCGATCGCCTTGCGTATGCGGTCGGCGAGCAGCGCCGCGCCGTCGATATCCGTATTGCTCAGCACCACGGTGAACTCTTCCCCGCCGTAGCGGAATACCATGTCGCTGCCGCGAGTGCAGTCGGTGATGCGGCCCGCGACAGCGCGCAGCACGGTGTCGCCGGCCAGATGGCCATGTTCATCGTTGATGCGTTTGAAGTGATCCAGGTCGAGCATGACGACCGACAGCGCGTAGCCGTGCCGGTGCGAGAGATTGACCTCCCGGTCGATGGTCGCGTTAAGCGCGGCGCGGTTGTTGATGCCGGTGACGGGATCCTTCAGCGCGGTGTCCAGGGCGCGCTTGTACATGAGGGCGTTGCGCAGGGGGTAGACGAGCGCACAGATGAGCGCCTCGAGCTGCCGCAGTTGCTCCTCCTCCAGCGGCTCGTCGCCGCGGAAGGTGATCACGCCCAGGGAGCGGTCGAGCACGACCAGGTCGTAGGAATTGGAGTGCGGTCCTTCCCGTCCGAGCATCAGCCGCACCTGTTCCTCCATGTTCGTGTATTCCATGCCGCTCAGCGGCAGCAGTCGATTGACCTCCTCGGCGAAGACCTCGATGAGCTTGTCGAGCTCCAGGGCGCTCTGCAGCACGTTGGCCAGGTGCAGGGTCGATGCGCCCAGTGCCGAGGCGGGGCGTTGGGCGAGCGTGGCCAGGTGCTTCTCGGAAACCGCCGACGGCGAGTCGGCGGCGCTCGATTTCTGGATGTTGGCGACAGCTTGCAGCGTTGGGCTCATGCGTCCTCGACTCGCTGGTGGTTCGGTTTTCAGCCAGGTTTGCGAAAAGCGTGCCAGAACAGCCGCCTAGGGGCCGGAAGGCCGTCCGGGCCCGGTGGCGGTCCGCCGCGCCCAGAAACGACGGAGGGCCGCATCCGGCGTGGAGCTGTCAGAGCGAGGCCACCCGTCGTGCGCAGGCCAGCGTGTCCGCGCACAGTATCGTGTCGTGCAGCCAGTTGCGATCGTCGCGCTGGGGGTAGTCCAAGGTATAGTGCAGCCCGCGGCTCTCCCGGCGCAGCATGGCCGAGTGGATGATCAGCTCGGCGACCTGGACCAGATTGCGTAGCTCGATGAGATCGTTGGTGACGCGGAAATTCCCATAGTATTCAGCGATCTCCGCGTGCAGGAGCTGCGCGCGCCGCAGTGCCCGCTGCATGCGTTTGGTGGTCCGCACTATGCCGACGTAGTCCCACATGAACCGCCGCAGTTCCTCCCAGTTGTGGGACACCACGACCTCCTCGTCGGAGTCGGTCACCTGGCTTTCGTCCCATTGGGGCAGCGCGGGGGGACGCGGCGCTGCGCCGTAGGCGTCGCGGATGTCGTCCGTGCACGAGGCCGCCATGACGCAACACTCCAGCAGGGAATTGCTGGCCAGGCGGTTGGCGCCATGCAGGCCGGTGCAGGCGACCTCGCCGATGGCGTACAGGCCGGGCAGGTCGGTGCGGCCACTCATGTCCGCTACGACTCCGCCGCAGAGGAAATGCGTTGCCGGCACGATGGGAATGGGCTGCCGGGTCATGTCGATGCCGAACTCCATGCAGCGGCCGTACACGGTGGGGAAGTGCTCCCGGATGAAATCCGCGTCCTTGTGTGAGATGTCCAGGTAGAGGCAGTCGGCGCCCAGCCGTTTCATCTCGTGGTCGATGGCACGGGCGACGATGTCACGCGGGGCCAGCTCCCCCCGCGGGTCGAAACGGTGCATGAACGGCTCGCCATTGGGAAGCAACAGCCGGCCGCCCTCGCCACGCACGGCCTCGGTGATGAGGAAGGTCTTGGCCTTGGGGTGATAGAGGCAGGTGGGGTGAAACTGGATGAACTCCATGTTGGCGACCCGACAGCCCGCGCGCCAGGCCATGGCGATGCCGTCGCCGGTGGCGACGTCGGGATTGGTGGTATACAGGTAGACCTTGCCGGCCCCCCCCGTGGCCAGGATGGTGAAACGGGCGCCGAAGGTCTCGACCCGCTGGCGGGCGCGATCATAGACGTACGCCCCCAGGCAGCGCTGGTATCCCAGTCCCAGTTTCGCCGCCAGGATGAGGTCGATCGCCAGATGGTTCTCGAACAGCTCGATGTTGGGATGGGCGCGAACATGGGATTCCAGGGTCGTCTCCACCGCGTGGCCGGTGGCGTCGGCCGCGTGCACCACGCGCCGGTGACTGTGGCCGCCCTCGCGCGTGAGATGCATCTCGGGGCGCCCGCCGGCGCCGGTACGGGTGGTGAAGGGCGCCCCCAGATCCTGCAGCCAGCGCACGCACTGGTTCCCGCGCTCGACGACGTATTGCACCACGTCGCGATTGCAGAGCCCCGCGCCCGCGTCGATGGTGTCGGCCACGTGCGACGCGACGGAGTCCTCCTTGTCCAGGACCGCCGAGATCCCGCCCTGCGCGTAAAGCGTATTGCTCTCCGTCAGGCTGCTCTTGGTGACCACCCCGACGCGATAGCGCTCCGCCAGGCGCAGGGCCGCGCTCAAGCCGGCGGCGCCGCTGCCCACGACCAGCACATCCAGGTCGTATTGATGGCTCATCTTCAAATCGTCGATAATCCGCCGATTGGTCTCCGGCAACCCGCCCGAGATCTCATGGAACCTAACTCACACCTGAATGGTCTACGCCCACAGGAGCTTGTACGCACCGTGCTGATGATACAAGGAGACGGCCCGCATGGGCGACAGCAGCACGGATAGACCGTTGGTCGAGAGGGTACAGCGTGGCGACAAGACTGCATTTGACCTGCTGGTCCTCAAGTACCAACACAAGATCGTCAAGCTCGTGTCGCGCTACATCCGCGACCCCAGCGAGGCGCTGGACGTGGCCCAGGAATCCTTCCTCAAGGCCTATCGCGCCCTGCCGAACTTTCGTGGAGACAGCGCCTTTTACACGTGGCTCTACCGCATTGCCATCAATACGGCCAAGAACCACCTGGTGACGCTGTCGCGGCGGCCGCTGGAGGCCGACCTGAGCGGGAACGACGAGGAGGGCGAGGTCAACATTGAAGAGTTGCAGCACGAGGTCGAAACACCTGAGAACCTCCTGCTGACCGAGCAGATCAAGGACACGGTGTTCCGGACGATCGAACGGTTGCCCGAGGATCTGCGAACCGCCATCACGCTGCGCGAGATGGACGGTCTGAGTTACGAGGAGATAGCCGAGGTGATGGAATGTCCGATCGGCACGGTGCGTTCCCGGATTTTCCGGGCGCGTGAGGCGATAGACAACCAGTTGAAGCCGTTACTTGAGTAGGCGGGTGTTTATGACAGATGAGAAGCTGCTGAAGCTGTCCTCGTATTTGGACGGAGAATGCACAGAGATCGAGCGCCGTGCCGTTGAGAACGGCCTCAACGACCCGGAGATGCGCGCCGCCTGGGCGCGTTACCACCTCATCGGCCAGGTCATGCGCGCCGAGCTTCCTCCCTACCTCGACAGGCAGTTCGCCGACCGCCTCCGGCAGGCCCTGGGCGCGGAACCGACCGTGCTGTCGCCGGCGCGCCGCAGGGAGACCTGGGCGAGGCCGCTGGCGGGAGCCGCCATCGCGGCGACGGTCGCCGCCGTAGCGGTGTTGGGGGTGCGCAACATGGGCACCGTCTCCGTTTCGCCGAGCGCGGCGATCGCCACTTCTACGGTAGCGCTTCCCGCCGGCTCGCCGATGGTCGCGCAACAGCCCGTCGCACCGGCAGCGACGTTGGTCGAGGCGCCCGCACAGGCACCGCTCCGCGCAGCCGGCGCCTACGGACCCAGCGACGCGTTCTGGGGTGAACTGGATCACGAAGCGGGCGGCGGGCCCATGCCCTCGGCCCGGTCCAGATTGAACAGCTACATCGTCAATTACAGTGAACAGCGCGCCATGATGGGCAGCCCGGGCGTGCTCCCGTACGTCAAGGTCGTCGGTTACGGCACGGAACAGTAGCGAATGGCGGTGACCGCAAAGTCCCGGGGCCGCGTCTGGCTGTGGCTGGTCGCGCTGATGACCGCCGGGCACCTCCAGGCCGAGACCGGCGATCCCAGTCCCGAGAGCCTGTTCGAGAGCATGGCCAGGGCGACGCGCGAGCTGAACTACGACGGCGTGTTCGTTTACAGCCGTGGCGCCGACGCCGACAGCATGCGCATCATCCACCGCGCCGACGAGAACGGCGAGCAGGAGCGCATCGTCTCCCTGTCGGGATCGCCGCGCGAGGTCATACGCAGCAACGACACGGTGAAATGCTACCTGCCCGACAGCCGCGCGGTGATGATCGAGAGGCGCGCCATGCGCAAGTTCCTGCCCAGCTTCCGGCAGCCCGCATCGGAGATCGCGCTCAACTACCAGTTCGAACTGATCGGCCGGGACCGTGTCGCCGGACGGCGTGCCTGGGTAATCGGCGTCCTGCCGCGCAACGCGTTTCGCTATGGATATAGATTCTGGATCGATGCCGAGAATCGGCTCCTGCTTCGTTCGGAGGTCGTCAACAGCCGCGGCGCCATCCTCGAGCAGATACTTTTCACCCAGCTGTCGTTGCCGACGACCATCGCCGATGACCTGCTGCAGCCGGCGGTGAACAGCGAGAACTTCACGACCTTCGACAAGAGCCGGTCCGGGGAGGCCCAGTCCCTGGAATTGCCCGTCACGCAGAAATGGCTGGTGCAATGGGTGCCGGAGGGTTTCTCGCAGCGCGAGTACAAGATCCAGCGCCTCTCCGCCAGCGATGCACCCGTCGAGCATATCGTGTTCTCCGACGGGCTGGCGACGATCTCGGTGTTCGTCGAGGAGCTGGCGGACAAGTCCGATTCGATGGAGGGGTTCACCGCCGTGGGCGCCGTGAACACCTATAGCAGACTGAACGACAATTATCAGGTCACGGTCGTGGGCGAGGTACCGCCGCTCACGGTTCGCCAGGTCGCGGGCTCCGTGGTCCTCGCGACCAAGCACTGACGGCGTCTCACGGCGCCGCCGAATCATCCTCGAGGAAGTCACTATGCAGGCTCTCAAACGCTACCCGTTCGTGCTGGCCGCCGCCTTGCTGTGCGCATGGGCGGGCGCATCCTCGGCGCGATCGCTGCCCGAGTTTACGCAGCTGGTGGAGGAGTACGGGCCGGCGGTGGTCAACATCGGCACCACCGTGACGGGTCCGAAGGGAGCCCCCGGGATCCCGAAGGACTTCAAGATCCCGGACATCCCCGAGGACAGCCCGTTGCACGATTTTCTGAAGAAGTTCTTCGAGGGTCAGGAAGGCTTCGGGGGCGACGTGCCGGCCGAGTCGCTCGGCTCCGGATTCATCATCTCCGGCGACGGCTACGTCATCACCAACAATCATGTCGTCAAGAATGCCGACGAGATCATGGTGCGGCTGAGCGACCGGCGCGAGTTCAAGGCCAAGCTCATCGGCACCGACGAGCGCAGCGACCTTGCGGTGCTCAAGATCGAGGCCCAGAACCTGCCAACGGTGAAGATCGGCAGCTCCGCGGACCTGAAGGTCGGCGAGTGGGTGCTCGCGATCGGCTCCCCGTTCGGGTTCGACCATTCGGCGACGGCCGGCATCGTCAGCGCCAAGGGCCGCAGCCTGCCGAACGAGAATTACACGCCTTTCATCCAGACCGACGTCGCCATCAATCCGGGCAATTCCGGAGGTCCGCTGTTCAACCTGGACGGCGAGGTGGTCGGCGTGAACTCCCAGATCTTCAGCCGCACCGGCGGCTTCATGGGACTTTCCTTCGCCATCCCCATCGAGGTGGTGATGAACGTCTACGAGCAGTTGCGCGAGAAGGGCGCGGTGAGCCGGGGCTGGCTCGGCGTCATCATCCAGGACGTCACCCAGGACCTCGCGGAGTCCTTCAAGATGGACAAACCGCGCGGAGCCCTGGTTTCCAAGGTGGTGCCCGACGGACCGGCCGCCAAGGCCGGCATACAGGCCGGCGACGTGGTGCTGGAGTTTGCCGGCAGGCCGATCGAGGCCTCCTCGGACCTGCCGCCCCTGGTCGGCAGCACCCGCATCGGCGAGACGGTCCCGGTCAAGGTGATGCGCAACGGCCGGATCGAGTCCCTCCAGGTCGCCGTGGCGGAGCTGCCCGAGGAAGACGAGCTCGCGCCGATGCTCGGTCAGCGCGAGGGCGCGCCCAAGGGCAGCACGGCCGGTCAGCTGAAGATCACGGTCAGCGACCTGACCAAGCAGCAGCGCGAGGAACTCGAGGTCGACGACCGAGGCGTTATCGTCACCGAGGTGGAAGAGGGTCCGGCGTACAAGGCGGGGATCCGCGAAGGCGACGTCATCATGATGGTCGACAACCAGAAGGTGGAGAACGCCAGACAGTTCAAGGAGATCGTCGAGAAGCTGCCAGCGGGCAAGTCGGTGCCGGTCCTGATCCAGCGTCGCGGCGGGCCGGTATTTCTGGCCCTGAAGGTGCCGGGTGACGACAAGGAGTGAAGCCGCGGCTGACGCTGCTCTCGCGGTCCTATTGCCATCTGTGCGAGGTGATGCTTCGGGCGCTCCAGACCCTGCAGGCTGCCCACGACTTCGACATCGAGGTCATCGACATCGACGCCGCCGGTCGGGAGGACCTCCTGTCGTCTTACGACGAGCTCGTCCCGGTGCTGCTCGACGGGCGCACCGAGATCTGCCACTACCACCTGGATGCCGCGGCCGTCATCCGCCTCCTGGGCGTCAAAGGTTTCGGCAGCGCCGCAAAAACGCTAGAATCGGCGCGCGATCGAGAGACCCCTTGATTTGCTCTCCCGCCCGATGGCGGGCGCGCGGTTCAGATGCGCGGAAACTCCCGGAAATACGAACGCCCGCGCCGGCATGGACCACATCCGAAACTTCTCCATCATCGCCCACATCGACCACGGCAAATCGACGCTCGCCGACCGGTTGATCGAGATCTGCGGCGGTCTCACCCAGCGCGAGATGGAGTCGCAGGTGCTGGACTCCATGGACCTGGAGCGCGAGCGCGGCATTACCATCAAGGCCCAGAGCGTCACCCTGCAATTCAAGGCCGACACCGGCAAGGTCTATCAGCTCAACATCATCGACACCCCTGGCCACGTCGACTTCGCCTACGAGGTCTCCCGCTCGCTGGCGGCATGCGAAGGGGCGCTGCTGGTGGTCGACGCGGCACAGGGCGTGGAGGCCCAGTCGGTGGCGAACTGTCACACGGCTGTCGATCAGGGCCTGACGGTGGTGCCGGTACTGAACAAGATAGACCTGCCGGCCGCCGATCCCGACCGGGTCATCCAGGAGATCGAGGAGATCATCGGCATCGACGCCACCGATGCGGTCCGGGTGAGCGCCAAGCTGGGGACCGGCGTACGCGAGCTGTTGCACGCGCTGGTCGATCGCATACCGCCGCCACGCGGGAATCCCGACGGACCGCTGAAGGCGTTGATCATCGATTCATGGTTCGACAACTACCTGGGCGTGGTCTCGCTCGTGCGGGTCGTGGACGGCAGCCTTCGGGTCGGCTCCAAGATCAGGGTGATGTCGACCGGGCGCGACTTCGAGGTCGACAGGGTTGGCATCTCCACGCCGAAGAAGGTCGACCGCGAGGTGCTGCAGGCCGGGGAGGTCGGATGGGTGATTGCGGGGATCAAGGAGGTCGACGGCGCCCCCGTCGGCGACACGCTCACCGACGCCGGCCGTCCCGCGAAGGAAGCGCTGCCGGGGTTCAAGCGCATCAAGCCCAACGTGTTCGCTGGCATGTATCCGATCGACCAGGCCGATTACGAGGCCTTCCGCGAGGCCCTGGCGAAGCTGCGCCTGAACGATTCGGCCCTGCAATACGAACCGGAGACCTCCCAGTCGCTGGGATTCGGATTCCGCTGCGGATTCCTCGGCATGCTGCACATGGAGATCGTGCAGGAGCGCCTGGAACGGGAATACGACCTCAACCTCATCACCACGGCGCCGACGGTCGTTTACGAGGTGCTGACGACCGGCGGTGAGGTGCTGCAGGTCGACAATCCGGCGCAGCTGCCGCCGGTGAACAAGATCCAGGAGATCCGCGAGCCCATCATCCAGGCCGACGTCCTCGTGCCGCACCAGTATCTCGGCAACGTCATCACCCTGTTCGCGGAGCGCCGCGGCGTGCAGAAACGCATGCAGTACCTCGGCGGCCAGGTCGCGATCGCCTACGAGATGCCGCTGAGCGAGATGGTCACGGATTTCTTCGACCGCCTGAAGTCGGTGACGCGCGGATACGCCTCGATGGACTATACCTTTCTGCGCCACCAACCGGCAAAGCTCGTCAAGGTGGACATCCTCATCAACGGCGAGAAGGTCGACGCCCTGTCCCTCATCGTGCACCAGGACAACGCCCAGCGCAGGGGGCGCGAGTTGGCCGAGAAGATGCGCGAGCTCATACCGCGTCAGATGTTCGACGTGGCGATACAGGCCGCCATCGGCTCCAACATCATCGCGCGCGAGACGGTCAAGGCGATGCGCAAGAACGTCCTGGCGAAGTGCTACGGGGGCGACATCACCCGCAAACGCAAGCTGCTCGAGAAGCAGAAGGAGGGCAAGAAGCGCATGAAGCAGTTCGGCTCCGTGGAGATCCCCCAGGAAGCCTTCATGGCGGTATTGAGCATAGGCAAGGAAAAATGAACTTCGACTTCTCTCTGCTGCTGGTGCTGCTGACCCTGGTGAGCGGTCTCATCTGGGCGTTAGACGCATGGGTGCTGGCGCCGCGGCGCCAGCGTGCCTCGATGACGCGCACCGCGGGCGCCGAGGACAGAACGATACAGGCCTCGCGCCGCGAGCCGGTGATCGTGGACTACGCGCGCTCGTTCTTTCCGATCTTTCTCGTCGTGCTGCTGCTGCGATCGTTCCTTTTCGAGCCGTTCCGGATCCCCTCCGGCTCGATGATGCCGACGCTGCTGGTGGGCGACTTCATCCTCGTGAACAAGTTCAACTACGGCCTGCGCCTGCCGGTGCTCAACAAGAAGTTCGTCGAACTGGGTGCGCCGAAGCGCGGTGACGTCGTCGTCTTTCGCTACCCGGTGGACCCCTCGACACCCTTCATCAAGCGGGTCGTGGGTTTGCCCGGCGACCACATCGAGTACCGGGATCGCACCCTCTACGTCAATGGCCGGGCGATGGCGCAGGAACCGGCCGGCACCTATCTCGGCAGCGGGGCCGGCTCGGATCAGAACGGCGACCCGGTGATGACGGAAAAGCTGGGGGACGTGGAACACCTGATCCTCGTCCGGCCCCAGGTGCCGTCCATGGACGGGGAGAGCATCGTCCCCGAAGGACACTATTTCGTCATGGGCGACAACCGGGACAACAGCCGGGACAGCCGGTTCTGGGGTTTCGTGCCCGACGAGAATCTCATCGGCCGGGCGGTCTACATCTGGATGAATTTCGATCTGCAGAACAAGGAACATATAATTGACTGGCGGCGTCTGGGCCAGCGTATCCATTGACTTTACGGGGAGGGGCGAGATGAACCTATTGCACCGGCAGCGGGGTCTGAGTCTTTGGGAGCTGTTGTTCTATTGCGTGCTGATCGGCGTGGCGGCGCTGGTCGTCATCAAGCTCTTGCCGCTGTACATGGAGAAGTTCAAGGTCGAGAAGGCGATGCAGTCGCTCGCCGCGCAGCCCGAGATTCGCATGCTCGAAGAGAGCGACATGAAGAACAGACTGCTGCGGCACTTCGAGATCGAGGACGTGGACAAGTTCAGCCGTCCGGAGGATCTGAAGAAGATCTTCACCGTCACCAAGAACAAGGACAATGAAGGCCGCACGATGAGCATGAAGTACGAGATCCGTGCTCCTTTCCTGGGGGCGCTCGATGTCGTCCTCAAGGTGGACAAACAGATCGCCATCCCGGCCTACACCCCCTGAGCACGCTGCCCCGCGGCGCCGGCGACCCGAGGCGCAGGGCAGAGGCGGCCTTGGCCAGACTGTCCGCGATACTCCAATACGAATTCTCCGACGAGCGCCTGTGCACGCAGGCGCTCACGCACCGCAGTGCCGGATATCCTCACAACGAGCGTCTGGAGTTTCTGGGCGACGCGATGCTGGGTCTGGTCGTTGCCGAGGAGCTGTACCGTCGCTACCCGGACGCCGATGAAGGGTTGCTCACCCGCCTGCGCGCGGCGCTGGTGCGCAAGGAGACGCTGGCCGATGTGGCTGCCGAACTGGATCTCGGCGCGCACCTGCGTCTCGGCGAAGGCGAGCTGAAGAGCGGCGGCTTTCGCCGGGCATCCATCCTCGCGAACGCGCTGGAGGCGATCCTGGGCGCCATCTACCTGGACGGCGGTTACGAGCCCTGCCGGGCCGCGATCACCCGTCTGCTCGGGCGGCGGATCGCCAGCCTGTCCGCGGTGGAGATGACCAAGGATCCCAAGACCGAGCTGCAGGAATGGCTGCAGGCGCGCGGTCGGCCGCTGCCGGTGTACCGCACGACACGGGTAGAGGGCGACCCTCACGACCGGCATTTTGTCGTCGAGTGCACCTTGGAGGATGCCGCGGCTACCGTCGTCGGCGAGGGACGCAGCCGGCGGCATGCCGAACAGCAGGCCGCGGAGCGGATGCTCGCGCACCTGCGCCGAGCAGGCGCGCGGGGCGACTAGCATGTCCCGATGCGGCATGGTGGCCATCTTCGGCTGTCCGAACGTCGGCAAGTCGACGCTCCTGAACAGGCTGCTCGGCCAGAAGCTCAGCATTACTTCCCGCAAGCCGCAGACCACGCGCCAGCGGATACTGGGCATCCACACCGAGGGCGAGACGCAGGTCGTATACGTGGACACGCCCGGCCTGCAGGCGCGCCCTACCAGGGCGCTCAATCGCTCGATGAATCGCGAGGCCCTCGGCGCGCTCCAGGGAGTCGACCTGGTGCTGTTCGTGGTGCAGGCCGGCCGGTGGACCGACGTCGACGACCACGCGCTCGCGCAGGTCCAGGCCTCGGGCCTGCCCGTCATCCTGGCGGTCAACAAGGTCGACCTCTTCAAGGAGAAGAGGGCACTGCTGCCCGTGCTCGAGGATCTCGCCGCCAAGCACGCCTTTCACGACATCGTCCCGGTCTCCGCACGCAACGGAGACAATGTCGATGCCCTGCGCCGCTGCATCGTCGCGCTGCTGCCCGAGCGCGAGCATCTCTACGATAGCGATCAGATATCCGACCGGGGCGAACGATTCTTCGTGGCCGAGATCGTCCGGGAGAAGCTCGTCCGGCTGCTGGGGGAGGAGCTTCCTTACGCGACCACCGTGGTCATCGACGAGTTCAAGGACGAGGAGCGGCTGACCCGAATCGCCGCGACCATCTGGGTTGAGAGGAGCGGCCAGAAACCCATCGTCGTGGGCAAGGGGGGCCAGATGCTGCGCCGGATCGGGGAGCAGGCGCGCCGTGACATCGAGAAATTCCTGGGCCGCAAGGTGTTCCTGCAGACGTGGGTGCGGGTGAAGGAGAATTGGTCCGATGACAGCCGCCTGCTACGGCAACTCGGTATCGACGTCGCCGACTGAGCGTCCCCTCCGCCGTCCCCGCGGGAGCCACGGTCGTGCAGACTGAGCTCCACGAGGCCTGCGTCCTGCACCGCCGCAGCTACCGGGAATCCAGCCTGCTGGTCGAGTTGTTCTCGGCGCGGTACGGTCGCGTCGGCGCCGTGGCCAAGGGCGTCACGCGACGCGGCAGTCCGCTCGCCGCCCTGCTGCAGCCATTTCGTCCGCTGCTTACCGCATGGTCCGCACGCCGCAGCGAGTTGGTGACGCTCGCGCAGGTGGAGGCCGCGGGCGAGCCGTTCGTCTTCTCCGGCCAGGCCGCACTGTGCGCGTTCTATCTCAACGAGCTGCTGCTGCGGGCGCTGCCCCGCAACGACGCGCATCCGAAGCTGTTCGCGCGGTATCGGGCGGCGCTGGGGCGACTGGCCGCGGAGCCCGCCGACGCCGAGCCGACGTTGCGAATATTCGAAAAGCATCTGCTCGAGACCGCCGGCTACGGCGTCCTACTCGACAGCGACGCGGACACGGCACGGCCGGTGGATCCCGGACGCCTATACCGCTATGTGCCCGGACACGGGCCGACCGCCGTTCGGGACGGGGACGCGGCGCCTGAGGGAGGCATCGCCATCTCGGGGGCGACCCTGCTGGCGCTCAGCGAGGAGCAGCTGACGGCGCCGTTGCACCGTGCGGAGGCCAAGCGCCTGCTGCGCGCCCTGCTGCGAGTGCACCTAGGCGAGAAGCCCCTGCACAGCCGCGCCTGGTTCGACGAGTACTGAGCGGCGGTCAACACCGCAAAGCCGAGCGGGACAGCCGCCGGGCTGGTACAATTCGCCCCGGCCGTAATTCGCATCCGCCTCCCCCTGTACTCATGCACGACGCATTCATCTTCCTCGGCGTTAACGTCGACCACGTGGCCACGCTCAGACAGGCGCGTCGCGCACGCTGCCCGGATCCGGTCGACGCCGCGCTCGCCGCCGAGCGGGCGGGCGCCGACAGCATCACCGTGCACCTGCGGGAAGACCGCCGGCACATCCAGGACCGTGACGTCACCGTGCTGAAGGAGGTGTTGCAGACGCGCCTGAACCTGGAGATGGCGGTGACCGACGAAATGCTGCGCATCGCGCGCCGGGTCAAGCCGCAGGACTGCTGCCTGGTGCCGGAGAGGCGAGAGGAGCTGACCACCGAGGGCGGGCTCGATGTCGCCGGCCAGCGCAACCGCGTGCGATCGGCGTGCCGTCGGCTTGCCGATGCCGGCATCCGGGTTTCGTTGTTCATCGATGCCGACGAACGCCAGATCGAGGCGGCCGCCGAATGCGGCGCGCCGGTCGTCGAGCTGCATACCGGACACTACGCCGACGCGGCCGATCCGCAGGCGCGCCAGGCCGAACTGGAGCGCCTGCAGGCCGCGGCGAATCTGGCGCACCACTGCGGCCTGCACGTCAACGCCGGGCATGGGTTGAACTATCACAACGTGCAGCCGGTCGCCGCCATCGCCGTGATGCGGGAACTCAATATCGGGCACGCGATCGTCTCGCGCGCGATCGCCAGCGGCATGGAGGGGGCCGTGCGGGAGATGAAGCGCCTGATGGTCGAGGCGCGCCGGTGATCATCGGAATCGGGGTCGACATGGTACGCGTCGCCCGCATACGCGCGGGGATGGCGCGCTACGGGGAGCGGCTGGCGCGCCGCATACTGCACGACTCGGAGTACCCGCGGTTCGCCGGCGCCATGCGCAAGCCCGAATTCCTGGCGCAGCGATTCGCCGCCAAGGAGGCGGCCGCGAAGGCGCTCGGAACCGGCTTCGGCGGGGGCGTCTACGCACGCGACATCATCGTCGGCAGCGATCCCCGCGGCAAGCCGTTGCTCGAGTTCGTCGGCGGGGCACGCGAAAGAATGGAATATCTCGGGGCCACGCGCGGCCACGTGAGCCTGAGCGACGAGGGCGAGTACTCGATCGCGATGGTCACGCTCGAAGGGCACCTGCCGCCGCATTCGTCCTGATTCGATCGGTTTCAATCATGTCCGAACTTCAACGTGAGATCTCACGCCGGCGCACCTTCGCCATCATTTCGCACCCCGATGCCGGCAAGACCACGCTGACGGAAAAGCTGCTGCTCCTGGGCGGGGCCATCCAGATCGCCGGAACCGTGAAGGGCAGGAAGAGCTCGCGTCACGCCACCTCGGATTGGATGGAGATCGAAAAACAGCGCGGCATTTCCGTCACCTCCTCGGTGATGCAGTTCGTCTATCGGGACCGCATCATCAATCTGCTCGACACCCCGGGCCACGAGGACTTCTCCGAGGACACCTACCGCACGCTGACCGCCGTCGACGCGGCGCTGATGGTCATCGACGCGGCCAAGGGCGTGGAGGAGCGCACCATCAAACTGATGGAAGTGTGCCGCATGCGGGACACCCCGATAATAACGTTCATCAACAAACTCGATCGCGAAAGCCGCGATCCGCTCGACCTGATGGACGAGATCGAGCGCGTGCTGAAGATCCGTTGCGCCGCCGTGACCTGGCCGATCGGCTCGGGCACGCGATTCCGCGGCGTGTACCATCTCATCGCCAGGCACCTGCGCCTGTACCGCTCGCGTAGCGACGACGGCGCGGCGGAGGGCAACGTAATACGGGACCTGAAGGCTCCCGCGGTCGCCGAGGCGCTCGGCGCGCAGATGGCGGAGTTCGAGGAGGCGCTGGAGCTGCTGGGCGGCGCCGGCGACCTTCCGGATGAGGCGGAATTTCTCGCCGGCCGGCTCACGCCGGTGCTGTTCGGCTCGGCCCTGAACAGCTTCGGCGTGCGCGAGTTGCTGGATTACTTCGTCGAGCATGCCCCTCCGCCGCGGCCGCGTGAGGCTCTGGAGCGCCTGGTGCGGCCCGAGGAGGACAAGTTCAGCGGCTTCGTGTTCAAGATCCAGGCGAACATGGATCCGGCGCATCACGACCGCGTCGCCTTCCTGCGCGTGTGCTCAGGCCGATTCGAGAACGGGATGCGGGTCCATCAGGTTCGCACCGGCAAGGACGTGACCATCGGCGGCGCGCTGCGATTCATGGCCCAGGACCGCGACCAGGCCGAGGCGGCCTGGCCAGGCGACATATTGGGCATTCACAATCACGGCACCATACAAATCGGCGACACCTTTACCGAGGGCGAGAAGCTGAAGTTCACGGGAGTACCCTATTTCGCTCCCGACCTGTTCCGTCGGGTCGTGCTGCGCGACCCGCTGCGCATGAAGGCCCTGCAGAAGGGACTGGTGCAGCTGAGCGAGGAGGGGGCCACCCAGGTCTTCCGTCCATTGATCAACAACGACCTCATCCTCGGCGCGGTTGGCGCGCTGCAGTTCGACGTGGTGGGCTGGCGTCTGAAGCACGAGTACAACGTGGAGTGCGCCTTTGAACCGATCGGAATCGCCGCCGCCCGATGGATCAGCTGCGAGGACGCGGCGAGGCTCAGGCAGTTCGAGGAGAAGTGCCACGCCAACCTCGCCACCGACGGCGCCGGCAACCTCACCTACCTGGCGCCGACGCGCGTCAATCTGGACCTGACGATGGAGAGGTGGCCGGAGGTGACCTTCCGCAACTCCCGCGAGCACTGACAGCCGCGCCTCGCGGGGGGGCACGTCGGCCGCCCCCCGGATGGCGGCGGTGGTGCTAGGTGCTCGATTCGCGGGACGCCGCGCTTTCGGAGCGGACCGCGGCCGCAGCGGGTCCGTCGGCGTCCGCTTCGGGGCGGGTGAACGTGCGCTCTGCCGGGAACGCCGCGACCGATGCCGTGGCGGAGCTATCCGCGGCGGGCCCGGTCTCCGGGACGAACGCCAGCCGGTGGTCCACGGGCACCGGCGCATGCTCGGCAGCGGCCGGCGAGACGACCGCTGCATCGCGCGAGGGACCTTCATCGGCCCGCTCCCTCGACGCCGGTTCGAATCCGGTGCTGGCCATGCCCGCATCCTGATCCTCGCGGCCCGCCGCCGTGGCCGCTGGCTGGCCCGCCTGGGCGGGATTGCGATCACCGTCCCGACGCCGATTGCGATTGCGTCCGCCGCGCCGCCCGCGGCGCCCGCGCCGCCCTTCCTCACTGCCGGCTTCCTCGCTCTCCTCACGTTCACGTGCCGCCTGATCCGGTCGCGGCTGCATGCCTCCCTGAGATCCCCCCTGCGGCGGAGGCGCCGCGCGGCGCTGGGCGTCGTCGCGCCGCGGCCCCTGCTCGCGCCGCTCGCGCCGGTCACGTTGCTGTTCGCGTCGCTGCTCCTGTCGTGGCTTCTCTCGCCTCGCGGCGTGGGGCGGTGCGCGATCCTGGCCTGGACTCGGCGGCGTCGCGGCCGCCGCCTTCGGCCGGGAACCGAACAGCATCGCAAGCACACGCTTTACGAATCCGCCTGCCGGGGCGGTCTCGACCGCGGGGGTCTCGGCCTCCGCGACGATGGGCGCGGGCGTCATCTGCCGGTGTATGTCCTTCACCGCAGGTTCCTCCTGCACGGCCCGCGGGGCGAGCGCCGTGCCCTCGACCGCCGCCTCGGGCTCGGCCGGCGCGACCAGCTTGTAACTGCTCTCGGTCTGGCCTGCCAGAGCGGCGTCCTGCTCGCGTATGCGCTGGACCTGGTAATGAGGCGTCTCCAGGTTCATGTTGGGAATGACGATGACCGAGACGTCGTATCGATCCTCGATGCGCCAGATCTCCCGCCGCTTCTCGTTCAGGAGAAAGGTTGCCGCGTCCACCGGAACCTGCACCACCACCTTGGCCGTAGACTCCTTCATGGCCTCCTCCTCCATGAGGCGGAGGATGGACAGCGACAGGGACTCCACGCTGCGGATGGCGCCGTTGCCGCTGCAGCGCGGACAGACGATGTGGCTGAACTCCACCAGCGATGGACGCAGCCGCTGCCGCGACATCTCGAGCAGCCCGAAACGGGAGATCTTCCCGACCTGGACCCGCGCTCGATCGACCTTGAGCGCTTCGCGCAGCCGGTTCTCCACCAGGCGCTGGTTCTTCTGGCTCATCATGTCGATGAAGTCGATGACGATGAGGCCGCCCAGGTCGCGCAGGCGCAGTTGCAGTGCGACCTCGTCGGCCGCCTCGAGGTTGGTGTTCAGCGCCGTCTCCTCGATGTCTCCGCCACGCGTGGCCTTGGCCGAGTTGATGTCGATGGTGATGAGGGCCTCGGTGGGCTCGATGACCAAGGCACCGCCGGAGGGCAGCTTCACCTCGCGCTCGAACGCCGACTCGATCTGGCTCTCTATCTGATAGCGGGTGAACAGCGGAATGCTGTCGCTGTAGTACTTCAGCTTGCGCAGGTTGTTCGGCATGACCTGCTGCATGAACTCCTGCGCCTTATCGTGCAGCGACTTGTCGTCGATCAGGATCTCGCCGATGTCGCTGCGCAGGTAATCGCGGATGGCGCGGATGATGACGTCGCGATCCTGGTAGATGAGAAACGGCGCCGGGCGCTGACGCGAGGCCTCGTCGATGGCGTTCCACAGCTTGAGCAGATATTCGAGATCCCACTGCAGTTCCTCGGCGGCCTTGCCGACGCCGGCCGTGCGCAGGATAAGGCCCATGCCCTCGGGCACGACCAGCGAGTTCATGGCGTCGCGGGCATCGTCGCGTTCGGCGCCCTCGATCTGCCGCGAAACGCCACCCGCCCTCGGATTGTTGGGCATCAGGACCAGGTAGCGGCCCGGCAGGCTGATGAACGTGGTCAGCGCCGCGCCCTTGTTGCCGCGCTCGTCCTTCTCGACCTGAACGACGAGTTCCTGCCCCTCGCGCAAGGCCTCGCGGATGTTCGGGCGGCCGGACTGCGCACTCTCGGCAAAGTAGCTGCGGGAGACCTCTTTCAGAGGCAGAAAGCCGTGACGGTCGGCGCCATAGTCGACGAAGGCCGCCTCCAGGCTGGGCTCCAGCCGGATGATGCGGCCCTTGTAAATGTTGGATTTCCGCTGCTCGCGGCCGGTGGATTCGATGTCGAGGTCGTAGAGTTTCTGGCCGTCGACGAGCGCAACGCGCAACTCCTCCGGGTGAGTCGCGTTGATGAGCATTCTTTTCATTGTGTAGTAATCCTGTCTGGCGCCCGTGCCCCACAATCGGTTGACCCCGGGACGGCTCTGGTACAGCCTGGCCGGGTCCGGCGCGGTGAATCTCGACCCACGCTGAGGGAGGAACGCCTAATAAACACCGCTTTTCGCTGCGGTGATGCTGGGACTCTTTTAAGTTCCGCCGGCGTGATGTGCCCTGTAAGCATCCGCCGCGGTGCCGACACGCCTCCCGCCGCCGGTGGCTTCGCCTCCCGGCGCACCGGGGCTGCCGGCGCAAATTTCGAATTAAAACTTTAAGTTAGCTGTACAATATCAGACTTGAACACTATAGCAGTCGCGTCATCCGGCGGCAATAAAACCGCGCTACCCATGATCCAGAGACCCCCGCTGCGGACTGAAGAGGTCAGCCACCTGCAGGTAGACGCCGATCAAGCGGGTCGACGCATTGATAACCTGCTGGTTTCCCTGCTCGGGGACGTCCCGAAGAGTCACATTTACCGCATGCTGCGGCGCGGCGAGATCCGTATCAACGGGCGACGGGCCAAGCCGGAGACCCGGGTGGAGGAGGCCGACCTGGTCCGCCTGCCCCCCATCCGGCGCGAGCCAGAGCCCCGGCCTCCAGGGGGTGGCGGGCCGCGAGGACAGTTTCTGGAAGGTCGCATCCTCTATGAAGATGAACGGATGTTGATCGTCGACAAGCCCTCCGGCATGGCCGTTCACGGGGGATCCGGGCTGCGCTATGGTCTCATCGAGACCCTGCGCAATGCGCGCGGGGAGGAACACTTCCTGGAGCTAGCCCATCGTCTCGATCGGGACACCTCAGGCTGCCTCATCCTCGCCAAGTCGATGCGCAGCCTGCGGCGGCTGCACGAGCAGCTGCGCGAAGGCCGGATCGGCAAGCGATATCTGCTGCTGGTGCGTGGACGGTGGAAGGGGCCCGACCGCACGATCACCTCCTCACTGAGGAAGGACATGCGCACCGGCGGCGAGGCGGTGGTGCGTGTCGATCAGCGCGCCGGTAAGCACGCCGTCACCCACTTCGCGCTGCGCCGGCAGTTCGAAGGTGCAAGCCTGCTCAACGCCTATCTCGAGACCGGCCGCACGCACCAGATCCGCGTGCACGCGAGCCACGCCGGCTTCCCCATCGCGGGAGACGAAAAATATGGCGACGAGGCATTCAACCGGCGCATGCACGCGCTCGGGCTGCGGCGGTTGTTTCTGCACGCGGAGCGGCTCGAGATCCCGCTCGAAGGCGGGAGCGCGGTGACGGTAGAATCGCCTTTGCCGGCCGAGCTGGAGGACGTGCTCGGCGCGCTCGCGCCGTCGCAGCCGGCGGCGGCCGGATCCACACGCAAAGCTGGACGCAAGAGACCATGACCGAGAACACTCCGCCCATCCCGCCGGGTTCGACGCCGCAGGCCCCGAACTGGCAGCAACAGGTCATCGACAAGTTCGCGTACGCCGCGCTTGAGGAGCAACGGCGGGCGCGCCGCTGGGGCATCTTCTTCAAGTTGCTCGGCTTCGCCTATCTGCTCCTGCTCCTGTTGGTGTTCAAGTCGGGCGGAATGGGTGGCGCGGCGCTGGCCGGCGGCCGTCACACCGCGCTGATCGAGATCAACGGCGTCATCGCGGCCGACGGCGAGGCGAGCGCCGACAACATCGTCACTGCGCTGCGCGATGCCTTCGAAAACAAACACTCCGCCGCGGTGATCCTGCGTATCAACAGCCCCGGCGGCAGCCCCGTCCAGGCGGGGTACGTCAACGACGAGATCGTTCGACTACGCGAGAAGTATCCGGAGAAGAAGCTCTACGCCGTGATCACCGACATGTGCGCCTCCGGCGGGTATTACATCGCCGCCGCAGCCGACGAGATCTACGCCGACAAGGCCAGCGTGGTGGGTTCGATCGGCGTGCTGATGGACGGGTTCGGCTTCACCGGCACCATGGAGAAGCTCGGCGTGGAGCGCCGCCTGCTCACGGCCGGCGAAGACAAGGGCTTTCTGGATCCGTTTTCGCCGCTCAAGCCGGAGGAGGTGGAGCACGCGCGCGGTCTGCTCAGGGAGATACACGAGCAGTTCGTGAACACCGTGAAGCGGGGACGGGGCGATCGGCTGGCCAAGGACCCGAATCTGTTCACCGGCCTGATCTGGACCGGCGTACAGGCGCTGGAGTTGGGCCTGGTGGACGCGTTGGGCAGCGCGAGCTACGTAGCGCGGGAGGTGGTGAAGGCCGAGGACATCGTCGATTACACGCCGCACGAGCCCGTTCTCGATCGGTTCGCCCGGCGCCTCGGCCGGACCATGGCCGAGGCGGTGGCCGGGCGGATCGAGCTGCGCTGAGGGGTGCCGCGGGGCAACCCGCGCGACGGAGTCAGGAAGCGAGCACGTCTATCCCGACCTGGCGCAGCAGGCGCGTCAACTGGATGAGCGGCAGGCCGATGAGGGCGGTGGGGTCGTCGCCCTCCAGCCGTTCGAACAACGCGATGCCAAGGCCTTCGGACTTGAAGCTGCCGGCGCAATCGTACGGCTCCTCGCGGCGGACGTAGTTGCGGATCTCCGCGGCGGTCAGCGTGCGGAAATGCACGGCATAGGGCTCGCACACCGTCGCGGCGGCCCCGCTCGCCGCGTCGAGGACGCAAAGGCCCGTCAGGAAATCGACGCGTCGGCCGCTCGCCTCCCGCAGTTGGCGTTCGGCGTGCTCGGCCGTGCCCGGTTTGCCCAGCGCCACGCCGTCGAGCACGGCCATCTGGTCGGAACCGACGATGACGGCCTCGGGGTATCGCGAGGCCAGGGCACGGGCCTTGGCCTCGGCGAGGCGGGTGACCATCCGGGCAGCGGATTCGCCCTCCTGCGCGACCTCCTCGACCCCCGGGCCAACGGTCAGGAACGGGTAGCCGAGCCGTCGCAGCAGCGCCCGTCGATACGGGGAAGTGGAGGCGAGCACCAGGGTGCGAGCACCGGCGGCCTCGGCGATCGGCTCGGGAATTGTTTTCATCCAGCGTCTTTTTGTCAGTAAGTCGCTGACATATAATACCGCGCCCTATGAGGGGGGGTCTCCCGGAGCACATCAATCCCCTGCACCTGGCCGACACGGGGGTGCAGCTGGCCGGCGACTTGCCGGTCACCCGCCTTCAACGGCTGAAAGCGATGCTCGCCAGCAAGGAGGGCAGGGTACGGGTCACGGCGCGCTTCAGCGTGGACGAGCAGGGGCGACGGGTACTCGAGCTCAAGGCGAGCGCGGATCTGGAGATGACCTGCCAGCGCTGCATGGGCAGTGTTGCGGTCCCGGTGGCGGTCGATGCGGCGCTGGAGCTGGTTCCCGAAGAGTCGGCAGATGACGCGGCCTCGGAGCGCTACGAACCGCTCGTCGTGAGCCGCGACCGCATGTCGCTGGCCGAGATCGTGGAAGATGAGTTGCTGCTGCAGTTGCCCATGATCCCGCGGCACGAGGAGGGGGACGATGCGTGCCTGCCTGGGGCGGGCCCGGGGGACGGGCAGAAACAGGACACGGCGCGCGAGAACCCGTTCGCCGTACTGGCGACACTGAAGGACAAGCAGTGACGAAATCGAATTGGCAACAGTTTAGGAGACCTCTGAAATGGCTGTGCAACAAAATCGCAAGACCCCCTCGAAACGCGGCATGCGCCGTTCGCACGATGCGCTGACGGCCTCGGCGCTGTCGATCGAGCCCACGACCGGGGAGGTGCACCGGCGGCACCACGTGAGCGCCGACGGGTACTATCGCGGCAAGAAGGTCATCGAGACCCCCGCCGAGAAGGCGGCCGAATAACAATCAAGTGGGGCGCGGCGGCCGCCGAAGGGCGGTCGCCGCCGACTGCACAGTCTTCCATGCCACTGAGTCTCTTACTCGGGTGAAGATCCATATCGCGGTGGACGCGATGGGTGGGGACCGCGGTCCGGCCGCGACGGTTCCAGCGGCCCTCAAGGCGCTCGAGGCGCACCCTCAGCTGGCAATCACGCTGGTCGGTGACGAGGCGGTGCTCGGCGAGGCCCTACGCAGGCGCGGCGAGAGCCCGGGCGACCGGCTGACCGTGCGCCATGCCAGCCAGCGCGTGGAGATGGACGACCTGCCCTCTCAGGCCCTGCGCGGCAAGAAGGATTCCTCGATGCGTGTGGCCATCGACCTGGTCAAGAGCGGGGCCTGCCAGGCATGCGTGAGTGCCGGCAACACCGGCGCGCTCATGGCCACCGCACGCTTCGTCCTGAAGACCCTGGCAGGCATCGACCGCCCCGCCATCTGCGCCGCACTTCCGGCCCTGCGTGGCCACAGCCACGTGCTCGACCTGGGTGCGAACGTCGACTGCAGCGCCGAGGAGCTGTACCAGTACGCCGTCATGGGTGCGGTGCTCACCAGCGCCGTGGAGAACAAAGAGCGTCCGACCGTGGCTCTTCTGAACATCGGGGAGGAGGAGATCAAGGGCAACGAGAACGTCAAGGAGGCCGCGGCCCTGCTGTCACGCAGTCCCCTGAACTACGTCGGCTTCGTGGAGGGCAACGATATCTTCAAGGGCGAGGTGGACGTCATCGTCTGCGACGGTTTCTCGGGCAACATCGCCCTGAAGTCCGCCGAGGGCGCCGCGAAAATGCTGATGGACATGGCGCGCGAGGAATTCACCCGCAACCTGTGGACCAAGCTCGCCGCCCTGGTTGCCCGACCCGTGCTGCGCAATCTCAAGGACCGCGCCGATCCGCGGCAATACAACGGGGCGAGCTTCCTCGGCTTGCGCGGCAGCGTCATCAAGAGTCATGGCAGCGCCGACGAGGTGTCGTTCCTGACCGCAATCGAAGAGGCCATGGTGGAGGTCGGCAAGAAGGTTCCCGAACGCATCGCCGATCAGGTCGGCGAACTGCTGCTCGCACGGAGCGCGGGATGACATACTCGCGAATCGCGGGCACGGGCGGATACCTGCCGGAGAAGGTGCTCACCAACGCCGAGCTGGAGAAGATGGTCGACACGACCGATGCCTGGATCCGGGAGCGCACGGGCATCCACAAGCGGCACGTCGCCGCCGACGACGAGACCACTTGCGATCTCGCCGAGCAGGCGGCGCGCCGCGCCATCGAGGCCGCAGGCCTGAACGCCGGCGATATCGATCTCATCATCGTCGCCACCACCACGCCCGATCAGATATTCCCCAGCACCGCCTGCCTGCTGCAGCAGCGACTCGACATACACGGATGCCCCGCCTTCGACGTGCAGGCGGTCTGCACGGGTTTCATTTACGCCCTGGGCATCGCCGACAAGTTCATCCGCACCGGCGGCGCCAGGAATGCCCTGGTCGTCGGCGCCGAGACGCTGTCGCGCATCGTCGACTGGACCGATCGGAAGACCTGCGTGCTCTTCGGCGACGGCGCCGGCGCGGTGGTTCTGCAGGCGAGCGCCACACCGGGCATACTCAGCACCCATCTGCACGCCGACGGTCAGTATCAGGCGTTGCTGCAGGTGCCCACGGGGATCTCCAAGCGCGTGACCGAGGATGGCGATTCCTATCCGTACATGGAGATGCAGGGCAACGAGGTCTTCAAGATCGCCGTCAACACGCTCGGACGCATCGTCGACGAGACCCTGGCCGCAAACAACATGACGCAGGCCGACATCGACTGGCTGGTACCCCATCAGGCCAACCAGCGCATCATCGCCGCCACGGCGAAGAAACTGAGGCTTTCCGAGGACCATGTGGTCATGACAGTGCAGGAGCACGGCAACACCTCGGCCGCGTCCGTACCGCTGGCGCTGGACGTCGCGATACGCGACGGCCGCATCCGGCGCGGTGAGACAGTGCTTCTGGAGGCGTTCGGCGGCGGGTTCACCTGGGGTTCGGCACTGCTCCGCTACTGATTCTTCCATCGGCGACACATTGCATCCATGATGACCACGGCATTCGTGTTTCCCGGACAGGGTTCCCAGGCGGTGGGTATGCTGCGGGAACTCGCCGCGGCCTACGCCTCCGTCAGCGAGACGTTTCGCCAGGCCTCCGACGTGCTCGGCTACGACCTCTGGAAGTTGGTGCGGGAAGGCCCCGAGACGGAACTGAACATGACCGAGCACACGCAGCCGGCCATGCTGGCGGCAGGGGTCGCGGTCTGGAACGTATGGAACGAGAGCGGCGGCACGCGTCCGGCGTTTCTTGCCGGACACAGCCTCGGGGAGTACACCGCGCTCGTCTGCAGCGGCGCGCTGGCGTTCGCCGATGCCGTCGGCCTGGTGGCGACGCGCGCGCGCAGCATGCAGGCGGCCGTGCCGGCGGGACAGGGTGCGATGGCCGCGGTGCTGGGCCTGGAACTGCCGGTGCTGGAGCAGGTATGCGCCAGTGCCGCCGACGCACAGGTCGTCAGTTGCGCAAATCTCAATGCGCCGGGCCAGATCGTGATCGCCGGTCACAGGGAGGCCGTGGAGCGCGCCATTGCGGGCGCCAGGGAGGCCGGTGCCAAGCGCGCGGTCCTGCTGCCGGTGAGCGTGCCGTCGCATTGCCGTCTGATGATGGGCGCGGCCGATGAGATGCGCGCTGCACTGCGGGCGGTCAAATGGGGTAGGCCTCAGATCCCTGTGATACATAACGTCGACGTGGCGACGCACGAGGATGCCGGCGCGATCGTCGAGGCGCTCGCGCGCCAGCTCTACGAGCCGGTGCGCTGGGTGGAGACGGTGCAACTCTTGCGCGCCCGCGGCGTCGACATGATCATCGAATGCGGCCCCGGCAAGGTGCTCACCGGCCTTTGCAGGCGGATCGCGTCCGATCTCGAGTGCCTGCCCGTGTTCGATCCGGTCAGCCTGGATGCCGCCATCAACGTCTCGGGAGCCAACGCATGAATTCCGCCGGTCATGAGCGCATCGCAATCGTAACCGGGGCCAGCCGCGGGATCGGCGCAGCCATACTGCGCGAACTGGCGCGCGGTGGGGTGAGGGTGATCGGCACCGCCACGGGCGAGGCCGGGCTCGAGGCGATCCGCGGCGCGCTGACGGATGTCGGCACCGCCGGACACGCGATCCGCCTCGACGTCACCGATGCGGCGTCGATCGATGCCCTGATGGCGGAAATCGACAGACTCGGGCTCACCCCCAACATACTGGTCAACAATGCCGCCATTACCCGCGACAGCCTGTTGATGCGCATGAAGGACGAGGACTGGGACACGGTCCTCAGCGCTGATCTCACGTCGGTCTTCAGACTGTGCAAGGGCTGCGTGCGGGGAATGGTGAAGCAGCGATACGGACGGATCATCAACATCACCTCGGTGGTCGGGGCGATGGGCAACGCCGGACAGACCAATTACGCGGCGGCGAAGGCTGGAATGATCGGATTCACCAAGGCGCTGGCGCGCGAGGTCGCCAGCCGGGGCATCACCGTCAATGCCGTCGCGCCCGGCTTCATCGTCACCGACATGACCGGCGCCCTTGACGAAGAGCAGCGCGCGGCCCTGGCCGGGCAGATCCCGCTCGGCCGCTTCGGCGCGCCGGAAGATGTCGCCGCCGCCGTCGCGTTCCTGGCCTCCGACGCCGCCGCCTATATCACTGGTGAGACCTTGCACGTGAATGGGGGCATGTACATGCCATAGGGCAAAAGGAAGTTCTCGTAGGGGGCTGAGCCCGCATCAGATTGTTTTTTCCGGGGATCTTTTGCTTGCAACTTGTTGAGTTTTCTCTAAACTACTGGCCCGCCGTTTCCCCGGCGACCCGAATTCAGTGGGAGGATAATCCGCTATGAGCAGCATCGAAGAACGCGTCAAGAAAATCGTCGTTGAGCAGCTGGGCGTGAAGGAAGAGGAGGTAACGACCGAGTCCTCCTTTGTCGACGATCTTGGCGCGGACTCGCTGGACACCGTCGAGCTCGTCATGGCCTTGGAAGAAGAGTTCAAGACCGAGATACCGGACGAGGAAGCCGAAAAGATCACGACCGTCCAACAGGCGATCGACTACGTCAAGGCTCATGCATCGGCGTAACGACCGGCCCTGACGCAGTTCCGGAGGCCGCGAAGCTGGACCCGACGCGGCCTTTTTGTTTGCTCGACCGAAATCTATTGCAGCGCACTAAATCCTCACGATCAGGAACAGCACGGTGACGAAGCGACGCGTGGTAGTAACCGGATTGGGACTGGTGACACCCGTGGGCAACGATGTGCCCACGGCGTGGGCGAACATCGTGGCCGGCAAGAGCGGGATAGGCACCATCACTTCCTTCGATGCGTCCGCCTTCACGACCACCTTCGGCGGCCAGATCAAGGATTTCGATGCGACCAAGTACATCCCGGCCAAGGACGTGAAGAAGATGGACACCTTCATCCATTACGGGATGGCGGCGTCCATCGAGGCGATCACCGATTCGGGTTTGGAGGTCACGGAGGCCAACGCCGAGCGGATCGGCGTGCTGATCGGCTCCGGGATCGGCGGCTTGCCCGGCATCGAGCGCGGCTACGGATCGTTCCTCGAGGGCGGTCCACGCAAGATCTCGCCGTTCTTCGTGCCGAGCAACATCATCAACATGGTCGCCGGCAACGTCTCGATCAGGTATGGCTTCAAGGGACCGAATTACGCGATCGTCTCCGCCTGCGCCACGGGCACTCATTCCATCGGCGACGCGGCGCGCCTCATCGAGTACGGGGATGTCGACGTGATGATCGCGGGCGGGGCCGAGATGGCGACCTCGCCGACCGGGCTCGGCGGATTCGCCGCGGCCAAGGCCCTGTCGACGCGCAACGACAGCCCGGAGACCGCCTCGCGCCCGTGGGATAAGGACCGCGATGGCTTCGTCCTCAGCGACGGCGCCGGCATCATGGTGCTGGAAGAGTACGAGCATGCGCGCCGCCGCGGCGCGCGGATCTACGCGGAACTGATCGGCTATGGCGCCAACAGCGACGCGTACCACATGTCGGCGCCGTCGCCGGGCGGCGAGGGCGCGTCGCGCTGCATGCGGCTGGCCATACGCAGCGCTGGCCTCAATCCCGATCAGATCGACTACATCAACGCGCATGGCACCTCGACACCGTTCGGCGACAAGGCCGAGACCGACGCGGTGAAGGCGGTCTTCGGCGCTCACGCCTACAAGCTCGCCATGAGCTCCACCAAGTCGATGGTCGGACACATGCTCGGCGCGGCCGGCGGGGCCGAGGCGGTCTTCTGCGTACTCGCAATACGCGATCAGATCGCTCCGCCGACCATCAATCTGTTCACGCCGGACCCGGAGTGCGATCTCGACTACGTGCCCAACCAGGCACGCGAGATGAAACTGGACATCGTGCTCTCGAACTCCTTCGGTTTCGGCGGCACCAACGGCACTCTCATATTCAAACGTCCTTGACCGCCGCTGAACGTGACGGTCAAGATGACCGCCATGCGCAACGTGGTGGTGAACGGCGAAGCGGTGGAGTGCGTGTCGGCGTACGACCGGGGCCTGCAATACGGTGACGGGCTTTTCGAGACGATCGCCGTCCTGGGCGGCCAGCCGAGAAATTGGGATCTGCATCTCGAGCGTCTGCGGACGGGCTGCGAGCGCTTGCGCATCCCGCCGCCCTCGCCAGAGCGGCTGTTCGACGATTTCCTGAAGCTGCCGGTCGAGGACCGGCCGCTCGTGCTCAAGATCATCGTGACTCGCGGGGCGGGCGGGCGAGGCTACCGCCCCCCGGACGATCCCTCGCCGACCCGCATCCTGACCCTCGGCCCCTGGCCGGATCATCCACCCGCCAACCGGGAGCAGGGTGTCACGGTGAGGCTGTGCGAACTGAGATTGGGCTGCAATCCGGCCCTGGCGGGTCTGAAACACCTAAACCGGCTCGAGCAGGTGCTCGCGCGCGGCGAATGGAGCGACCCGTCCATCGCCGAGGGGCTGATGTTCGACGCCAACGGCTACCTGATCGAGGGCACGATGAGCAACGTCTTCATTTGCGCCGACGGCGAGATCCGCACGCCGTTGCTCGACGGCTGCGGCGTGGCGGGTGTCGTGCGCCGGCGGATCATCGAACGCGCCACCGTCGCCGGCGCGGCGGTCCTCGAACGGCGCATGACGCTGGCCGATTTGCTCGCGGCGGACGCGGTGTTCCTGACCAATTCCCTCATCGGTCTGTGGCCGGTCCGCCGCATGCTGTTGCCCGAAGGGAGCAGGGAATACGACTCGCGGCCGGTCGTGGATCGCCTGCGGGCCGAGCTGGGCATGGATTGAACTTTAGATGATTGCGCGACTGCTGGCGCTGCTCGTCAAGCTGCTGTTCCTTGCGGTGCTGGGCGCCGGCTTCCTGGCCGTTGCGGTCTACAACGACTATCACGCTGCCTTGAACGAGCGGCTGGCGATAGGCGAGAAACCGGTCGTTTACAGCGTGGAACCGGGAACGACCTTTCGAACCGTCGTGAACGATCTGCGCGAGCGAGGGTGGTGGAACCACCCGGAACGATATTTCCTCTGGCAGGTGCGGCAGCGCGACATCGGCGGCAAGCTGAAAACCGGCGAATACGAGATCGTTCCCGGCATGACCGCCCTGCAATTGATGGATCATCTCGTATCCGGCAGAACCGTACAGTACAAGGTGACGCTGCTCGAAGGCTGGACCTTCGCGCAGGTGAGGGCGGAGATCGAGAAATCCGATGTTCTCCGGCAGACCCTGAAAGGCCTGGACGATGCCGTGGTCATGGAGCGACTCGGTCATCCCGGACAGCATCCGGAGGGACGATTCTTCCCGGACACATACAACGTCACGCGCAAGACCACCGACCTGGAATTGCTCGGACGTGCGCACGAACGCATGCAGGAGGTGTTGCGCGAGGCCTGGGAGAAGCGCGCGGACGGACTGCCCTACAAAAACGCCGAGGAGCCGCTGATCATGGCGTCGATTGTGGAGAAAGAGACCGGTCTCGCTGCCGAGAGACCGCAGATCGCCAGCGTGTTCGTACAGCGCCTGAAGCGCGGCATGAGGCTGCAGACCGATCCGACGGTCATCTATGGAATCGGCAAGAGTTACGACGGCGACATCCGCCGCAGGGATCTCGAGACCGACACCCCGTACAACACCTACACGCGCGACGGGCTGCCGCCGACGCCGATCGCGATGCCGGGCAGGGATGCCATCGAGGCGGCGCTGAACCCGGCCGCCAGCGACGCCTTGTACTTCGTCGCACGCGGCGATGGCAGCCACGTGTTCTCTCGCACCCTCGAGGAGCACAATCGGGCGGTCGCGAAGTACCAACTCGGACCGGTTGGCGGGAAAGGCGCCGGGGAGAGGACCGTCCGATGAGCCGCCCCCCGATCTTCCTCACCGTGGAAGGCATCGAGGGCGTGGGCAAGAGCACCCACATGGGCTTCATCGCCGAGCGGCTCCAGGCCCGCGGACGCTCCGTGGTCCAGACGCGCGAGCCCGGCGGCACGCCGCTGGGGGAGGGCATCCGTGCACTGCTGCTCGACCGAGCGCATGCCGGCATGAGCACCGATGCGGAGTTGCTGCTCATCTTCGCGGCGCGTGCGCAGCACATCGAGAAGGTCATACGTCCGTCGCTCGCGGCCGGCAGCGACGTGCTCTGCGATCGTTTCACCGATGCAACCTACGCCTATCAGGGAGGCGGCCGCGGCGTCGGCATCGATCGCATCGCCGTGCTGGAGTCCTTCGTACAGAGAACGCTGAGACCGCACCTCACCTTCCTGCTGGATGCTCCCGCCGAGATCGCGTGCGCGCGCGCCCGGAACCGCGGCGAGAGCGATCGCTTCGAGGCCGAGGATCTGGCGTTTTTCGAGCGGGTGCGTGCTGCCTATCTGCAGAGGGCCGCGCGCGAACCGGGGCGGTTCCAGATCGTCGATGCGACGCAATCGCTGGACGCGGTGCGTCAGCAGCTGGCCGATCTGGTACAGCGCATGGTTCTCTGAGATGACGCTGTATCCCTGGCAAGAGGGTGCCTGGAGGCTGCTGCACGCCGCGATGGAGACTCGCCGCCTGCCGCACGCCCTGTTGCTGACCGGTCCGCAGGGATGCGGCAAGGGCGTATTCGCCTCGGCCTTTGCCAGGTCACTGCTCTGCGCGACGCCGACCAGCGAGGGGTTCGCCTGCGGCCGGTGCCGGGACTGCGGGCTGCTGGCGGCCGGAACGCATCCGAACCTGATTCAGCTCTGCCCGGAGGAGGATTCGAGTGCGATCAAGATAGACCAGATCCGCGGACTCATCGAACAGATCGCCTTGACTGCCGCCGGTGAGGAGGCGATGCGGGTGGTACTGATCGGTCCCGCCGATGCGATGAACCGGAATGCCGCCAACAGCCTGCTCAAGACGCTGGAGGAACCGCCGCTAAGAACCCTGTTGATCCTCGTTTCGCATGCCCCGGCCGCCCTTCCGGCCACCATCCGCAGCCGCTGCCAGCGCCTCGATTTCGGGGGCGAGGGGGTGCTGAAGGCCGAGTGGCTGCGGGGAAAGTTGGATTCGGGCATCGACGCGGAGTGCGCCCTGGGGCTGGCCAACGGCGGCCCGCTGCTCGCACTGGCGATGGAACAGGCAGGGGTGTTCGCCGAACGCGGCCGCATGATGGGCGAACTGCGGGGATTGGCATCGGGCACGGTCGAGCCGATTACGACGGCCGCGCGCTGGTCAGGCCTGGACATGACCACGACCCTGCGAGTGCTAATTTCGCTGGTGCAGGATCTGATTCGGAGCAAGTTCGCCGGCCCGGTAGAGCGACTGCAGCACGCCGATCTGCATGAGGTCTTGCAGGCGACGGCGGAGCGTATAGACTTGGCGAGGCTGACACAGGCCCATGCCCTGCTGCTCGAACAGTGGCGGCTGCACGCCTCGGGTTCGAACGTGCGGCCGCAGGACATGCTGGAGGATTTTGCCCTGCTGTGGACGGACTGAACTGAACGGACCAGATACCGATGAGCACGCCTGATCCCAACGCGCCCCGCAAGGGCATCCTGTCGCTGACCATCCGCGAGAAGGGGGCCTTGTACGTGGCCTACATGCCGTTCCTGAAGAATGGCGGGCTGTTCGTGCCCACGCCCAACCAGTACAAGCTGGGCGACGAGGTCTTCATGCTGCTGACCCTGCCCGAGGGCAAGGAGAAGCTCCCGGTAGCCGGCAAGGTGGCGTGGATCACCCCGAAGGGTGCGCAGGGCAACAAGACCGCGGGGATCGGGGTGCAATTCAGCGAGCTCGACAAGGGTGCCACGCGCGGCAAGATCGAAACCCTGCTCGCCGGCGTGCTCAAGTCCGACCGCGCGACCCACACAATGTAACCATCATGGATCCGCCGTCCCACGGCGGGTCACGGTAGCCGCCCCGGACGGTGTGCCCGCCGATCGGTAACCCAGTCTCCCGCACGCAAGCGCATGACGGCGACGCCCGCACTGTTTGTCGATTCCCATTGTCACATCCCGATGCTCAGCCTCGGCGGGACGGAGGAGGGCGTGCAATCGGTGCTGCGCCAGGCCGCGGAGAACGGCGTGGGACACTTCCTCTGCGTGGCGGTCGACATCGAATCCATCCCTGCCGTGATCCGGCTTGCCGAGAGTCACGGGAACGTCTTCGCCTCCGTCGGGATACATCCCAACACGGAGGCGGACCGTGACGCCACGACCGAGCAGCTCGTCCAGTTCGCCCGCCATCCCCGGGTCGTCGCCATCGGCGAGACGGGTCTGGACTACTACCGCTCGCAGGGCGACTTGGAATGGCAGCGCGATCGGTTTCGCCGCCATGTCGCCGTCGCGCGTCGGTGCCGCAAGCCATTGATCATTCATACCCGCGATGCCCGCGACGACACCCTTCGCATACTTCGCGAGGAGCGCGCCGAGGAGGTGGGCGGCGTGATGCACTGCTTCACCGAGGATCTCGATACCGCCGCCCAGGCCATGGAGCTCGGTTTCTTCATCTCGTTCTCGGGTATCGTGACCTTCCGCAACGCCCGCGACCTCCAGGAGGTAGCCCGCGCGATCCCCGCCGATCGCCTCCTGATCGAGACCGATTGCCCTTATCTCGCCCCCGTGCCCTGCCGCGGCAAGGAGAACCAGCCAGCCTACGTGCGACATGTCGGTGAGTTCATCGCCGGGCTGCGCGGGGTCCCCGCCGAGGTCCTCGCACGGCAGACCACCGACAACTTCTTTCGCCTGTTCAAGGCCGCCACGCGCAGCGAAGAGGCCGGACCCTGATGTCGGCGAACCTTCGAGAATTCTCCTGTAACGTCCTGACTTAAAGGATTTCTTGTCTCGATCTTGAGACACCTCCGCAGGCCTCCCCCCTGGCGGATTTTTCCCCCGTCGCCCGCGCAACGTCCTGATTCCGGGCCCGATCCGCCAATAAACCGTCCTCCGCGCAGTCGCTCCTGCCCAGCAGGTCGTCTGGCGCTCCTGAATCCAAGGCTAAACGTTTATTCAGTTACTTAAATAGTCATTGAATTGATGCCTCCACCCCTGTATGATCATGCAAGTTACGGACAGGAGGATAATCATGGCCATCGTCGAGAACCGTCAGCCGGGCGCGTCGACGCCCATCCCGGAGAGCAAGCAGCGCCTGATCGACGCCACCATGACCGCCATCTTCGAGCACGGCATCTCCAACCTGACGCTCGCGAAGATCACGGCCCTGGCGGGTCTCACCGCGGGCACGGTCAACTTTCATTTCACCAGCAAGGAGTCGCTGCTGCTCGCCACGCTGCGTAGCGTCGCCGAGGAATTCGAGGCGGCGATCGCCCGCTGTCTCGAGAATGCCGGCGAGGATCCCGCGCAGACGCTCCTGGAAATTGTCGACGTCAACCTCGATCCGGAACTGACGGAGCCGCGCAAGGTGGCCGTCTGGTATGCCTTCATGTCCGAGTCACGCGCGCGGCAGGACTACCAACAGCTCTGTGGCGAGCGCGACGCCGCCTATTTCCGCACGGTGCTCGAGCTATGTGAGCGCATGACCCGCGATCCGCAGAACGGTGTCCGCCTCGATGCCGAGGCCATCGCCTATGCACTGGTCGGTCTCATCGACGAGATCTGGCAGGAGATCATGTTCACGGGCGAGAGCTTCGATCGTGCCGCCGCCCGCAGGCGTTGCCAGGCGTTTCTCGCCAGCGTATTTCCGTGGCGGTTCGAGCTGCCGGCGGCTGCGCCCGCCACGAGGAATCCGGCCAGCGCGCCGGCCGGCGAGCACGAGGCGATGGCACCGGTGTCGGAGGAAGGTCTGATCTACACGCTGCCGTCGTGGGTGTATCGAAACGACGAGTTCCTGGCGCTTGAGAAGGAACACGTGTTCATGCCGTCATGGCAGCTCATCTGCCACGTCAGCGACATGCCGCAGGTCGGGGATTACGTCACCTTCGAGCTGCTGAACGAGCGTGTGGTCGTGGTGCGCGGGCAGGATCAGGAGATCCGCGCCTTCCACAACGTCTGCCGCCATCGGGCGCACGCAGTGGTGCAGGGGGAGAGCGGCAACTGCAAGACCGGACGCATGGTCTGCCCTTATCACGGCTGGACCTATGAACTCGACGGCCGGCGCCGCGGCCTCTCGGCCCCGGACACCTTCCGCAAACACGATGCCTCGCGATTCGGCCTCAAGGGGCTGGACTGCGAGGTGTTCCTGGGCTTCGTGTTCGTGCGGTTCAAGTCGGGAGGCCCGTCGGTGGCCGACCAGTTCGCCCCGTACGCGGAGGAGTTCGCCAGGTACCGCACGGCGGAGATGGTGCCGACGAACGACCGGTACAGCGATGAGGGATTCTGGGAAGAGACGGTAGAGATGGACTGGAAGAACGGTATGGAGAACTATGTCGAGGACTATCACTTTCCGTCCGGCCATCGCGGACTGTTCGCGCTGATGAAGACGCAGTACGACCGTGAATATGCGGGAACCGGCGTGATCCGACTCAGCCACGAGATGCGCGAGAAGGCCGACAGAAACTGGAGCACGAAGCTGTACCGAAGGCTGCTGCCCAGGTACGAACATCTGCCGGCGCACATGCAGACTCGCTGGACGTACTACGCGATGTTCCCGAACACCTTCTTCGATCTCTTCCCGGAGAAGATGGATTTCTTCCAGATGATCCCGCTGGCGGCGGGGCGCGTCATGCTGCGCGGCCGCTCCTATGGCCTGCCGGATGATCGGCGCGAGACCCGGGCCGTGAGGTATCTGAGCGACCGCATCAATATGCGCGTGCAGCAGGAGGACAACGAGCTCACGCATTCAGTGCAGCGGGGCCTCGGGACCAGCGCCTATGACGTGGGCATACTCTCGGACAAGGAATGTCTCGTGAAACGCTTCCAGGACTGGATCCGCGAACGCCTGCCGGTGTCCACGCTGCTGCGGGCGCCGCCGGCGGGCAGCGTCGCAGTGCGCAACGAGTCTCTGGCCAGGGCAGGGCGCTGACATCCGCGCTTCGGGAACGCGCCCCCATGGACCTCCTCCGCCCCCTGGAACCAACGCGCTCGCCGGAGCACGACCTGAGCGACAGGACCCTTCCGGCGTGGACCTATTACGACCCCGAGTTCTTCGAGCTGGAGCGCGAGCGGATCTTCCTGCGGACCTGGCAGCTCGTCTGTCACGTCAACGACATCCCGGCGGCAGGCGATTACCACACGTTCTCGCTGCTGGGCGAGTCGGCGCTGGTGATTCGCGACGAATCCGGGACGCTGCGCGCGTTCCACAACGTCTGCCGCCATCGGGCGGCGCGGCTGCTGGACGGCGATCGCGGCCGCTGCGAACGCCATATCACCTGTCCATATCACGCCTGGAGCTACGCCTTCGACGGCAGGCTGGCCGGAATCCCATTCAAGAACCGGTATCCGCAGATCGACGACGGTGAGTACGGCCTGGTGCCGATCGACTGCGAGGTCCTGCTGGGCTTCGTTTTCATACGCTTCACCAGAGGGACCATGGATCTGCCGGAGAGCGCCGCGGCGATGGTGCCGGAGATGCGTCTCTATCGCACGGAGTCGCTGCGCCCCCTGGGCGCCGTTTCCGCCCGACGCTTTCAAACCAACTGGAAGAACGCCAGCGACAACTACATCGACGCGCTGCACGTGCGCGTCGCGCACCGCGGACTGGACAGTCTGGTCGGGAACACCTATGGCATGGAGGTAAGGAGCGAGAACGTCTACCGGCTGTGGGGATCGGTGGAGGATCTGCCACGCGCCGGTCTGAGCGTGCGCGCCTACCGCAAGGTGCTGCCGCCCGTCGAACACTTGCCCGAGAAGTACAGGCGGATGTGGCTTTATTACCTGCTGTGGCCGAATCTCACGTTCAACCTCTATCCGGATCAGGTCGAGTTCCTGCAGTTCCTGCCGCTGTCGCCTACCGAGACGCTGGTGCGCGACGCCGCCTACGGTTACCCGGACGAGCGTGCCGCGATGAAGACGGCGCGGGCGCTCAACCTGAGGATCAACCGGCGGGTCGGCATCGAAGACAGGGACCTCGTCGAGCGGGTGCAGGCGGGCGTGACCTCCAGCAGCTTCAAGGAAGGCATCCTGGGGCGCAACGAGGTCTGCCTGCGCGCCTACGCGGCCAGAATGCGCGCGACGTTACCGGTCAGCCGACTGAGCGTGGCGCCCCGTCGCGGCACGGTCGCGGCCTGCAACGAGCGCATGTCCTGACGAGGCGGCGGGCGCCGCGTGGTCCTCCAGACGCCGCTCGCGTCGGCACAGGGGGGCGCGATGGCCATCACGATCGGCGACGACTGAACACGCTCATGAGAACCGAAAGACAACCCCGTGACCGCACCCGGCACGCCATGCTCGTCGGCGTGTTGTTCACCGCCTTCGTGGCGAATGCCGGTCTGAGCCTGTCGTACGCCACGCTCATCGACACGCTCGCGGAGTTTCAGGCGGCATCCACGCGCACCGCGCTACTGCTGAACATGTGGGCGCTGTCGCTGATCTTCTTCTCGCACCGTTACCCGGAGCTGCTCCGGCGCCTCGGCACGCGCGTGTGCGCCATGCTCGCGCTGCTGGCGTCGGGCCTGGCGATCGCCTTGCTAGCGGTGCCAGGGGCATTCTGGCTCTGGCTGCTCGCGGAGACCCTGCAGGGCGCCGCTTTCGGACTGTTTTACGTGGCGGCGGAGACGTGGATCAATGGCGCCTACGAGCACGCCGTGCGCAATCGCATCAACGCCCTTTATCTCTCAGTGCAATCGCTGGGTTTCGCGACCGGACCCATCGTCGTCAATGCCGGCCACCTGGAACCTTCCGGGTTCTTCCTGGTGGCGGCGGCTGCGATGTGCGTGGCGATGATCCCCGCAGGCCTGTTCCTGCCGAACGACCGCAAGGGGAGCCTCGGTGCGTCGCCGGTATCGATTCGGCTGTTCGCCGAGATCGGCCGGCGGCTGCCGTGGGTAATAGGTCTCGGCGTGCTGACCGGTGCGCTGGACAACTCCGCGTGGTCGCTGCTGACGCCCTACCTGCGCACGGCGGGACATTCCGACCAGTTGTCGCTGTTCGCACTGACGGTGTTCGTGTGGGGTCAGGTGGTTTTGCTGCTGCCGCTCGGCTACCTCGCCGACCGGATGGGGGAGCGGGGCCTGATGCGGATGCTTTCCGTGTACATCGTCCTTTATTCCCTAACCCTGACCAGGGCAGAGCTCCTGCCGCCCGGGGTCCTGCTCGCGCTCACCTTCCTCTTCGGTCCGGCCTGCTTCAGCATCTATGGCGCGGCGCTGGCGTTGGCGGGCAAGACCGTGGGCCGTGAGCAGCTGCCGTTCGCGAGCGCCAGCCTCGTGACCGGATGGTGCCTCGGCGGATTTCTCGGCGCGCTGATGATCGGATCCGGCATGGACTTCCTCGACGCCAGGACCTTCCCCGTCGCGCTGCTGGTGCTTGCCGCCGGCGTAACTCTCGTGGTGGCGCGCATGGCGCCGATTGCCGGCGGTGCGCTGCCCGCGGCGGCAGGCGACGTGCCGTCGGCGGCGGACTCGCTGCGCGAGCGGCCGCCCACGCGTGCCGCCTAGCGGCCGGCGCGCTCAGGCATTGACGTCGACGACGATGCGGCCGCGCACCCGACCGGCGAGTATGTCCGCGGCTGCCGCGGGCAGATCGCCGAGTGCGATGGTGCGCGTCATCGATTCCAGCTTGTCGAGGTCGATCTCCGCCGCCAGGCGCTGCCACGCGCGCAGGCGCGCCTGGCGCGGCGCCATCACCGAATCGACACCCAGCAGACGCACGCCGCGGAGTATGAAGGGCGCCACGGTCGCGGGCAGCTCCATTCCCCCGGCCAGCCCGCAGGCCGTCACGCTGCCGCCGTACCGCAATTGCGAGAGCACGTTGGCCAGCGTCGTCCCGCCGAGGCAGTCCACGGCCCCGGCCCAGCGCTCCTGCGCCAGCGGCCGCACCGGAGTCTGAAACTCCTCGCGCCCGATCACGCTGCAGGCCCCCAGCGCCTGCAGGTACGCCGATTCCTCCGTGCGGCCGGTGGATGCCGTCACCGCGTAGCCACGTCCGGCGAGCAGGGCGACGGCGAGGCTGCCGACGCCGCCGGCCGCGCCGGTGACCAGCACCGGCCCCGAGGCCGGCTGCACGCCTTCCTGCTCGAGGGTCATCACACAGAGCATCGCGGTATAGCCCGCGGTACCGATGGCCATGGCCTGGCGCGTGGAGAGGCGATCCGGCACCGGGATCAGCCACTCACCCCTGACGCGCGCGAGCTGCGCGTAGCCGCCATGGTGCCGCTCGCCCACGCCCCAGCCGTTCAGTATCACCTTGTCGCCGGGCGCGTACTCCGGGTTCCGCGAACTCTCGACGGTCCCGGCCAGATCGACGCCGGGGATCATCGGCGAGGCGCGCAGGATCGGCGCCCGGCCGGTGAGGGCCAGCCCGTCCTTGTAGTTCAGCGCGGAATAGTCGATAGCAACGGTGACGTCGCCTTCCATGAGAAAGTCCCGATCGAGCCGCTTCACCTCCAGGACGGGGCCGCTCGCGGTGCTGGTCACCACCAGGGCGAGGAAGGTGTCGCCCGCATCACTATGCCGCATGCAAATCGCTCCGGATGCCCGTGTCCTCTAGGCGAGGTCCTAGACGTTGCGGAGATACCATTGGTAGTCCTGGCTGCCGACCTCGGCATGGAAGCGCTCGCACTCCGTGCGCCGGCAGATCGCGTAGATGCGTGCGAACTCTGCGCCCAGGTATTCCCTGAGCACAGCGCCGTGCTCGAAGGCGTCGAGGGCCTGCTCCCAGCGGGTGGGCAGGGTGATGATCTCATCGATCACGGCGCCCGCCGGCACCATCGGACCCGGGTCGCAACGCCGCGTGAGCCCGTGATGCATCCCGCCCAACACCGCCGCCATGACCAGGTACGGGTTGGCGTCGGCGCCGGCGACACGATGCTCCACTCGCATGTCCTCCGCCGCCGCCAGCGGTATGCGCAGCGCCAGACGGCGATGGTTGATGCCCCAGTTGGGGGTCAACGGAACGAACGAGGCCGGGCGCAGTCGGCGATAGGAATTCGCGTTCGGCGCGAAGATCGCCATGCCCTCGTCCATGGTGGCGGCCAGACCCCCGACGGCATGACGCAGTTCCTCGGAGATCGGCAAATCGCCGCCGCCGCCCGCGTCACTGCAGGCAAAGACGTTGCGACCGCGCGAATCCTGAAGGCTGACGTGCACGTGCATTCCGGATCCCGCGCTCTCGGCAAACGGCTTCGCCATGAAGCATGCGCCCATCCCGTGCCGGCGCGCCACGCTCTTGACCACCCGCTTCAGCATCAGGGCATGCGCGCAGGCCAGCAGCGGATCGTCGATGTGATGAAGATTGATCTCGTACTGGCCGGGCGCGAACTCCGCCAGCGCCGCGCTGGCGGGGATCCCCTGCTCGCGGCAGGCGGCATCCACCTCGGAGAAATAGGCGTCGAGGTCGGCAAGATCATCGAGACTGTTGTATTGCGGGCCGTCCTGGGGCAGCGACGTGCCCGGGATCCGCCCCAATCGCGGTCGCGGCGTCTCGGCGGTCGCACCGTCGAGCAGGTAGAATTCCAGCTCGATGGCGACCACCGGCTTCAGCCCTATGCTCGCCAGTGGCTGCATCGCGCGTTCCAGCACGTGACGGGAGTCTGCGAAATAGGGCTCGCCCTTCACGTCGTACATGCTGACCATCGTCTGCGCCGTGGGACGCATCGCCCAGGGCACGCTCACGGCGGTGCCCGCCACGGGCCGGCAGATCATGTCGGGATCGCCGTCGGCGCTGCCGTTGCTGATGGCATCGATGGTCATGCCCTTGCTGTCGAGCAGTGCGGTCGCGCCGGGCAGGCTGACGCCGGGCCAGAAGACCTTCTCGAAGTCCTCACGGCCCACGCGCTTGCCGCGCAGCATGCCGTTGATGTCGGCAAACAGCACCTCGATGATCTCTGTATTCGGTTGCCGCTCGAGCAGGCGATCGAGGGCCGCGACGCGGCGGCCGCGACGCGGCAATGGCACCTTCTTCCGCCGGCTGCGCCGGTTCGGACTCATGGATTCACGCCTTCCCCGAGGAGTTGAGGATGCGGGCGCGGCGCCACGCGATCGCCGCCTTGGCGCCCTGGCTCGCCACCATATCGTAGAACGCCCGTGATTCCGGCGTATCACTCGCCTCCACGATCACGTCCAGCTCCAGCGCCTGCTCCATCGCCTGGCGCATTCCCATGATATCGTAGCTGCGATTGATCGCCTGCTTGGTGAGCGCGACGGCGAGGCGGCCATTGGTGGCGATGTCGCGCGCCAGGGCAAGCGTCGTATCCAGCACGGCCTCCTCGGCGACCACGCGGTTGACCAGACCCATGGCCAGGGCGCGTTCCGCCGACACCTGGTCGTCGCCGAGCAGCAGCAGCTCCTTGGCGAACTTCGCCCCGACGAGCCAGGGAATGATCAATGTGATGATGCCGCTGCCGAACTGCACCTCTGGGGCGCCGAACCGGCAGCCGGCCCCCGCGACGGTCAGGTCGCAGGCGAGCGCCATCTCCATGCCGCTGCCGAGACAATAGCCGTGCACCGCCGCCAGCGTCGGTTTCGGTGAGTGCCAGAAGCGCATGATGACGTCGAAATCCCGCCGCAGCATGCGCCGCAGGGCATCGATGTCCCGCCCGGAGCCTTCCTCGCCGGTGTCCAGATCGAATCCCGCGGAGTAGGCGCGTCCGGCGCCGTTCAGGACGATGACGCGGATCGCCTCGTCGGCCTCGGCGCGATCCAGCGCCGCGTTCAGTTCGGCGACCATCTGATTGTTGACAGCGTTGAGCTTCTCGGGGCGGTTCAGGGTCAGCAGGGCGACCGGACCGTCAACCGTATAAATCAGCGTGGACATAAGATTCTCATCCCGAAGGTTGTGCGATCCGGACCCACGCCGACTTCATCTGGGTGTAGCTGAGCAGGCTGTCGAGGCACTTGTCCCTGGCGTTGCCCGACTGCTTGTAGCCTCCGAAGGGCTGGGTCATGTCGCCCTCGTCGAAACAGTTCACCCACAACACGCCGGCCTCGATCTCGCGGATGAGCCGGTGCGCGGTGGCGAGATCGCGCGTCCAGATCCCGGCGGCGAGCCCGTATATCGTGTCGTTGGCGATGCCGATGGCCGTGTCCACGTCCTCGACGGGGATGACGCACGCGACCGGGCCAAAGATCTCCTCACGGGCGATCGTCATGCCGTTGTGCACATCCGTGAACAGGGTGGGGCTGACGTAAGCGCCGCGCTCCAGCCCGGGCGGCACATCCCCCCCGAAGCGCAGCAGTGCTCCCTCGCGCCGGCCGGCATCGATGAAACCGAGCACACGCCGCTGTGCCTGGCGATCGACGAGCGGGCCCATGTTGGTGGCGGGATCCAGGGGATCGCCCGGTCGATACGCGCTCCTGCCCACGGCGATGAACCGTTCCACGAACTCCTCGTGTATGCGGCGATCGACGAGCAATCGCGAACCGGCGTTGCAGACCTCGCCCATGTTGGCAAAGATGCCGTTGCAGGCCGCCGTCACGGCGCGATCGAGATCGGGGGTGTCGGCCATGAAGATCTGCGGGGACTTGCCGCCGCACTCGAGCGCCACGCGCTTCATGTTCGAGAGTCCGGCGTATTGCAGCATCAGCTTGCCGACGGCGGTGGAGCCGGTGAAGCTCACCTTGGCGACATCCGCGTGCAGCGCCAGCGCCTTGCCCGTGATTTCGCCTGGTCCGTTCACGACGTTGAAGACCCCGGGAGGTCCGCCTGCCTCCAGGAACAGCCGCGCCAGCAGCAGGGCGCTGAGGGGGGACTGTTCGGCGGGTTTCAGGACGAGGCTGTTGCCTGCCGCGAGCGCCGGCGCCACCTTCCACGTCGCCATCAGCAGGGGATAGTTCCACGGCGCAATGGCCGCCACCACGCCCAGCGGCTCGCGCAGCACGAAATGCATGACGTCGACGGCCGTGCTGGTGACCGCGCCAACGACCTTGTCGATGCACTCCGCCATGAAACGGATGGTGTCGATCACGGACGGCAGATCGACGTTCAGCGCGTCGCTGATGGGCTTGCCCATGTCCAGCGTGTCGAGCAGCGCGAGCTCCGCGGCCTGTGCCTCGATGAGCTCGCACCAGCGGTACAGGGTGTCCATGCGTCGACGCGGCGGCAGGCGCGACCAGCATCCGGAGCGAAACGCGCGCTTGGCTGCGGCGACGGCCCGATCGACGTCGGCGCCGGTCGCGGAAGCGACTGCCGCCAGGACGCTGCCGTCGGCGGGATTGACGGTCTCGAACATGCCGCCCGCCATCGACGGCACGAAGACGCCGTCAATGAGCAATCGGGTCTCCGGCCGCAGGCGCGAGGCCATCGCCTGCCAGTCGCCCCGTGACAGCGTTCTCGCCGCGGCGAGGTTCACGAGAGGCACTCCCGGCGGTGTCGAGGAGTACGGGTGACGATCAAGGCGTCGACGGCGACGCAGCCGTCCTCGCGCACGATGACGGGGTTGAGATCGATCTCCGCGACCACCTCGCTCAGTACATGCGCGATCACCGACAGGCGCGCGGCGGCCAGGCAATAGGCGTCGATGTCCGGCGCGGGGGCGCCGCGGAGGCCATTGAGCAGCGGACGCATGCGCAGGGTGTCGAGCATACGGCGCGCCGTGCTCGCGCCGAACGGCGGAAGCGCGAAGCGTACGTCCCGCAGCGTCTCGGCGTGAACCCCCCCGAAGCCGAGCATGACCACGGGTCCGAACTGCGCGTCGTCGACCACGCCGAGGATCATCTCCACGCCCGGACCGCGGATCATCGGCGCAACCAGCACCCGCGCGCCCAGTCGCGACGCGAGCGAGCGATAGGCCGCGCGGCAGCCCGCCTCGTCGGCGACATCGAGGATAACGCCGGCGAGATCGGTCTTGTGCACGACATCGGCGCGCGCCGTCTTCAGCACGACCGGAAACCCCAGCGCCATGGCGGCCGCGATCGCCGCCGACTCGTCCGCCACCAACAGGCCGCGGTTCACCGGCATGCCGGCCTCGGCCAGCATCTCCATGCTGGTGGCCTCGTCCGGCGCCGTTTCGTGCGCGAGCCGCCGCCGCCACTTCTCGAGAACCGCGGGGTCGACCACCGGCGGCGGCGAGTCCGGCCGCTGCGTGAAGTCGCGGTGTGCCATGAGACAGCGCGCGCCGACGAGGAACGGCACCAGGCCGTCGAGCACCGGGAAACCCTGCTCGGTCAGCTCCGCGACAAGGGGATCGGCGCCGGTGCCCTGGTGGTTGGCGACGAGAAACACCGGCTTGCCGGTCGCGGCGTGCGCGTGCTGGAGATACCCGGCGTACCCCGGATAGATGCGGCCGCCCGCGACGCGGTCATGTACCACCGCGCCGAGCGCGGCCCCGGGATCGCTCAGCATGGCCGCGAAGCACTGGGCGACGGTCTGGTGAGCCCCCGGGCCGCCGGCGCTCCAAGCGTCGAGCGGGTTGACGGCCGGCAGCCCCGGGTCCAGCATCGCGGCGAGCTTGCGGCTCGTGTCGGCGGAGAGTTCGGCCAGCGGCACTCCGAGATCCGCGGCCACGTCGATGAGCAGCTGCCGCTCGCCGCCGGAATCGTGAATGCTCACCAGACCTCCGGCCGCGACCGGATGCGGTTGCGCGAACATGACGAGCGCGGCGGCCAGCTCGTCCATGTCGCGCACGCGCTGCACCCCGTGGCGGTCGAACAGCGCATCGTAACTCGCGTCGCAGCCCGCCATGGCGCCGGAGTGCGACACGGCCAGACGCGCGGACATCGCGGTGCGTCCGACCTTGATCGCCACGATCGGGATCGCCCGGCGGCGAGCCTTCTCGAAGGCCCGGACCATCGCGGCGGGATCGCGGATCGTCTCCATGAACAGCCCGACGACCCGCGTCTCGGGCTGATCCAGCGCGAAATCGAGATAGTCGGCCATCGTGACCGACAGTTCCTGCCCCGGGGAGATCGCCAGGTTGAAGCGCAGGCGTTCGTCGGTGTCGAGGATGCCGCACAGCCCGGCCCCGGAGTGGCTGATGAGGGTGACGTTGCCGCGGTCGCCGTGCTGCCGAGTCTCGAAGCCATAGGCCCAGACGCGATCGGTGAAATTGCAGAACCCCATGGCATTGCCGCCGCAGGCGACGACGTCGGCGCGCCGCAGCCGCGCCCGGACGCGCTCGCGCAGGGGCGGCTCACGGTCCTCGTCCAGCACCAGCGCCGAGAGCAGGGTCACGGCACGCACGCCATGACCGATGGCGTCCTCGAGTGCGGCCTCCATGCGCGCGTCGCCGAGCGTGAAGATTGCATGCTCCACGGCGCCCGGCAATTCCGCGAAACCGGGGTAGCAGCGGACCCCGTGGACCTCGCGGTAGCGCGGATTGATGGCGTACAGCGCGCCCGCGTAGCCGCCCTGGAGCAGGTTGCGCAAGGTCTGGCTGCCGACCGCCCCGGCCCGCGGGGTTGCGCCGACCACCGCGATCGAGCGCGGCCGCAGCAAGGGCTCCAGGCGATGCGTCGAAGCCGGGGCGGGCGGAGTCAGTAGTTCCCCGCTGGCGTCTGCCGCCGTCGAGCCGGATCGTAGAACGCGCCGGTCACGACCCGGCAGCGAGCCATCTTCCGTTCCCATTTCAGTTCGCGCTTGTAGTAGATCTCCGCCCATAGATCGGCGTCCTGCGTGCCGTAAGGAGTCTGCAGCGAGGCCAGCGCGATGTTCGCCTTGGCGGTCGGCGACCACACCGCCGAGGTCACGTGTCCCACGACCTTGCGCCGGCCCGAGTAGATGAACGAGTCCGTCGCCGGCGTGCTGCCCTCGATGTCCAGCTTCACCAGCTGGTGACGCGAGCCGCGGCGCTGCTCCTCCAGCAGCGCCCTCCGGCCCGTGAAGTTCGCCTTGCGAAAGTCCACGTGCCCGGCCAACCCGAGCTCGAACGGGGATCGGCCGCGGCCGGGGCGCACGGCCTGATCGGCAGGCACGAAGTCGACGTTGGCCTGGATGAAACCGGCCTCGATCCGCGCCATGTCGAGCGCCCGTGCGCCGATCGGCATGATGGCGTAGTTGCGGCCTGCCTCCATCAACGCATCCCAGACGGCGCCGGCCGAGACCGGTTGCATCCACAGCTCATAGCCCAGGTCGCCGGTGTAGCCGGTGCGCGAGATCATGACCTCGCGTCCTCCGAAGGAAGTCGTCATGAGGTGAAACGGCCTGAGCATCTCGATGCCCCCGACGCCGAAAGACCTCAGTACGGCGCACGACGTGGGACCCTGCAGCGCCAGCGCCGCGACATCGTCGGTCTCCTCCTCGATGCTGACTTCGAAGCCGAGCGCTGAGGTCAGCAGCCAGTCGTAATGGCGCTCCTGCGAGCAGAGGCGGTAGTCCTCCTCGCCAAGGCGGAACAGCGTGCCGTCGTCGATGAGCAGGCCGGCGTCATTGCACCAAAGGCAATAGGCGACGCGACCGACCGCCAGCGCGCCGACATCGCGTGTCAGCAGGCGGTTGAGATAGGCGGCGCAGTCCCGTCCGCGGATGCGGTACTTCGTCATCGGCGTGATGTCGAAGAGCGAGGCGCTGTTGCGGATGGCGAAGTATTCGAACTCCACCTCCGTCAGCCGCGCAGGTGCCGTGTATCCCTTCCACGCGTACCAGTCGTTGCACGTGCTGGCCTGGACGAGACGGGCATGGAAGGGCGTGTGCCGCAGCGGTGTGCGAAAGTGATCGACGTTCATCGCTGTGCCGCTCCGCTGAGGATGGCGTTGGCCGCGTTCCTGCCTGCGCTGCCCATGACGCCGCCGCCGGGATGCGCGCCGGCGCCGCAGAGGTACAGTCCCGGCAGCGGGGTCGAGTACTGCGCGGCGCCCGGCACCGGCCGCAGCATGAGGAATTGATCGAGCGTCAGCTCGCCGTGGTGCCAGTGCCCGCCGGTCATGCCGAACTGCCGCTCGATGTCGAGGGGGGTGAGGGCCTGGGCGGCGACGATGCACTCGCGTATGTCCGGGGCGTAGCGGGCCAGCGTATCGATCAGCATATCCCTGTACTTGTCGGCTGCCTGCTCCCAGCCGCCGTGCAGGTCAAAAGGCGCATACTGCACGACGGCGGACAGGACGTGCCTGCCGGGCGGCGCCAGCGAAGAATCGTGGAGCGTCGGGATCACGATCTCCATGACCGGGGCCGGGGAGTACTCGCGATACTTGGCGTGGTCGAAGGCGTGCTCTACGTAGGTGAGCGTCGGCGCGATCACGAGACGGTTCGCCATGCTGGCGGGCTCCAGTCCGTTGAAGGCCGGCAGGCGATCCAGGGCCAGGTGCAGCTTGGCCGCCGTGCCCCGCATTCGTATGTTCTTCACGTAGCGTGCGAAGCCAGCCTCGAGGCGCCCGGCGCCCAGCAGACCGAAGAAAGTGGACTTCGGGTCGGCGTTGGAAACCACCGTCTTCGCGCGCAGTACCTCGCCATCGGCGAGCTCGACGCCGCCCGTGCGATCGTGGTCCACCAGGATGCGGGCTACGCGCGCGTTGGTGCGGATCTCGGCGCCGAGGGCCTGTGCCGCGCCCGCGAGCGCCCGTGACACCGCGCCCATGCCGCCCTGCGGGAGGGCAATCCCGATCGCCCGCGACGTACACGTGCCACTCAGCCGATACAGATACGACAGCACGGTGTTCGGCGAGCGCGGACCCATGTGCGTGCCGAGCACGGCGTCGAGCCCGATGGCCCCCTTCAACAGCGGGTGTTCGAAGGTCTCCTCGAGCACGTCGTAAATATTGATGGCGGCGATGCGCATAAACTCCTGCATCTCCGTGCGACCCATGCGGCGGAGACTCCAACCGAGTCGGGCGAGCGCGAGCTGGTCGCGCCAGTCGCCACCGGCGAGGCGCGGCGGACGTTGATCGAACAACGGCACCAGCAGGCGCGCGTATCGCTTCATCCGCGCGTCGAACTCGGCGAGCGCGGTCGCATCGGCCGCCGAGATGCCCGCACCCGTGACGCTCGCGCCGCCGGCGGCGATGCGCAGGTGCCTGCCGTCGGTCGACAACGCGATGGTGTCCAGTCCGGTGGCTGCCCAGCGCAAGCCGTGCCGGGCGAGGGAGAGCTCCTCGATCACCCGCGGATTGAGCTGATGGCAGAGATGGGCGCATGCCGAGACGGAAAAGCCCGGCGCGAACTCGGCCGTCGACGCCGCGCCGCCGACGGTGGCGGCAGCCTCCAGCACCAGGACCTTGCGCCCCGCCCTGGCCAGGTAGGCCGCGCAGGCGAGGCCATTGTGGCCGGCCCCGATGACGATGACGTCGCGATCGTTACTCATCGCTGGCATCCGCGGGAACGGTGTTCGGACGGCGCAGGTCGCGCAGGATCTCGCGGGCAGCGTTGGCCCCGGGCGCCGCCATCACGCCGCCTCCCGGGTGCGTGCTGGATCCGCACATGTACATGCCCTTCAGCGGCCCGCGGTACTGCGCGTAGCCCGGGAAGGGACGGTTGAAGAGCAATTGGTCCATCGTGAGCTCGCCCTGGAAGATGTTGCCCTCGGTCAGGCCGACCTCGTTCTCCAGCTCCCGCGGCGTGCGCACCTCCGCGTGCAGGATCAAATCCTTGAAATTCGGGCTGTACTGGCCGATCTGGTCGATCACCGTCTGCCCGAAGGCCTGCCGGTCCGCGTCGCTCCACTCGCCGGTGGCGAGCCGGGGCGGCGCATACTGGACGAACACCGTCATGTAATGTTTGCCGGGCGGCGCCATCGTCGGATCGATCTGCGTCGGTATCAGCATGTCGACGTAGGGGTCCCGCGACCAGCGGCCATTCTTCCAGTCATCGTAGGCGCGCTCCATGCGCTCCAAGGAATCTATGAAGTGCATGTCCCCGGTCATCAGCGGACTGCCCTCCGGCAGCGCCGGGAAGCTCGGCAGCCCGTCCAGCGCGATGTTCAGCTTTCCGGAAGAGCCACGGATCTTGAAATTGCGTACCTTGCGCAGGAACTCCGGCTGCAGGTCGCCCTCGTCGAAAAGCTTGAGGAAGGTGCGCTTCACGTCGAGGTTGGAGACGACGATGTCGGCCTCGTACTCCTCGCCGTTGTGCAGGGCGACTCCGGCGACACGGCCGTCGCGCACGCTGATGCGGGCGACGTCGGCGTCGGTACGGATCTCCCCGCCGTAGGACTGCAGCGCCGCCCCCAGCGCCTTCGTGATCGCGCCCATGCCGCCGCGCGCGAAACCCCACGCGCCGATGCTTCCGTCGATATCTCCCATGTAGTGGTGCAGGAGCACGTACGCCGTCCCGGGCGAGTACACCCCCAGCGCAGTGCCGATGATGCCGCTGCCGGCGAAGTGCGCCTTGATGACATCGGACTCGAAGTACTCGTCGAGAAAATCGCCGATGCTCATGGTCCAGAAACGGATCGTGTCGTACATCTGGCGCTCGCCGAGGTCGTGGAACTTCCTCAGCAGGTACAGCAGTTCGAACACGTCCCTCGGTCTGAACGAGGCTGGATCGGGCGGCGTTCGCAGCAGCAGCGGGCGGATGAAGCGGGTCTGCTTCATGACGTCGACTTCGTAGCGATCGTAGGCGTCGGCGTCGCGCCTGCTGTGACGGGCAATCTCGCGGCGCTTGACCTCGTGATCGTTGTAATTGCCGAAGTAGCCGCCGTCGCGCGTGAAGGTCACGCCGCCGCCATAGGGAATGACCTGCAGGCCGTGCCTGGCGAGTTCCAGGCTGCGATAGATCTCTGGGCGGAACAGGCTACAGACGTATGAGCAGTTCGAGTACGTCCAGCCCGCGTGCAGCTCGCGGCTGACCGCGGCGCCGCCGATGTAGGGGTTGCGCTCCAAGACCAGCTCGCGCAGGCCGGCCTTCGCCAGGAACGCGGCGCTGGTGAGCCCGTTGTGGCCCGCGCCGACGACGATCGCATCGTACTTATTCACTCTATCCCTCGGCATCAGAAACTGCCTCGCGCCTACGATGACCTCATGCCTGGCGCATGCCGTTCGGCGCGAGCCTCCTCAAGGTGATGTCGACGGCCTTCTCGAAGCGTTCCAGGGTCTGCGCCAGGCAGGTCTCGTCGTGCGCCTCGCAGACGAACCAGGGCTCACGCGAGTCGGGTTCGCACAGGACCCCCAGGTCGTGCAGCGTCGGTGCCATGGTGTCGTAGAAGGTGTAATCGGTATTGACCCAGTCGCGGTAGTTGGTCGGCGGGGTCTCGCTGAAGAACAGCCCACCCATCGACGGGTGGCCGACGAACGAATGCGCGATGCCCCGGCGTGCGAGGATCCGCCCGATGCCCGCCTGCAAGGCGCGCCCATAGGCGGCGATGGTCTCCAGCGCGGGCGTCTCATCGAGGATCTGCAGCGTGCGCTCCGCGGCCGCCAGGGATACCGAGTGCGCCGTATAGGTGCCGCCATGCACCACACCGTTGCCGAGCTCGCGCATCACGTCCTCACGGCCGGCCAGCACGGAGATGGGATATCCGTTGGCCATCGCCTTCGCAAAGGTGCAGAGGTCGGCCTTCACGCCCATCAGTTCCTGGGTTCCGCCCCGGGCGACGCGGAAACCGGTCTTGACCTCGTCGACGATCATCAGCACGTCGTACTTGCTGCACAGGGCGCGCACGTCCTGCATGTACTGCCTGTCGGCGGTCAGCGCGCAGCAGTTGCCCATGATGGGTTCTATCAGCAGCGCTGCAATCTTGTGCGCGTGATTCTTGAGCACCGCCTCGAGCTTGTTGGCGTCGTTCAGCGGTACGGAGTAGATGAGGCTGCGCAGCAGCCAGGGCACCCCTTCGCTGTAGGGGAGGAGGTCCGGATCGCCCTGCGCCGGCGTCCAGCCCTCGACCGCCGTGTACCAGAGCGCCGCATCGAAGACGCCGTGGTAGCCGCCCTCGACGACCACGTAGCCCTCGCGGCCGGTATAGGCGCGTGCCAGCCGCAGCGCGGCCATGACCGCCTCGGTGCCGGAGTTGGAGAAACGCACGAGCTCCGCGGCCGGTACCATCTTGGCGATCCGGCTTGCCACTTCGTATTCGCGCTCCGTCGCGAGCGCGAAGACGCCCCCCACCTCCATGCCGGCCCGTGCCGCCTCGTCCACGCGCGGATCGGCATAGCCGAGTATGCAAGGCCCGTAGCCGAGCCGGTAATCAATGTACTCGTTGTCGTCGATGTCCCAGACGCGTGCACCGCGTCCGCGCCTCACGTAGATGGTCTTCTCCGGTCCCCAGTAACGGAAGTTCGACGCCACGCCGAGCGGCAGCCGGGTCAAAGCCTTCTGGAAATGCTGGTTCGAGCGGGTGATGGTTCGCGCCATGGTGCACCTGTCTGAGTTCGTCGCGTCTTGTCGGTCGTTCGATATGCGCCGCCACGATGACACACCTGCGCGTCACCTGTCCAGATATTTCTGAATGAATTTTCATTCAGTGTTTGTTGCAGACATGACGGTCGGAATGTAGTATTTTCACTACGTCGCCGCGGCGACACCGCCTGCTCGCCACGGATCATCGACTTAGGCGGGAGAGGGCAGAAAGAAGGGCAGCAATGAAACGTAACGCAGCGCAGCATCCGCCGTTGAAGCGGCGCCAGGCCGCCAAGGAGCAGCGTCGGCTGCAGCTGATCAGGGCCACTATCGATGCGGTGGCCAAGCGCGGATTCGCCGGCACGAACATCAGCGACGTCGCGCGCGCGGCCGGACTCAGCCAGGGGATCGTCAACCTGCATTTCGAGAGCAAGGAGAAGCTGCTGGTGGAAACCCTGCGTTTCCTGGCCGACGAGTACAAGAGCGCCTGGGAGACGGCGCTCGCGCGGGCCGGGCCGAGCGCGGCCGAGAAGCTCGCCCAGCTGGTCGAACTGGACTTCAAGCCCGCGCTGTGCGACCGCAGGAAACTCGCGGTGTGGTTCGCCTTCTGGGGGGAGGCTCGCTCGCGGCCCACCTACCTGCGGCTCTGCAAACAGCGTGACCAGGAGTATGACAACGTGCTGCACGGGCTCTGCAAGCAGGTGATCATCGACGGCCGCTACAGAAACGCCGACGCGGACGTCATCGCCAGCAGCCTGGCCGCGCTGACCGACGGCCTGTGGATGGATATCCTCATCTCGCATCGATCAATGAGCGCCAGCCGCGCGCGCCGGATCAGCTTCGCATACCTCGCGAACGTGTTTCCCGCACACTTCACCGACGACGGCGTCATTGCCTGAGGCCCCGATCATGCATGTTCCGCTGACCGATCAAGCGCGCGCATGGCAGCAACGGGTGCGGGCCTTCGCCGTGGAGGAACTGCGGCCATGGGAGGTGCATGCCGAACTGCATGGCGGCGAGATCCCGGCGGAGCGCAAGCAGGCGCACCGGCAGCGCGCGCTGGAACTCGGCCTGAGTCGCATGGACGTGCCGGCCTCGCGCGGAGGGCTGGAACTCCCGGTGCTGGCGCAGGCCGCCGTCTGGGAACAGCTCGGCGGGGTCACCAACGCGCTCGGATGGTGCTTCTCGGAACCTCACCGCTGGATGTTCGAGGTCTGCTCCGAGGAGCAGATCCGCGAATACGTGATGCCGCTGGCCGAGGGCACCCGGCACGAGTGCTACGCGATCACCGAAGCCGAGTCGGGATCGGAGGTCGTCATCAACACCACCGCCGAACCCACCCTCGAGGGCTATCGCATCAGCGGGGAGAAGTGGTACGTCACCAGCGCCAACCTCGCGGATTACTTCATCCTGCAGGCACGCATCGCCGGCGGCGTGGAGGACGGCGAGCAGGCACTGTTCTTCATCGACATCGACTCCCCGGGCGTTGAACTGGTGCGCACCCCGCCGTTCAGCCACACTTTTGCAGCGCATCACCCGGTCTACCGGTTCAATGGCGTGCACGTGCCGTCGTCCAACCGCATCGGTCGCCCGGGCGACGGCATGCGCTATACGCATGCGTGGTTTCGGCGGGAGCGGTTGATGATCGCCGCGCGCTGCTGCGGCGCCGCAGCGCGTCTCATCGAGGAGGCGACGGCGTTCGCCCGCGATCGGCGCATAGGGGAGGGCAGGCTCGCCGACCAGCAGTGCATCCAGTTCATGCTCGCCGACAGCGCGACCGAGTTGCTCGCGGCACGCCTGCTCACCTACGAGACGGCCGCCGCCCACGACCGCGGTGAGGATCTGAAGGTGCTGCACGGGCGCTGTGCGATGGCGAAGCTTTTCGCCTCGGAGATGGCCAACCGCGTCGCCGACCGCGTAGTGCAGATCTTCGGCGGACGCGGCTACATGCGCGAGAACGTGGCGGAGCGTTTTTACCGCGAGCTGCGCGTCGACCGGATCTGGGAGGGAACGAGCGAGATCCAGCGCCTGATCGTCGCCCGGAGTCTGCTGAAGCGCGGATTGGAGGGAGTTTGACCGAATGGACCGAACCACGCCGTACCAATCGTAGCCGAGGAGGCCATGCCATGAACAAGATGCTTGCGGTGTTGATTGCACTTTGCGGATTCTCCACCGTCGCGTTCGCGGCGGAGGAGAAGGTTCTGAATCTCTACAACTGGACGGATTACATTGGCGAAACGACCGTCGCCGATTTCGAGAAGGAGACCGGGATCAAGGTCAACTACGACACCTACGACAGCAACGAGACCCTGGACGCGAAACTGCTGACCGGCAACACAGGCTACGACGTGACCTTCCCCTCGGCGACCTTCTTCGCCAGGCAGATCCAGGCCGGCGTGTTCCAGAAGCTCGACAAGAGCAAGCTGACGAACTGGGGCAATCTCGACCCCGATCTCCTCAAGGAGCTGGCGGCCTACGATCCCGGCAACGAGTACGCGGTGCCCTACATGTGGGGCACGAACGGCTTCAGCTACAACGTCGAGATGATCAAGGCGCGCATGCCGGATGCGCCCGTGGACAGCCTCGACATGCTGTTCAAGCCGGAGATCGTCTCAAAGTTCGCCGACTGCGGCGTGTCTTTCCTCGACTCGCCGGAGGACGTCATCCAGCTGGCGCTGAACTACCTCGGGCTCGATCCAAACACCAAGAACGTCGGCGACCTCGAGAAGGTGGAGGAGCTGCTCATGGCCGTGCGGCCCTACGTGCGCCGTTTCGATTCCTCGGCATACCTGGACGGGCTGCCTAACGGCGACGTCTGCATCGCGATGTCATGGTCCGGAGACTTCGCGGTCGCCAACAACCGCGCCATCGAGGCCGGATCCAAGGTCACGCTCGAATACACGGTGCCGAAGGAGGGCGCCAACATCTGGTTCGACGGCATGCTGATCCCCAAGGACGCGCCGCATCCGCAGAACGCCCTGCTGTTCCTGAACTTCATGCTGCGACCGGAGGTGATGGCCGGCTGCACCAACTTCACCTATTACGCCAACTCCAACCGGGCATCCTGGAAGCACGTGAATCCGGAGATACTCAACGACCCGAGGATCTTCCCGACCGCGGAGACGCGCAAGAATCTCTACGGCTCAAACATCGTCTCCGACGAGATGCTGCGCGCGCGTACGCGTCTGTGGACCAAGATCAAGACGGGGCAGTGAAACGGTCCCGGGAGCCGCGGACCGCGATCGCAGCCGGGCGACTGACGCGCTCGTGAACACCAGCGGCCGCGGCGGCGGGGCGACGTCCGTGACGTCCGCGGTCTGCCGAGTCGGGCCGGCGGGTCTGCCGGTGCGCGTCGCCGCCGTGCTCGGCGCCGGCGTCATGGGCGCGCAGATCGCCGCGCACCTCGCCAACGCGGGCATACAGACGCTGCTGTTCGATCTCGCCGAGGCCGGTGATCCGCGCGGCATGGCGCGACGGGCGATCGGGAGGCTGTCCGCGATCGATCCGCCACCGCTGGCGAGCGATCAGTTCGCCTCCCGCATCAGGCCATGCGGTTACGACACGGACGCGGAGCTGCTGCGGGACTGCGATCTCCTCATCGAGGCAGTCGCCGAACGCCTCGATCTCAAGACAGGCCTGCTGCGGCGCATCGCTCCGAACGTGGGCCCGCGGGCCGTGCTGGCCACCAACACCTCGGGACTGAGCATCGAGGCAATGGCGGACGCGCTGCCCCGCCGGCTGCGCCGGCGCTTCTGCGGCATCCACTTTTTCAACCCGCCGCGCTACATGCGGCTGGTCGAACTGATACCCTGCGGCGACACGGACCCGGCGCTGCTGGACGCCATCGAGACCTTTCTGGTCACGCATCTCGGCAAGGGCGTGATCCGCGCCCGAAACACGCCGAACTTCATCGGCAACCGCATCGGCATCGCCGCCCTGGCCATGTCGATCCACCACGCAGACCGCTGCGGGTTGCGCCCCGATCTGGCCGATGCCCTGAGCGGCGCGCGCCTGGGTCGACCGAAGAGCGCCACGTTCCGCACCGTCGACATCGTTGGCCTGGACACCTACGCGCACGTACTGGAGGGACCCTCGAGGCTGCTCGCCGAGGATCCGTGGACCAAGTACTTCACCGTCCCGCCATGGATGCGCGCGTTGATCCGCAAAGGGGCGCTCGGGCAGAAGACCGGGCGGGGGATCTACCGGAAGGCCGGCGACGCCATCGAGGTCTACGATCACGGCAGAGGCGAATACGTCCGCGGTGGCGCGCAGCCGGCAGAGGAGGTCGAGACGATACTTCGCATGGCCGACCCGTGGGAGCGTCTCGCCGCGTTGCGGTCATGCGCGCATCCGCAGGCGCGCTATCTGTGGTCCATTCTGCGCGACGTCCTGCACTACGCAGCGGTGCACCTCGCCGGGATCGCCGACAGCGCGCGCGACGTCGATCTGGCCATGCGGTGGGGTTTTGGCTGGCGCCAGGGCCCGTTCGAGGCCTGGCAGTCGGCGGGCTGGGGGCGCCTGGCGCGGCTCATCGACGAGGACATCGCGACCGGGGAGGCACTGGCCCCTGTACCGCTTCCGGGCTGGGTGTACGAGATCGAGGAGGCGCACAACGCGAAGGGATCGTGGTCGCCGGCCGCGCGCGCCTATCGTCCGCGTTCGACCCTCGAGGTCTACGCGCGCCAGCCGTATTCGGAGCGGCTGTGCGGCGAACCCGCACGGCCGTGCGCGGGCATCTTCGAGAACGCCTCGGCGCGCCTGTGGCGTGCGCACGGCGACGTGGCAGTGCTCAGCTTCAACACCCGCCTGAACGTCATCAACGCCGAGGTTCTCGAAAGCATGCACCGCGCCGTGGACCTCGCCGAACGCGAGTTCGCCGGCCTGGTGATCTGGCAGTTCGCGCCGCCGTTCAGTGCCGGCGCGGACCTCAAGGAATTCAATGCCGTCATGCGAACGCAGGGACTGCCGGCTGTTGAGGCCATCCTGCGCCGCTTCCAGGCCGCGACGCAGCGCCTGCGGTATGCCCGCGTGCCGACCGTGGCGGCGGTGCGCGATCTCGTCCTCGGCGGAGCCTGCGAAGTCATGATGCATTGCGCCCGCACCGTCGCCTGCATGGAGAGCCGGATAGGACTCGTGGAGACCGGCGTCGGAGTGCTGCCGGCGGCGGGCGGCTGCAAGGAAATGGCCCGGCGCACCGCATCGGCCGGGGGCGGGCGGGATTCGCTGGAGGGACTGGCGCGGGCATTCGGGCTGATCATGTCCGCCAGACGGTCGGGCAGCGCCGAGGAGGCCCGCGTCTTCGGCTACCTGCGCGAGTCCGACGTGATCATCATGAATCCGGAGGAGCTGCTGCACGTGGCGGTGGAGCAGGTGCAAGCGCTCGCGGATGCGGGTTACCGGCCCCCCGCCCTGACTGCCATCGCGGTGAGCGGCCGCGACGGCATGCGTCGATTGAACGAGGAGATTGGGCGGGCACTCGCCTCGGGGCGCATGAGCGAACACGACGCGTACATCGGATTGCGCGTCGCGCTGGCCCTGACCGCCGGCGAGATCGACCCCGGCACGGCGGTGGCGGAGGATACGCTTCTCGACATCGAACGGCAGGGATTCCTCGAGCTGCTGCGGCATCCGCGCACCCAGGCGCGCATCCAGCACACGCTGAGCACGGGTCAGGCACTGCGCAACTGAGGCGCCGCTACGCCACCTGCTCGTAGACGCCGGAGAACTCCGCTCCGTTCCAGACGTAGATGAGGTAGGCGGCGTGCAGGCACTCGCATGCGCCGCGCGGCGAGAACAGTCCGACGCACTGCCCGCCCTCGTCGCGCACGCTGCGATAGATCACGCCGCGGGATCCCTGCGCTCGCAGCTGCATGCCCAGCGCGCGCGAGGCCGTGTAGGAGTCAGGCGCGTAGACCGCCCCGTCGACCGCGCCCGGCGGCAGAAGATCGTGCAGCGGCGCGTCGATGCGAACGTGATACAGGCGCATCGGCAGGTGCATCGGCGGCTCCCGCGTGGCGAGGAGGAAACGGGCATGGTGGTAGCGGGACTCCGCGATCGCCGTCGCTCGCCGGTTGGCGGCATAGAACACCCCGTAGCTGCCGTCGGAAAAGCGGCTGCCGCCCGGGTTGGCGTGCGTGAACGCCGCCATGATCGGTCCGCTGCCGGGTCCGAAGATCCGCTGCTCGCGCGGCACGAGCTCGATCTTGCCCGCCTGGTCGCGCAGCCGGTCGTTGGTCAGCGCCTCCAGCGCGTACAGCGCGTCGAACTCCTCTGGACCTGCGACGCGATCGTAGAGAAAGACCGTCGGGTAGCGGGTGGGGACGATCCGGTTCGCCGGGTTCCAGCGCACGCGCCGCACCCGGATGCTCACGGCCCGCCGCCGCCACGCACGCCGTCCAGGTAGCGCCGGACGAGATAGAGATCGCTGACGTTTCCCGCCAGCATCCGCGTCAGCGCCGGCTGACCGCCGAAGGGCGCCGCACTGTTGGGCTTGCGTATCCACGCATCGGCCGCCGCCGGGTCCGGGAAGAGGATCTGCAGCGACTTGTATATGCCCAGGATGTTGGACAGCCGCTCGAGCGTGTCCCGCGGCAGGACCGCCTTCTCCGGATGCCTGCGCCAGGCGAAGAAGGAAGATCGCGGCGGCTGGCCGAGGAGGGTGCGCTGCTCCTCCACGCTCAGCTGCCAGAGCTTGGCGATGCGGGCGAAGGCGCGCAGCCCGGCGGCGCTCATCTCGGCCAGTGGGACGAGGGCGGGGTCGGTGACCTGCGCTTTGGGGCGAGTTGCCATGGCATAAGTCTGAATATGAACTTTAATTGAATAATAATTTCTTATTGGACTTCCAGCCAGAGCTGGCGCCGGGCGCATGAGAATTCACTTTCAGAACTGCCTGGTTAATATTATTGTTCAATATGTTACGCAGCATTTCGCACAGCGTTGCTGCGCCAAGAGCCAGATCGCAGCGGTGAGGTCGCCCCGCGCTCCGGCCGAGGCGTCACCCGTGGCGCCGCCGGGGGGCCAGGGCGAGGACGGGACCGCCGCTTGCGCGCGGTCATGGCGGGCTCCGCTGGCCGCCGATATCGTCGCCCTGGTTACCCGCGGAGGAAGACCCGGCGGACGGGGTGCTCGACGCGGCGGGCGCGGTCCTATGGCGAACGAGAGGCAGGAGACGAGAGGCGATGGAGAGACAGACACACATAAGCATCTGGTACTGGATCATCGCCGTACTGACCGTGATCTGGCTGCAGAACTACTGGATCGCGGCACGCCAGGTCGAACTCATCCCGTACAGTGACTTCCAGAAATACCTCAAGGAGGATGGCGTCAAGGAGGTGGTCATCGGCACAGACACGATCCGCGGCGAGCTCAAGGCCCCGCTGCCGAATGGCCGCACGCAATTCGTCACCACCCGGGTCGAGCCCGAGCTCGCGAAGGTTCTCGACGAACACCAGGTGCGCTACACGCAGGCGCTCGAGAACACCTTCGTCCGCGACCTGCTGTCGTGGATCGTGCCGGTGGTCGTCTTCTTCGCCCTGTGGTCGTTCGTCATCCGCCGGCTTGCGGGCAGGGAGGGGCTGGGCGGGGGCTTTCTGGCGGTCGGCAAGAGCAAGGCGCGCGTCTATGTGGAGACGAACGTCAAGGTCAGCTTCGACGACGTGGCCGGCGTCGACGAGGCGAAGGAAGAGCTGCAGGAGGTGGTCAGCTTCCTGAAGAATCCGCGCGAATACGGCCGCCTCGGTGCCCGCATCCCCAAGGGCGTGCTCCTGGTCGGTCCGCCCGGCACCGGCAAGACGCTGCTCGCGCGCGCCGTTGCCGGCGAGGCCGGTGTGTCGTTCTTCTCCATCAGCGGCTCGGAGTTCGTCGAGATGTTCGTCGGTGTCGGCGCCGCGCGCGTGCGCGACCTGTTCGAACAGGCGCGCCAGAAGGCGCCCGCGATCATCTTCATCGACGAGCTCGACGCCCTCGGCCGGGCGCGCGGCGCCTTCGGCCTCGGCGGCGGCCACGACGAGAAGGAGCAGACGCTCAATCAGCTGCTCGCCGAGATGGACGGCTTCGATCCGAGCAGCGGACTGCTGCTGCTGGCGGCGACCAACCGGCCAGAGATCCTGGACCCGGCGCTGTTGCGCGCCGGCCGTTTCGATCGGCAGGTGCTGGTCGATCGTCCCGACAGGAAAGGGCGGCTCGACATCGTCAACGTGCACATCCGCAAGATCCAGATCGCGCCCGACGTGAACAAGGAGCAGCTGGCGGCGCTGACGCCCGGATTCTCCGGTGCGGACATCGCCAATCTCATCAACGAGGCGGCGTTGCTCGCCACGCGGCGCAAGGCGAGCGCGGTCAGCATGGAGGACTTCACGCGCGCCATCGAGCGCATCGTCGCCGGCCTGGAGAAGAAGAACCGCGTCCTGAACGAGCAGGAGCGCCGCACCATCGCCTACCACGAGATGGGGCACGCGATGGTTGCCATGACGTTGCGGGGCGCCGACCCGGTCCACAAGATCTCCATCATCCCGCGCGGGATCGGCGCGCTGGGCTACACGATCCAGCGGCCCACGGAGGATCGCTACCTGATGACGCAGCAGGAACTGCAGAACAAGATGGCCGTCCTGCTCGGCGGCAGGGCGGCGGAGTCGCTGGTCTTCGGACACCTCTCGACCGGCGCCGCCGATGACCTCGCGAAGGTGACCGACATCGCGCGCTCCATGGTGATGCGCTACGGGATGGTCGCCGCTCTCGGCCACGTGACCTACGAGGGGGAGAGATCACGATTCCTGGAGATGCCGGGAGGTGCGGCGCCGACGCGCGATTTCAGCGAGGAGACAGCGCGCGAGATCGACTGCGCAGTGCGGGAGATCGTCGGGGCGGCCTTCGAGCAGGCCACCGCCATACTGCGCGAACGCCGCGATCTGCTGCAGACCTGGGCGGAGAAGCTGCTCGCGGCCGAGACACTCGGGGAGGAGGACCTCCGCCCCCTGCGCCAGCAGCTCGCACCGGCCCCCTGAGCGGCGCGCCGCTCATGCGGCGGGCTTGCGGGAGAGGAATTCGCAGGCCGGGGCGTCGTACTCCCGGACGTGGTCCACAAACCATTCCGTGAGCCGGCGGCCCAGCGCCTTGTCCGGATCGTAATCGAAGACGCCGTCGGCGAAGTCGCTGGCCATATCGCCGATATCCTCCAACAGGCGCTGGTGATCGGCCCTGTGCTCCTCGTATCCCGGATACTCGCGCTCGCGCATGAGCCGTTCCTCATGCTCGAAATGGGCGGACACCTCCCGGTTCACCTTGGCGAAGAAAGCCTTGATCTCCTCCCGATCCATCCGCGCCTCGATCGCCGCATGGAGCTCGTTGACGCTCTTGACCAGGCTCCTGTGCTCGTCATCGATCTCCGGCAGGCCCACACAGTACTTTTCATCCCAATGCATCAGTTCCATACGCGACGTCCTCCGGTTCGGGCAGGTTTCGGCCTTGCGTCACCGGCCAGGCGGCAACCGGAAACCCGGCCGGCCGTCGCCGCCCGGCACTCGAATGCTGTTAGACATTCATATGCTAATGTGTCAGCCGGCACCGTGCTTGACGTGGGTCATGGCTCGGCGGATTGACCGACCAGGTCCTCCGACGGCGCGCGGTGCCGACATGCGCGCGTCCGTGATCCGGATCAGTGCGGCGGGAGCGGGAGCTCGGGAGAATTCCGGCATGCATTCAGCGCACCGTTCCGGGGCTGGGAGGGCAATGCGATGATACCCGCAAAGCTGAAAGAGTATCTCGATTCGAACAACGTGCGCTATGTGACGGTGAGCCACTCGCGCGCGTACACCGCGGCGGAGACCGCTGAGGCCGCGCACGTGCACGGCGAGGCATTCGCGAAGGTGACGATGGTGAAGGTCGACGGTCGCATGGTGATGGCGGTGATCGCGGCGGCCGACATGGTCGACCTCGATCTACTGCGAGCGGTCTGCAAGGCCGAGCACGCCGAGCTGGCGCACGAGTACGAGTTCAAGGACATCTTCCCCGACTGCGAACCGGGCGCGATGCCGCCGTTCGGCAATCTCTACGACGTGGACGTCTACGTCGAGGAAGCGCTGACGCTGAACAGGAGTATCGCCTTCAACGCCGGATCCCACACCGAGCTGGTGCAGATGGCCTACGACGATTTCGAACGGCTGGTCAAGCCGGTCGTGGCGCGATTCTCCACCGATTACACGGCCTGAGGCCCGCCGCCGCCCCTAGTCCCGGCGCAGCCACGCCCTGAGCTCGGCCAGGGGGCGGGTGTTCAGCACGTCCTTCTTCTCCAGCCAGCCGCGGCGCGCCTGGCCGACGCCGAACCGCAGCCCCTCGAACTCCAGGGTGCTGTGCGCGTCGGAGTTGATCGCCACCAGCACGCCTTCCTCCTTCGCCATGCGGCAGTGCACATCCAGCAGGTCGAGCCGCTGCGGATGGGCGTTGACCTCCAGCGCCACGCGCTCCGCCTTCGCCTTGCGGATGACGCGCTGCATGTCGACGTCGTATGGCTCCCGCTCGCCGATGAGCCGTCCGGTCGGGTGCGCGAGGATCCGCACGTACGGATTGCCGAGCGCCCTGAGCACCCGCTCCGTCTGCCGCCTGCGCGACAGCTCGAACTTGCTGTGCACGGCGGCGATCACGACGTCGAGCGTGGCGAGGACGGAATCGGGCAGATCCAGCGTGCCGTCCTCCAGGATCTCGACCTCCACGCCGCTCAGAATCTTGATGCCCTCTAGTCGCTCGTTGATGCGGCCGATCTCGGCCACCTGGCTGCGCAACCGAACCGGATCCAGCCCATGGGCGACGGTCAGGCGCCGGGAGTGATCGGTGACGGCGCAGTACTCCAGACCATGCTCGCGCGCCGCCCGCGCCATCGCCTCGATGCTCGCGTGGCCGTCGCTGGCGCTGGAGTGCATGTGCAGGTCGCCCCTCAGATCGGCGAGCGTCACCAGCTTCGGAAGCGCGCCCGCGCGGGCGGCCTCGATCTCGCCGTGGTCTTCGCGCAGCTCCGGCGGGATCCAGGGCAGGCCGAGGGCCTTGTACACCGATTCCTCGGACCTGCCCGCCACGGCCGCCTTGTCGCGGAAAAGTCCGTACTCGTTGAGCTTGAGATCCTTCTCCTGGGCGATGCGCCGGAGCGCGATGTTGTGGGCCTTGGAGCCGGTGAAGTACATCAGCGCCGCACCGAAGCTCTCCTCGGGAACCACGCGCAGGTCGACCTGCATGCCGCTCTTGAGGATGACAGTGCCGCGCGCCGGCCCGCTGGCGACGACCTCGCGCACGTCCTCGTACTTCACGAAACGGTCCATCACCGGGCTGTCCGGGCGCGCCGTCACCAGCACGTCCAGGTCGCCGACAGTTTCCCGCATCCGGCGGAAGCTGCCGGCGATCTCGACCTGCACGACGCCGGCGGTCGAGCGCAGGTAAGCGGTGATCTGATCAGCGTACTGGGCGGCGACGCTCAGCTTGTGGCGCTTGCTTCCTCTCAGGTAGGTCTGCGCGCTCGCGAGGATCTTCGCCTCGGTCTTCGGTCCGAAGCCGTGCAATCCGCGGATCCGCCCGTCCTTCGCCGCCCGCAGAAGCTGCTCCACGGTATTCAGGTCGAGCTCCTGCCAGAGGGTCCGCACGCGCTTCGGGCCGAGGCCGGGGATGCGCAGCAGCTCCGTCACCGCGGGCGGCACCTGCTTGTGCAGCTTCTCGAGCATGCGGCACCTGCCGGTTTCGATGATCTCCCTCACCTTGGCGGCGAGGTCATCGCCGATGCCCGGCAGCTCCGTCAGATCGGTGCCGCGCTCGAGCAACGTCCGCAGATCCGTGCCGAGCGCCCCGATGGTCTGCGCGGCGTTCCGGTAGGCCCGTATGCGAAACGGGTTCGCGCCCTGTATGTCCAGAAGATCGGCGATCTCCTCGAAGATCCCGGCAACGGTGGCATTGACGACGGGCATGCGTGGGCGCCTCGCTGGATTGGCAGTATCCCTGGCCGATGCGCATACTCTAGCGTGCGCCGTGCCGGCAGCGATCGGGGGCATTTTGCTCCGCCGGCCCGGCGGATCGCCTTGACGTGCGTCAGTGGCGGCGGCGGGACGGCGTTGCGCGGTTGATGACCATCAACCCCGGGTGTGGTCGCCGGCCTAAACTTGGTCGTATCCTGTTCGCGACCAGCCGGGGAGGGCGGGCATGTATTTCGTCAATCGGGTCGATGCCGGGCGCAAACTCGCCAAGCTGCTGCAGAAGTACCGCGGCCAGGACGGCGTGGTTCTCGCGCTGCCGCGCGGCGGGGTGCCGGTGGCCGCCGAGATCGCCCGCGCCCTGCAGATGCCGCTCGATCTCGTCACGGCGCGCAAGGTCGGCCACCCCGGGAACCAGGAGTACGCCATCGCGGCGGTCACCGAGACCGGCGAGCTGGCGGTGAACCCCGATGAGGTGGCCGAGGTCGATCCAGGCTGGTTCGATCGCGCCGTCGCGGCGCAGCGCGAGGAGGCGCGGCGGCGGCACGAGCGCTACATCGGCGACCGTCCCGCGATCCCGGTCGCCGGACGCATTGCCATCGTCGTCGACGACGGAGTCGCCACCGGCCTGACCATGCGGGCGGCGATCATGCAGACGCGCAAGCGCAAGCCCGGCAAGCTGGTGCTCGCCGTACCGGTCGCGCCGCGCGACACGGCCGAATCGCTCGGCCAGATCGTCGACGAATTCATCGCCTGCGATGTGCCCGCGATGTTCATGGGGGCGGTCGGCGCCTATTACCAGGACTTCAGTCAGACGACCGACGAAGAGGTCACCGCGCTGCTGGCCGAGATGCACGCGGCAGGAGAGCGGTGAAATGGGGAGGGTGCGCACGCTGCAGGTGCAGATCCCGCTGGATGGCACCCACCACGCCGGCGATCTCGTCATCCCCGAGGCGGCCCGCGGCATCGTGGTGTTCGCGCACGGCAGCGGCAGCAGCCGCCTCTCGCCGCGCAACCGTTACGTGGCCGACACCCTGCACCGCGCCGGTCTGGCGACGCTGTTGTTCGACCTCCTGACCGAGGCCGAGGATCGCGATTATCTGAACCGTTTCAACATCGACCTGCTCGCCGAGCGTCTGCTCGGCGCGACCCGGTGGCTCGCGCAGGAGCCACATTGCCGCGATCTCGACGTGGGCTACTTCGGCGCCAGCACCGGGGCGGCCGCCGCGCTCGTGGCCGCCGCGGTGGGCGAACACGGCATCAAGGCGATCGTCTCGCGCGGCGGACGGCCGGATCTCGCCGCCACCTATCTGCCGCGGGTGCGGGCGCCCACGATGCTCATCGTCGGCGGTTACGACGAGGAGGTGCTGGCGTTGAATCGCCAGGCCTATGCGCTGCTCGGGACGACCAAGGCCCTCGAGGTCGTGCCCGGAGCAACCCACCTGTTCGAAGAGCCCGGAACGCTGGAGCAGGCCGCGGATCTCGCCGCCTCCTGGTTCGCGCGCTACCTCACCGGGGAGCCGCGCGCCCCGTGACGGTGGCCATCGCGGTCGACGATCAGGGGCTCGCAAACAAGGTCGCCTGGCTGTGCAGGGCGGAATCCTACCGGGATGCCGCCGAGATCGTCTCCATCGAGACCCACATGTCGTGGGTGTTCCTGACCGATGGCCACGCCTACAAGCTGAAGAAGCCGGTCCGGCACGACTATCTGGACTTCAGCACGATCGCGGCCCGCGAGCACTACTGCCGCGAGGAGGTGCGTCTGAACCAGCCGCTCGCCCCGGGCGTGTACCTCGGCGTGGTGCCGCTGACACAGAACACGCGCGGCGAGATCGAGCTCGACGGCAGCGGCGAGGTCATCGACTGGCTGGTGAAGATGCGACGCCTCGACCGGCAACGCATGCTCGATCGGCTTGTCAAGGCCCGCGCGCCGCTGCAGGCGCCCGTGCGCGGCGTGATCGAGACGCTGGCGCGGTTCTATCGCGAGGCGCCAGCCGCGGCAGTGGGCCCGAGCGCCTACCTGCACCGCTGCGAGGAAGGGCTGAAGCTGAATCGGCGCCTGCTGCTCGATCCGATCCTGGATCTGCCCAAGGAGAGGGTCGCGGCGGTGCACGACGGCCTGCTCGCCTGGCAACGGCAGGCGCCGGAGTACCTTGCGGCCAGGGCAGGGCGGCTCGTCGAAGGTCACGGCGACCTCCGCCCCGAGCACATCTGCCTGGAAACCCCGCCCATCATCTACGATCGGCTGGAGTTCAATCGCGACTTTCGCATCGTCGATCCCTGGGAGGAGATCGCGTTCCTGGCGATGGAATGCGAACGTCTCGATGCTGCCGATCTCGCCGCGTTCATCCTGGAGATCTATGGCCAGCAGGGAGCCGACCGGGTGCCCGCGGCCCTGTGTGATTACTACATGGCCGTGCGCGCCTGCGTGCGCGCGCGCCTGGCGGCGCGGCACGTCCTCGATCGACCCCGCCCGCTCTGGCCGCACTGGCTGGAGGAGGCGAGCGAATACCTGCAGATCGCCGAACGCCACTGGCAGGCCTGCCAGCACTGAGGCGGCGCCTGCCGGCGGCGCGCGCAGCGGGCCCCTCAGTCCTCGAGCAACTCCACCAGCGAGCCGCCGTCGTGCATGCGGCGGATGGCCTCGGCGAACAGCGTGACGACGGACACGATGCCTAGCTTGGCAGCGACGAGATTCGGCGGCAGGCGAAACGGCGGCACGGTGTCGGTCACGAGGACCTGATCGAGCTCCTCGCCCCCGATCACGGCTGCGGCCTCGCCCACGAACAGTCCGTGCGCCGCGGCGGCCACCACGCGGCGGGCGCCCTGGGCGCGGCAGGCGCGGGCGGCGTAGGCCAGCGTGCTGCCCGTTCCGATCATGTCGTCCACGACGACCGCGAGGCCGTCGCCGACCTCGCCGATCAGACGTCCGGGCGTGAGCACGCCCTTGCCGCGCGCCTTCTCCATGACGGCCAGCTGCACCTCGCGATCCAGCGTGCGCATCAGTCTCTGTCGCAGCCGCTCGGCTCGCTTCACGCCGCCGGCGTCGGGCGAGACCACGCAAACCGGATCGCCTCGTGCGACCATCGGCGCGATGCGACCGGCGAAAAGGCCCGCCGTGTGCAAGTGCTCGGTGCCGCAGCGGAAGGCATTCTGGTAGGCGCCGATGTTGTGCACGTCGAGGGTCACCACGCGTTGCACGCCCACGGCCTCCAGCAGTGTGGCGACATAGCGGGTCGTGATCGGATCGCGGGTTTGCGTGCGGATGTCCTTGCGCGCGTAGCACAGGTAGGGCAGCACGGCGGTCACGCGCGCCGCGGCGGCATCGCGCAGGGCGGCGAGGAAGAACAGCAGACGGCAGAGCTTGTCGTTGACGCTCTGCCGCGGATCGCCGTAGAGGGACTGGATGACGTAGACGTCGCGGTTCCGCACGTTCACGAGCGGGCGCGCCTTGTGCTCGCCGTCGTCGAACTCACGCTCCTCGTGAGCGGCCAGCGGCAGCCCGACCGCGCGGGCCACGTGCAGCCCGAAATCGCGCGAGGCGTTCAGGGCGAAAACGACCGGGTCGGTCATGGCAAGGTCCTCCTCTCTGGGGCGCGCCGGCGCAGATCCCGCGCCATCGCTCGCGATTGTAGGATCCTACCCGCGGGGTCCGGCCCGCCGCTGATCAATCTCAAGCGCGCTCGAGGGCGCCCGGCGGCCGCTGGCGGCAGGCGGTTCGACGCTGCCGGGCCGGCATCGGCCGCTCGCCAGGAGATCGCCAATCGACATTGGCGCCGGTGTTGCGACGAATGTGTCGTAGCCTGCGTCGCGGCCACGGGTCGAACGCCCCGGCAGGGCCGGCGCACCACGCGGCGGCCTGTATAATCGCGGCGCGCGTTGTGCGCCGCGGAGGGAACCGCGCCGCGAGCGACGTACCGCGGCCACGCTGGCGCGGGCCCGCGTCGTGCGAGGCGGATGAAGGGGGCGCGGCAGTCAGTTCGAGCGGATTCTCAGCTCCTGATTGTTTCCATACTTAAATCAATCAAGTGGAAGATTCTTCTCAGGCCCTTTGATACACCCGTGACGCCGCGCAGCCGCTGCCTCCTGTACGCCGCCCTGTCGTACGTCCTCTGGGGGCTGTTCCCCGTCTACTTCAAGCTGCTGCAGTCCGTGCCGGCCATCGAGGTGGTCGCGCACCGGGTGATCTGGTCGCTGGCGTTTCTGCTGTCGGTGCTGGTGTTCCGGCGCCAATGGGGCTGGATCGTGCCGGCGCTGGGTCAGCCGCGCATCGTGCTCGGATTTCTTGCCAGCGCTCTCGCGCTGTCGGCCAACTGGATCCTGTTCGTCTGGGGCGTGAGCGTCGGTCGCATCGTCGACGTGAGCCTCGGGTACTTCATCAATCCGCTGGTCAACGTCCTCATCGGAGCGGTATTCCTGCAGGAACGGCTGCATGATCGGCAGTGGATAGCCGTCGGACTGGCGGCCGCCGGGGTAGGGTGGCTGACCTTTCAGTTCGGCGAGGTGCCGTGGCTCGGACTGGCGTTGGCAGCATCCTTCGGCAGCTACGGCCTGCTGCGCAAGACCGCGCGCCTCGGGCCGCTGGAGGGACTGACGCTGGAGACCGCCGTGCTCTCGCCGGTCGCCGTCGCCTTCCTGGCTTACGTCACCTGTGAGAATCACGGTCAATTCATGCCGGCTTCAACCCTCAGCGCGTGGCTGCTCGCGGCCTCCGGGCCGGTCACGGCGCTACCGCTGCTGCTCTTCGCCGCCGGCGCGCGCGGCATTTCCTTCTCCACGCTGGGCATACTGCAGTACTTCGCGCCGTCGCTGCAGCTGCTGATCGGCGTGTTGCTCTACGGCGAGCCCTTCGGCTACACACGCGCGGTCGGCTTCGGCCTCATCTGGCTGGGCCTGGCGATCTACACCGCCGAAGGCGTGTATCGCAGCCTCCGGGAACAGGAGCGTGGCGGCTGAGAGACGGCGCGCCTGGGGAACGCGCCGGAGCTTGCCCCGAGCTTTCTCGCACCTCGTGTTTCGCATAATGTATATTATGTTAAATAGCCGATGCGTTCAGCCCCCGGGCGCAAGCGGGCGCCGAGCGCAAGGCCCCCTAGGCCGCCTGCTCTGCCTTCTCCCGCTGCACTCTCTCGTAGATCTCCTGCCGGTGCACGGCCAGGTCCTTAGGCGCCTTGAATCCGAGCCGCACCTGGTTCCCCTTGACGCCGAGGACGACGACCTCGATCTCGTCACCAATCATGACCCTCTCACCGATGCGGCGCGTCAGTATGAGCATCGCAGACTCCTTTCCAGTCGTGTTTCAGGGCAGGTCGGAGGGCAGGCAGTTCGGCCCGCGCCCCGCGACGCATTTCCAGCAATGGCGGAAGTTCCACACCCGGCCGCAACTGCGATCCGTCCGACGTCACCACGCGCACGCAGATCGGGCCGTCCCTGAAAAAGTCCCCGACTGGTGTGGCGGGAGCGACATCCGGGACGAGCGAGATGCGAGCCGACTGACCCGGACTACGCGTGACGAACATCATGGGTGCCTCCCTGCCCACTGTTGGGCAGCAAAGCAATCTCTCCACGCCATGGAAACCACGTCCCCTCGCCGAAAACGGCAAGACACCCGTTGAAAGCATGACAAGTTACTGCCCGCGCCTTCCTTGATGAGTATCAATACCCCAGCGCTGCGCAGCCAAGGCGGTTGCGTTCGTAGATGATCTCGACCAGCACTTCGCGGTGCGCAACCCGGGAGATCTCCGCGAGGTACCTGCAGCGCCGGATCTTTCGCTCAAGGCGCTCCCGGTCCGTTTCGCGCTGGTCGATCCGCTGGGCGTGGCCGCCGTCGCCGTGCGCCTCCCCCTTCGGGGCCCCGTTCGCCGCACCGAACGTCGTTGAGCGGGTCTCGGGTTCGACGGCGGTGAGGCGTTCGACGGGCACCGCCGGCGCCCGCGGCGGCCTGAGCGTCGCCGCCACCGGCTCGCCGCCGCGTTCGTCCCCGCGCACGTGCTCCGCGCGCGCGCCGGACGGAACGGCACCGTCCCTGGCGGTGGAATGCGGCGGGGACTGCATGCCCGACTCGACGACGATGGCCAGGAGACCCAATGCAAGCGCTGTCAGCCGCGGAAATGACATCACGTCTCCCGTAGCCGGATGCACCCGACCGCCGCGGTCCGAACCGCCAGGGTCGATGGCCGCTGGCCATTGAAAATGAGAGTCGGCAGGGACCCCGCCTCTTGCCGACCGTGCTCTGATGAGTCCAGGATGGACTTATTCAGCGCGTCCCTATATTTCTTCTAATACTTGATGAAGGCGACGCTGGTAACGACGTCGTTCAGACGCCGCGCGAGCTCCCTGGCCTGTTCGACGGTGAACCCCGGAGCCAGGCGCAGCGACAGGTGTCCCTCACGCAAGACGCCGATCTGCTCCCCGGCCGGCTCCAGCGCCAGGGTTACCGGAGGGTGGTTGCCGCCACCCTCCTCGGCGCGCCCTTCCTTGACGACAAATCGGTATTTTCCGGTCTCCGCTCCGTACATCGCTCCCCTCCTCCGACCTCATGCCCTAAAGGCCAGTCTAGCCTGCCGGAAAGGCGTCAACTACGGGGAGGCACGCGGCCGATCCAAAGCCCAGCCAGGGATCGCGCGGCGATCGTGCCGGGGATGTACGCCGCTGCCGCGGCGGCACTCGCGGCGCTTGGCCGCGGCCGGCCGCACGCCTACTGGCCCACGCGCGAGTACTTCAGCAGCCGGGTTAGGTCCTTCAGTATCCCCTCCGGATCATCGGCGGGCGCATAGCGCATCATGGCGCTGCCGCGGGGATCCACGACATAGAGCGCGTCGGGAGGGAGGCGCCGAGCCGCCGCCGAGAGCCGACCACCGAACTCCTGCAGGACTTCCGGTGAGCCTGTGAGCACGCGGACGTCGGGCGGGGACTGCGCCTGCAGCCGCTGCCCATCGCTCTCGAGACAGATCGCGACCGACTGGAAGCCCGCCGCGTACTCGCGCAACGCCCGGCGCATGGCGTGCATGCGCCGCAATACCGTCACGCATTGCCGATCGCAGGGTTCCGTGGTCAGCCAAATCAGCGTCCACTTGCCGCGCAACGCGTCGGCGGCGACGGGTTCGCCGCCCGACGTGCGCAGCCCGCGCTCGCTCACGGCCAGCGGAGGATCGATGAGCAGCCCGTGCTGGCCGCCGCGCGCCGGCAACAACCCCGGATTCAGATACAGCACCCAGGAGGCGATCACGGGCAGGGCGCACAGCGCGGTCAGGACGAGTAGGGGCGTCAGCCTGCGCAGGGCCGGACGGGGCACGGCCGCCTCCACGCCGATCACGACGCGTCCCCCGCGGGCGATGTCGCGGCGCGCGCCAGGCGCCACCAGAGGATGCCGGCGATGAGGGCGAACGCGAACCATTGCAGGGCGTAGCCGATGTGCATCGCCCGCTTGGTCTCCACTGCCGGCAAGGCGCGCGCATAGCCGTGCGGATCGGCCGGATCCATGCATATGACCAGCGGCAGCAACGGATACTGCGCACCCCGTGCGAGACGGTCGAGATCGAGATAGGGCCACAGCCGCTCGCCTCGTCCATCGTCCCCCGCCGCGCCTCCCAGCCGCAGCCCCGGGCGATCCGGGAGGTCGAGCACACCATGCACGGTGACCTCGCCCGCGGGCGCATCGTGCGGCGGCAGCCGCGCGCGATCGGCGCCGAGCGGGAGCCAGCCGCGATCGACGAGCACCCGCGCCGGTCCCCCCTCGATGCGCAGCGGCGTGTACACCTTCACGCCGGCGCGGCCCTGCCGGACCTGGTTGTCGAGGAGGACCTGCCGCTCGCCGTCGAAACGGCCGTGCACGACGACCCTACGGTATCGCCACGCCGCGTCGACGGCGGTGTCCGCGCGCAGCACCACCGCCGGCAGCCGGGCGCGCTCGTCAAGAACCGCCTTGCGCTCCTCCTTCTCGGCCGCCCGCTGCAGCTGCCAGAGGCCGAGCCGCGCACAGGTGGCGATGACGGCAAGCGCGGCAACGGCGAGCACCCACCTCGACCGCCCGCCGCGCCGCCGGAACCGGGACGCCGATTGCGTCCCGGGGTGGTGCGCGCCGCCGCCGGTGTCACATGCCGTGCGGACGGATGAAGCCAAGGAAGGCGCCCGCGATGAGCAGCAGGAACAGGATCAACGCCAGGCTGGCGCGCAGCGAGAGCGCCCGCGCCACGCGCGTCTTGTCCTTGTCGCCATGATCCTTGGACAGGAAGTACAGCGCCTCGATCAGCACGCCCAGTATCAGCGCCAGCAGTACGAGCGCCGGCAGTTTGAAAGTGAATCCCATCGTCGTCCTCCCCGCTTCGTTCTCGTGATTGCCCACCGCGCGCTTGCGGCGGCGCCGGCGGCTCTCTACATCATGTACACGAAGATGAACAGTCCGAGCCACACGACGTCCACGAAGTGCCAGTACCAGGCCACCGCCTCGAAGGCGAAATGGTTCTGTGGCGTGAAGTGGCCCTTCAGGCTGCGCCCGAGTATGGCCGCGAGCATGATCGCCCCGAGCGTCACGTGCAGGCCGTGAAACCCGGTCAGCAGGTAGAAGGTCGAGCCGTAGACGCCCGACTTCAGGGTCAGGTTCAGGTGCTGATAGGCCTCCTGGTACTCCCAGGCCTGCAGCACGACGAACAGCAACCCGAGCCCGATCGTCGCGATGAGCCCGCGGACGAGCAGCTTGCGGTTCTCCGCCTTCAGGCCCCAGTGCGCCCAGGTCAGCGTGGCGCCGCTGCTCAGCAGGATGACGGTGTTCAGCGCCGGCACGCCCCATGCGCTCATCGGCGTGAATTCCTCCTTCACGCCCGGCCCCGTGCGCGGCCACTCGGAGAAGAACTGGTTGTAGAGCAGCTCGTGCGTGCCAGCCAGATAGCCTTTCCCGGTGAGCCAGTCGGCCGCGACGTTTCTCAGGTACCACAGCGCGCCGAAGAACGTAAGGAAGAAGAATACCTCCGAGGCGATGAACCAGATCATCCCCTGCCGGAAGGAGGAGTCGACCTGCTCGCTGTAGAGTCCGGCCATGTTCTCGCGCACGATGTCGCCGAACCAGCCGAACAGCAGATAGGCGAACAGCGCGAAGCCCAAAATGATGAACATCATCCCGGGGAACAGGCCGTTGATGGACAGCACCGAGCCCAGCAGGATGCTGAATACCGATGCCACGGCGATGATCGGCCAGGGGCTCGGGTCGGGCACGTAATAGCTTGCAGGCGTCTGCGACATGGGTGTCTCCGTGTCAGATCGGGTTGCCGGCGACCGCAGAAGCGGCGGCTGGTTGCGGGCGTTGGCCCACCGCCATGCCGCTGCGGCCAGCGGGCGGCGAAACGGGCACGCGGGTCATGAAGGTGTAGGACAGGGTCAGCGAGTTGATCCCCTCGGGCAGGTCGCGCGAGACGAGGAATCGCACCGCCATCTCGCGGGTCTCGCCCGGCGCCAGGGACTGCTCCTGGAAGCAGAAGCACTCCGTCTTGCTGAAATAGGGCGTGGCCTGCCACGGCACCACGTTGGCGACGGCGCGCGCGACGACGGTCTGCCCGGCGAGGTTGCGCACGGAGAAACTGACCTTCAGCGCCTCGCCCGGCCGCACCTCGACCCGGCGCACCAGCGGCCTGAACTCCCAGGGCAGGCCGTCGGTCACGTTGGTGTCGAACTTCACGGTCACCAGACGATCCACGGGCGCACGCGCCGCAGCGCCGGGTGCGGCGACCACGGCCGGCGCCGCCGCGGGCGTTGCCGCGGCCTTTATCCCCGTGACCTTGCAGAGCAGGGAATAAAGCGGCGCGATCGCGAACCCGAAGCAGAACATCATCGCGACCACGACGCCCAGCGCCATCGTGGTGTAGCGCCTGCCCTTTTCGCCGCCGGCGTCCATCACCCTCGCCCGCCGGCTCACCGCACGAGCGGCGGCGTGGTGAAGCTGTGGAATGGCGGCGGCGAGGGCAGCGTCCACTCCAGCCCCTCGGCACCTTCCCAGACCTTGTCCGTGGCGGCCGCGCCGCCGCGCACGCACTTCACGATGACGTAGAGCAGCACGAGGTGCGCAGCGCCGAAGAGGAAGGCGCCGACGCTCGAGAGCATATTGAACTCGGTGAACATGACGTTGTAGTCCACGATACGGCGCGGCATGCCCGCCAGGCCAAGGAAGTGCTGCGGGAAGAAGGTCATGTTGAAGCCGACCATGACCATCCAGAAGAACAGCTTGCCCAGCCGCTCGTCGTACATGTGGCCGGTCCACTTCGGCAGCCAATAGAACGTGCCCGCGTACAGGCCCAGCAGCGCGCCCGGTATGAGCGCGTAGTGGAAGTGCGCCACCACGAAGTAGCTGTCGTGGTACTGGATGTCGCCGGGGATGACCGCCAGCATCACGCCGGTCAGGCCGCCGAAGGTGAACAGCAGGATGATGGCCACCGCGAACAGCATCGGCGTCTCGAAGGTCATCGCCCCGCGCCACATCGTGGCGATGAAATTGAAGACCAGCAGGCCCACCGGGATGGAGATGAGGATGGTGCCGATCATGAAGTAGGTCACCGCGGCGAGCGACATGCCGATGGTGTACTGGTGATGCGCCCACACCAGCATGCCGATGGTGCCGACCGTCACCATGGCGCCCACCGTCGAGCCGTATCCGAACAGCGGCTTGCGCGCGAAGGTCGGGATGATCTGCGCGACGATGCCCATCGACGGCAGCAGCAGGACGTACACCTCCGGGTGGCCGAAGAACCAGAACAGGTGCTGGAAGAGGACCGGGTCGCCGCCGCCGGCGGCATTGAAGAAGCTGGTGCCGAAATGGCGGTCGAACAGCAGCATCGTCACCGCGCCCGCGAGCGCCGGCATGATGAGGATGAGCAGGAAGGCCGTCACCAGCCAGGACCACGCGAAGATCGGCATCTTCATCAGCGTCATGCCCGGGGCGCGGCAGTTCATGATCGTGACGATGATGTTGATGGAGGCCAGGATGGAGGAGATCCCGAGCAGGTGCACCGTGAAGATGAGGAAGTCCATCGACATGCCGACCTGCACCGACAGCGGCGGATACAGCGTCCAGCCGGTGTTCACGGGTGTCCCGCCGCCGGGCAGGAAGGGAACCACCATCGACAGCACCAGCATCACGCCGCCGGCGACGAGGAACCAGAAGCTCATGTTGTTCATGCGCGGCAGCGCCATGTCCGGGGCGCCGATCATCATCGGCAGCATCCAGTTCGCCATGCCGGCGGCCGCCGGCATTACCGCGCCGAACACCATGATGAGGGCGTGGTTGGTCACCAGGTTGTTGTAGAAATCCGGCTCCATCAGCTGGATGCCCGGCATGAACAGCTCCGCCCGGATGAGCATCGCCATCGCCCCGCCGAGCAGCAGCATGACCAGGGCGAACACGAGGTACATCGTGCCGATGTCCTTGTGGTTGGTGCTGAGCAGCCACCGGCGCCAGCCGCGCGGCGGCCCGTGGTGATGCCCGGATTCATGTCCATGGGTCGTGGTCGTGCTGCTCATGTGCCGTGTCCTCCGAAGCCTTTTTTCAATGTCATTGGTTCAACGTCATTGCGCCGAGGCCGTGACGCCGGCGCCGCGGGCCTTGCCCACGTCCGGGGGCTGGATCACATCGCCGCTGTCGTTTCCGAAGGCGTTGCGCTCGTAGGTGACGATCGCCGCGATCTCCAGATCGTTGAGCTGCTTCCACGCCTGCATCGAGGTGCCCGGGATGCCGTTGATGACGATGTCGAGGTGCTTCTCGACCGGTCCCAGGACGATCTTGCCGTCCTTCAGGAAGCCGCGTTCCTCGAGCGGTCTGGTCATGCTCTCGCCGCCGGAGAAGGCGCTGCCGGCGATGAGCGGCGGGAATGCGGGCGGCAGGCCCTTGCCATCGAGCTGATGGCAGGCCGCGCAGTTCTTGTTGTACAGGTTGCGTCCCATCTCCATGAGCTCCTCCTTGCTGCGCACCTTGTCGGAGGAGGCCTCGGCGGTGGCGGCCGCCATCTTCAGCTTCTGCTCCTCAACCCAGGCGCTGAAGCGCTCGGCGCTGACGGCCTCCACGACGATCGGCATGCGCGCGTGCCAGGTCCCGCAGAGCTCGGCGCATTGCCCGCGGTACACGCCTTCCCTGTCCAGCACCGTCCAGGTCTCGGTGATGTAGCCGGCGATGGCGTCCTTCTTGAAACCGATCTCCGGTACCCAGAAGGCGTGGTTGACGTCCGCGGAGGTGTGCAGGAAACGGATTCGGGTGTGAGTGGGAAGCACCAGGCGATTGTCGACCTCGCGCAGGTAGAGGTCCCTGGATTGCTCCTCCGGGGTGTAGCGGCTCTCGACGCGTATGCCCTGGTCGAGGTATTCGTACTCCCACCACCACTGGTGGCCGGTGACCTTCACCTCCATCATCTCCTTGTCCTTGGGCACCTCCCACAGGCTCTCCAGCACCTGTTCGGCCTTGCCGGCGATGGTCATGTCCACGCCCAGCACGACCACCGGGATCAGCACCCACGACCAGCGTCCGAAACGTCCCTTGTGGAGATTCTGATCGGCCACGAAGCCGCGGCTCTTGCGGTGCGTGTACAGCGAATAGCCGACCACGCCGACGACGATGGCGAGCAGCACCGCCACTACCGTGGTCGTCAGATGGTGGATGTCGTAGATGTCGCGGGCGCCGAGCGATGCCGGCTCCGGCAGGTTGTAGCCAAGCTCGGCCCGCGCGGCGCTGTATCCCGTCAGCAGCATCGTCGCGACTGCCGCGCGCCCCGCCCCCTGCCTGCACGGATCCAGGCTGCACATACTCTCCCCCTTTTTTCTTGTCAGCAAACCGCCCGCCCGCGCCCGCACCTCTCGTGGGTGCGTGGCGACGCGCGCTCGTCTTCCGGGGCAATACCCCGCCCGCCACATGCGCCGCCGTGGCCGTTGTCGATCACCGCACTGAATGCGAAATCGAGGAACCCCGCCGCTGCCGAGTCCCGGCGGCCGCGCCGGCGTTCCTGGCCTCGATCATTGCGCTGCGGCCGGGTTGGCGGCGTCCCTTTTCCGGGCGGAAAAATTAACAAGCCCATCGGCCAAGAATCTGATCCAGATCAAATTGATTGAGATCAAATTCTGGTGCGTCGCAGCGCGAAAGAATTGTTCGAGAAGCTTTCGAGCCGGTGGCATGCGCTGCCCCGCGCGGGGTCGCGAGATGCGACTCTGTACCAACCCCGGTGCACGGCAAGCCTGCAGAAACGCATGTCCAAACGCCCGCGACCATCCGCCGCATGAACACCGTTGTCCTTGGCTATCTGGTGGTTGCGGCGGTCATCATCGTCGTCGCCGTCATGACCGTGCGCATCGCGTTCACCGGCAGTGCCGAGGTCTTCAACCGGATGCGCGAACGGCTGCATGGCGTGCGGCTGTTCCGGATGCTGCAGCGACGCCGCATCGACGTGCACGAGTACCTGCAGGCAGTGGATCCGGCGGAGATCCGGGAGCAGATCGCACGCTGCGAGAGCTGCCCGGGCAGCGCGCAGTGTGACACCGTGCTCCAGTCCCCCGACAGCGGGGCCGAGGACTACGCGTTCTGTCCGAACGATCCCGCGATCCGGGCCATGACGCCGGCGGCGCCCGAGGGTGACACGGGGAGTCGTGACACGACCCCGCGCTGACGCGCCGCCGGATCAGCCGCGAAACGCTGCCTCCAGCTCGGCCCGCAGCTCCGCTTCGCGGCCGAGGTAGCGCGGCGAGAAGTGAAACGGGACGATCGATCTCGCGCCCGCGGCGCGGGCGATCTCCCCGGCCTGGCGCGCGGTCAGGTGCAGCTTGCGGGCGGCGATCTCCGCGTCGGCCTCGAGAAAGACCGCCTCGATGAAGAGCGTGTTGGCGCCGCGCGTCAGGCGGGCGATGCGCTCGGCGTTCCCCGGCGTGCCGACGACGTCGGTGACGTAGCAGATCTTCTGCCCCGGGACGATGCGCAGCACCGAGGCCTTCAGCTCGCCGAGCGGCAGCACGCGCTCGCGGATCTCGCCCGCCTCGCGCCACCAGGCGCGGATCGGTGTGGCATCCGGCTCACCCCGCAGCATGGCGAGCTTCAGGTCTCGCAGCCATGCCCCCACCGGCAGGCCGCGCTCGGCGAGCCGGTTCTTCCAGACGTTGACGTGCTCCTTCTCCTCGAGCGCGTAGCCCAGGCACGGCACGCCGTGGTCGAGGAGCGCCGCCCGCACCCGGAAGGCCGCCTCCTCCACCACGATGCCGTCCTCGATGCGGACCTCCTCCACGGGCTCACGCCGGAAACTCTGCTGACAGGCGAAGCGCGCGCGCAGGGCGCGGCCGTCGGGGTGCAGCTCGGTGACGCGGATCTCGAGGCTGCCGGCGTAGTTGTCCACGAGGTTCCAGGTGTAGCCAGCCAACCGGTGCTCGACCCGATCGGCGAAGCCGGGCGGTCCGGTCATCTCGATGCAGGCGTCGCGGCCCAGGCAAACCCGCAGCAGCGTGTCGAAGCCGATGAAGTGATCCATGCGCGTGTGGGTGACGAAGACGTGCGTCAGCCTCAGCAGCTTGCGCGGCCCGAGGGAGCCCAGGTCCCCGAGGTCGAAGAGCAGCGCGCGGCGCTCGAACAGGAAATCCACGTACAGCCCCGGGTCGCCGTAGGGACCGTTGACCAGCCGAGGACTGACGATGGGGCGCATGGCCGGCGCGATCCTCACCACCGTGCGGGCGCGGCGGCGGTCCGCCGGTCACAGGGGCGCATCTGCCCGCGCGATCGCCGCCCGGCGCGCCCGCTTGCTACAGTATGAAGGAGCGGCAGGCCGGCCGCGTGAACCGGGCGACGCCGAAAATGGGCATACGCGTGGAGTGCTACGCCGGGTACCGCGGGGAAGAGGAGCCCCGCGCCTTCTGGCTGGGCGAGCGCCGGCTGGAGGTGCTGGAGCTGGTCGACCGCTGGTATGGCCCGGATCACCGCTACTACCGCTGCCGCGCCGACGACGGCGACACCTATGTGCTGCGTCATGACGAGCGGACGCACACCTGGGATCTCGCGGCGTTCACGGCTGCCGGTGCCAGATGAGCTCCCCGTTGCGGTAGACCTCGCGCACGCGGTGCAGCGGGATGCTGTGCGCGACGCCCTCCTCGTCCACCACCTCGAAGGAGAATGGCTCCTTCGGCTCGAAGCGCATGCGTTCGAAGGGGACCTGCACGACCGTCTTCGCGACCCGGTCGTAGTAGCCGACCACGAACTTGGCGAAACCGAACTCCCGGTCCCATTGGATACGGTGGAGCAGCGCCTGTATCGGTTGCATGTCGCCCCCCCGAAGTCGACTCAAGCGGGCGCGGCGTCGATGTGGCAGAGGCCATCGCGCCTGCCGCTCGCGTAGCGCACCGGCATGAATTGCTCGATGAGCCACATCGCCGTCTGCGCGTGCAGCGTGATCGCGCGCGTGCTCACCGAGGACTCGCCGCCGGCCATGGCCAGGTAGATGAGGATCTGATCGGCGGCGTGGACATCGAGGGCCGCGCCGCTGCCGATGTCGGCGCGCAGCTCGCCGCCCACCGCCTCGCCGAGCACCTCGGCGCGCATGCCGCGTTCGGCGATCCGGCAGGCGCCCAGCACCGAGTGCTCGCACTCCGCCCAGCCGACCACTGCCCCGCCCTGTCCGATCGCCTCGGCATGCGCGAGCGCGCGCGCCCCCACGTGCGCGCGCGCGGCGAGCTGCCCGCCGAGCGCCCCGAGCATGGACGCGCGCATGCGCTCGGCGATGTGCGCGGGCAGGTTGGCGACGTGGGCCGCGCCGCGGACCCGGCGCAGTGCGCCCGCCGAGGCAAGGCGCAACGGCCGCAGGACGGCCCGTCGCGGGTTCTTCAGCGTCACCCTCACCTCGCCGCCGCCGCGCGGGTAGTAGCCGCGGCGAGCGACCTTCAGATCCACCGCCACCCCCATGCGCGCCACGTGCCGCAGCAGCACCTCGCGGAAATAATCGAGCGCCGGGGCGCCGCGCACGTCGGTGCCGCCATGGATGACGGCAGACGCCGGCGCGCCGGCGGCGATCATCACCGGCAGCAGCGCCTGCATCACGAGCGTGATGCTGCCGGCAGTACCGATCTCCACCGTCGCCTCGCCGCCGTGCAACCGCCCCGGCCGGAACGCGATCGCGCCGGCGCCCACCTCCAGGTTCTCGATGGACGCGTCGCAGAACCAGCCCACCGCCCGCACCGCCGCGACGTGCTGCGGCGCCAGCCCCGGCTTGTCGCGCTTCGCGCGGATGTTGGCGATGCGCACCTCCCGGCCGGTGATCGCCGCGAGCGCCACGGCGGTGCGCACGAGCTGGCCGCCGCCCTCTCCGTAGGCGCCGTCGATGTCGATGGGGCGCGCCGGCGAGCTCACGATCGCCCCGGCGCGTGCGGTCCCGGCTCAGAGCGAGAACGCATACGGCGACGCGCCGGCCTGGTTCGCGCCGAGCTGATGCAGGGCGTTCACCATGACGCGGGCGGCGAAGGCGTGGACCTCGTAGCGCGCCTCGAGCAGCAGACTCGGATGCGGCCCGGCGCGCGCCGCGCCGCGGCGCTCCAGCACCGTGCCGTACCCGGCCTCCTCCAACTCGGCGATGCTGCCGACCGGGAGCACCGTGAGCGCCTCGCCGAGGAATTCCGGCGCGGCCGCGATGCGCTCGCGTATCCGCTCGATGTCGGCACGCGGGTCCGCCTCGACGTAGAGGTAGTGCATCGGCCTGCCGTCGGCGCCGCGGTACTCGGTGGCGAGCGCGCCCTTCACGCCGGCGATCGCCTCGGCGGCGGCGGTGTGATGCAGGTTCACGCCGGGGCGATTGCTCACGGACGTCTGTCCCTCCGGGATGAGCAGGGTGAACAGGCGGTGCAGCAGCGGCATCACACCCGGGTCCCAGCCGGCGCCCACGATCGCGCCGACCCTGTGGTTACGCGCATAGGCATCGAGGGCGCGGTGGTGCGCGGCGAGCGCATGGCCCTCCAGGCGCGCGCACTCGACGATCGGTATGCGGCGCTGGAGGATCTCCTCGGCCACGCCGGAAACCAGCGGCGTCGGCACGCACACCAGCGCCGCGTCCACGCCGGCGAGCTCGCTCACGTGGCGCGCCACGGCGACGCCCTGCCAGGGCGGCGGCAGCTTCGCGGGCGACTCGCGCCGGCGCACGACGCCCGCCAGCTCGAAATCGGTTGCGCCGTGCAGGGATTCCACGCAGCGGCTACCGAGCTGCCCGAAGCCGATCACCGCGATGCGCCGCCGGCGGGTCATGCCGGCATATCCGGCGCGTGATGCTGCGCGTGCAGTCGCGCGATGCTCCCCACCGTCCGCGCCACCTCCTCCTCGTCGAGCGGCGGCCGGCAACGGGCGCCATTCCACGCCAGCAGCAACTCCAGCGCGACCTGCGCGTCGACGCCGTGCCACAACAGGTGCCCGGCGAGCGAGGCGATGGCGCTGTTGCGCTCCCCCTCCACCACCCCTTCGCGCACCAGCGCGCGCCAGTGCGCCAGCGGGTGCCCCGACCGGCCGGCGGCCGGGGCGATGAGCGCCAGCAGCCAGCGCGGCAGCGGCGCGACCTTCACCTCGTCGGGCGATCGGCGCCTGGCCCAGCGATAGCGGTTGCCACTGGGGTGTATGGACGGCGGCGCGACCACGCAACCGCCGTCGCCGCGCACGTCGATGCCTGGCAGCACGCCGACCTTGTTGTGCACCATGCCGCCGGGATGCGTGAAATACAGGTGGCGCCCGCCGCCGCCGGTGATGGCCTCGACGGTGATCGGCAGCGGCCCGTGCTCGCGCTCCAGCGCGGCGAGACTCGCCGCGCCGCCGTGGCGCGGATCGACGTCGACGACCACCAGGTTGGAGACCGAGCCGGTGACGATGCCGACGTTCGCCGCGCGCGGCCGCGCGAACCAAGCCTTGACCTCGGCGACCGTCGGCAGACGGATCTGCAGCTCCTGCCACGCCACCACCGGCCGCTTGCCGCGCGCCTCCATCGGCATCGCCGCCCAGCCGCGCTCGAGGTAGGCGAGCGCGGCCGCCTCCGTGTCGGTGTCAGCGTCGTGCGGGCTCGTCACGATCGGTGCCCCGCATTTCCGGTATGCAGTTTCCAGTCGCCCTCACGTCCGCAGCTTGAAACGTTGATCGAGCGCGGCCAGCCTCTCGGTGATCCCGGTGTACTCCAGCTCGGACATGGGCAGCATCGCCGCGCCGAAGAACCCCTGGCGGCGCATGTCCACGGCCTTGGCGGCGATCCGGTCGCGCACGGAGTTCCAGAACGGATGCGCGAAACAGTCCAGCGGCTCGGTGAGCCTGCCGCCGTGCTCGGCAAGCGCCGCGCAGCTGACGATCGGCGGGCCGTCGAAGTAGCTCGTGCCGGTGTTCAGCGGCACCGGCATCAGCGGCATGTTGTGGGAGCCGCGCATGCCGCCGGCGACGAAGTGGCCCACGGCGTACGGCGCCAGCACCTCGCCGGTGGCGGGAAAGTTCATCTGCACCCGCACCAGCATCACCGGGTCGTCCTTGCCGGTGTACCTGCCGGCGATGTTGTGCAGCCGCGAGGTCGCCACCGCCGCGGCCTGCTCGCCCGTGGCTCGCGACCACACCGACTCCACCACGAAACGCTCCGCGTCGCGCAGCAGCGCGGCCAGATCGTAACTCTCCTCCGGCGCGTCGAGCTCGATAACCCGGTCGCCCTCGGTGTGATTCACGTCCATCACCACGAAGCGATAGCCCTTGGCCATGTTCGGCGAGAGGATGAGCCCGGGGGTGTTCATCGGATCGGCGAACGCCAGATACAACGGCAGGTTGAATGCGCCCGGATCGGTCTTGTCCGCGGCGAAGAACAGGAACGGCTCGTTCGGCCGCTCCTCGAACTGCAGCTCCGCCACCGCCGGGCCCATCCCCTTGACGTTGCCGGAGAAGGCGTCCTTCAGCAGGTCCTGCCCGGCGCCGTAGAGCCCCTGCTGCCGGGCCACGGCGGTGCCCGCGAGAAACGCGTCCCACGCCAGCTCGTGCACGCCCTCGTGGCCCGGGCCGTTCGTGTGCGTCATCAGGATGGCGATGTCGTCGCCCGTGTAGCTCACATAGCTGTCGATGAGCAGTTCCCGGCCCCGTTCCTGCACGTACGCCCTAACCGTGTCGAACAACAGGCGCGAGGGCGCGATGTGACCGCCGATGGAACCGATGTCCGCCTTGATGACGCTGAGGGTGATCTTCATGGCTGTGCCCCTCCCGCTTGCGACGCTGGCCGGGCCCCACTGCAGACCTGGCCCCTCCCGGTCCGGTCCCGCCGCGACGCATCTATACGATGGCACAGGCGTCGGCCCTGCCGATGACGGCGATCAAACCCGGGTGTTTCCGGAGTTCGCGGCGGAGAGCCGGGCACGCCGCGCGAGCCGGTGGGTGATGACCGCAGGCGCTCGCGGCTCGGAGGGTCGGCCGGCGGGTTTCCCCGGCCCCGCGGCGGAGAGGCCTACTCCGCCCCCTCCGCCTGCGCGCGGATGTAGGCGTAGATCTTCCACATCTCCTCCTCCGTGAGCTTCCCGCGCCACGCCGGCATCTGCGTGCCCTTGCGGCCCTCGCGCACGACGCGGATGAAGGCGGTGTCCGCCAGCCTGGATTTTTTCAGGTTCGGCCCGCGGCCGCCGTTCTCGAGGTGACAGATGTAGCAGGTGTTCTTGTAGAGCCGCTGGCCGTCGGCGATCTTTTCCTCGTCGCCGGCGAAGGGGTTCTGCGTCCACTGGTAATCGTAGGTGTCGGCCTGGGCCTTGGGCGGATTGTGCGCCTGGGCGCGCGCGTCGTTGGGCGCGACCAGTGCGGCGCCCGCCGACAACGCGACGACGAGGACGGCACAACCGGGGACCGCGGCCCGGTCACGTGCCGACCGGGCCGTATAGCGTAGCGGATGCATCATGCCCGTGCGATCGTCCTATTGCGCGGGTACCGGCGTCAAACCGCCCTCCACCGGTACGACGTGTCCGCTCCACGGTCCGCTGTAGGCCTCCTCCGCGGACAGCGGCTCCAGCCCGAAGACCCACACCGTCCCGCCCTTCGGTCCCTGGTAATAGAAGGACGGGTCGCCGCCCAGGCCCGAGGGGATCGCCACGTACTGCCGGCCATCGATCTCGTAGGTGATCGGCGAGGCGTTGATGGCCGATCCGGTCTGGAACCGCCACAGCACCTTGCCGCTCTTCGCGTCCGTGGCGCTCACGAAGCCGAGCTGATCGCCGGTGAACACCAGGCCGGTCTTGGTCGCGAGCACGCCCGCGAACAGCGGCAGCGGGCTCGGGATGTCCCACACCCACTTGCGGTTGGCCACGTCGAAGGCCTTCAGGTGACCCACGGTGTCGCCCTGGGTGTGCATCTTGTAGTCCATTGCCATGAACACCTGCCCGGGCTTGTAGGCGATGTCCTCCTTCTTGTGGCTGGTCAGCGACATCGCCCACTGGTTGACCGGTACGAAGGCATAGCCGAGGTCCGGGTTGTAGGCCATCGGGAACCAGTTGGTGCCGCCCTCCAGGCCCGGCACGATCGGCGTGACGGTCTTCTGATCGGCCTTCGGCTTCATCGCCTCGTTGACCGTCGGCCGCCCCGTCGCCGGATCCAGGCCCGTGGTCCAGTTGATGCCCTCGACCGTCGGCACCGCGAACAGGAACTTGCCGTTGGTGCGATCCAGCACGTAGAAGAAGCCGTTGCGGTTGGACTGCAGCGCGGCCTTCACCGGCTTTCCGTCGATCGTCACGTCGGCAAGGATGGGCGCATTGTTGCCGTCATAGTCCCAGCCGTCGTTGGGCGTGTACTGGTAGTGCCACTTGATCTTGCCGGTGTCGGCATCGAGCGCCAGCAGCGAGCAGGTGTAGAGGTTGTCCCCGGGCCGCAGCTCCGCGACCCAGGGTCCCGGGTTGCCGGTGCCCCAGTAGATGAGGTTCAGCTCCGGATCGTAGGCGCCGCTCTGCCAGGTCGGCGCGCCGCCGGTCTTCCACGCATCCCCGGTCCAGGTCTCGCTGCCCGGCTCGCCAGGCGCGGGAATCGTATAGGTCGTCCAGGCGAGGTCGCCGGACTTCGCGTCGTAGGCCTGCAGGTAGCCGCGTATGCCGTACTCGCCGCCGGCCACGCCGACGATGACCTTGCCCTTGACGACGTACGGCGCCCCGGTCGCGGCGTAGCCCTGCTGCCAGTCGCCGAAGGTCTTCTCCCACACCACCGCGCCGGTGTCTCGATTCAGCGCGACCAGCCGCGCGTCGAGCGTCATCACATAGACCATGTCGCCCCACAGGGCCACGCCGCGGTTCACCGGACCGCAGCACAGCACCGTGCCCAGGCCCTCCGGTTCCTCGGGCTTGTACTGCCACAAACGGCGTCCGGTGCGCGCGTCCAGCGCGAACACCGTGGCGTGCGGGCCGGAGACGTACATCACGCCGTTGTCGACCAGCGGTGTGGCCTCCACGCCATCGACGTTGCCGAGCGAGAACGCCCACACCGGGCGCAGTCCGGCGACGTTCTCCGGGGTGATCTGCGTGAGCGTGCTGAAGCGCTGGTTGTCGTACGTGCGCCCGTAGATCAGCCACTCCGCGGCGTTCGCCGGGGCGCCGCGCAGTTCCTCGTCGGTGACGACTTCGGCCGCGCTGACAGGGCTGAGGCCGTGGATCATGGTCGCAGCTATCCCTGCCAACATCCTCTTGCGTGTAGCGGTTTTCATAATGGCCTCCGAGTCTGCTTGGGACGGGTCAGGCATGCCTGCTCTGGTCTGTGAGCCCGCCGCGGGCGCGGCGTTGCGCGAACGCCCGGCGGTGGCCTGCGCAGGAGACTTTCGCGTGTCAGATTAGGTAACGGATTCCCGGCCGGACAATAACCCCATGGGGGTAGAGACATTCCCGGCACCCTGGCGGAAGGGAGGGGCGACAACCACAGACGGCCGACGGCCCGGCAGATCCACCCGTGAAGCAGCGCCGTCCCGGTGCTGGCGCCTGCGGAGGCTCCTGGAGCTGGAGGACCGCTCCCAATGCGCCATCCCGCCGCTACCGTACGCCCGTTCGGGATGCGGATTCCGTGTGCTCAAGGACTGTTCCACCGCGGCCGATACTCTTCAGTCAGCCAACGCCTTAGCCGAGCCAGCGGCAATTCCGAAAATGCACGGACTCATCGACACGGCAGGCCCGCGCTCCGTCGTTCGTCCCGCGGCGGGCTTCACCCTGCTCGAACTGGTCATCGTGATCGCGGTTGCCAGTCTCCTCGCGGCTGTTGCCATGCCGGCCTATTCGGCCTACCGGGTCCGTGTACAGAACAGTCAGGCCATTGCGGACATCGGCATCCTGGCCGCCGAGATCGAACGCTATCGATCGAACAACTCCGGCGAGCCGCCCGAGGTTCTCAACCAACTGCCGGTCGCCGTCCCGAAGGATCCGTGGGGACACGATTACGTGTACACGCCGCTGGAGGGGGCCAAGGCCAACCCCGGAAACGCCCGCTGGGACAAGAATCTCAAGCCCATCAACGTGGACTTCGATCTCTACAGTGCCGGAGAGGACGGCAAGACCGCACGCAAGATCTCCAACAAGGACGCCCTGGACGACATCATCCGTGCCAACGGCGGCTCCTACATCGGTTTGGCCCGGGACTACTAGCTTGTCGCGGCTGCAGTCGCACCGCGGCACCGTCTTCCGCAGCAAGTTCGCGCGGCGCGTCTTCGCGCTGTTCGTGCTGGCCGCGCTGCTCCCCATACTCGCCATCGCCTCGCTGATCTACCTGCAGGCAGACGCCGAGAACTCCCGGATCATCAGCGAGCAGTTGCGTCGCGAGACCAAGACCACCGCGATCGCGTTCTCCTATCTGCTCGACCAAGTCGAGATCAAGCTACGCAATCTCGCGCAAGCCGCTCCCGCCTCACGCCCCGCGGCGTTCGAGAAGATCCGGGGAAGCCACCTTACCGCCTATCGGATCATCAAAGACCGCGCGTTCACGGCGGTGGCCCCGGGACGAGTGGCAACGAACGCGCCCGACCTGCGACAGCATCTCCATATCGGCAAGGCGGCCCTGGTGGTCTCCGGCTCCGCCACGATCCCGCGCCTCGAGATGATCATGGCATTGGCCGACGGTTCCGCGGGAGAACGGCTGCTGGCGGTAACGATTGCGCCTGAGGTGCTGGAGATCATCGACCACGATCAGGATTCCATGCTGTGCGTGCTCACCGATCAGGGAATTCGGGTCCTCTGCGACGGGCGTGTACCCGACGCGGCGCTCCGCGCCTACGACCCGCGGGACATTTCAACGACCTTCCAGAAGACTGCCTGGCGTACGGATGACCACGTCTGGCAGGCCGGCTTCTGGCGACTGTACACCGCGCCCCGCTTCCACCTCCCTTCGCTCACCACCGTCTGGGCCACGACCGAGGACAGTATGATCACCCGGCCGTCGGTGTTCCTGAAGGTATTCCCGCCGACGATCGCGCTTGCCATGCTGGTTGTGACGCTCGTCAGCATCAGCCTGATTCGCCGACTGCTGACGCCCATGGACCGGCTCAAGGAGGCCGTCAATGACCTCGCGAACGGGTCGTTCCGCAGCCGCGTGAACATCGCCAGCGACGACGAGTTCGAGGACCTCGGCAACGCGTTCAACGGAATGGCGCGGGATCTGGAAAATCAGTTCACCATGCTGAGGACGCTGGCGGAGCTCGACCGCATGGTGCTCACCGCGCAGGGCACCGAGGAGATCATCGCTGTCCTGCTCGAACGCATGCCGGAGCTCAGCGACTGCGACGCGATCGCGGTGCTGCAGATCGCGCACACGCGCATCGTCAAGGCCCACTGGCGCTGCCGTGACCCGGACACGCAGTCCTCGCCGCCCGACTTCGGCGCAACGGTGCAGGCCACCGACCTTCAGGCGCTGCAGCAATGCGGCGACCATCTGTCCATCGACGACCCGGAACGTCACGGTTTCACGAGACCTTTCTTCGCGATCGGCATGACCCGCGTGGCCTGTCTGCCGGTCAACCGCCAGGCCGGGACCGGCAGCGTCATCTGTCTTGGCTACGCCAGGGCCGAGGCGGCCACGGATACGGTGATTTCCCGCGCCCGCTCGCTGGCGGATCGCGCCGCCGTGGCATTGTCCAATGCCGAGTGGGAGGAGAAGCTCTATCACCAGGCGCACTACGACGCGCTCACCGAGCTTCCGAACAGGCAGCTGTTCATCAGCCGGCTCGACGAGGCCCTGGCGCAGGCACAGCGCCAGGATACCTGCGTCGGGCTGCTGTTCATCGACGTCGACCGATTCAAGACATTGAACGACTCGCTGGGTCATCACGCCGGCGATCAGTACCTCGTGCAGGCGGCGCGCAGGATGATCGACTGCATCGGCGCGGAGTGCACGCTGGCCCGCCTCGGCGGCGACGAGTTCACCGTCATCGTTCCGGTGCCGTCAACGCCACAGGCTGCCATGGAGGCGACCCAGGACATCGCGGAGCGGCTGCGCAAGTGCCTGATCGCGCCGGTGGTAGTGAACGACCAGCGCGTGGCGTTGAGCGCGAGCATCGGCGTGGCCATCTATCCCACCGACGCGACCAGCCGCCTCGAACTGATTCGATGTGCCGATCAGGCCATGTACCACTCCAAGGAACTGGGACGAAACGGCTGGTCCTACTACTCGAGGGAGATCAATGCTTCGGCCCTGGAGCGGCTGGAACTGGCCGCGGAACTGGAGGGCGCGATCGCGCGCGGCGAGCTTCAGCTCAACCTGCAGCCGCAGCTGGACTGCCGGACCGACGGGCTATGCGGCGCGGAGGTCCTGCTGCGATGGCGGCACCCGCGCCTCGGGATAGTGCCGCCGGGCAAGTTCATCCCGGTGGCCGAGCAGATGGGGCTGATCGTGCCCATCGGGATCTGGGTGGTCGAGCAGGCATGCAGGCTGCTGCGGCAGTGGCGGTCCTGCGGGATGGAGGCGCTGCGGCTCGCCGTCAACATTTCGCCCGCACAGCTGCGCCACTCCGAGCATGTGGAGCTGCTCTGCTGCACGCTCGGGAATCATTCGGCCCTTGCCGGCATGCTCGAGCTCGAAGTGACGGAGAGCACGTGTGTCGACGACCTGCAGGCGGCGACCGGGATTTTCCGGCGTTTAAAGGAGTGCGGCGTCAGCATTGCCATCGACGATTTCGGCACCGGCTATTCGTCGATGTCGTACCTGCGACATTTCTCCATCGACATCATCAAGATCGATCAGGCATTCGTCCGCGGTCTGCCGGAGGACGAATACAACAGGTCCTTCGCGGCCGCCATCGTCACCATGGCGCACAGCCTGGGCTGCACGGTCGTGGCCGAGGGGGTGGAGACCGAGGCACAGCTGCACTATCTGCGCGGTCTGGGTTGCGAGAAGGCGCAGGGCTACTACATCGCCAGGCCCATGAGCATCGACGACTTCGATCACTACGCGCGTACATGGCAGATGGCGCGCCAGGCGCCGGTGCGCGCCGTCCTCCCCTGAACCGCCCGGCCTGTTCCGGCCGGCATATCCTGGACGGTCAACCACGGCCACCGCGTGAGCTCACTTCACGCAGGCGCGGGTCGCGGGCTCGTGAGGCCGCGACGGCAGCGGGCTCAATCGACGCCGCGGTCGTCGGCGGCCCGCGCGGCCGCCCCGAGCCGCTGAAGATCCGCCTCGGTGTCGATGTCGATCGCCGCCTGCGGGCAGGCGATGCCGATCACCTCGGCGGCGCGCGCCTGCAATACGCCCCTGGCGCCGCTGTCGCCGCGCAGCGCGCGCAGCTCCGCGAACCGCGCGCACGGGAAGATGGCCGGCACGCCCCGGCCGGCGTCGTAGGCGGTCGCGACGATCGCGCGCGGCTGTGCGCGCCACGTGGAGACCAGCGCCTGCAGGTGCTCCAGCGGGACGAAGGGATGATCGGCGAGCAGGATCAGCACGCCCAGCACGTCCGCCGGCAGTGCATCGAGGGCGGCCTGTATGGAGGTGCTCATGCCCTCCTCCCAGCGGGCGTTGATCACGAGCCGCACGGGCAGATTGCGCAGCGCCGCCAGCACCGCCTCGGCCTGCGCTCCGGCCACCACGATGACGCCCTGCGGCGCCGCCGCCAGCGCGCGCCGCACGCAGTGCCTCACCAGCGGTTCGCCCGCGAGCTCTACCAGTTGCTTCGGGCGCCCGAGCCGCCGCGATCCGCCCGCGGCGAGCACCACCGCATGGAGGGTCGCCCCCGGATCAGGAGCGGGCATGTTCGAGTGCCGGCCGGTCCACCAGGGCGCCGCCGCTGCGCCCGCGCAGCTGCGCCAGCACCTGCGCGATGATCGACAGCGCGATCTCCTCCGGCAGCCGCGCCCCGAGGTCCAGGCCGACCGGACCGAATACCCGCCCCCGCAGCGCATCGGCGTCGTCGCCGAGCGCGGCGAGCAGCCGATCGCGCCGCGGCGCCGGCCCGAGCAGACCGATGTAGCCGATGTTGGTCGAGGCCAACTCGCGCAGGTAGCGCTCGTCGACGTCGATGTTGTGCGTCATCACGACCACGGCGTCGACCGTCGGCAGGCGCACCTTGTCGGCGAGCGTCTCCGGCGCCGACGGCAGCACGCGATCGGCCGCGGGGAACCGCTCCGGCACGGCGAAGGCATCGCGGTGATCGACCACGCTGACCTGCCAGTCCATCGCGCGCGCGAGATTCACCACCGGCACCGCGTCGGCGCCCGCGCCGAGCACGAGCAGGTGCGGCGGGGGCCGCAGCCTGTCGAAGAACACCGTCACCTCCTCGCCCTCCTCGCCCAGTCGCAACAGCATCGAGCGCTCCGCGAGCCGCGCCTGCCGACACCCCGCCGCCAGCCACTCCGGCGACTCCGGCAACGCGGCATCGTCGGGGAGGAAATGCTGCGCGCCGACGGCGCAACCCGGGTGCCTGGAGTCGACGACGGTCGCGAGCACTGCGCACCCCGACGTCTCCAGCCAACGCGCCATCGTGGCGAGAGGCTCGTAGCCGTTGTCCGGATCGGCGCGCTCCAGCCACAGCCGCACCGCGCCATTGCAGCCCATGCCCAGGCCCCAGATCTCCTCCGCGGGCGCGCGCATGTCGTAGTAGAAGATCGCGGGCCTGCCGCTGGCAAACACCTGCTGTGCGCGGTCGACAAGGTCGCCTTCGAAGCAGCCGCCGCCGAGGATCCCGTGAAACGCGCCCTCGCGGGTGATGATCATGCGCGCGCCGGCCTTGCGATAGGTGGAACCGGCGGTCTCCACCACGGTGGCGAGCACCAGCGGCTGCCGCGCGGCGCGCAACGCGCGAAAGGCGGGCATCAACGTCTGCAGGTTCATTCGGTGTGTGTCGAGGATAGGTGCCGTGACGAGTGATGCGACGCCGGGGGTCTGCGCTGCCGAACCGCGACCGATGGCACTATAGCGCAACGCGGCTGCGCCCGCCGGCGGTTCCGGCGACGCGCGCGGGCGCGCGCCGCTCTGGAGCGCCGCGCCGGGAGTTGGTAGGCTCGCGCGGGCGTGCTGCAAATCCACGATCCGATCCCTCTCGCCCGGCGCCGCGCGGCGCTCTTCGTGCTGGCGACCGCGGTCGCGCTCGCGCCGCCGATCCCTGCCGCGGCGAACGCCCATCCCGCCGCGGCGACGATCCGCGCGCTGCTCGGCGAGGGCGGCGTGCGCGGCCTCGATCACACCAGGCTCCCCGATGCGCGGGCCGAGCTGACGCGATTCTACGAACCCGCTGGTTACGCGCCGGCGTGGTTCGCCGAGGGCGCCCTGCGCCCGCAGGCGCAGGCCGCCGTGGCGCTGCTCGCCGACGCCGCCGCGCACGGGCTCGACCCTTCCGACTATGGCGTGGAGCGCCTGCGCGCCGAGCTGGCGAGCGCGCGCGCCGCGCCCCTCGATGCGCCCGGGCTTGCGCGCCTGGACACGGCGCTGACGGTGGCGATGTTTCACTATCTCAGCGATCTGCATCGTGGCCGCATCGACCCGCGGCGGCTCGGCTGGGGGATCGAGGCCGGACCGGAGCCAAAGGAAAACCTCGCTGCCGCACTTCGTGCGGCCATCGAGCGTGACGCGCTCGCCGAACTCATCGCGAGCGCCGAACCGCCGTTGCGGATCTACCGACGGCTGCTCGACGCGCTGGCGGACTATCGCCGGCTGCCGCCGGATCTGGCCATCACGGCGCCGGCGCCGGCCACGACGATCCGTCCCGGCGACAGCTACAGCGGGCTGCCCGCCCTCACGCGCATGCTCGCCGCCCTGGGCGATCTGCCGCCCGACGCCGTGGTGCAGATCGATCGCTACGACGGCGCGGTGGTGGACGCCGTGCGCAGCTTCCAGGAACGCCACGGCCTGGAGACCGACGGCGTGATCGGCAAGGCGACCTGGGCCGCGCTCGCCGTGCCGATCGCGCAGCGCGTGCGCCAGATAGAGCTCGCGCTGGAGCGCCTGCGCTGGCTGCCGGAATTTCCCGCCGGGGCGCTGGTGGCCGTCAACGTGCCCTCCTTCAGGCTCTGGGCATTGCGCGACGTGAACGCGGAGAACGCCGCGGCTCTCGAGATGAAGGTCGTGGTAGGGCGGGCCGGACGCACACGCACCCCGATCTTCATGCAGGACATGCGCTACGTGGAGTTCAACCCCTACTGGAACGTGCCGCGCTCGATCCTGCGCAACGAGATGCTGCCGAAGCTGCGGCAGGACCCCGCTTACATGCAGCGCCAGGACCTGGAGTTCGTCGCCCCGGACGGCAGCGTGTACCAGTACGCCTCCTCGTCGCTGCTCGCGGCGGCGGCGGCCGGGGAGCTGCGGCTGCGGCAGCGCCCCGGAGCCCGCAATGCGCTCGGTCGGATCAAGTTCTCGCTGCCCAATCGCATGGACATCTACCTGCACGACACGCC